>WNFG01000588.1_pt1 | contig 30411 bp, 28 predicted proteins | sample 5400431 | NCBI WGS metagenome assembly WNFG01 (sample SAMN13153346, study PRJNA577476) | soil metagenome | isolation source: 120 cm saprolite under Douglas fir tree site 2 hole 3 replicate 2 | place: USA:California | collected 2015-04-18 | reverse complement strand
GTCTCGCCGGACGCCGAGGTCTCGCCGGACGCCGAGGTCTCGCCGGACGCCGAGGTCTCGCCGGACGCCGAGGTCTCGCCGGACGCGGAGGGCTCGCTGGACGCCGAGTATGCCTCGTATGAGGCGTATGCACCGTACGAAGGAGACGGCCTCCACAAGGCGTATTCGGCCCATGAGGCCTATGCGCCCCACGAGGCATACCTCTCCCACGAGGCTTATGCGCCTTACGAGGAAGGAGTGGCGCACGAGGAGGAAGTGGCGCACGAGGAGTATGCGCCATACGAGGAAGATGCGCAGGCTGCGCCGGACGCCAAGGGCGCGCGGGATGCCGAGGCAGGGCTTGACACTGAGGGTGCGCCGGATGCCGAAGCAGCGCTAGACGCTGAGGGTGCGCCGGACGCCGAAGCAGGGCTAGGCGCCGAGGGTGCGCCGGACGCCGAAGCTGCGCCGGACAAAGAAGATGCGCGCGAAGCGGAGGCTGCGCCGGATGCCGAGGCTGCGCCGGATGCGGAGGCTGCGCCGGATGCCGAAGCTGCGCCGGATGCCGAGGCCGCGCGGCAGGGGCCCGAGCGGGATGCGGAGGATGCCGAACGGAGGCCGGCCCGGGCCTGGCCCGCCTGGTGGGGCCTGGGCGGTACGGTGGCGGTCGCGGTCGGGTTCGCCGCCTGGCAGATCCGGCTGAACTCGCCGCAGATCATCGCGCTGCGCGGTCCCGGAGCCCTTTTCCAGTATGGCTACTGGATCGCGGAGCACGGCTCGCTGCCCATTCCGCAGTCGCTGGCCGCGTTCGGTGGCACCCATCCGGGGCTTACCTTCTCCAGCCCGGGTTTCTCTCAGCCGGGCGTGGCGGTTGTTCCGCAGTTCATGGCGGGCCTGCCGATGATCCTGGCCGCCGGATTCTGGGTGCACAGTATCGTCGGCGCAACGCTCGTCAGCCCGATCCTCGGAGCGTTCGCGGTGCTGACGTTCGGCGGTCTCGCGGGCCGGCTGGCCGGGCCGCAGTGGGCCCCGGCGGCGGCCGTCGTGCTCGCGCTGACCCTGCCCGAGCAGTACACCAGCAGATCCGCGTTCGGCGAGCCGTTGGTGCAAGTGCTGCTCTTCGGCGGGCTATGCCTCGTTATCGACTCACTTGCCCTCGACCCGGCCACTGCGCGGGCCGCAGCGCACGCGCGGCCCCCTGGGCGAGGGCCGATCCGATGGCCCGGGTGGCTCGAGCCGACCACAGCAGCGGCGGCCGTTGGCGGGCTCGCACTCGGGCTGGCCTCGCTGGTGCTGCTCGGCTCGCTGGCCATCGTGGCGGCGGCAGTGCTGTTTCTCGGCGCGCTGCTGGCCGGACGGAGATACCAGGCCTTGCCGTTTGGCGGCGGATTGTTGATCGGGACTGGCTGCGGGCTTGCCGCTGGCTATCTCCTGGCCCCCAGCTATCTGCGAGCCCTCGGGTCCTCGCTGCGGGACGTCGGGCTGATAGCCGCCGGGCTCGCCGTGGTCGCGGCCCTGGGTATCGCGGTCGCGTGGTACGGCCCGGCGCGACGGCGAGCGCGGCGCCTGTTCGCCGCGCGGCCGCTGCGCTGGCTGCCCGACGTGGCCGGGGTGCTGTGCGTGGCGGCGGCCATCGGGTTCGCGGTCCGCCCGTATGTGCAGACCGTCCGCGGCCACGACAACCCGGGCAACGCCGCCTACGTGGCCGCGCTGCAGCGACTGCTGCACCTGCGGGTCGACCCGACGCGGCTGTACGCGGAGCGCAGCCTTTACTGGGTCATCTGGTATGTCGGGGTGCCGGCCGTGCTGCTCGGCACGTTCGGCATCGCGCTGCTCGCCCGCCGGTGCCTGCGTGCGCTGCTCACCTGGCGGGATGCGGACGGTACAGCGCGCATCTGGGCGCTGCCGCTCATGATCATCGGCCTGGGAGCGGTCAGCGTGCTGTGGCAGCCGGCCACCGTGCCCGATCAGCCATGGGCCAGCCGTCGGCTGGTGCCCGTGCTGCTGCCGGGGCTCATTCTCTGCGCCATCTGGGTGTCGTCGTGGCTGGCCGCCCGCGCCCGCGAGCGGGGCGCCGGGCCTGGCGCCATTTCCGCGGCCGCGGCGTGTTTCGTTCTGGCCCTCGTGCTTCCGACCGCGCTGGCGACGTTCGGCTTCGGGCTGACCTTCGCCACACCACTTGGTACCACGCAGTCAGCGCGGTCAGCCACCGGTGGCCTGGGGCTGAACAAGGTCGGCCCGGGCCAGGCCGCCGCCGTGAGCAGCGTATGCGGGACGCTCAGCGCCTCAACAACGGTGGTGATCCTCGACCGGGTAGCCGCCGACCAGTTCAGCCAGGTGATCAGGGGCATGTGCGACGTGCCGACAGGTGTCATGGCGGGGGCGTCGCCGGCTGAGGTGCAGGCGGTGCTGAGCGGTATCACATCCGCGGGCAGGCGCGCCGTCCTGGTCGGCTCCGGGTCCGCTGAATTCGCGCGTTACGGGGTCTCGCCGAGCAAGGTTCTCGACCTGACCACGACGCAGGACGCGCACGATCTGACCCAGCCCCCAACGGCGCCCTGGCAGATCCGCTACGTGCTGTGGATATCGGCGCCGGGCTCGTCCCTTGCCGGGGCGTGAGGGATCGGCCTCACTGTCCGCGGGCTCGTGCGGCAGGATGCGGCTAGCCGTAGCGGCGCGATCCCCAGCGCTCCGTTGGCTGCACGATTTGCCTCGGGCCGCGGCACCCCATAAAGTTAAGGAACACCGACGCGGGGTGGAGCAGTTCGGTAGCTCGCTGGGCTCATAACCCAGAGGTCGTAGGTTCAAATCCTACCCCCGCTACCACGTAGTAGCAGGTCATGGGCCTGATCGCCAGGAACGGCGGTCGGGCTTTGATCTTTTTGGGAAGCGTGAAGGCAGCAGGATCGGGCCGCTCTGGCCGGGCAGGAACGCAAGGAACTGGCAGAGAACGGCAGCGAAGGTGGTGCCGACAGGCCTGCGGCCCGGGCGCGGCGCGCACCCGGCAGCGGAGTGACTTCGGCCCTGCGGTGGCATCCGTGGACCTTGGAATCGGTCAGCCGCGATCGCGGGCGACCGTAAGGGACGACCCGACGCGTCCTACGGCCGCGTGAGCAGCCGTCGAGGGTGGGGGTTGGAGTGGTCTTTGTCATGTTACGGCGAGCGCTCTTTGATCTCTGGGGGTGATTGTGGTGGCGGCCGGGGGAAAGCTGATTGCGATGTCGAGGCCTCCGTGCGGGCCGGGATTGATGGTGAGGGTGGCGTTGTGGGCCTTGGCGATGGCCGCGACGATGGACAGGCCGAGGCCGAGGCCTTCGTCGCCGACGGGTCGGCTCGCGGATAGGCGCTGGAACGGCTGGAGCAGCCGGCTGGCCTGGCCGGCCGGGATGAGGGGCCCGGTGTTGGTGATCTTGAGCGTGGGGTGGCTGCCGCTGGTGGTGACCTGGAGGTCGAGCCGGCCGTGCGGGACGTTGTGGCGGATCGCGTTGTCGATCAGGTTGGCGGCCAGCCGCTCGAGGAGGCGGGCGTCGCCGAGGACGGGAGCGGCGGTGATCGAGGAGCTAATGGCCAGCCCGCGGCCAGCAGCGTCCGGCTCGCGGGCGTGCAGGGTTTCGGTGGTGATGGCCGCGAGGTCGAGAAGCTCGCGGCGGTTCAGGCCGCGCTGGCTGCGGGCCAGGGTCAGCAGCGCCTCAATCAGCAGTTCCTGATGGTCGCCTGCTGCCAGCACCTCTTCGCAGGTGGTCCGGAAGGTGGCCAGAGTCGGGCGCGGGTCGGTAAGCGCCATTTGCAGCAGAGTCCGTGTCACGGTAAGCGGGGTGCGCAGCTCGTGGGAGGCGTTGGCGACGAAGTTCCGCTGCGCGATGAAGGCGCCCTCCAGCCGGTCCAGCAGCCCGTCGATCGTGTCGCCGAGATCCTTCAGCTCGTCGCCGGGGCCGGGAACGGCCAGCCGCTCGCCCAGGTTGTCTTCGGAGATCCACTGTGCGGCGGCGGTCATCCGGCGTAGTGGGCGGAGCACCCGGCCGGCGACGATCCAGCCCAGCGCGATCGACAGCATGGCCATGACGCCCAGCGCGACCGCCGACCCAGTGAGCAGCTGGTCCACTGCCGCCGCGTGCTGGTGGGCCGCCTGGGTCGCTGCCTGGACCTGCAGTTGGTGGATGCGGGCGGGGGGGTGCCGCGGGGAACGCCGATCGCAGATCCGCCTTGCGGGGGCCAGCCGTGGGCCAAGACGTTGGTGATGGCGATGGCCAGCAGCCCAGCGCCCGATGCCAGGAACAGCGCGCCATACAGGACGGTCAGGCGCAGCCGGACGCTGCGGCGGGGCAGGTGAGGGCGGGCCATCAGGCTGGCGGGGTGAAAGTGAAGGTGTGGGCGCATCGGGGTCCTTAGATCCTGTAGCCGGCCTGGGCGACGGTGGTGACGACCGGCGGGTCGCCCAGCTTGGCGCGCAGCCTGCTGATCGTCATCTTGACAGTGTTGGTGAAGGGGTTGGCTGCCTCGTCCCAGGCCCGTTCCAGCAGTTCCTCGGCCGATACCGCGCTTCCCTCGGCGGCCAGCAGAAGTTCCAGGACCGCGAACTCCTTGGGGCTGAGCTCAAGCCGCCGCCCGCCCCGGGTAGCGATCCGCCGGGCGGAGTCCAGGCGCAGGTCGCCGTGGACCAGGACGGGCGGCAGTGCCGGGCGGGACCGGCGGGCCAGCGCGCGGATGCGGGCCACCAGCTCGGCGATGTTGAACGGCTTGGGCAGATAGTCGTCGGCGCCCAGGCCCAGCCCCTCGACCCGGTCCTCGATCGTGGCGGACGCCGTCAACATCAGCAGCCTGCTCTCGGTTCCTTCGGCCACTAGGGCCTGGCAGACGTCGTCGCCATGCCGGCCGGGCAGGTCGCGGTCCAGCACGATCACGTCGTAGCGGCTGGCGGCCGTCTTGGCGAGCGCGTCGTTGCCGTCGAAGGCGACGTCGGCGGCCATGCCCTCGCGGCGCAGCACGGCCGCTATCGCCAGGGCGAGCTTGGCGTGGTCCTCGACCACCAGCACCCTCATGGCTCTTCTCCTGCGGCCGCCGTGGTCACCCGCCCCGGGTCCTGGCGCCCTCGCTGGGGTGTGGCATTTCCCCAGCATGCCCGGCTGCCAGTAACAGCGGCGTAACAGCGTTACCGCCAGGTTATGGCCGCTGCCGTAGAACTAGCTCGCGAGGCAGTTCCAGCAAGCCAAAGGACAAAGTCGTGCGCCACGGCACCAGGCACATCCACGGCCCAAGACGACGGGCAGGCCGTCTCCGCCGGGTTCCGATCAAGAACGACTCCGGGATGAACGACAACACCAGCGGCCGCGACCGGACGCGGCGACCACCGCCGCGGCGGGCGGGGGTACTGGCTGCTGCCGCGGCGGGCATTGCCCTGCTGGCCGCGGCATGCAGCGGCGGCTCGCCCGCGGCGGGGCTGGGCATCCACCAGACGGCCTATCAGAGGGAGCTCGGCTACGCGGAGTGCATGCGTGCTCATGGCCTGCCGGGCTTCCCCGACCCGCAAAGCGACGGGACCTTCAACCAAACCAGGGCAACCAGGGGCGACTTCCACGGTCCCCGGTTTCTGTCGGCGAATAAGGCTTGCGCGCACCTGGAGGGGCCCGGGATGACTCCGGCGCAGTTCCAGCAGGACGTCAGCCAGGCCCTGAAGTTCGCGGCGTGCATGCGCGCGCACGGGATAACGAACTTCCAGGCCAGCGTGGGGCACGGGGGCCAGATCGGGGTGGGTGCACAAGGCGCAGATCCCAATTCGCCGCAGTTCCAGTCCGCGCAGCGAGCCTGCCGGAGGTTTCAGCCCGGCGGTGGGTCGTCGTGAGCGGCACGGTCTCTCCGGGCCGGGCAGCCCGCCAGAAGACCGGGACAGCCGGGGCCGCAGATGCTGGCGGTGCACACCGGCCTGGCCGGAGGCGCCGGGCGGCGGCCGTGGTGGCTGTCGTGGCCGTGGTGGTGGCTGGTGTGGTGGTGGCGGGGGTGACCGGCGTGTTCGGCTCCGCTGGTTCGCCGAGGCCGGCGGCTGGCGGCACCGATCGCACGTCGACTGCGGTGGTGACCCGGCGGTCGCTGGTGTCGCAGACCCAGGTGAACGCGACCTTGGGGTATGCGGGCTCCTACAGCGTGGCCGGGAAGGGCGGCGGGACGGTGACGTGGCTGCCGGCGGCCGGGCGGGTGATCGGCGAGGGCCAGGTGCTGTACCGGACCGATAACAGTGTCCCGGTGTTCTTGCTGTACGGGCGGGTGCCGGCGTGGCGGGCGCTGTCGGAGGGGATGACCGGCGCGGACGTGGCGCAGCTGAATGCCGGCCTGGTGAAGCTGAGGTATGCCAGCCGGGCGGCGCTTGGTCCCCGCTCGGGCTGGGATTTCTTCAGCGGCGAGACGGCCTACGCGTTGGAGCAGCTGCAGTCCCGCCTGGGCCTGACGGTGACCGGGACGCTGCCGCTGGGGCAGGCGGTGTTCGAGCCATCGGCGCTGCGGGTGAGCACGGTCAGCGGGTCGCTGGGCTCGCCCGCGTCGGGCAGCGGCACGGTGCGGGTCACCGGCCTGGACGTGGCCGGCCTGGGCGACCGGGAGCTGGCCGGGCTGCGGGCCCGGCGGATCGGGTTCGTGTTCCAGCAGTACTTCCTGGCCGAGCACCAGACCGTCCTGGGCAACGTCGCCGACGGGCTGCTGTACGCCGGACTCAGCGTGGCCGGGCGGCGGGAGAAGGCCGTCGGCGCGCTGCACCTGGTCGGGCTCGGCCACAAGCTGAATGCTCGCCCGACCCAGCTCTCGGGAGGCGAGCGGCAGAGGGTCGCCATCGCCCGGGCGGTGGCCGGGCAGCCCGCCATCGTGCTGGCCGATGAGCCCACCGGCAACCTCGATCAGGCCACCGGCCAGTCGCTGCTGGCCCTGCTGGAGGAACTCAACGAGCTGGGCACCACCATCGTGGTAGTCACCCACGACCAGGCCATCGCCGCCCGCATGCACCGGCAGATCCAGATGCTGGACGGCCGCATCGTCACCGATACCATCCGCGCCGCGCGCGCCGCAGCGATGCCGGGCTCCTGGCCTGGCCAGGAGGCCGACGAGCGGCTCACCGGATACCCGTGGGCCGAGCCGGGAGGATCTCCATGACCACTACCACGCCTGCCGCCGGGAGGCCGCAGGCGCCGACCGCGGGCCGGCTCCGGACCGCCGATCTCGCCCGCCTGGCCGGGGTGGGTCTGCGCACCCGCAAGCTGCGCGCCGGGCTGTCGGCGCTGGGGATCGCGATCGGGGTGGCCGCCATCGTCGCGGTGCTGGGCCTGTCCGCGTCATCATCGGCCGGGCTACTGGCCGAGATCTCCAGGCTCGGCACCAACCTGCTCACGGTCCAGAACGGCCAGAACTTCACCGGCGGCACCGCCGAGCTGCCCGCAGCCGCGCCCGCAATGATCAGCCGCCTGCCCGGTGTCATTGCGGTTCAGGACACCGGGACTGTCAGCAACGCCAGCGCGTATCGCAGCCCGCTGATCCCGCCGGTGGACACCAACGCGCTATCGGTCGACGCGTCCAGCCTGAAGCTGCCCGCCGCCGTGGGCACCAGCGTGGCCCAGGGCGCCTACCTCAACGCCGCCACCGCCCGCGAGCCGGTCGCCGTGCTCGGCGCCGCCGCCGCGCAGCGGCTCGGCATCGACCGGGTCTGGAAAGGCGAGCGGATCTGGGTCGGCGTCCAGTGGTTCTATGTGGCTGGCATTTTGAAGCCCGCCGTGCTGGCCACCGAGATCGATTCCTCGGTCCTGGTCGGCTACCCGGCCGCCGAAAAATACCTGTACTTCGACGGCCACCCCTCGACCGTCTACCTGCGCGCCGCCACCAGCCAGGTAGGCGCCGTCGATGCCCTGCTCGCCGCCCAGGCCAACCCGGAGAACCCTTCCGAGGTCGACGTGTCCCAGCCCTCATCCGCGCTCACCGCCCAGGCCGACGCCAAGGCCGCGTTCAACGTCTTGTTCCTTGGCCTAGGCGCGGTCGCCCTGCTGGTCGGCGCCGTCGGGGTGGCCAACATCATGGTCATCTCCGTGCTGGAACGGCGCTCCGAGATCGGGCTGCGCCGCGCGCTGGGCGCCACCAAGGGCCACATCCGCGTCCAGTTCCTGTCCGAGGCCATCCTGCTCGCCCTGGCCGGCGGCGCGGCCGGCCTCATTATCGGCGCGACCGCCACCGACATCTACGCCCGCGCCAAAGGCTGGGCCGTCGTCATCCCCGCCCAGGCCTGGGCAGGCGGGCTAGCCGCCGCCCTGCTCATCGGCGCTCTCGCCGGGCTGCTGCCTGCCCTCCGCGCCGCCCGCCTCTCCCCCACCGAAGCGCTCTGGACCCTCTGAACCCGGCCGCCCGCACCTGGCTACCAGCCAAGCCAGCCTTCCCCCGCGATCGGTCCTTGTCCGGGCCGTAAGCTGCCCGGTGCCGATGCTGGTTAGGACAGCAGGGTCTCTATTCTGGCGAGGTGGGCATTGCACGCAAAGATCGGATCCGGCCGATGTCCGCCCCCGGGCCAGGGGTCGCCGCGGGGCTCCCGCCCGCACGCCCAGGGACGAGGTGCGCCAGGAATCCTGCCATCGCGTCCGCGCCCGGGTGAGACCTGATGGCGGCGCTTTTCGATCTGGTGTTTCTCCTGCCCCTCCTCGCCGTCCTCGCCATCGGTGTCGTCTGCCTGCGGCGCAGGCTGGCCCGATCGGGCCCCAAGGTCGCCGCCGACGGCCCGGCTGCGCCGCTGCCAGCAGGTTCGCGTCCGCCGGGCCACCCAGGGCGCTCGGTGGCCTTCGGCCTAACCGGGATCGGCGTCGTGCTGGCGGTGGCCGCGATCATTGTCCTGGTCATCGCGTCACAGCTAGGCGCCTTCAACCCGGTCATCGCCCCCTCTGCCGGTGAGGCTGCAGGTGTGTGGAAGGGCGCGCACGGGGCGACGCTCACCCTCGCCGCTGACGGCACGTTCACGGCCAGTGGGCTGCCTGCTGGCATGGGAGACTGGGCTGACGGGTCCACGCCGGTTTCCGGCAGCGGCACCTGGCATGTGGGGCGCTTCGATCCGAGCACCCCGCCGGGGGTAGTCCTCGGCTTCGCCAACGGCAGCCAATGCGAGCTCCAGCTCGAACAAGACGGGCCGACGCTCGCGATGTTCTATGACCTCGATGACCCAGACCAGGGCTGGAGCGGTCAATACAGACTCGCCAGGCAATAACAACAACTCAGCCCGAGAAACGCCTCGACCAGCAGACCGGGAACCGCAAGGCTGGCCGAGAGCCCCACATCGAAACGGACGCCCACCTGGCGACAGATGAGTAAGTTCCCGGCACCGGGCGGTCATGCCTGATCATGCGACGGGGTCAGCGGATCGCATGTTGATACCTGGGATGTTCCTCAGATGCGGCGGGGGTGGGTCGGCCTGGCCGCGATGGCTTGCGCTGTTTAGCTCCGGATTGTCATGATCGCCAGCATCGGGACTGACGCTGAGGGCATCCGGCTGACCAGTCCCAAGGGTGGTAGTGGCGGTGGCCGGGCTGTCAGTAGCGGCGCATCCGCCGCCGAGACCGGCGGCTGCGATTATGGCGGCCACATCATCAGGGCAAGCACCAGGACAACTTGGAAGAAAGCGATGAACGGCCACCCGCCGCCCGCGATCAGCAGCACCCCGAGCAGGGCTAGCGCTGTCAACGGCAGTATCCGCGGGCCGCGCCGTCCCAGGGCCAGGCGCGGCACTGCCGTCGGCGGCGACGTCCCGGCCTGCGGCAGGGCCGACGTGGGCTCGGGAAGGTCGGCCATGATGCGTCGCAAGTCGCCGGCAGTCCTCGCCGTCAGCGCCACCGTGACCCGTTCGTCCAGCTCCTCAGGCGTGAGCCGGCCCTCGGCGAAGTGGTCGCGCAACCGGGTGGTGGCGCCCTCCCGGTCGGCGTCGGAGATCCGGACGCGGTCATCTATTGCCCTCCACGTCTCCTTGTGATTCGTCCTGCCCGGCGGCACCCCGGCTCTCACCCGCAGCGTTGGCAGCGCCAGCGGGGCAGGTCGGAGCGGGCTGACGGCGGCGCGTTCGAGGCGGTCGTCGGCGGCTTCCAGCCACCGGGTCACTGAGTCCAGCCGGAAGAGCTCGGCGTCGACCGCGAGCGCCAGGCCTAGGTCCTGATCGGCTTCGTCCTCCTTGATCCGGGTCCACTGCTGCATCCGCTCCACCAGGTACCGGCGGTGCACCTGGACCACCTCATGCACGTCGGTGCCGGGCACCCGCAGCGCTGCCAGGATCTTCGTCACCAGCTCATCCTGGAGCGGCGAGGCCAGGTCCGGGGGCGCGTGCAGCCACCCGGCAAGCTCCTGCTCCCCACCGGCGGTGATCCGGAATCTCTTCTGCGGGCGGTCCGCCCCGGCGTCGTCGGACTCCACCAGCCTGTCGCGTTCGAGCCCTTGCAGCGTCGCGTGCACCTGGCTCACATTCAGCGGCCACACGTCGCCGGTCCTCGCCTTGAACTCTTCGCGGAGCTGCAGGCCGTGCTTGGGTCCGTCACTCAACATCGCGAGCAGGGCATACCGGGCACTCATGACCACTCGTATCCCGGTATCATACGAGACATGATACTAAGTATATAAGTTCCTGCCAGCCAGATCCAGGGCACAGGCGATGCGAGTTGCGGGTGATCCACGTTGAGATGCACGGTTAACCGGCCGGCTAGCCGCACGTGCCGGGTCTGCTAAAGGGCGCACTGACAGCGGGCCGCTGCAGAACACGCCCCGCCGGGAAAGAATGCCCACTCGGCAACTACTACACATTCGATATGTGTCCGGGCACCGGGCATCCCTCGGTCCGATACTAAAAGCGATCGCTTCCGCATTAATGGGTTGCGGCACCATCCCGCCCATCGTGCATCAGTATGCGCGGGTAGAGATCACTATGTAGGCAAGCATGTTCACTGTCACCGGCATTATGCATGATCGGGCGTCCTGGAAGAGCGCTGCGGATGGTGGCGGCCCCGCAGTGCTGGCCAACGACCCCGGCTAGCGGTCCTTCAGAGACGCTCGGCACCACGGACAGAACACGATACCGAAGACGGAAATGCCGCCGTCGTGAACGCGAAGCCCATACCAACCGTCAGACCAGCGAGCAATGAGGCTGTCAGGACACTCGGCAAGATCAGCATGATCTGGACCTGCGCGGGTTCAAGCGGGCTGTCGTGGCAGCGGAGGAACGACTAGAGGAGGTGGGGGGCCTGTGAAGCTCAGCGAGCTGCCGACCTTGCAGGAGGTCGTGGACCGCCAGCGCGAGGATCCTGAGTTCCGGGAAGAGTGGGACCGGTCCGTCTTCGCCCGTGACGTAGCGATCCGCATTGTCCGGTACCGGACGGACCATGACCTGACCCAGACGCAGCTGGCGCGGGCGGTTGGGATGAAGCAGCCAGTCATCGCCCGTCTGGAGCATGGTGAGAAGCCGCCGTCGCTGGCGACCTTGGCCAGGATCATGGCCGGGACCGGCATTGAGTTCCACCTTGATGTCCGCGACGATGCTGTCGCGCTCACAGCCTGACTGAACGTGCCGCCGCAAATGACGGACAAGTGGGCCAGGTATCGGGCGCTGTTCTGGTGGACGAAGTGGGCTTCGACATCGGCTAGGCGGCCGTTGATCTCGTGCTCGCCCGGAGCATCGAAGTGGTATTGCGTGAGCTGATAGGTGTCGTTTCCGATGCGCAGCGTACCGGTGAAGCTCGCCGGGATCGGCACCTCGACCACGCGGCCGGTGGGCAGGGATCGGCATGGGAAAGCTGTGCTTGTGAATCTTCATGGGCGCGGCCGTGCGTCCCACTGCTGCCTCGAGTGGCCTGCCTACGAGCATTCATGGTCTTTGCGGTTGGGCGAAGAAAGAGAGCTGGCCAAGCAACTGGTCAGCCGCGGCAATAAGGCGTTCTGCGACCTCAACAGCTTGCTCTGCTTCGTCCGCCGTGGCCGCGTCTGCGGGTACGTGAGGATATTCCAGCTCGTTGCGGCGCCGTCGAAGGTCTGCGAACGGCCGGAAGCCCTCTCCGAACTGGGCTCGGACCGCGCGCTCAACGGCGTAGTGACCTCCGCTGGTAGTGGCGCGCAGGCCTTGCTGGGCCAGGAGAGCGATGCACGCACACCGTGCGGCGTCATAGGCCAGGACGTAAGCGCTGTAGGCATCGCTGCCGACCACGACGGCAGCCGTCGCCACCGTCTTGCTTGCTTGCGCGAGCAGCGGGGAGCCGTCAGCCCCCGCGCCCGCCACCAGCTCCAGTTCCCTGCGAGCGACGAGTTGCTCTACCTCGGCCTCGCCTCTCGGCCACCTACTCATCGTCAGGCCTCCCGGCCGCTGAGCGCCCGTCGCCGGAGCCGTTCTCGTCTGGCACGAGAACCACCACGAACGGGCCAGACTGGATCTGCCGGACGAGAGGATCAGCCGCCTGCTGCCACGCGTCGCCTGCCCGGATCACCGGGTTGACGGGCATCCCCAGGCGGTGCTGCGCCCGGTCAGCAGCGTCGTAGACGGCCCCTCGCGCCGGTCGCCCGACGACCAGGACATCAAGGTCATGGGGCGGCGGTCCGGGCGACTGGAGGTAGCGCGCCGCCCAGGAGCCGAAGATCAGCACCCGCTCCGCCCCCTCCAATCCCGAGAATTCATCCGCCACTACCTGCAGCGGCCCCCAGGACAGGAACAACAACTCGGCCAGCGGCCCGGCGAGCCGGTTGTCCGTGTTCGCCCGGATCATCGTTGACCTGCCGATATGGCGGCGGCTCAGCAACCCCGCCTGAGTCAGGCGCTTCACCTCGCCGTGCACCGTGCTCGGCGGGGCATCGAAACGCTCCGCCAGATCTGTCACGCTGTATTCCCGCTCCGGGTTCAGCAGCAGCGCGGCGAGGATATCGGCTTGCAGCTGTGACCGGAACACAGGCAGCAACGCAGGCGCGGCGCTTCGCATAACCCGAATATATCTGCGGTCTATCCGAAGCGTCCAGCCTGACTGAACGTGCCGTGCCGTGCCGGATGACACCGAACAGGGGCGCAAGGAGCCGGGCCGTGTTGAACACTGCCGCTTGGCTCATAACCCAGAGGTCGTAGGTTCAAATCCTACCCCCGCTACCAGGAAGTAGCAGGTCAGAGGCCTGATCGCCAGGATCGGCGATCAGGCCTCTTGATCGTTAGTCCGCCCTCCGCTCGCTGGCACAGCGAGCGCGCCTCGTCGACCGGTTGGCCATCGACAGGGCGAGGCCTGGTGAGCTCTCTCTGTCAATGGGGCCTACTTGCCGCTGATGTCTAGCAGGCGGTCGAGGTCACCGGCGGGGCCGGGCACGGCCCGGGCCTCCCGCGCCGGGACGCGTTCGCCGCAGTTTGAGCAGGTCATCTCTGCGTGGAAGACCGTTCCGCAGCCCTGGTGGACCATCTGGAGTGGGGGGCCGTCGGGGGCGGCGTACTTGTCGCCCCACTGACGCATGGTGGTCACTACCGGCCACAGATCCCGGCCCTTGGCGGTGAGGCGGTACTCGTGGCGGGGGGGATGGTCGCTGTAGGGGACCTTCTCCAGCACTCCCTGGCCGGTCAGGTTGCCCAGGCGCTGGTTCAAGATGTTGCGGGAGATGCCCAGTCGCTCCTGGAACTGGTCGAAGCGGGTGACCCCCAGGAAGGCGTCCCGCACGATCAGCATCGACCACCACTCGCCCACCACCTCGAGGCACTGGGCCACCGAGCAGTGCATGCCGGCGAAGCTCTTCCGTTCCACGGAACCCAGGATAGAGGGTTGCATCATAGAACGCAATCCTCTACGGTGAGTTCCATGACGGAATCCACTCTCTCGTCCTCTGCGCCCGGCGGGCGGAGCACGTTCGCTGCCGGCGCCGGACTGCATCCCGGCGACAGCGACCTGGACTGGACGCTGGTCCGCGCGACCAAGCTGGTCAACGACCCGGGGACAGGCGAGTACCGGGTGCGGGCCGACTTCCCGCCGCCCGGCGGCGGCAAGATCGCCCGTGCTGACGTGGCGCACTTCATCGACACCGCACTCACCTCGGCCAGCTACATCCGCGAGTCGCCGGCCCTCGCCTACTGACCCGCGGCACCGACCGGGTTCTGCCCCGGGACCCCAGCGTCGATGCCGATTTGAGGCCCGCCGGCGGGCCAAACATCGGCATCGATCTTGATAGCTGGCGGCACGCCAGCTCTAGCGTCGTATTCCGAACCCTTCACCAGCGGCGTTCCTGACGAAGGAGTCCTGATGCCCCAACGCATGCGCGCCATTCTCCAGCAGGCTTTCGGCGGTCCCGAGGTGCTGCAGCTCGCCCAGGTAGACCGGCCGGCGCCGCTGGCCACCGAGGTGCTCGTCCGCGTCACGGCCGTGGGCGTGAACCCGGTGGAGCCGATCATCCGGTCCGGCCAGTTCCCGCTGATCGGCCAGCCGCCGTTCATCCTCGGCTGGGACATCTCCGGGGTGATCGAGGACCTGGAAGGCGTCACCCGGTTCGACGTCGGCGACGAGGTGTACGGGATGCCGTTCTTTCCGCGCGCGGCCAGCGCCTACGCGGAATACGTGACGGCGCCATCGCGCCAGCTCGCCCGCAAGCCGGCCAGCCTTTCCCACGCCGAGGCCGCCGCCCTGCCGCTGGCTGGTCTCGCCGCCTGGCAGAGCTTGGCCGACACCGCCCAGCTCGCCGCCGGCCAGCGGGTCCTGATCCACGGCGCCGGGGGCGGGGTCGGGCACCTGGCCGTGCAGATCGCCAAGGCCCGCGGCGCCTACGTAGTTGGTACGGCCAGCGCAGCCAAGCACGACTTCGTCCGCAGCCTCGGCGCCGACGAGGTCATCGACTACCAGGCGTCTGACTTCGCCTCCGTGGCCCGCGACATGGACGTGGTGCTCGACTCCGTCGGCGGCGACATCGCCCGCCGCTCTATCGGCGTGCTGCGCCCTGGCGGGTTGCTGGTCACCATCGTGGGCCGCCGCGACGTCGACCTGGCCGCCCGCACCCGAGCCGCGGGGCGCCGCTTTGCCGGGATCTCCGTCGAGCCGGACTACCCCGGTCTCGAAGCCCTGGCTCAGCTCGCTGATTCCGGAAAGCTTGGCGTCCATCTCCAGGCGATCCTGCCCCTGGCCGAGGGGGCCAAAGCCCACGAGCTCCTTGAGTCCGGCCACACCACCGGCAAGATCGCGCTCACGATCTAGCTAGAATCCTGCGGTCAACGTGCGGTCAAAAGGATCTTGAGCGCCAATGGACGCTGACGTGTCGGCGCGACACGCCTCGAACACTTGTACGGTTATCCATCGGATCGCGATCCGGGAATGGTGCCACTGGTAGTCGGAGAGGCGGTGGATTGCATCTGTAGATGCAATCTAGATACAATGCTGGTATGTCTACATCGACTGTCGGGTTCGCGGTGGCGGATGAGGACCAGGAGCGTCTGGCTCGTCTGGTGGAGCATTTCGGGGGCGGTAACCGGTCGGCGTACCTGCGGGCGACGCTGCCGGTGATGGAGTCGCTGGCTCGGGCGGAGCGGCTGCGCGAGCTCCAGGCGCGCAACGCGGAGCGGGCGGCGGCGGCCGGCCAGGATTATGAGTCGTTGCTGACGGAGATCCGCCATGCGTACAAGAGCGGAACGCCCGAGCATTGAGTGTGCCGGGGCCGGTCGCGGTGCCGGTCGTGTTCGACGTGAATGTGCTCGTGCTGGCGGTTGCTGCCGGTGAGTCGCCCTTCCGGAGCTGGCCGTCACCACCGCCCACATCGGGGAACCCGAGCGCGGACTGCCTCGGCGTTATCAACGACGCAGCGGAGTTCGCTCTGTGGCTCTCCCCGCACATTCTGGTCAACACCGGCCGGGTGCTCGCCACGGTACTCAAAACCCCTGACGAGGAGGTGGATGAGTACCTGCAGGTGCTGGCTGAGATGGCCGGAGCGTCCGGGGGTGGGGTCACCGAGCCACCGCAGTCCGTCGGCGACTGCCCGGACTGGGAGGACAACCGGATCCTGGACCTGGCAGCGGCGGTGGGCGCGTTCCTCGTCGTGTCCGCAGATGTGGACTTGACCAGCATGTCGCCATGGCGCGGCCGCCCGATCATCGAACCGCCTCAGTTCGCGTCCATGGTCGACGCCTCCCGCCGGGCACGCAGGCGGCACAGGTGAATCGTGCCGCCCGCATGTACGAGCCGGTGGGGTTGGCCGCCTCCATCTTCACCCAGACCTCGGCGCAGCTGTCATCGGCCATGCGTGCCAGCCGGACCACGGCCGTGCCCCCGATAGCCGAGATTCCGCCCGGACGGTCCGCTAGAAGCGAGGCCGGTGGCGTCAGTTGCCGCAGAGTGGGCATCGCCGGGCTCATGCGGTCCATGAGCACCGAGCCCAGCGTCCGGTCTTGCTCGCATCGCAGAACGAGAGCCTGTGGCCGTCGAGCACGCGGACTGGGCTCTCGTCGCGCCCGACTGCCATGGCAGTCGCCAGGGAAGGTGGCCGGCGCAGCGTGACCGCTACCGGGCCACCGGTGCAGGCAGCGATAAGCCCGCTTACGTAGCCGCCGTTGCCGCTGTCCAGCGGGCCGCAGGAGCGGGGGGCAATGATGAGGGAATCAGTCATGCCAGTAGTCCCTTCACTGCAGCCGTAGCGGCAATGGACTGGTCAGGGTCGGGTGACTGCGGGATGAGGTTGAATTCCGTGCAGCCCGCAGCGGTGTAGGGCGCGAGGAACTCGGCGACGTCGTCGGCGGTGCCGTAGGGACAGTAGCGCTCGAAACGCTCGAACGGCAGATGGTAGAAGGTCTCCATCGCCGGCGCAAGGCAGGCGCGAGCCGCCTCTTTGGAGTCCGCCAGCCCGCACCACACCTGCATAGCGTGATGGGCCGGCGGGTCCGGCCGGCCCGTGCGGGCGGCCTCCTTTGCCGCCATCTCGACGGCGTCGGCGAAACGCCGGGGCGAGTTCCATATGCCAAGCCAGCCATCGCCGAGCCGACCTGCCCGCTTGATCGCCACGTCTGAGCGGCCTCCGATGATGATAGGAATCGCTGCAGCAGGTGCGGGGGTGATGAGCGCTTCATCGAGGTCGAAGAACGTGCCGTGGAAGGTGATCGCTGTGCCCGTCAGGAGCTGGCGCAGGACGGTGAGGCATTCGTTCATCCGCAGACCCCGGGTGGCTGGGTCCACCCCGCAGACCGAGACTTCGTGGCGGTCCTCACCGCCTATCCCGACTCCGAATGTGAGCCGCCCGAGAGCGATCCGGTCGATGTCTGCGAGCTGGCGCGCCACAAGAACAGGATGGCGCAGCGGCAGCAAGTACACGCCACTGTAGATGGGCAATGTGGGATGGAGCATTGCCAGCGCGGTGGCCTGCACGAGCCCATCGAACCCTGCGCCGGCAAAACTCACATGATCTCCGCAGCAGACATGGTCGATGCCCGCCTCGCCGACCCGCGCCAAGAATGCCCTGGCGGTCTCCGGGCCCTGCGCGAGCAGGTCGAAGGGCGCGAACATGCCGACCCGAGCTGATGCAGCCACGCGCCCTCTTGCGTCCGCCGAACCCGCCGTCGGGCTGATTACTGCCTCGCCGCTCATGTCGTCAAGCTCTCATTCGTTGCCTCTGAAGAGGATGGCCTAACCCACGCGCCTGGCCGGGTCCGCCCGGATCGGGCCAAAGGACAGGATCAGCGCGGGCACGCAGGTCATACAAGATCTGCAGGTCTCGCCGGGGTACAGCTTCAGGTCACGTTCCTCCCGGCCTACGCGCTGGACCGCTGGTGGGCTTCAATGCATGCCGAAGCTAAGGCCCGCTGCGTTCGCGCAGCGTTCGGGGGCGTCCGCCCACGTCAGGGCGTCGGGAGAACGCCAGCAGCGGTGGGGCGAGCGCCAGAGCATAGGAGGGGCGACCGTCGTCGAGGACCTCGATGACCCGTGACGGACCAAGCCGTCCTTTCTGGCCGGCGAGCAGACCATGCTGGCGTCATGGCATGAGTTCCACCGCGCGACCCTGCTGCTCAAATGCGACGGGGTCGACTCAGCAGGTTCAGCCGTCAGGCCGCTGGAACCCGAAGCTGTTCCTCGCGGATTTGGGGCAGGACTTTGCGCGCAACGGCGTGCAGTTTTAGGCTCTTTAAAAGATGACGATTCGCCATGGGTTTCGATGGCTGGGCCCTCGCCTCGATGGGGAGTCTCATGTCCAGTCTGTCTACTCGGGCGACGCGGCTTGCCACCGGCGCCACATGCCGCCCTGTCAAGCACGGCTCTGCCAGTCTCGGCGCCAGTAGGTCCGCCCCGCTGAAGCCGAGAATCCAGCAGCTGGCCACGATCGTCATGGCCACGTCTCCTCCGCCGTCAAGGAGATGTACCTCCACCGCCTCGCGGAGGCGCTCGCTGCCGGGCCAGGAGATCGACCCCTGGGCGCAGGTCCGTGACTTCGGCCGCGCAATCGCCTACGCGCGGACCCGCCCGGAGGTGGACGTCGACCGCATCGGAGTGCGGGGCTCCAGCTACAGCGGTGGCGATGTGCTCGAACTCAGGGGATCGACAATCGCGTTAAGTGCCTCGCCGCCCAGTCACCGCTGGTCAACGGCACCCGCAACACCCAGCGCCGTGCGCCAGGACTTCCTGGCGCCCAAACCACGCAGCCATGCAGCAAGACCGCGCCACCCGCTTCCGCGGCGAGCCGCCGGCGATGGCGCCCTTGGTCGACCCCGGCCCTATGGCCGTCTCGGCCCCGCCCACCCCCGTGACTGGTTCCTCGAGCACCTGGGCCCGGCACGGTAGGGACGACGAATCGCAGGAACTGTCAGGAGGAGGCGAGAGTCATGTCTCGTAGGTTCAGGACCGCGCTGTCGGTGGTCGTCGTGCTGAGCATGTCGATCTGGGGGCAGGTGTTTGCGAGCTCCGAACCGGGCGCACAGGCGGGGGCTCGAGCGGCCGCGCCCCCCGCGATCTCCTCGGCCGGAACCCCGGAACTGTCCACGAGCAGCCGGCTGCAGGACCGCCGCGAGGTTGCGGCTGGGACGCGGGCCTACTCGATCGGCTTCGAGGACGGGCGGTTCTACGCCAACGGCTGGCACATCACGGGCGAGATGGGCGGCGTGTGGACACCGCCGTTGAAGCTCGTCGACGGGGTGTGGTTCGGGCTCGACGGCCAGTGGGTCGGACCCGCGACGAAGTTCTCGAGCGGGTGGGGCTACACGCGCTACGATCTGCCGGACACCGCGGGCCTGAAGCTCGAGCGCACGGACTTCGCGCCCGACGGGCGCCGCGGTGTGCTGTTCGGTCTCAAGATCACCAACCCGGGGGCGGCGCGGACCGCCAAGCTGTCCGTCGACGCCCACTCCGAGCTGATGGGGCAATATCCGTGGGGGTTCACAGGCGTCACGCCCAACGCCAGTGACAACATCCCCGACAAGGGCAGCTACGACGGCCAGAGCCTCGTGTTCACCGACGACGGGGCGCTGCCCGGGGCCCCGATGCACCATTACGCAGCGCTCGTGGGCACCGCGTTGAAGCCCGACTCGGGCGCGATCGGCGACCAGTTCTGGGGCGCGCAGCCCGGTCACCGCTGCACAGGCACCGAGCCGGGTGCGCCCGCTGCGCCCAAGCCGTCGCAGTGCGACGACGGCCCGTTCGGCCGCGGCACCGGTGGCGAGCTGACCTACACGCTCTCCCTCCCGGCCGGCGGCTCGAAGACCGTGTGGCTGGCAGTCGCCGGTTCGGACAAGGGCCTGGCGCCGGCGCAGCAGGAGCTGACCCGGGTGCTGCAGGACCCCGCCGCGCAGCTCGCCGCGAAGATCGCCTCCCGCGAGCGGCTCTCGCAGATGACCAAGCTCTCGCTGCCGGGCGACCCGCTGGTGCAGAACGCGATCGACTGGGGCAAGCAGAACCTCGCCGACCTCACGCAGAGCGCCCAAAATCTACAGATCCGCTGGACTAACCAGGGCAAGCAGTTCCCACCGCCGCTGGGCACCGTGCCCGAGGCGACGTGGATCGGCGCCGGCTTCCCTGACTACCCCTGGATCTTCGGGACCGACGCGGAATACACCGCGTTCGCCGCGGTCTCACTGGGCCAGTTCCAGGCCATCGAGGGGCATCTCCGCGCCCTGCGCGATATCTCCGACATCCTCAACGGTGGCTCGGGCGTGGTAGTGCACGAGGCGGTGTCCGACGGCTCGATCTGGTTCGGGCACGACTCGCGCCACGTGAACGCCGACGGCAGCACCACATACGACTTCAACACCGACGAGACGGTCAAGTTTCCGAGCGCCGTCGCGCTGATCTGGCGGTGGACCGGTGACAACCGCTTCCGCGACGAGATGTACAACTTCACGGTGCGCAACCTGCGCTACGTCGTGCGCAACCTGGATGCCGACCATGACGGCTGGCCCGAGGGACTCGGCAACGTCGAGCGCACGGGCATGGGCCCAGAGAAGCTGGACAACACCGTCTACTTGATCCGCGGCCTCTACGACCTGGCCGATATGGCCCGCTCCAAGCACGACGGGGCCACGTATGCGTGGGCGAGCAACCTCGCCCGCAATCTACAGCAGCGCCTCGACGGCACCTGGTGGTACGCCGCCGCGCAGCAGTACGCCGACTCCCTGAACGATCCGGGCAACATCCAGTCCTTCCAGAAGCACTGGATCGGCCAGACGCCCATGGAGGCGGAGCTGCGCGTCAATGGGCAGACGGTGCCTGGCCTGGCCCCGTTCGACCACGGGAACACGGCGCTGGCGGGGCGGGAAAACGCCTGCTACAGCGGCGATCACCCGCTCAACCCCGGGCTGTTCCACACGGCCTGCGGCGGCGGAGCCAACGGCCTGGGCGAGAAGGTTATCTTCGGCCTGACGACGTCGATCCAGTCGATCGGTGAGGGCAACTACGGTCGGCTGGGCCCGGGACAGCAGCAGCGCTACGTCCACGCGCTCGCTGAGACGATGTTCTCTGAGCCCGCCACAGGCGGGACGCCGGACGAGCAGCCGGGAGCGATGCCGGAGATCTTCCCGTCGCCGGACCAGGGCGCGAACATCGACCGCTGTTGGACGTGCCGCTCGATGTTCATGCAGGCGTGGGGCAACTACGGCACCGCGTGGGCCGTCGTGCACCAATGGCTGGGCGTGCGGCCCGACCTCGGCCGTCAGCTTGTCGAGTTCGTCCCGCAGGTGCCGCAGGGCCAGACCTCGGTGCAGGGACAGGACATCCGGCTCGGCGGCGGGTCCGCCGACGTGCTGGCCACCAACACCGGAGGCCGCTACCGCACGGAGATCGACATCACAAAGGGCGTGGGCGCCGACGAGGTCGTCATCGGCAGCATCCTCCCGAGCGGCGCGCGGCCCACGGTCGTCGTGCTCGACGGGCAGCCCGTGCACAACTATCAGATTCTCCAGACCAACCGCGGGACCGAGGTGACAGTGTCGACCACCGCGGGGCACCACACGCTGACCATCACGGCCTGACCTAGGCCTCCTTCCGGCTCACGGAGCCGCCGGCGGGGACAGCCGGCGGCTCCGTGAGATCGCGGCAGCTGAGCTTCTAGGTGACCGCGGTCTCCAGGCATTGGCTACGCACGAGGTGGGCGCCAGTGAGTCGAGCGGTCAAGTGGCTGGCCACCGTGGTGGCGTCGGCAGTGACACGACGCTGGCCGGTGTAGCTGGCATCACCGTGCAGGTTCGTGCCTGCGTCCTGGCTGGTGCGAGCCATCCGTGAAATAACGAAGCCTATGACGCAATGGGGCCGCAGCGGGCAGAGGGGCACAGCCGCGGCGCGATGGTGGGCGCACTGCGGCTGGCCGATGCAGGGCGCGGCGGGGCAGGAACCGCCGCCCGGCTCAGCGCGGCATTGCTGCGCGCGAAGTTCACCGCCGCCAGTGCTTCTCCTGCCGCGCCGGCCCTTGATGCGGCCGATGCGAATCTGGGCCAGCCGGTGACTCCATCGGCGTCGCGACCTGCCTGGTACCGGCTTCGCGCCACATTCCGCCGGAACCTGGCCGGGTACCTGGTGATCGCCTTGATCGTAGGACTCATCGGCGGAGTGGCCATGGGCAGCGTGGCCGCTGCCCGCCGGACCCAGTCGGCCTTCCCACGGATCCTCGCCGCGAGCAACCCGTCCAACCTCGATGTGGATCCCGGCCCGTACAGCGCCCGTACGGTTGACCAGATCTCGCATCTGCCGCGGGTGCGGTCGGCCGAATCGTACGTGGCCCTCAACGGCCTGCGCGCGCTGCCGTCTGGATTCGCTGACCTGCGGACGTCGTTCAACCAGCAGGTGGAGATGGTCGGCTCGCTGGACGGTCTTTACTTCAACCAGGACCGCGTCATCATCACCAGCGGCCGGCGCGCCGACACTAGGCGACCCGGCGAAGTAGTCATCAGCGAGCAGACGGCCCGCCGTTTCGGCCTTCGCATCGGCCAGTCGCTGACGGTCAACCTCTACACCGGTCAGCAGGCCAGCGACCCGGGCTTCAATCCCATGACCAGGTCGCCGGTCCACCGCGTCCGGCTCGCGATCACCGGCATTGGCGTGTTCACCGACGAGGTTGTCCAGGATGACATCGACCGGATCTACCGGATCCTGACAACCCCCGCGCTGACCAGGCAGGAACTCCGCTGCTGTGCTGCCTACGTCTGGACCGGCCTGCGGCTCGCCCGCGGCGACCGCGATGTGGCGCTGGTGCAGCGGGAGTTCGGCAAGCTGCTCCCGCCCGGAGCCACGGGGGTCTTCCGTGTCACCTTGATCGTCGAAGGCCAGGGAGAGCGGGCGGTCCGGCCGGAATCCGTCGCTGCTGGCATGTTCGGCCTGATCGCCGCGCTCGCCGCGCTTGTCCTGGCCATTCAAGCGATCCGCCGCGACATTCTCGGCGGCGGTGATGCGCGCGCCATCCTGCGGGCGGTGGGTGCAAGCCCGCTGACCGTCACCCTCGACGCCTCCCTCGGCGTCATCGGGGCGATCGCCGCTGGGACCCTGCTGGCGGTCGCGGTGGCGATAACTGCCTCCCCGCTGGCCCCGGTTGGATATTTGCACCGGCTCGAGCCCAATCCTGGCATTTCGATCGACTGGATCGTTCTCGGTGCAGGCGCGATGTTCTTCCTGTTCGCTCTATCCGCGCAACAGCAATGCTGGCCTATGGCGAAGTGTCGGCCCGCTCCCAGCGGCGCAGCGAGTCCACCCGCCCGTCGACCGCGGCGGCACTGACAACGGCACTGAGTTTTCCGGCCACGGCGACTGTAGGGATCGGCCTCGCCTTCGAGCCCGGGTCGGGACGCGACCCCCGGCCCGGGCGGCCCAGCATCATCGCCACGGTCGTGGCGCTGACCATCCTGGTCGGATCATTGGCTTTCGGAGCCAGCCTCAGCCATCTTGTATCGCATCCCGCGCTTTACGGCTGGACCTGGGATAGGGAGATTCTTGCGGGAAGCGGTTACGGCAACATCCCGCTGCCGCAGGCCCGCTTGCTACTCGGCACGACCCCGACATCGCCGCATGGTCCGGCGCCTACTTCGACTCTGTGGAGATCAACCGTCATAGCGTCCCGGTGATCGCCACGACTAATGCCCAGGTTGGCCCGCCCATTCTGGCTCGTCACGCCCTGGCCGGGCCCGGCCCAGATCGTGCTGGGCCCGGAAACGCTTGCTCTCGTTGGCGGCCATGTCGGCGGTACGGTCCGCGTCTTCAACGGAAAGACAACGCTCATCATGCGTGTCGCGGGGACGGCAACGATGCCGGCCATCGGAGTCGGCCATGGGATTCACTCGTCCCTGGGCGGCGGTGCGGTGCTGTCCGCTAGCGCCCTGCCGCAGGATCAGCTGAATGCCGGCGTCAGCAGCCGGTCGCCCGCAATCTCAATGGTGACGGTAGCGGTCGTGGCCATGTCCGCGCTGGCCCTGGCCATCCTGACCGCCATCGTGCCAGGCTGGCGCGCGGCGCAGACGTCCATTGCCGCAGTGCTCCGGACGGAGTAGTTGCCCCATGTCCCGGACCGACCTCGTTCAGCGGCCCAGTTACCACCTCGAACAGCGCTTTCATCGGCGCTGGCCCGAGGCGACGGCGCAGGTCACGCGGGCTTTCTCCGACGGGCAGGGCACCGCCATGCCGTGCAGGCCGGCAGTCAGCTTGCCCACACCGCGCGTAGCCCAAACCCACCGGTCAGCTGGCCATACTGAACCCAGCCCGAGGCGAGCGCCAACCCGCGGCCGGAATGACAGCTGAAGCTATTCACCCCTGGAGCGCCATGGTCAGGCGCGCCTCGCCAGCTTGAGATCCCGGCCCCGCTCCGTCGGCGGACACCACGATCTTTGAATGGCGGGTCAGGAAGTGCTTTCTCGGATTGGCGCGGACAGGTCTCTTGGCAAACCCTATTCTCCCAGTTCAAGGCCGCTTTACTCACGTAAACGGTCGAGCTTGCGTAGCTCGCTTGAGGACGCCCGGAGCTAGGGCTGGTAGCGGTTGAGCCCAGGCGTCCCTTCGAGCACGGTGAAGACAAAGAGGGCGATGGGGCCCACGAACGGCACGAGTCCTATGAGCACCCACCATCCGGACCTGTCGGTGTCGTGGAGCCGGCGAACCAGCAGCGCGAGTACCACGAGTTCCAGGTATATGGCGAGGACGCTGATGGCGATGAATCCCGCGATGCTACCTCCGCTGCTGTTCATGCTCAGCGGGATGAAGATGATGAAGTCCACGGCGAAGATGACGATCACCTGGAACAGGGTGAACCACCAGTATGCCGATCGGGAGGCGCGGCCGCGGTAGACGAATCCGTTGCGGAACGCCTGCTTGATGGCTTCACCGAAGCCCACCGGGCCGCCTTGCAGATACGTGAGCAGAGCCGCCGGCTGGCCGCCGGACGGATACGGGCCAGGCTGATTGGGGCCAGCCTGGAGGGGGTCGGGAGTAGTCATTTGCGGACCTCCGGTTTCCATTGGCTGCACGACCTGCTGCAGCAGGCTGCGGCGGACGCGGCGGCGCCGGCTGGCGGTGACCCCGCCGACCAGCAGCCCAGCCGGGATAAGGGCAAATAGTGCGACCAGGGCAAGCAAGAGCGAGAAGAGCGCGCCGTGCCCGATACCCCGCCCGACGGCAACGTCGGTGATCGAGCGGGGGACCGGGTTGCTGGCACCCAGGAGATACCTGCCGGGACGGCCGACCGTAACGTACATGGCCGTCTGGCCCTGGTGCCCTGCGACGCCGTAGCTCTCGGTGGCACCCCGCCAGGTATTGATCAAGACTGGCGGACCACCGTTCACCGGCTGCAGTGCCACCTTCATCGACCAGCTGGAGAACGGCGCGGAATCCCCGCTACCGGCGGTGAGGGAGCAGCATTGACCTGGGCTCTCGATGTAGAGGACGTAGCCACCCGGCTGCGCGAAGGTGACCTGCGCCTGGCCAGGCACCGGGACACGCTGAAAATCCTTGATCTGCCGGTTCAGGGAGAAAAACCCGACCACGGCTAGCGCAATGCATATCAGCGCGCCCGCCAGCGCGCAGCCTGCCACCCAGTACCAGCGCCGCGATGGACGGATGGGCGGGCTCCCCGCAACGCTTGTTTGCCCGCCCGAAGTGATCATTCTGTTGCCGCCTGGTGGTTTACTTGCTGGATATGTGGCTGATCTGGGCGGGCGCGTGTCCAGGCCCATCGCCGGAGCACGAGCCCAGCGGCACGAGCGCGAGGCCTCGATGCCGCGTCGGCAATGCCCGCGCCACGGCGGTGCGGGCGCCGAGATCGCCGATCCGCTGCCGGCGGGTGCCCGTGGCCAGCATGGTGATGAAGCCGGCCAGGTACAGCAGGGGCAGCCAGTCGACCACCCGCAGCAGTGTGCGCAACGTGACCGCCCACACCGACGGCCGTGCCCCCGGCGCGCCGAGAACCCGCAGGCCCAAGCAGGCGCTTGCCCAGGGTCTGCCCGGCCCAGGCTTCGAGCACGAAGTAGTACAGCAGCGCTATGGCCAGGAAGACAACCAGCCACGTCCCGCTGAGGTAGACGTTGAAGCTTCCCCCGCTCACGTTGGCCTGGCCCACAGTCGCGCTCAGGATGATGAACAGCCCGGCCAGGACGGCCAGGTCGATTAGGGCGGCGGCGATACGCAGCCCAAGCAGGTCCTCCTCCCTGCCGGGGGGGGTGAGGCTGGGGGCACATCGGGGACTGGGCCTTCGCCGCTATCTTGCGGCACCTCAAGATCACTCATCGCGCTGGCCTTCCCCTTCTCATTCATGGATGCTGGCCGGGCCAGCGCGAGTGCCGGACGTCCCTCCTGGCAGGGACCCAGGTCCCGTTAGCGGGACGGGACCTCACAGCGCGGCACGGGATGCGGGGGACTGGCACCGCCGAGCTGCGCGACGCCCGGCAGCACGCCGCGCAGGCAGCTGCGGCCCGCGCTGCAGCCGGGCACCCGCACGCGGCCGCTGACTAGGCACAGTCGCAGGTGCTAGTCAGCCGGCCTGCTGGTCCGGGCGAGTCGCTGTACGTGCTTGGTCGGCGAGGCGATCCTGCAGGCGAGCGTGGCGGAACTGGTAGGCCGGTCCGACGGTGCGCAGGACATCGCGTTTGCGAGCATCCTCAAGAATCTCGCGTGCCGTCCTTGTTCATGCGTGCAGCGATGTAGCGCAGGGCATGCTGAGCTGCCTGAAGGTCATACCGGGGTGATGGTTCCCCGGGGCGCGGCGCGTAGGCGGCGGGCAGCGCGGTCGAGCAGGTGGTCCTCGATGTCCTCCCGCGGAACGCTGTGGCGGGCGGCATCGCAGAAGTTGAGGAGCTCGCGAACGTCGTCGCCGCTTTGGTAGGTGTCTCGGACCAGGGTCAGTGCCAGCGGACTGCTCAGCGCCTTGGCAATGGGGCTGTCCGGTGCCCGGCGGAGTCGGCCGGCCAGCTCGCGCCAACCGAGCGGTGCCGGGTCGAGCTGGACACGCGCCAGGTAATCTGCCGCGGCCACCGGATCGATGTCTTGCAGTTCGAGCGCCACGGCACCTTCCAGGAGGCCATGTCTGGCGGCAGCCGCTGTCTCGGCGCTGCGAGCCAGCACGACGACACGGAAGGCTGCCTGCTGGCTCAGCGCCCGCAGGGCGACCGGCCGCAGCTCGTCCGCTATCTCATCGAGCCCGTCCAAGATCACCGCGACCCGGCCGGCCCGGATCAGCTGGGCGCCGTCCGCTGCGCCGCCCTTGCCTGCGAAGAGCGGGTAGATTTGCTGAAGTCGGCTGACCAGCCAGTCCTCGACCCGCTGGGTGTTCGGATCCCACCCGTGCAAGGTGAACATCACCGGTACCGGCACCAGCGGCCGGTCCTTCTCAGGCACCTGCTCCCTATGCTTCAAGGCGGCCAGGACAAGCAGCACGCCCGCTCCGCTCTTACCCGAGTCGGGGTTGCCGACGATCACCATCCGCCCAGACCCGAGCCCTCCGTAAACGGTGTGGAGATCCCATAGCTGTCCCTTCTGCAGATCGCTTTGCCGGGCCGCGGGTAGCCCGGGCAACGGCGGGAACTGTCGTGAGTCCGCCGCCGCCGACACCGGCCCGGCGAACGGCTGGGACGGCCTAGCCCACCGGACAGGGATCGGCTCTGGCTGCAGCCGCCGATCCAAAGCCGCGCGGGTCCATTGATCTTTCACCGCCCCACTGAGCAGATCAGCAATGTGGCCGAGCGCCCGCTGCTGGCTCTCCGGGCCGTGCCGCCTGCCTCCAATATTCTTTGCCCAGGCGATCTGGCCTGCGGCGATCGTTACGACCGCCGCAGCGAACGCACCGAACGTGGCCAGCCACGGGGGTGGCCGGAATCATGATCGATATTCGTGAGAAGTGGCCGCGTTGTGCTCGTGGTGGTCCGGCCTGCTGGACGCGCGGTTCCAGGAGGGTCAGGTTTCCTGGCCTGCGCCGATGCGGGCGGGCCGGTAGGAGCCGGTGCTGGTTTCGCTGACGCAGCCGCGAAGGTGAGCCTGCCGGCGCCGGCGGCCCAGAGCCACGGGTCGGTGAGGGCCTTGGTCCGGCTGGCTGCGGGCCGGGCCTCGAGCTGCCTCCAGGACGGGCCGGGAAGCGGCGAGGCTATCACTTATCCTGCTTGCGCTGTGGCCCCGGGCGCTGCCGCCAGGCCGGGTTGCCGCCGGGGGGCGACAGCGTCGATGACCGCGGTGAGCAGCCGGTCGGGTACCGGTGCGGCTTGCAGGGTGGTCCGGTAGACCAGCGGGCCGATCAGGTGCGCGGCGGCCAGGGCCGCGTCGGGCGCGGTGTCGAGTTCGCCGGCGTCGACGGCGAGCGCGAACGCGGCGGCGAGCCGCTCGGTGATTGCGGTGATGTGCCGGTGCGGACGGGCGCCGGCGCCGCCCGACCGGGTCTGCTCCATCAGCGCGATGGCGAGCGATGCGACCGCCGGGAGGGCGAGCTCGTCAGCGAGCTGGCGCAGCTCGGCGTGCAGCCAGGGCCGCAGGGGCAGGGCGGGGGTGGCGAAGAATGGCAGCTCGGCTGAGAAGAGCACGTCGCGGAGCAGGTCCTCCGGGGCCGCCCAGTGCCGGTAGACCGTGGCCCTGCCGACCCCGGCCTGCTGGGCCACCCGCTGATGGGTGATGGCGCCCGGTCCTTCCCGGGCGAGCAGGTCATAGGCGGCGGCAAGGATCGCCTCACGGCTTCGGGCGGCGCGCGGATCAGTGGCCGGCGATGTCATGCCCCTCAGTTTACGAGACAACTTGACTCATAGTCGAGGAGGTGGCATAGTGCATTTGTGAGACAAGATGTCTCAGAGATCCTGACGAGCGGGGACCTCGGCGGCAGCCCAGGATCCCGCGAACCAGGGAGGAGGCCAGTCATGGCAGCGAAGGTCTTTACCCCGGCTCCGGCCGGTGCACGCGAGACGCGCGGCGCGGCGCGGCGGTGGTGGGTGCTCGCCGTCGCCAGCGTGGCGCAGCTGATGGTGGTGCTGGACGTGACCGTGGTGAACATCGCGCTGCCGTCGGCGCAGCGGGCGCTGGCGTTCTCTGACGCGGACCGCCAGTGGGTGGTGACCGCCTATGCGCTGGCGTTCGGCAGCCTGCTGCTGCTCGGCGGGAAGCTGTCCGACCTGCTCGGCCGCAACCGCACCTTCATGGCCGGCCTGGCCGGGTTCGCCGCCGCGTCGGCGCTGGCCGGGGCGGCGCCGAACTTCGCGGTCCTGGCCGCCGGGCGGGCCGCCCAGGGCGCGTTCGGGGCGCTGCTCGCGCCGGCCGCGCTGGCGATCGTCACCGCGACGTTCGCCGGCAGCTCCGCCCGCGGCCGCGCGTTCGCGATCTTCGGTGCCGTCGCCGGGATCGCCGGCGCGATCGGCCTGCTGCTCGGCGGGCTGCTGACCGAGCAGCTGAACTGGCGCTGGACGCTGTACGTCAACCTGGCATTCGCCGCCATCGGGCTGATCGGGGCGGCGGCGTTCCTGCGCCGCGGGGACCGGCCAGCGCACCGGCCCACGCTCGACCTGCCCGGCACCGCCCTGGTCTCCGCCGGGCTGTTCCTGCTCGTGTTCGGGCTGTCCCGGGCCCAGGCCGGCGGGTGGAACGCGCCCGCCTCCTGGCTGTCCCTGACCGGCGCAGCCGCGCTGCTCGCCGCCTTCGCCGGCTGGCAGGCCCGGGCCGCCGCGCCGCTGCTGCCGCTGCGGGTGCTCGCCGACCGCGACCGCGCCGCCTCGATCATCGCGCTGACCCTGGCCAGCGCCGGGATCTACTCGGTGTTCCTGTTCCTGACCTACTACCTGCAGACCGTCCAGGCCTACACCCCGGTCCGCACCGGGCTGGCGTTCCTGCCCATGGTCGCCACCACCATCGCCGGCTCGGTTCTCGGCGCGAACGTGCTGCTGACCCGCATCGGGCCGCGGCTGACCCTGCCGCTGGGCATGATCGCCAGCGCCACCGGCATGGCCTGGCTGACCCGCCTGACCGTGACCAGCAGCTACCCCGCCGCCGTCCTCGGCCCGCTGCTGATCCTCGGCCTGGGCCTCGGCCTGATCTTCGCCCCCGCCATCAGCCTGGGCACCGCCCGGCTCCGCGGCCAGGACACCGGCGTCGGATCCGCGCTGGTCAACACCACCCAGCAAGTCGGCGGCGCCGTCGGCATCGCCCTGCTCAGCACCCTGGCGGCCAGCGCCACCACCAGCTATTTGCGCCTCCACGCCGCCAGCACCCCGGCCCTCCAGCAGCACGCCGCCGTCCACGGCTACACCACCGCCTACTGGACCGCCACCGCCATCTTCACCGTCGGCGCGCTGCTCACCGCCCTGCTCTACCGCTCCGGACGCCCCGACCCTGCCGTGCTGGCCAGCGCCGTGCCCGCCTGACAACCGCGCGCCCGCAACCACCCTAGGCACCGACCTCAGCCTGGCGCCTGCCAAGACGACAGCCCAGGCCGAGGCCGGCGGCAATCCCCTCCAAGCGCGGACACTGACGGCGAGGGATTCGCGTGATTTCCCAGCTCCTTGCGGCTATCGAAGCCAGCGGAGCAGCGACTGGAGAATCCTGGCCG
>WNFG01000659.1_pt1 | contig 30444 bp, 26 predicted proteins | sample 5400431 | NCBI WGS metagenome assembly WNFG01 (sample SAMN13153346, study PRJNA577476) | soil metagenome | isolation source: 120 cm saprolite under Douglas fir tree site 2 hole 3 replicate 2 | place: USA:California | collected 2015-04-18 | reverse complement strand
ATGCGCGGCCTGACGGTGCTGGTACGGCGAGAGCCGCGGAAAACCGCTGCCAAGGCGTGGCTCAGACCCCCAGAAGAATTGTTGCAGTTTCTCAGGCTGTGGCGCGATGCATGCCGGACCAATTCTCTTGTCCAGAACGCCACTTATACACGATAAGATTTGTGACCACCGCCCACCGCTGCTATCCGCTCACTTCAATTCCTCATTCAAAACCCGGGTGAGACGGGCTCCGGCGAGCGCAATGCGCTTCTGAGCCAGCCGGTATGCCTGGCTCTCGTAATTCGACCAGGGCACAATGGTGTACGGTCCGTCTGCTGGACCAACAGGAGCTTCGTAAACGTCCGTGCGCCCATACTCGAAGCTTTCGCGTGCCCACGCCGCAGTGTCGGTGTTGCGGCCTGCAACCTGTGGAACAGGCTTAAGACTGTTGCCAAAAACGATAGCGCGGTGCACGCATGGCATCCTATCGCTGCAAAACTTGCACTCACTGCCGGGAAGATCGTCTCAATAGGAGTGAAGGTTCGATGCGGCATCGCCCTGGAGTTTGACCTTGTTGCCCCCCGCATCCCCTTTTACGTCGGACTGGGTGACGCGCGTTATGGCGTGCAGCGGTTGGTGAATATCTCCGACCAGATGGAGTAGCCAGACCAAGTCGTAGGATTTGAGTTCGTCAGGCTGCGAAGAAGCCAGCACGGCGCGGAACGCAACGATCTGGGTTTGAGCGTTGGGAGCAGGAAGAGAAGGCAGAGGCGTGTGGTCGGACGAAAAAGGGGTGTCCACAAAGTGCCAGTAGCGGTGACGCAAGAGGTCGCTGTATCCCGTGTTTTGAGAAGAGGACGCTCCATCCGGCGTGTTGCCTCCATCGGAACCGTCGTCTGAGTATTGCGGCTCGCCTTTGATGTCGTCCGCCCAGATGGTGGCGATCATGAAAATCATCATGTCGTGGTCGCTGGGGGACGTACCGGCGGGAATTTGTTTCTCCCAGCCTGAATAGTCCGGATTTAACTTGAGCAGATCGCGCACGCGGGCTTTCGTGGCGGGCGTGAGTCGCTGGTACGCCACATAGCCTACGGCCATGTGGCCGATCGGTCCCCAGGCGAAGCCAGCTGCTGGCAGCAATACGAGAACGAGTAAGCAGATGCGGGCCCGGAATGCGGTCATGGGTAGCCTCCTCTACTTGTTCTCGGCAGCGTAACATTTTCAAACGCTACAAGAATGCATTTCTTGCTCTGCGAGCTGTCCCCTATGATCCAAGCTAATGTTTTCAGCAAATTGTTTAGCCACCGCCGTCAGCCCATCTTGTCCGCTATCCTTTAACCGTTCGCGAAGTTGCGTCCCATGTTACCGGCTTCTTGCGGAAATAGGACTCGTTGGCCATGTGACAAGCGATGGCGGCGTTGTTTCCGAACACCGCATCTTCCACCACCGGTTTTCGCGACCTTACAGCCTGAAAAAAGTTCTGCAGGTGCGGACGAACGTCATCCCAATCATGGCCGCGATAAAGCATCTCGCCTTTGAATGGTTCCTTCCCGAGCGGTGGGTCATGCTCGGCGTGCCACTGCTTGAAGTACTCCTCGCCCGCGGGAAGCTCTGAGCGTAGTAGCTCGGGTCCGTATCTTCCCCGGTTTGGGATGAGTGCCGCAAGTCGAACTCGGAGGAGTCAAGAATCCCTTTTGGTCCCATGAAGCGCGCCAGTTCAGGGGTTTCGGCTCCCAGATCCAGACGGACGTAAACCGGAATACCGTGGTAATCGAAGAGCACGGTATGGAAGTCCGGCATGTCGCGACCGTCCTTGAAACGAAAGATGCCGCCCATGGCGGACGCCGAGCGCGGCACTTCGTTCCATCCCAAGGTGAACATCATTCCACTCAAAAGGTGAACCATCAGATCGCCCGCGACTCCGGTGCCGTAATCCCGCCAGCAGCGCCATCGTGCAAAGCGATACTTGTCAAAGGGAATTTTCGGGGCGTCGTTGAGCCATGTATCCCAGTCCAGATTCTGCGGTGAAAGATCAGTCGGAGGCGGGTACACCCAGGCCCCTGTAGGATCATTGCGGCCAAGGGTAAGCTCAACCATCTCGATCTCGCCAATCGCGCCGTCGTGATACAGATCGCGTGCCTTGGCGCAGAGGGCTGAGCTCACGCGCTGCGAACCAATCTGCACGATGCGCTTGTTCTTCTCGGCCGCTTCGACCATGGCGAATCCGTCAGCCACGGTGTGCGACATCGGCTTTTCGCAGTAGATGTCTTTGCCCGCGTTACAGGCATCGACGACGACCCGTTTGTGCCAGTGGTCAGGCACGGCAGCGACAATGCAGTCGATGTCCTTACGGTCGAGCAATTCCTGGTAGTGGCGCGTCGTGGGAAGGCTGGGATTAGCCGTGATTTCTTTGGCAAGCGTGTGGCGTCCATCATACAAATCTGCCGCGGCCACGCACTCGATCCCGGGCAGCGTAATGGCGCCGGCTAGCAGGCCGGAACCTTGCATGCCGATTCCGATCATGCCAAAACGAACGCCCTCGCTCTTCGCAGCTGTCTCTGCTGTTCCACCGAGCGGCTGCGCGTTAAGAAAGACAGTGTTTGAAAGCAGCAGGCCACCCGCGGCAGCGGCCGTCCCTCCTTGCAAGAATGCGCGTCGTGACAGATCATTCTTCATGCGAATCCTCCGTACGCTGAGTTGCTTTGCTCTCGCAAACTTACGAGCCGCCGTTCCCATGATTTTGAAAGGGCGTGGCTTACAGCCATGCCGCTAACAGTCAGCAAGCTGGTAGGCCTTTTGCCCCAACGGGACTCCACTTCCCCTCACCGTTGAGCCAGTTCTCACTTCTGCAATGGTTTGATAGCCACTTCCTTGAAGAACACGATGTCATTGTCGCTGTGGTTTTGCAGCCCGAAGTAGCCGAAATTAGGCCGCGGTCCGTGCTGTGGTTCGAAATCAAACTTCCGTTCCGGCACCGGATCCCCGTCCTTATAATCCGTGACCTTCACGCCGTTCAACATCACAATTGTGCGCGGACCATCCAGCGTGATGTCCATCGTGTTCCACTCGGGACCAGGCTTCCATGCCTTGGCTAACGGCTTGGTCAGCGAGTACAGCGTGCCGGTGGAATGGTACTCGTCCTCTTTCGAAGTTTCGGGATGATTGTCGATCTGCACCTCGAATCCGTAGTGCACCGGCATCCACTCCTCGCGCGGCTCAATCGGAATGCGAATAAAAACTCCCGAATTGTCGTTCTCGTCGCGCATGCGGTAGACCACGTGAATCTCGCAATCGCCAATCTTGCCGGCCGTCCAGTAGAGCAGGCCCATGCCGCCGTGACTCTTGATCAAGCCTTCTTCGACCGTGTCTCCACCCGGACCCACGTGCTTCCATCCCGTCAGATCCTTACCATTGAAGAGCTGCCGCCGCTGGTTCGGATCGCCGTTGCAGACGTTCTGATTCTCATCGGACGCAAAAGACACTGTTACAAAGCCGGCAAACAATATACCTGCGAATAACAATCTCAACACCACCATGCGCTTCAACATTGAGAGGACTCCTGACAAACGCCTTTCCGCTTTCATCCGACATGTCCGTTAAGACAGACCAATTTACTCGCACCGGCGTTGGGACGCAATGCAGTTGGTTGCAACTTTCATTTTTGAAGGGGTTAAGTCTGGTAGGACATACTCTTTCCGATTGGCAGCAGATTGCGGAGAAAATCGGATTCGTATCACGGCACGACTTCAGTCGTGCCGTAGGTCGCTGACAAATTGGCTTCGGCTTCAGCCGCTGGCCTTTGTCTGGCCAGGACGAATGAGAGTTAATCCAACTCCTCTGTTCGCCCGGCAAACACGCGCATTCCGGCTCCGGCGCCCGATCCGCCTTCGGCCTCGCGCTTCTTCTGCCAGTCGGCCTCGCTCAGCACGGAAATCGCATCCAGTTTCTTCTTCTTGAGCCCGACATTCGCGTCGGCTAGCTCCTTCTGTGATAACTTCCGGAAGTCGTCAACGACGTCTTCCAGTTCGTGGCTTAGCGAGTCCGCACGAGCCGCCTGGTAATCCGCGGGACGCCCCTCATAGTCGTTCACGCTGCCGTAAAGCTGCCCGAGATGTTCGCGGATGCGCTCTTCTCCCGTAATCATGCCGCCCTCTTTGGTCGCCACAATCTTGGAGCGAAGTGCATCACACCTTCCCGCCAGCTGCTGCAATTGTGCCCGCAATGGATCTTTCTGCGAGAGCTTTGCGGCTCGCTCATTCGCCGCGTTCCGCACTCCCTCGATCGCTTCGACCGACCACGTCATGTGTTCGATCGACTTATAGATCTTCATTGCAAGTTCGAATTGAGTCTTTCGGTCTTCCACGGAATATTTCGCCCGCGGATCAAGCACAACATTCAGCTGCTCGGTGTAAACCTGATCGCCTTTCGTCATTTTCACCGTGTAAGTGCCGGGCAGTACGCGCGGACCCTGCGCGGCTTCGAACAGCGCCGTAGCCGCGGGAGGAACGGCGGGCGCCTTCACCCGCATCGACCAACTCGCGCGGTTCAGACCGCGATGTTTGCTTCCGGCGACCGTATCAATCAATTTCCCGCCCGGGTCAAATATTTCAATCTTTAAATCACCGAAGATATGCCGTCCCTTCTGGTAGTAGGTGATCTGCGCCTCTGCGGGCCGGCTGCGCCCACTAAAAGATTCGTTCCCCTCCGGCCATCCGCCGGACGTCTCAAAGTACTGCATGGCCGGCCTTCCAGGAATCAGGACAGCTTCCTTAGACATCAAGTCGGGACTAAGAGAGCGCAACGGCGAAATATCATCAACGATCCAAATGCCGCGGCCGTGAGTGGCAACGACAAGATCTCCTTCGCGCGCATGAACCGCGATGTCGCGCACCGCCGCCGCCGGAAAATTCGATCCCTTGTACTGCGCCCAGTGCTGACCCCCATCCACTGAGATCCAAAGTCCGAACTCGGTCCCCACAAAAAGAAGATTCGGATTTACAGTATCTTCTTTGATCACGTGGGCGTATCCCCGCACCCCGCTTTCCTGCAGAGGCAGCGCGCTCCAGGTCTTGCCATAGTCCCCCGTCTTGTACGCGTAGGGCTTCATATCGCCGAACGTGTGGCGATCGAAGGTTGTGTATGCTGTGGCTTCTTCGAAACGGCTTGCCTCAATCGTCGAGACCCAGGAATTCTTTCCCAGTCCGCTGACGTTGCCTACCACATTGGTCCAGGTTTTAGCGCCATCGCGGGTGATTTGGAGATTCCCATCGTCGGTTCCCACCCAGATAATCTGCCCGTTCTTTGGCGATTCGGAGATCGAGTAGATCGAGGTGTGCATCTCGGCGGAGGAATTGTCGATAGTGACGCCGCCCGACTCCTCCTGCTTCTGCTTTTCGGGATCGTTGGTCGTCAGGTCCGGTGAGATGCGATCCCACGACTGCCCGTGATCGCGTGAACGGAATAGGAACTGCGCCCCAATATAGATCGTGCCCTTTTCATTGGGACTCATGTGAATCGGCGTGTTCCAGTTGAAGCGAAGTTTTTTCTCGCCATAGTTGGGCAGCGGCTTGATGGCCCGGATCTCGTGCGTGTAACGGTTCACGCGGCCGATCTCTCCGCCCTGCGCTTCCGCGTAAATGTAGTCAGGATCGGCGGTGTCTTCGAACATCCAGAAACCATCTCCACCAAACATGTTTTCCCAACGCGAGTTTGTCACGCCACCGGGATACGACGAATCCGCCACCCACGAACTGTTGTCCTGTAGTCCGCCATACACGTGATAGGGGTCCGCATTATCTGTGCTGACGTGGTAGAACTGCGAAACCGGCAGATTCAGCTGGTGTTTCCAGCGATTACCGCCATCCTCACTGCGCCACAAGCCGCCGTCGTCGCCGACGATCACCGTGCTCGGATTCTTGGCATTGATCCAAATGTCGTGGAAATCGCCATGGGCTCCGCCGGAAACGACGTTGAAACTCTTGCCCCCGTCGGTGCTTAGCATGAGGATGAGATCCGGTTTGAAGATCTTGTTTTCGTCCTTCGGATCGACGACGAGGTTTCCGAAGTAGAACGGACGCCAGATCATGTAGTTGCTGGCATCCAGTCGCGTCCACGACTGCCCGCCATCGTCGGAACGAAAAAGAGCGCTCTTCTTCGATTCGATATTTGCGTAAACTACCTGCGGCTTAGAAGGCGCAACCGCCACGGCAACCCGCCCCCACGGCTTTTCGGGCAAGCCCTTGGCGTTGCTGTCGTTGATTTCCGTCCAGTGGTCCCCGCCATCGGTCGACTTGAACAATCCGCTGCCCGGGCCGCCAGAGCGGAATGTCCACCCCTGCCGCCGGAAGTCCCACAGTGAAGCGTAAATAGTCTTCGGCTCCTGCCGGCTCATGGACATCAGCCCACAGCCCGTGGAGCCATTCGCGCCCGCCAGCACCTTCTTCCAGGTTTTGCCACCGTCAGTACTTTTGAAGACTCCACGTTCGTCGTTGTCATCCCACAGGTGACCCGTGGCGCAGACGAGAACGTTGTTGCCGTCCGCCGGATCAACCAGAATCTTCGCGATGCGCTCGCTGTCCTTCAGTCCGACGTTTGTCCAGTTCTCCCCACCATCCGTGGACTTGTAGACACCATCGCCCACCGAAACGCTGTTCCGCGTCCACGCCTCGCCGCTGCCCACCCAAACCATCTTCGGATTTGAAGGATCGATCGTCACCGCGCCAATCGACTGGACGTCCTGGCGGTCGAACACCGGCTTGAACGTCGTGCCTCCGTTGACCGATTTCCAGACTCCGCCGCTGGCTGCCGCCACGAAGACGGTGATTCGTCCATCCTGGTCGACTGCATCCACCGCCGCGATGCGTCCGCTCATCATGGCGGAGCCGATGTTGCGTGCCGGAAGTCCGGACACCGTCGCCGCATCAAACTTGTAGGCGGTCTGGGCTGATCCGTACACGCCTGCACCCAACCAGGCCAGACAAAACGACAAGCTCAACTTCGGCAGCAACTGGAAGCAACGCGCGTGTGCATTCATTTTCAGAGGTCCTCTTGCAACTTAAGATTTCGTGTGCAGCATTTTCTGAAGTTAAAAGGAGTTCATTTCTTTTCGGTGTCCGGCTTCGCGGCCGGTTTCAGGGATGCGGGCAGGGCAAAGTCGGAAGTTGGAATCGGTACATTCACCTCAAGCTTCTCAACCGTTGTCATCTGGGCGGTGGGATTATTCTTCGGACCCTGCGAGAGCGAGTACGGATACATCACGCCGCCTGCCGCCTTGTATGAACCTAATTCGACGACCCGGTCCCGGATAGAGCCTCGAATAAATTGTTGAATCTCCTTGCGGATTTCCACGTAGGTGTCCGGATCGAGGTAGTAATAGATAATGTCGCCGTTCTTCAGCGTGACCTTGAGTCGAAGCGCGTCGTCGCCATCCACTTCGTCATGCCCCAAATATTCGACCGTGTTGCCCTTTTCCTTGTAGTCCACTAGGGGACCGTCAAAGTCGGCATCCAGCAGCACGTCACGCAGATCGTCCTCGCCCATGAGTTCCGGATCTTTGTGTCCGCCGAAGGGCTGAATCTGCCAGCCGCTCGAACCGTCGTAGGCTTGCACTGCGGTCATGCCTTGCAGCGAAAAGGTTTCACGAACCAGATCGGGGCGTACATTCTCCTGAGTCACGGCTGCGATAAACCCTCCGCCACCGTTAAGCTTGCCCGTCATCCGCATGCTTTTGATGGCCTTGATCTTTTCAATCCCACCTTTGGCCTGGATGTTCTTATTGACCAATTCATCTGCGGTTTGAGTGCGTGCGAAAACACTGAGGCACGCTACTGCCACCAGCACAATCATTGCGTGACGCATCGATCGAACTCCTGTTTTAAGAGACTGGAAGACCCCGGATTGGGACACAGTACTGTACTGCTTGGGAGATGCCTTTGCCAAGCGACGGCGTTGATTAAATCGGAGCGGCGGGGTTCCATCTCAATAATTACCCCTTACAATCACTATCGGCAATCGAAACCCAGTGGAGGTCCCCGTGATCGCTCGTGCTCTCGCAGTTGTCCTGCTCTTCGGTTCCGCACTAGGCCAAAATGTTGTGCACTACACCACCACAAACGAAAACGTGAAATATCTCTTCGCCACGGCCGAGCCTGTCGCGCATCTCAAGTCGGGGGACATTCTCGACACCAACACGCTTGACTGCTTCGGCAACGCACTGCGAAAACCCGGGGATACGCCGAGCATGGCCAAGGGAGACAATCCCCTGGCGGGGCCCTTCTATGTCGAAGGCGCGGAGCCTGGGGACACGCTGGCGGTCAAGATTCTGGACTTGCAAGTCGACGGCGACACCGGAGTTGGCGCCTTCTCCCCAGGTTTCGGTGCGCTGAATGGGACTCATTACACGCCGGTCCTCGAGTCGCCTTTGAGGGAGCGAGTGTGGTTCTATCACATCGATCACTCCTCGAATACGGCGACGTTCAAAGCCATCGACTCGGATTTCTCGGTAAAGATTCCGGTTCATCCCTTCTTCGGATGCATTGGCGTAGCTCCCGCCAACGGCGAAGCACGCAGTTCGATTGTTCCCGCTGAATTCGGCGGCAATATGGATTCTCCCGAAGCCAGCGTTGGCAACACGGTGTATTTTCCGGTGAACGTAAAGGGCGGGCTGTTCTACATCGGCGACGGCCACGCCGCCATGGGCGACGGAGAAGTTGCAGGTTCCGCCATCGAAGTGCCGCTGAAGGCACGCGTGCAACTCAGCGTCATCAAGGGACGCACCATCGACTGGCCCCAATTCGAGAACGACGACGCCATCATGACCGTGGGAGCCTACCGGCCTGTGGACGATGCGGTGCGGATCGCCGTCACCGAACTGGTGCACTGGATTCACCGCGACTACGGACTCTCGGATCTTGACGCCTACGAACTGCTCTCCAAAGTTGCGAAGATCCACCTGAATGAGATGGTTGATCCGAACTATGTGGTCGTCGCTTCGATTGAGAAAAAATATTTGCCGCCGCGGAAAAAACCGTAGGAAGTAGCATGGGGACGGTTATCGCGCCCATGGCGAGAACCATCCCCTTAGTAATCTTCCTACTGATAATCCGGGAGATCAGCCTTTCACAATCTTTTTCGCCTTGCCATCCCACACCGCGATGCATTTGTTGAAATATGCATAGTTCGACAAATGGCATCCGATCGCGGCCTGGTTGCCGAACACTTCATTCTCCACGACTGGTTTTCTCGTCCGCACGGCATTGAAGAAGTTGGCCTCGTGATCGACCACGTCGCTGTATCCGTGCGGCGTAGCATAGCTTTCTCCCTGTTCCTCCACCTTGCTCTGGTGTGGTCCTGGCATGGGATGCTCCTGATGCCACGCTTCCAGATATTGCTCGCGCAGCTCTTTGGACCAGCCTTTGGTCGAGTATCCCTCGGGCTGCGGACGGGTGTCCTGCGGCTGGAAGGTCAGCGTCGAGTCCTTGATGATCATCGTGCCTTTGGTGCCGTAGAAGCCGATAAACTCTCCGCCTTCGTTGTTCAAATTGCACCGTAGCGCAACCTTGAAAGTCGGGTAGTCGTAGAAGGTCTCGATCAAATCGGGGAACTCGCGCCCATCCTTGAAGTGATACAGGCCTCCGGATGACTGGGCGCGTTGCGCGATTGTGTCTGTGCCCGTGATGAAGTGAATTCCTGAAATCAGGTGCACAAACAGGTCTCCGGCCAGACCCTCACCGTAATCCTCAAAGCAGCGCCAGCGGAAGAAGCGCACCGGATCGAAGGGCCGCTTCGGCGCGTTGCCCAAAAAAGTATTCCAGTCAATCGTCTTCTCGCTCGCGTCAGGCGGAATGGGATAGACCCACGCACCGCTCGGACTGTTGCGGTCCCACGAGGCGCTGATGGAAAATACCTCGCCCAACTTGCCCGAGTCGTAGATCTCTTTGGCTTTTGCGTAAAGGATAGAACTGACGCGCTGGCTGCCGATCTGAACGATGCGCTTGTTCTTCTGCGCCGCCTCCATCATGGCGAAGCCATCTTCTACCGTGTGCGACATGGGCTTTTCGCAATAAACGTCTTTCCCCGCGGCGCATGCATCTTCAAAAACCCGGCGATGCTGGTGGTCGGTGACCGCAATGATCACGGCGTCAACATCTTTGCGGTCGAGGACCTGCCGGTAATCGCGCGTGGCCGGAACGTCTTTCTTCAACGCTTCTTGAGCCGCCTTATGCCGTCCGTCGTAAAGGTCACAGACCGCGACGCATTCGACGCCCGGCACTTCCAGCGTCGATTCCAGCAATTCGCAGCCGCGCACCCCCGTTCCAATTCCGGCGAAGCGCACCCGGTCGCCGGACTGCGCCATTTGCGCCGTCGCTGAAAGCAAGTGTGGCTGCAGCAATGTTGCCTTGGCTGCGGCCCCAACGGCGAGGGCTCCCGTACCGAAGTGAATGAACTGCCGACGAGTCAACGAACGTTTGCTCACGCTCCGCCTCCGATATTGCGAAATTGAATGCCGAGTGTATCGGAACCCTTTCCACGAGTTTCACGATTCGGCAAGATTATAGTCGCTAAATCGTTTTTGTGAAGGCATTATGAATTATTTTGAGGTCGCTGGCCGGATGTGCCGGGCGACAGACCCGTTGTGATCGAGGAAGTATTCCGGAAATGCCAGGGAGGGAAGAACTGCCAGAAAAAATTGAAAGGGCCGTGACATTGGTTATGCTCTAGCCACCAACTCCTGCGAGGGAGCCAGCCGCGTGGACGCATGTACCGTCACAGCCCCTTGATGTGATCACTGCTTTCGCAACCCCAAACCCCAACTGCCCCTCGCAGGGCTCGTCGGTTTTTTCGGGTCTGGTTGCCCGCCGAGTTACCTCTTCGGGCCAATCACCCAGTCTACTTCGGACCGGCAAATTTTATTTCGCCAACCCTTTCGACCGTCGACGGGAGCAACCTTAACAGAGCATTCATAAATGTCAACGCAAACTTTTGGTGCAGCACCTTCACGAATTGCTGTGCATAACTTAAATTGCAACCCCTTGTATTATCGCTGCTTACTAATACGCGGTTCTACACCGTCCTTGATTTGCACAGAAGATTGCACAAGGCCGCGAAAATCGCAAGAGTTCGAAAACGAACCAAATATTCGTCACGAACCAAAGAATCGTCTTGACGTCCGCGCCGCTTCAGCGCATCGTGCACATAGCGGACAAGCTGTGATGTCAGATCTGGTGGCCTACGTGGATGGTGGCTCTCTGGGAAATCCAGGGCCATCCGGTATTGGGGTCGTCATTAACGGGTGCGAGAGCGGCGAAATCAGGATTGCCAAGTGGATCGGCCACCAGGACAATAACGTCGCCGAGTATGCCGCTCTGATGGAAGCCCTGCAGTGCGCTCTGTCCTTGAATGCCACGAAACTGCACGTCTATTCTGACTCCGAAGTCATGGTCCGACAGATGCGGGGAGAGTATACCTGTCGCAGTCCGCGCCTGTACTCCCTGCATTGGACCTGCCGAAAGCTGGCACGCTCCCTCAGCTTTTCGATCTCCCACGTGCCTCGCGAGAATAATGCGGAAGCCAACCGCTTGGCCAACTCCGCCGTCCGCCGCCGTTCTTAGCGCAATTATGAATTGGGAATCAACGCCATGGTTTGCGCGTCGTCAATTGTCCCGTGAGTTCGGCTGTTGGGGACCATCTACTACTGATTCCCCTTCCGGCACGACACTTTTGGCTTAACACTTCCGCGCGCAGAACTCCTTGACACACCGTCGGCTCCGAGCGAGACTCCAATTACTGCATCCTGACAATTGAACGAGTTGGCGATAGCCCGACTCCAGCGGATGTCTGAGCAAGCAAGCTCCGCGACATGGACCATTACTCGATCGTAGACCACGACCAAAATTCGATGCCGCTGGGCTCAGAGCTTGGCCCCGAGTCCGATGTGTCTCAAAACGCCGCGAGCCGCTCGGCGCAGGGCAGCGTTTCCGCCGCCATCCTCGCCGTGAACGCTGCGTCCGGTACGGCTCCCGGATCTGGGCCCGGTCTGCGCTTCCCCGGCGAGGATGGCGGCCGCTCACTCGCTGATATGGCAGGGCGCGACCTCGATGCCGCTCTGCAGTTGCTTGCCGAACGTGCCCAATACATCACGGAAGCTTCAGGCGCCGCCATTGCTCTGCGGCGCAACGATCAAAACGACATGCTCTGCCGAGCCAGCGCCGGCTCCAATGCTCCGGAGCTGGGCACACTTCTCTCCACCGAATTCGGACTCTCCGGCGAGAGCGTGCGCACGCGGCTTCCCCTGCGCTGCGAGAATGCCGATCGCGATCCGCGTGTGAACCGTGAAGGCTGCCGCCAACTCGGCATCGCTTCCGTGGCCGTGCTACCCATCGTCAGTGACGATCAGGTTCTGGGCGTCTTTGAACTTTTTTCGGGCAAACTCAACGCCTTCGAGGAGCGCGATCTCTCGGCCCTTCAGCGTCTCGGTGAAATGGTGGAGACAGCCGTCAAGCTCGCCCACGCCGCCCAGAATCTGCCTCCAGAGGTTTTCTCGGAAGAAGAGAAAGAGCCTGTCGTCGAAGTGGCTAGTGAAATCGTTTCGGTGCCTGTTCCCAGCGAGGCGGCGGTTGCTGAGGTTTCTTCAGAACCCGTTCCGGATGCACCACCTACATCCTCGCCCAAAAAGCCGATGCTATGGTCTGCCGCGGTGCACTCCGCCGTTTCTCCGCAGCCTGCCCCAGACCAGAGCCACGTGCCTCCAGTTCTCAGGAGCCTACACAAGTGCCAGGCCTGCGGCTTCCCGGTGTCACAGGGACGTACGCTGTGTGTAGAGTGCGAAGAAAAGCAATGGCGTGGCCACCTTCGGGTTCCTCCACGCGCGGCTCCTGCGCAACCTGCTGCTTCTGCGGCCTCCGATATACCTAAAACAGCTCCCGCCGATGGGCTTAAGATCGAAATAGCTGTGTCTGCCTCCAACTCAGCCGCGGCTCCACTCGCAGCCGCCGCGGATCATGCGTCGTCCGCGCAAAGTCCGCAGGTAACGTCGGGCATCGTGATCCCAGTCGCGAGCCCCGTTCAACCCGCAGCTCCGTCCACGCCGATGTCTCCCAGTCCGCAGCCGGCCCAGCAGGGGGCTGCGTCTTCGGTGCACGGACATTCCTCTGAAACGTCCGATCACGCTGAACTGCTCTTTCAAAACTCAGGAGAGTCATGGTTCTCGGCAAACAAATACATCATCGGCTCCCTGGTGGCAGTCGCCGTCGTAATGGCCGTCATCGCCCTGGTCCGATAATGCCCACAATGGCTATATCCGCACCATCGCTTGCCGGCGACCGGCACGTCTTGCGGGGCTGTCTCTTGGTGCTGCCTAAATGGGTATTCGAGACGATGCTAACCGTGCTGAATCCCTTGACAACACTGGTAACTCTGCTAAAGTTCGAGTAAAGCTTTCCACTCTGAGACACAACGCGCAGGTGCCCTGCTTATGAAAAATGTTTATGAGGTGTTGCGGCAAAAGGAAATGGAGCTCACCCGCCTGGAGAAAGAAGTGGAAGCTCTGCGGCTGGTGGCCCCATTGCTCTCCGAAGAAAAAGAAAACCTGGCCGACATTGCGAAGCCGGCCTTGGCGAACGCCGTCAACGGACCGCAGGCGACCGTGCGCGTGACAGCACCTCCGGCGACTCCCGCTCCCCAACCCATGCGTGCCGCCGGTTGGGACGACACCGCCAAACGCTGGCCTTAAGCCGCGTCTGCCCGGTCAACCATGCTTCCAAGTTCGTTCGCCCGTCGCCCGGGATCGATCCCGGGCTGACATGTTCCAGTAGTTGTTAGGCTCTTCAAGCAATCTCGCGCAGGGCTCGCAGCAGCCGATCTACTTCCTCCTCCGTGTTGTAATGCACCAGCCCGATCCTCAGGAATCCCCCGGACTTCTCCACATCGAGATGTTCCGTCAGATTCAGCGCGTAGTAGTTCCCATCCCATGTGAAGAAGCCGCGATCGCCCAGTTTGGTCGCGAGTTCGAGCGGAGTGTGGCCTTCGATCCTGACCGCCAGCGTCGCGCAGCGTTCATCAAAGCGCGCGCTATCGGTGATGCCGTAGATCCTGAGTCCGGGGATCTTGACCAGCCCCGCGATCATCCGTTCCATCAATCCGCGCTCGTGCTGGTGGATGACTTCGTACGCCGCCTCGATAGCGGATCGCCGCGTAGCAACTTCGGGACGCGCCCGCCTCCCAACATCAGCGAGATACTCCACGCAAGCGGTGATCCCGGCAATGCACTCGTGATTGAGCGTCCCCCACTCCCAGCAATTCGGGATCGCGTTCGTGTTCGGACGCACCTTGTAAGGCCGCAGCCGCGTCAGATGCTCGCGCTTGCCGAAAAGCACGCCCATGTGCGGCCCGAAGAACTTGTAAGTTGAACACGCCAGAAAATCACAATCGAGCGCCGCCACATCGATTAGCCCGTGCGGTCCGTAGTGCACCGCGTCGATGTAAGCTAGCGCCCCCGCCGCGTGCGCCAGCCCGACAATCTCCTTCACAGGATTGATCGTCCCCACGGCATTCGAAGAGTAACCGGCAGCCACCAGCTTCGTCTTACTGTTGATCTTGCTCGCCAGATCGGCCATGTCGAGCGTGCAATCATGGTCGTTGATCTCGGCCCAGCGAATGGTGACGCCTTTTCCCTCGAGAGCCCGCCACGGCGACACGTTGGCATCGTGATCGAGCCGCGTAACTAGGATCTCGTCGCCCGGCCCGAGTTCCCGTCCAATCGCGCGCGAGATGGCGAACGTCAGCGTGGTCATGTTCGGCCCGAAGACGATCTCATCCGCGCCGCAATGCAGGAAGTCACCTATCGCGGCGCGAGCTCCCGCGATCATGGCGTCGGTGCGCCGGCTCGTGGCGTAAGCTCCGCCGGTGTTGGCATTGTCGCGGCGCAGGTAATCGGAGATGGCATCGATTACGCGCTGCGGAACCTGCGTGCCTCCCGGACCGTCGAGGAACGCGGCGGGGTGCCCATTGACGGTTTGGGCCAGAGAAGGAAATTGCGCCCGCACCCACCGGACATCGAGCGCAGCAGTAACAGCGTTTTCAGTAGCAGGCATAGGATTCATCTATTTTTATCACGGAGAACTCGCAAAGGTTCAGCGCTGCGGTTATCCTCAGCGCGATGACGGGATTCGATTTTCTGATTCCAAGTCTCTCGTTGTCGCCTCATATCAAGCAGATAGCGTCCAAAGGACGCTTGATAATAGCCCGGCGTTTTAACGCCGGGTACGATGAACCTACACATCCCGTCCCGTAGGGATGGCTGAATCGCCGCGGATCTGTGTTGGCTTTCACGCATCCCTACGGGATGCGGCCTCCATCCGCCTAACGTTCCCGTCGCTGAAAGTGCCGGACTACTGTCAGGCGTCCTGCGAACGCAAGGCACTTGACGGACACGGTGTCGAATCCGAAACCGCCCTCACAAAGTCCGCCAGCATCCCGTACGCCGTCGCGTACAGCCCGGGATTCTCCTCTGTGACTGCCAATCCGGGGAAAATATCCGTCTCGAAATATACATACGAAGAAGTGCCCGCGATACCGGCCATCGGGTCGCTCATCGCCACCTGCTCCGGCCGCACACTTGCCCTTACTCCGCTTCCTTCCCGCCGCGCCCGGCACACCAGCTTGTAAGGACGCTCTTCCTTCCGCGCCGCTCGCACCGCGTCGCCACTCAGCCCTCGAACTCCCTCGCGTTCAATTTCGCTCAACCGCAGCGGCACATCCATCAGCACCGTGATCAGAGCCGCCGTCTTCACGGCCGCATCCCAGCCATCGATGTCGTGGGTCGCGTCGGTCTCGGCGATTCCAAGGTTCTGCGCCTTCTTCAAAGCGGCCTCGAAGCTGAGCCCGTTTCCCATCTCACTCAGGATCACGTTAGTTGTGGAGTTGAGGATGCCGTGAAATCCATGCAGATGAATCGCCGGTAGCTCATGGAACAAAGAAAAGATGGGCACACCATCCATCACCGTAGACTCAAACAGAAATCGCTTTCCCCGTGCCGCCGCCAGATCGCGCAATTCCCGATACGCATGAACGATGGTTCCCTTGTTTGCGGTGATGGCGTGCGCTCCGTGCTCGAGCGCAGCGCGAATGTGATCGATAGCAGGCTGGCCATTTTCCACGGTAAGAGAAGTCGCTTCGAATAGAACATCAGCCTGCGCAGCGGCAAGCCATCCGCGGACGCTGTTGTGTGGCGCAGGATTGTGTGGCGCGGACACTCCCTTCGACAAGCTCAGAGCCTGCCCTGAGCCTGCCGAAGGGGCAGGCTTTGTCCGCGAAAGGCCGGGAGCCAAATCAGAATTGAGGGCGAGAACAGCAGCGGGCTCCAGCCCGGAGGAGTCCGCAATCCACCCGAGCCGCCGCGAAGCGATACCCGTGATTCGCCACGAAACTCCGTGGTGCTCCCGCAACTCCTGCCTGCGGTCCTCAAGCAGGCGGACCAGCGTGCGGTTAACGTTTCCAAAGCCGAGCAGACAAAGGTTGTAAGCGCGAATGAGAGCTCCTGAACGTGGACGCGACACCCGAGTGTCCAGAGTGAGTCTGCAGAAAGACTTCGGATTCGTATCAGGGCATGACTTCAGTCATGCCGTAAGCGGCTAAAAAGACCATTGGTTTTGTTTTGAAAGGGCGCGGCTTTTAAGCCGCGCCGTAAGTGCCACCAAATCAATCCGGCTTTAGCCGCTGAGGCTGCTCCTCCGATTGCAATGCCACTTTTTCAGCACTCGGTCTAGCCGCTGGGGTTTGATTATTTCCCTGGATGCTATTTTCCCAAGGCTTGTAGAGCGCTCACGACCCGTTGGTTCTCCCCTGCGCTATCCCATCACCGTCGTGTGTTCCGGCTTGATCTTATACAGCACGCGGACCTCACCAGGCTGCGCATACGGATACTTATCCACGCCCAGATATTTTTTCGCCAGCTTATGGATCTGGTCGCCCGCACCGTCTTCCGTAATCTCGACCACCCGCCCGCGAATCTCCAGATAGCGGTACGGATTGTCCGGATCAACAATTGCCAACGACACCCTGGGATCTCGCCGCACATTGCGGTCCTTCTGCCGCCCCTTGGCGGAGTTGAAGATCACATGTTCGCCGTCAAAGTCGACCCAAACAGGCGTGACCTGCGGCCTTCCATCCGGCATCAATGTCCCCAGGCTTGCGAAAGCTCGCTTCTGGAATAAATCGGCGTACTTCTCGGGGATGACTTCCGACATAAGACCTCCAACAAGGTTGAAGCTGCAGCAGCATTATAGCCGGATGGCTTGTTGAGGTGGGCCTCCGCCAGTCCCGAATCAATCTTCGCAGAAGCCTTGAGGCCCAGTCTCGAAAGGGCCAAAACAATTTAAGCCCCGCCCTTCATTCAGTGCTCGGCGCGAAGTAGCGAGGAGGAAATCGAGTCCTGTCTTTGCGTTTTTCGACCCTCCATTTAGAATTGCAGCCCTCTCGAATTCAGAAGATTTGGTCGGCACCGGCTCAGCGCGGTATCGACGTCTTTAAATTGAGTCCAATTCGTCTGCAGACTTCTACAGTTCGGAGAACGGAACCGCATGATTCGTCCATCGCCCCACCGTCAACGCCTGTCCCGGCGAACGATTATCAGTGCGCTGCTTGCTTTGCTCTCACTGCTTCCGGGTGCTCTCGCATCCACCGTCGCCACACCCGCGCAGAAATATCCCCCCACCATCGTCTTCATGACCGATTTCGGTATTCTCGACGACTCCGTTGCCATCTGCCGTGGAGTCATGTATTCCATCATGCCCGAGGTCCGCATAGTCGACCTCACGCACCAAGTCACGCCGTTTTCAATTCTTGATGGCGCGCGTTTTCTGTACGGAGCGACGCCCTACTATCCCGCCGGAGCCGTCTTCGTCGTAGTGGTGGATCCGACCGTCGGCAGCACGCGCAAAGCAATCGTCGCCAAGTCCCGGCGCGGCCAGTATTTTGTTCTTCCCGACAACGGTCTGCTCACTCTGGTCGAAAAGCGCGACGGCATTGAGGCTGCCCGCGGAATAACCAATCCCGAGTGGATGATCGGCGGCAAGCTCTCCTCAACCTTCCACGGCCGTGACATTTTCTCGCCGGTCGGCGCCCACGTTGCCCGCGGTGAAGATTGGACCAAAGTCGGTCCCGAACTGCCGGTGAAAGATCTGGTCCGCCTGGAAGTTAAATCGGCCAGATTCGACGATCGCGGCCTTACCGCTGAAGTCATCGCCACCGATGGCCCCTATGGGAATCTAGTCACAAACGTTGACGCTGATGATTTCTTGAAGCTTGGCTATCAGCGCGGCGAAGAGGTCCCAGTCACAGTGGACGACAAGCAAATGAAGCTGAAGTATGTCCGCACCTTCAGCGACGTTCCCATCAACCAGCCGTTGCTCTACATCGATTCTCGCGGACATCTGGGCCTGGCAGTAAACCAGGCCAGCTTCGCCGCGATCTACGGCATCAAGCCGCCGGTGGACATCTTCATCCCGCAGCCAAAGAAGTGACCGTTTGGCCGCCGGGGAGTCGCCCAGAGTTACCCCTCCACATCCCGCCCTACTCGCGGCAACACAGCCTTGAGCAGCGCCTCAAACACGCCCGTCACCCGTTCCCCGGTCTGCATTACTTCTTCATGGGAGAGCGGCTGATCCAGAATTCCCGCCGCCATGTTGGTCACGCATGAGATCGCCAGCACCTTCATCGTCATGTGCCGCGCCGCAATCACCTCAGCCACGGTCGACATTCCCACCAGGTCGGCTCCAATCGTCCGCAAGTAAGCGATCTCCGCCGGAGTCTCATAGCTAGGGCCGAGCAACGCGGCGTAGACGCCCTCGTGCAGCGTCATCCCCAGTTTGCCTGCCTCGTCTCGCGCCATCGCTCGATAATCTTTGGCATACGCCTGGGTCATGTCTGGAAAGCGCAGCCCAAATCGATCGTCATTTGCTCCCACCAACGGGTTCGTCCCCTGCAAATTAATGTGGTCGCGGATCACCACCAGCGCTCCCTGCTGGTAGCTCAGATTGATTCCGCCCGCCGCGTTAGTCAGAATCACGGCGCGAATTCCCATGCGTCCAAACACTCGCGTTGGGAATGCCACCTCCTGCGGCGAATACCCTTCATAAAGATGTACGCGCCCTTGCATCGCCGCCACCGAAACGCTTCCCGCTTTGCCGATTACCATCTGCCCTGCATGGCCGATCGCAGTCGAACGCGGAAATGCAGGAATCTGCGCATAAGGAATTCGCGCCGCCTCGCTGAGCGAATCGGCAAATCCGCCCAGCCCGGATCCCAACACCAGTCCGATGCGCGGGCGTAAAGAAGTCTGGGTCAGCACAAACTGCGCAGCTGATTCGGCGAGTGTGAATTGTTCGGTCATGAGAAAGTTACAAATCGCCGTCGGCTAGAAATCGGCCATGGCCATTGCGTTCCAGCCAGTCATAAAGGAACGTCTGGTAGAGATAGGACGCTACGATTTCCTCCGCCAGTTCATGCGTTTCGGTGCAAACGAAAGGCACACGTAAACCAGCCAGTACCGCCACTAGGGATTGTGTGACGTGGTTCGGATTAACGCGGCCGTAGGGATAAGCGCTCTTGATTTGGCTGAGTGGTGCCGTCACAACCAGCAGGCTGTGGGGAAGCCGACTCATCTTTCGCAGCCGCGCCACAAATACAGTCCGGTTGTTGCTGAAAGAGCAAATCAGGTCGGCAAGATCCTTGCGCTCGACCACACAAGAATCCTCCATCCCGCTCACCGAGTAATCACCGAGTGACAGGGCGCGATGCTCAATGCTCGCGAACCAGCCCTTGAACCGGCGGAAGGATAGCGGATTCTGTTCGCGCGTGTCGACGACCGCCACCGGTAACGGCGTGCGCAGTTGCGTCCCGCCCCGTTCCGCCAGTACCGGCAAGACGGGATGACACACTGGGCCTGGGCTCGCCTCCCAGTCGCTCTTGCGCCACTCCAAGGGTGAGGAAATCAAACGTCGCGTTTTACGCATAATGCATCCTGCTGCTGGACCGAACTCCATTCGTCAAACATCAAAACAGGAGCCACCACCAGCCGCTCGAAACTGAGAACAACCCTCTAAAACTTGCTTTCGAATTTCGCGAACTCCGCTTCCAGCTTCCACTGTTCCCGCGCGCGCTCGTTCGCCGCGAGAAACGCTTCGCATGCGGCGGAGCTCTTCCCGGCTCCCTCAACATCTCCCACACATGGCCCAACCGCCCGAAACGTACCTTTCGTCTCCGCCCACAAACTTTCCCCCGGCAGAAAACTATGCTCCAGACTCTGCCTCGCCATACGCTTCAAATCCGCATACGAAAACGCATAAGCCTCCTCCGCTCGCAGGTACTCGTGCGTCATATCAGACCGTGAGACGCCCTCATCGTCCGTGGCCAGTGCCACGGGCACGCCAAACTTCATATAAGTGCGCAGCGGGTGCTCATCGCCGCTCACGCCCAGAATCACATCATTAGAAGTCAGATTAATTTCCACCAGCACGCTGCGCTTCGCCATTTCCTTCATCAGCCCGATCGGATCCTTCTCATTCATGACGGATACACCGTGCCCGATCCGCTCCGCGTGTCCACGCTCGACCGATGCTCGTATGTGAAACGTCAGATCCTCTGGCTTCACCAGTCCCATCGCAATCTCGCCCGCATGCAAGCTGATATGCACCTTGGGATAGACACTGTGCAGGTAATCCATCATCCCCATGTGCAGGTTAAAGTCGCGAGTCGGCACATACCAGTCTTCCGGCATCACCAGGTTCAATCCCACAAACTGCGGATCTGACGACGCCAGCTCGAATCCCAACAGGATCTGCGAGAACACAATCTTACGCGGCAACCCGCGCAATACCTGATAAAGAAACCGGACGGTGACGCTGCATCCCGGCGCCGCTTCTGCCGTTGCGCATTTGAGTTCCTCTCGTGCGCGGGCTTGGTCTTTCGCCAGCGTCTTGGTGGTTGCCGCAGCTACTTCTTTAAGCCCCGCATCGAGCAACTTCTGCCGCATCTTCCCGAAATCCTCATCCCATTCCACTTTCCCGGCCAGGTCCGCCGCTCCTCCGCCATCCGCGGTGTGCATGAACTCCACATATTGCAGACGGTCCCGCCCCGCGCGATTCAACGCTGCCGCCAGACTCTCGGCTACGTGATTGTGTGCGGCCAGGCCGAACTTATCGAACGTCGCAAAGAAGTGATCGTGTCCCGATTCTTCCCCGGTCCGCCAGTTCCGCATGGACCACGCGTCGATAATCTGGTTATACAGAACATGATCGCCATACGCGCACCGCACTCCAGGCTTCGCCGTATAGGTTTCGCACGGATCGCACGGAGGCGCGATCAGCTGCGATGAAGTTCGGTCGACACAGAAATTGTCGGACGCTGCAAAATCGATCAGATCCTCCGCGTAGATCGCCCCCGACAGATGGTTGTGCAGATCCCCACCCTTCGGCATCTCATGCAAGAAGGCCAGCAACAAAGGCGGCTGCTTCCGGACCGACTCCAAATACCGCGCCGTCCGCTGCTCCGCAGTTTGAGCGCAGACTGCGGGAGAGAAAGCACAACCAGCAGACACGGCAAGACGAAGAGACCGCGTAGAGTCGCACTCAAGAAGGCCCTCCAAATCAGGAGACGCATTGTAATTCCTAGTGCCGCCCGCGCGCGAACTTGCTTTGTAGTTAGCAGCGGAATCCTTGCACATCAGCATTTCCAGCCCGATTTTCACAAGAAAGAAATGAATCGACTGGAGTATTGCGCCCGTGCACAATAATTTTTGACTCGCGAAAAGCCTTGCGCAGCAACCCCTTTGCGCAATCCTGCAACGCGCTCCTGCACCAAATCCGGTCACCCGCCTGTGGACGCCGTGCACTCAACTGAAAACAAACGAGATAAAACCGCACACTTTTCGTTGACTCTAAAAATAGAAGGAGTACAACAGGATCGTTCTTTGACAACTTCTTAAAGTTTTTCCGGTTGGTGCGGCGTCCGGGGCTCAAGCGAAATCACCTTCTCATTGCGCAAATGCGGAAGGAGGGTTAGTGAGGGTCTATAGCAAAGCGCTGGTCGAGGAGAACGAGAAGCCAAGTCGAAGGCAGGATAGAGTTCCGAGGCGTTGGGTAGGTTTGTCCGGTTGGCGGTAAGCCCGGAGCCCGAGCGAAGATCGCACGTGGCGGCCCCGCAAGGGAAGCTGCGACAGCAGGTCAAGCAAGGGTCTAAAGCGAGCTACTGGCTGAGACGAATGGACCTAACATCACCTCGGAACTCTTAATTTTTATCCCAAGACTTCCAGGGCCGACTCCCTCACTCCTAGGTCCCTGCTTCTTCCTCTACCACGAATGGCACATTGGTCTTGACCTCGTGCGCGGCTTCCGCCTTCACTTGAAGCCCCTGCCCGCTGAGTAACACAGAAGAGAGGATGCATCCTTCCTGAACCCGAAATTCAAGGCAGTTCCCGTTCATCTTTACGCTGGATACTTTGTCGTACTTTACCGTGCCATCGGGCCGGTAGAGAGTCACCTTCGCCATAGCCACACTCCTCGTTCCAGGTCACCGATGCAGGTCGTTGATTCAGATCGTTGATTAAGAATCAGCGCCATCGGTGACCTGCGACATCTTACCCCGTGGGCGCGCCCATCTGCACAGTTGCCGGAAACCGGACGCCGGAAACACCGGATGCCGGACGCCGATCAAGCCGTTCGCTACGGCCCCGCTACCATCTGCAAGGCAACCGGAGTCTGCAGCCGCGCACGATGTATCTGGTTCTTTTCCGCCACTTCTCCAACGCCGTCCGCGTGTACTACATAAGATCCACGCGCGACCGTCTCACCGAATGGAATCTCGAAATCCGTAGTCCCTTTTTTCAGAGGAAACCGCTGGTAGCCGATCGCGGTCGCTCGCCCGTTCTCATTCACCGCCAGGACAATAAACGTAAAATCGAAGTCGTCCGGCGTCGTGTTCGACACCACAACGCTGCCCTCGATCCGATTGCCGGCCACATGCGCGGGCGTCTTCCACTGCATCAACATAGCCGCGACCACGGTCAGCGTATATTCGCGCTGCACCGCCAACGGCGGCCTGCTGTTGTCCGTGACCGATATCGTGAGGCGATACTCTCCCACTTTCTCGGGAGAGCCCTGCAGAGTGCCGTCATCGTCTAGTCTCAATCCCGGCGGCAGATCTCCCTTCTCGACCCTCCAGTGATACGGCAACGTCCCACCTCGCGCCTGCATGTGCATCAGGTACGTTGCCCGCGGATAAGTTCCGGGCAGCGAAAGAGTATCAATGACGAGCTGCGGTCCGCCTTGAGTGGGACTTGAAGTCTGCCGCGCCTTTTTCGGCAGTGCACCGATCTGTCCCGTGGATGCGCTCACGGAGTAAAGCTGACATCCAACCATACCCAGCACCGACACGAGCGCCACAAGACATGCCGCTCGTCGGATTCTTGATCGAATGCTCAAAGTTTCAAATCCTGTCCCGAACGAATATTGTTTTGCGCTTCGTTTTTCGCATGTGGACCTACTATTAAGAACGCGCGCTATCCCAAAATCTTGCTCTGGGTTTCTAGTTCACGCTTATCTTCGTCCCGGTTGCCACTCCTGGATTCGCCTTCGCCTTGACGCCTGCCCACACAAAAACTCTATAAGCCATCAACAGCGCGAACACCGACGCGTACTGTAAGGGTTTCCGCAAGTCTGCCTTTACCAGCCAGATGTAATGGATCACAGCCGCCGCAGCGCTGAAATAAATCAGCCGGTGGAGCGCCTGCCAGCGCTTGCCCCCAATCCGCCGGATCCATCCCTTCGTCGAGGTCAACGCCAGCGGGATCATCAATACAAACGCAGTAAGCCCTGCAGTAATGAACCGCCGTTTCGCCACATCCGCCAACATCTCCTGCACGTTGAAAAACTTGTCCAGCCACACATAGGTCGTCAAATGCAACGTGCCGTAAAAAAAAGCATACAGCCCAAACATCCTTCGCAACCCGATCAGCCAATACTGCCGAGTCAGCTTCCGCAATGGGGTGATCGACAGCGTCACCAGCAGAAAGGTCAGCGTCCAGTCTCCGGTTGCGTGTGTGATCACTTCGATGGGATTTGCCCCCAGCATGCCGTGGAATCCCTTCCACGCGAGCCATCCCAGAGGCCCGAGGCATGCCAGGAAAATTACAGGTTTGATCCATCGCAACATCTTCTGAGAGAAGAAAACTGAGAGGCCTCTAAAATTCCTTCTTCAAGTCCATCCCGCTGTACAAACTTGCCACCTGATCTCCGTACCCGTTAAACATCAGCGTCGGACGCTTCAAGAATTCTCCCAGCCTGCGCTCCGTCTTCTGACTCCAGCGCGGATGGTCCACGTTCGGATTCACATTCGAATAGAACCCGTACTCGTTTGGCGCCGATAGATGCCACGTATTCATCGGCGGCTGATCCGTAAAGCGCACCCGCACAATCGCCTTCGAGCTCTTGAACCCATACTTCCACGGCACCACAATCCGCAGCGGAGCCCCATCCTGGTTTGGAAGCTCCTCGCCGAACATGCCAAAACAAAGCAACGTCAGTGGATGCATCGCTTCATCCAGCCGCAAACCTTCGAGGTAAGGCCACTGCAGAACCGACCCTCGCTGGCCCGGCATCTGGCTCGGGTCTTCCAAGGTTGTGAACTCCACAAATTTTGCCTTCCCCAAAGGATCGGCCCGCTTGATCAACTCGCTCAACGAAAACCCAATCCACGGCACCACAATCGACCATCCTTCCACGCACCGGTGGCGGTAGATGCGCTCCTCCGGAGCAGCCATCTTGATGATCGCGTCCACATCCAGCACTTGCTTCTTCTGCACCAGTCCGTCGATGGTTACCTTCCATGGACGAGTACGGAAATTCTTCGCCAATCCCGCAGGCTGGTATTTGTCCGTCGAAAATTCGTAGTAGTTGTTGTAGTTCGAGACATCTTTGAAAGGCGTAACAGTCTCCGTGGTGCTGAGCCCACTCTTCTTGATCCCATCAATCTTGTTGCCGGCGTGGGCCACGGTTCCTGGAGAAACCATCTCCCGCAAGCCGACCCCAGTTACCAACGCCGCACCCGCAACCGCCGCTCGCGCCAAGAAAGTTCTGCGGTTCACATAAACGTTCTTCGGTGTGATCTCTGATGATGAAATATCCGCTGCCTTCTTGATTAACATAAGGACTAAGCCCCTCTTCTTACAATGTACGCGCTTCCGCACACCGCGGACTCATTGCAGGCGCGTCCGCACTCAGATAGGACGCGAACGGTTCAGAAAAGTTTCACGGATGAGAGATGAATAACGAAGGCTGGAAATTGGCGGATGGACGAGGGCCTGCTACCCCAATACTTCCCGCACCTTCCGCGACAAATTCTGTAATGTGAACGGCTTCTGCAGGAATGTCTTTCCGCTCTCGGTCGTTCCGTCATTCACGATTGCATCTTCAGTGTAACCTGAAAGATATAGCACCTTAATCTCAGGACGCGATACCAGCAGTTGCTGCACCAATTCTCGCCCCCCCATCGTGGGCATCACGACGTCAGTCAGAACCAGGTCAATCTTCCCCTCATACATCGCAGCGGCCCTCAGTCCTGCCTGCCCATCTTGCGCTTCCAGAATATGATAGCCCTTGGACACCAGCGTATCGCGGACCAGTTGCCGCACCGATTCCTCATCCTCCACCAGCAACACGGTCTCCGAGCCTCCTGCAGCAGCCCGTGACGTTGCAGCCGCGCCGTGTGCTTCCGCGGCTCCTTCCACCCGTTGCAGATAAATGTTAAACGTCGTGCCCTGTCCCAATTCGCTGTGCACAACTACGTAGCCTCCGCTTTGCTTTACGATTCCATAAACCGTCGACAGTCCCAGCCCCGTCCCTTTGCCTTTTTCCTTGGTAGTGAAGAAGGGCTCAAAGATTCGCGACTGCGTCTCCTTATCCATGCCCTGCCCGTTATCGGTGATCGACAACATCACGTATTCGCCGGGCCTGATAAATGCCTGCTCACCATCGTGCGCGTTATCCCGGATAACGTTGGCCGTCTCGATCAGGATGCGTCCGCCGTTCGGCATTGCATCCTTGGAATTGACCACCAGGTTCATCAGCACCTGTTCCAGTTGTCCCGCATCCGCGCGCGTGTGCCCCGCGTCAGAAGCCAGCTTCGTCCTGAGTTCGACGTCTTCGCCGATCAGTGGGCGCAGCAGGCGTTCCATATCTTCCACGACCGTATTTACGTCCACCACTTTCAGTTCGAGCAGCTGTTTGCGGCTGAACGCCAGCAATTGCCGTGTAAGCATCGTCGCCCGGTCAGAAGCCTGTTGGACTGCCCGCGCCTTCACCTCCAGCGGATGCCCTGGCTCCATTTCTGCGAGCATCACTTCCGTGTAACCGCCAATCACCATCAGAAGATTATTGAAATCGTGCGCGATGCCTCCCGCCAGTCGTCCTACGGCTTCCATCTTCTGCGCCTGCCGAAATTCGTCCTCCAAAATTCTGCGCTCGGTTACGTCCTCCGCGATCGCCTCCAGCACATCGGCCGGCTCGTCCGCGCTGCTCACCGCCCGCCCGCTGATGCGCACCGTCACTGCGCGCCCGTCTTTCCGCTTCCATCGCACCTCGATCCCATCCATCCGCCCTGTGCGCCGGAATTCTTCTATCAATCGCACCTGATCGTCAGGGTTTACAAACACCTCTCGCCGGGGATCCAACGCCAGAACTTCCTCCGCTGACTCGTAACCCAATATCGCGGTCAGTGCCGGATTCACGTCCAGAAATTTTCCCTCCAAACTCGAGCGATAAATTCCATATACAGAACTCTGCACCAGCGACCGGTATCGCGCTTCCGAACGCCGCAACGCCTGCTCATTCTTCTTCAGCTTGATCGCGCTGGCCAGTTGCCGTGAAACAAATGTCAGGACTTCCTTGTCCCGCTCGCAATAGCGCACGTCCTTCGAATAAGTCTGCACCACCAGCGCACCAAATGTCCGATCGCCCACCTTCAGCGGAACCCCCAGCCAGTCGAGCGAGCGCAACCCATTCTGTGCCACATCTCCCTGGGTCTCCAAGGCTCGAACCACCTCTGGAGTCGCCAGCAGCGCTTCACCTGTGCGCAAGAGGTATTCCGTCAAACCCCGCGCCATCTTCTTCGTTCCTGGCGACTCGTGCCGCTCATCCACGAAGTACGGAAAACTCACCGTGTCCGTCACCGGGTCATGCAGCGCGATGTAAAAATTCCGGGCGTACATCAATTCACCCACGATGCTGTGCACGGCGGCAAAAAACTGCTGCAGATCATGAGCCGAACCGCTCTTTTCCGCCACCCGGTACAGTGCCGAACTCAGCGCCTCCGCCCGTTTACGGTCCGAGATGTCTCGGTAGACGCCATACATTGCCACGGTTTCGCCATCGACCACCACCGGCGATGCCGATACCGAAACATCCACCAGCCTCCCGTTCTTCCCACGCCGCTGTGTCTCCAGCGTGATCTTCTCTCCTTTTTTCATGCACTCCGCGATCCAGCGCGACTCTGCCAGCCTTTCGGGTGGAACGATCAAGGGTTCCGCGGGATGCCCTAACACCTCCGCCGCTTCGTATCCAAACATGCGCCGGAATGCCTCATTCACGCATAGGACGCGATGTTCCGTGTCCGCAATGCTCAGGCCCTCTGTCGCATTCTCAAAAAGTTGCTCCAGATAGCCGCACCGTATCTCGACGCTTTCTTTTTCTGTCCAGGAGAGAGCGGGGGATAGCTCAGAGGAGAGCTTGCCGGAGAGTGCGGGCGGGTCAACGCCGCTTTCAGGCGGCGCGAACGCGGGTGGTGCTCCGCTTTCCAACGCTTTTTTCAAGCGCTTGGCGCGCGCAAATTCTCTCGTGTGTGACGTGGTGACACGTCCACCCATCGCCCGATCCCCCTCAGAAAGAGTCCACGGGCATGGTAAAACGCGTACGGCTAGCCAGAAAGGTTACTGAGGTAATTCCAGCTGTCGCAAAAAAGGCGGGTTCCCAGAACGGCGACACTGCCGGGGCGCCTTTCTCGTATCAACTATCAAGAGAAACCACAGTGGAACCAGCAGGTCATTATCACTTCAAGAAGGGCCGACCTCTATTTTCAGTAGGGCTCGGGAAGTGAAGAGAGAAAGGAGGCCGGCGACTCAGGCCTTTGCCGCCAGCATCTGGCACACTCGCCGCACGGTTTCACGCTGGCTCTCTCTCAGGGTCAGGAATTCGAATCCGTAGTGCAGCCCGTGCCGGTAGCGCACGATGGCCCGCACTTTCAGCGGATACGGGCTCAGCGGCAACGGAATTTCGAGCGTTACGATCTCTCCCGCCTCAAGATTGCCCGTCAGCGTCGCCCCAATTCCATCCTGTCCCAGTTCCGTCGACCGTCCCCAGCAACTTTGGAATTCGCCGCCCTGGAACATCTTCACCTGCATCCTTACGTCCAGGACAAAGCGCGGATAGCGCCGCTCGTATGCGGCAGGCTTCTCAGCCGCCGATCTGTCCTGCTCACTCGTCTTGTTCGCCCGAGCTGTCATGATCCTGAATTTTCGGAAAATGCCGGCAGACTCAACTGATCGAGGGAAGGAATGTGTGAGAACTCAAAATCTACCGGGCTGCGGTTCGCATCTTTCTCTCCGCCGCTAGTTCCCGTGCAGTAAGTATGCCGGCTCCAGGGGCAGTTTCCCCGCGATCTTAAGCACAGCTACACTGCTATTAATCGCATACACATCAACGACCCCGACTGCTCCCGGAATCGACGCCACCTTGTTTACTAGTTCCTCGTCAGTATCCACTACCATGATTGCAGGATGATTGCTCCGTCCATGGTTCGCCGTGGCGATCAGGTCGCTTACTTCTTTCTCTGGCATCGCATAGACCTTTTCGATAAACATTTTCATCTCCGGCGTCGAGGGCGACCGCATCACAAAGGTCACTGGCTTGCCATCCGGCCACTTGCTGGTTTGCGCCTTGCACACTTTTGCCAGGTCTGCCACTGTGACCGCATTCACGATGTTTGTTTTATTCGACACCAGGGCAAGATCGCGCGCCGCTGCCAGCGAGACGCTCGCTACGATCAATACGAACACATCCACAGCGTGACGATAAGACACTCTCTTCTCCACTAATCCGATTCGGCCTTGAGCTGATTCTCCTGCAATTTTCCCCGTTGCTCAACGTCCAGGGAGCCTATGTACCACCGCAGCCAACAGAGCGAGGCTGAAAACCTCCCGGTGCTAGACCCCACGGGGTCACGTAGACGCCCACCATCACTGCCAGCAGCCCGACTAGCACCGCCATTACCCCGGCCGACAAGCTCTCAAATACCAGCATGCTCCAATGCTGATCCGCATCCGCGCTGTTCTGCGGGCCCTTTACTCGCGATCTTTGGACGAGCGGAGACATGGTCCTCCCAAACAGAAATTTCCCGGCTCCCTATTACGGGACGACTTCCAACATTGAGAATAGGGCTTCCCCCGCGAGGCTCCAAGTTACTTTGGACAGCCCGCGAGTTGCAGGAGGACTCGAACTTGACGGTTCGTAACCGCTGCTGGGTGGTCAGAACATAAAACCGCGACGCGCTCGGCGCAGCACCAGAATCATTCGGTCGCCGCGTCTCTTGCCAATGTCATCGAATGTGGCGCGCGTCCAAACATGAGGCCGGTCTCCACCTCAGCCGGCTTCCCGTCCCGCAGATATGGCCTGAACTTCCATTGCTTCAGGGCATCAGTGATGGTTTTTGCCTGATCGGGAAACGCGCTGAGAAAGTGAATGTGCTGGACCTTGCCCCTCTTATCGATGATGATTCGGACCGGCACTGCGTTGAACCTGTGCTCAGTGAAGACCGGATCAACCCTGGCAACCACGTTCTCGTCGCGCGCGTAGTCCTTGACGCACACGGGGAAATTTTCCCCGCCCCTCCCTGCTGTCGGACCGGCTTCCATCGGTAACTTCATCTTGTCCAAATCCAACAGCAAGCTCGCCAGCAATTTCGTATCTTGGCTGGTTAGCACCAGTTCCACCGCGTGGCAGCGGATTTCGGTGGCTAGAACATACCAATGCAGCTGTGCCACCGGAGACCAATACGCAAAAAAGGTAAAGGGGCGGCCGGCGACTTTGGTCGGCGTAGGCGGCTCTTCCAATTTGTAGTCGGCCTGCAAATTGTCCTTCATGTAATTGACCAGCTGCAGTGCGTTGGCCGCAGGCAGTGGCGTGAAGAACAGATCCTGAGCGGTGATCAAGATACTTCCCCGCGCTGACCCCTTGAATGTGTCCGCAGGCCTGATCTGCGCCAGCACGTAGCGGCCGCTGTCCGACGGAGGAGGCCCTTGGTATTTCTCAATCCATCCCGGTGGTAGGGCGTAGCTCATTCCAAAATACTGATCGCTGAAAACATTGTTGGTCACTCTCCCGGTTTCGGGTAGAGGAGTCACGGAATCGCTGGCACTCGACCATG
>WNFG01001297.1_pt1 | contig 30449 bp, 20 predicted proteins | sample 5400431 | NCBI WGS metagenome assembly WNFG01 (sample SAMN13153346, study PRJNA577476) | soil metagenome | isolation source: 120 cm saprolite under Douglas fir tree site 2 hole 3 replicate 2 | place: USA:California | collected 2015-04-18 | reverse complement strand
CTCGATCTCGCCAACCAGCGCGCCACGGCCGTGGCGCGCTGGTTGGCGGATTGAGTTCCAAACCTAAAATATGTAAAGGATGTGTCGGAACAAAATGTAAACCATGTCGTGGAACTTGACACGAGGCGGCTGTCCCTACACGAACTTATCTGGCGGTCCGCCTTTGGGTGGGCCGCCATGTTTGTCTGAGCGTTTTGAACGATCAAGTACCTGGCGATTTGTATCAGGGCACGCCTTTAGGCGTGCCGTTTATGCAGCCTCGATGTCCGATTACGGCATGGCTGAAGCCATGCCCTGATACGAATCAGGTGAACTAGCAGCGACGTGATACAACGCTACAAGGGAAAAGTGAAGTGCGGGCAACCAACCCTAACCTCGGAAAGAATTCCCGGCTCTACCTGCTCGGCGCACTACTTGTGCTCTGGTGCCTGGCTATATGCTTGCGCCTTGTCTACCTGCAGATTTTTTGCTATGGCAGTTTTGCCCGGCAGGCGGAGCATCAGCAGCAGCGCGCGATTCCCCTCTCTGCCAAACGGGGCGTCATCTACGACCGCGCGGGACGTGAACTGGCAATGTCGGTGCTCGTCGATTCGGCGTTCGCCGTTCCTTCCGAAGTCAAAGATCTTCCCACTGCCGTTTCTCTCATCAGCCGCATCACCGGGGACGACCGCAACGTGGTGCTGGCCGACTGTCGCAGTCACAAAACATTCTGCTGGGTAGCGCGAAAAGCCGATGACCAGACCATCGAGCGCATTCGATCGCTCAATCTGCAGGGTATCCACTTCCAGAAAGAACCGAAGCGTTTTTATCCGGCGCGTGATCTGGCAGCCCAGGTCCTGGGCTCGGTCGGCATGGAAGATTCAGGGCAGAGCGGTATCGAGCACGCATTTGACGACGACTTGCGCGGGCGATCAGGAAAGATGCTCATCTCTGTGGACGCGCGAAAACAGTGGTATTCGAGCGTCGAGACCCAGCCCGAACCGGGCGAGAACCTTGTGCTGACCATCGACAAAAATATTCAATACATCGCCGAGAAGGAACTGGAGCAGGCGATTCACGATACACAGGCGATTGCCGGCACGGTGATTGTCGAGAACCCACATACCGGAGAGATTCTGGCGCTGGCGAACCGGCCTACATTCAATCCAAATCTGCGCAAGCAGATCACGCCAGGAGCGCTCACCAACCGCGCTGTGAGTTATGTCTACGAGCCCGGGTCGACGTTCAAGCTGGTAACGATTTCGGCGGCACTCGAAGAGAAGGTTACGAATCCCGATGAGATCTTCGACTGCCAGATGGGATCGATCGTCTATAACGGCATGCGCATCCGCGACTCGAAGCCCCATGGACTGCTGCCGGTGTGGGGAGTGCTGGCCGAGTCGAGCGACGTGGGCGCGATCAAGATTGCGCTGCGTTTGGGCGAAGACCGATTCTACAAATACATTCGCGCGTATGGCTTTGGGCAGCAAACCGGAATTGAGTTGCCGGGCGAGACGCGCGGTCTGACCAAGCCGGTGAGCCGCTGGTCGAAGGTTTCCATTGCAGCGATATCGATGGGTCAAGAGATTGGTATTTCTCCGCTGCAGTTGGCAGGGCTGGTCTCTACCTTTGCCAATGACGGCATTTGGGTGGCGCCGCGGATCCTTGCGGGCCGCGTGGAACCGCAGGGCGCACCGCAGACAGTGGTCTTCCACCCCGCAAACTCCCGGCGGGTGATTTCGTCTTACACAGCCGCCCAGATGCGCTCGATGATGCAGAAAGTGGTGCTCGAAGGCACAGGTCGCAAGGCCATTCTGGAAGGTTACTCGGCGGCGGGGAAGACCGGGACGGCACAGAAGGTGGATCCCGCGACGGGCGTTTATTCGAAGACAAAGTACATCGGGTCGTTTGCAGGATTCGCGCCGGTGAACAATCCGCAAATTGTGGTCGCGGTGATTCTGGATTCAGCGGTGGGACTGCATCAGGGTGGTCAGGTTTCAGCGCCGGTATTCCGCCGTGTGTCGCAACAGGTGCTCGAGTATCTGCACGTAGCGCATGATTTGCCGCTGGCCCCGCAGCATCAGTTATTAATGGCCTCGCGGACGAAGGATAAAGATCTGGAGGAAGGGACGCCCGATCATCCAGGCGAGCCGCTGGAGACGGCGGAAGTAAACGGCGATTCGGCGGTAAGCGGAAATGGTCATGTGGCGCGGGCACTCCCTTCGACAAGCTTAGGGCAAGCTCTGCCCGCAACTGCAGGCAGCGGCAACACGCTTGGAGACGGACAAGTAGTGCAAGCGGCAATCCGAGAGAGTGGGCCCGTATCTGGAGGCCCAGGCGGACGCAAAGTGCCGACGCCACAACCGAATGCTCCAAGCCCAACAGATGCAGCGGCTGGTCAAATGACCCTTCCTGCAACCGGCACGGTCGTCTTAGACGTCGAGCAAGGCGGAATCGAAGTGCCGTCGTTTGTCGGCAAGACTGTGCGTGGCGCCGTGGAAGCTGCTCAAGATGCCGGGCTCGAGCTGGAAGCAGTGGGTAGTGGCGTTGCTCGCCAGCAGTCTCCGCCTGCAGGGACGCACCTGGCGGCTGGATCACGCGTCACAGTGCAATTCGGACGATAATAAAATTTTTCCCTTGGAAAAAAACCCAGCCACAGAGGACGCAGGTTCCCACGGAAATAAAAGCGTAAAGAAACAAGCTGGCGTGAACTGCCGTGAACTACTTTGATGGTTCTACGAAGACGGCCGTGCCGTAGGCCAGAACCTCGGTCACCCCCTGCATGACCTCGGTGGCATCGTAGCGCGCACCCACGACCGCGTTGGCGCCCACTTCGGCGGCATGCTGCAACATCAGGTCGAAGGCTTCCTGGCGCGTTTTCTCGCAGAGATTGGTGAGCAACGTGATGTTGCCGCCGACCAGCGTCTGCAGCCCGGCGCCGATGGTGCCGAAGATCGAGCGCGAGCGCACCACAATGCCGCGCACCACACCCAGCGTGCGGGTAACCCGAAAACCATCGAGCTCGAACTGCGTGGTGACCATGTTGTGCGCCACCATCCGTCCGCCCCCTGTGTAGCTCGTTGCCATCGGTATTCCTTTCCGTATCGGGTCTGCTGCGTCGAGCCTTTCCCGAGCAGCTCACTATAACGCGGGACAAGGGTTTCGAGCGAATTCTCTGAGCTGAAGATTGAGCGCCGGCTCGGCCGGAGCTGCTAGCGACGCTGATTGGGTCGCTGAACTGGCTGTCCCAAGTCAATCTGAAGTCTTGTAATCGCACGCCGTACGACAAGGTTCGCAATACATAAGGCCGTCGGCACAGACGCGGATATCCATCCCGGACTGGCAGAGGCAGCAGAATTTCTCGCACTCGCAACTGCCTTCCGGCATTTCGCACTGCGCGCAACGGTATTTGGCAGGGCTGGTTCCAGTGGCCATATCAGCAATTTAACGCCGTCATCGCCGCTGCGGGAACGTACCTTTGGTAACTGGAGGGGCCAACTCGAAGCTCCCATGTGCTGCACCAGTCACTAATCCAGCCCCTGCGCCGAGTTGGCGCTGCCATATAATTCTCCGCAGTGACTTTCCGACAACTGCTGGATGGTGCCGAGATCCTCGCGCAAAGCGGAGATCCCGCGGTGAGTGCTGTCGAATACGACTCGCGCCGGGTGAAGCCGGGATGCTTGTTCGTGGCCATGCAGGGAGAAAGTAGCGACGGCAACCGATTTATCGATCAAGTGATCAACGCCGGAGCCGTGGCGGTGGTCACGGATTCTTCTTCAGAAAAGCCGCGGGACGGCGTGGCTTGGGCGGTTGTGCCACATGGACGAAGGGCCCTGGCGCGGCTGAGTGCGAATTTTTACAAGCGGCCGGCGGAGCGGATCGCGGTCACGGGAATAACCGGCACGAACGGAAAGAGTACGACAGCATTTTTGGTGGAATCGATTCTGACAGCGGCTGGCCGCAAGAGCGCCCTGGTGGGGACGATTGAATATCACGTTGCAGGAAAGGTTTTGCCCGCGCCGCACACCACGCCGGAAGCGCTGGAACTGAATCGCATTCTGAATGAAGCGTTAGGGCAGGGGGCGACCGACGCTGTGATGGAGGTGTCGTCGCATGCTCTGGCACAACAACGCGTGTTTGGCCTGCCGCTTGACGTGGCTGTTTTCACGAATTTGACGCGCGACCATCTTGACTACCACTTAACCATGGACGAGTACTTCGCAGCCAAACGCGTGCTCTTCGAAGGATGCGGCACAGACGCTCCGCGAGCGGCGGTGACGAATCTCGACGACGTTTACGGCGCAAAGCTCACACAGTTCAGCCGGAAGCGCAGTTCGCTGGTGCTGACCTATGGATGGCAAGGCGGCGACTTTCACGCGCAGAAAGTGGAGATCGCTCCGCGGGGTACGCGCTTTGATCTGGTCACGCCGAAAGAGAAGATAGCAATCTTCTCGCCGCTGATCGGTCGCGTGAACGTCTACAACATTTTGGCAGCGGCGGCAGCCTGCTACGCGCGCGAGTGTCCTACTCAGGCGATTGCACGCGGCGTGGAGTCACTGACCCACGTGCCGGGACGCTTCGAGCGCGTGGATTGTGGCCAGCCGTTCACCGTGGTCGTGGACTATGCGCACACCGATGACGCACTACGCAATCTGACGGCTCTGGCCCGGGAGTTCGTTTCGCGAGGGCAAGCGAAAGCAAGAGTGCTCACCGTGTTTGGCTGCGGAGGCGATCGTGATCGGGCGAAGCGTCCGCTGATGGGCGAGGCCGCGGGCCGGGGCAGCGACTTCGTGGTGCTCACCTCCGACAATCCACGGAGCGAGGATCCGCGAGGGATCATTAATGATGCCCTGGTCGGGTTACAGAAGACCGGAGTGAAGTACAGTGTGGAGCCCGACCGCCGCAAAGCGATTGCTCTTTCCATCAACGAGGCCCGGCCCGGCGACATCGTTCTGCTGGCGGGAAAGGGTCACGAAAAAGTGCAGGTGACACGCGAGGCATCGCAGCCGTTTGACGATGTGGAAGTGGCACGCGAGACGCTGCGTAGCCTGGGATTTGAATGTGAGCCGCTGCATGGTAAGGGGGGGGATGCGAAATGAAACTCTCCCTGGGGAAGATTGCAGATTTTGTTTCTGCTGTGGGAGAGTTTCCGCGCGAGCAATCGGTGTCGGGGTACTCGATTGATTCTCGGAGTGTGGGAGCAGGACAACTCTTTTTTGCGGTGAAGGGCGAACGCCTGGATGGCCACGATTTTGTCAACGAGGCGCTGGAAAAAGGCGCGGTCGCCGCGATCGTCCGCAAGGATAGGCTGGGACAGTACGCAGACAAGACGCGGCTGCTGGCCGTGGAGGATACGCTTGTCGCGCTGCAAACTCTCGCGACCGCTGTGCGGAAGCTTTGGGGAAGGCCGCTGGTCGCGGTGACCGGATCGGCAGGGAAGACTACGACAAAGGAAGCGATTGCGCACGTGCTTGGGACCCGGTTCGGCGTGCTGAAATCGGAGGGCAACTTCAATAATCATTTTGGGCTTCCACTTATGCTGTTGAAGCTTGAGCCGCAACACGCTGTGGCGGTGATCGAGATGGGAATGTCGCATGCGGGAGAAATCCGGGCGCTAGCCACGATTGCGCAGCCTGAAATTGGCGTGGTCACCAACGTGGCTCCCGTGCACCTGGAATTTTTCGATTCCATTGCGGACATTGCGCGCGCGAAGTACGAACTGATCGAGTCTCTGCCAGCCAGCGGGACAGCGGTTCTGAATGCGGATGACCAGTATGTTTCGCAATTCCGCGGTTTCAAAGGCAAGAAAGTGCTGTACGGCACTCACTCGGCCGCGGACGTGCGCGCGGAGAACATTCAGCCGAAGGGCGCGGAGGGTTCGGAATTCGATGTAGTGATCGGCAGCGTGCGGGAGCATGCGGCGCTCCCACTGCTGGGCGTGCACAACGTACTGAATGCGTTGGCGGCCGTGGCGGTAGGAGTGGAGCGCGGACTCAAGCCCGCTGAGGCTGTCGGCGCGCTGGCGACGCTGGCACCGGCGGACAAGCGCGGGCAGGTTCTCCAGTTGGGCAACATCACGGTCATCAACGATTGTTACAATTCCAATCCGACGGCGTTGAACGCGATGGTGGACGCTCTGGCCGCAATGCCTGCGCAGCGTCGAATTGTAGTTGCGGGCGAGATGCTCGAACTGGGGCCGGCGGCGGAAGAGATGCATCGCGCGTCCGGCCAGCATGTCGCGGAGAAAAAAATGGACGTCCTCGTGGGCGTTCGCGGGATGGCGCACGCGATGGTGGATGGCGCGACCCAAGCGGGAACTAGAGCAGAGTTCATGGCAACGCCCGAGGAGGCCGGAGAGTGGCTGGCGCTCGAAGCGCGCGACGGCGACGTAGTTTTGCTGAAGGGATCGCGCGGCGTGAAGCTGGAAAAGGCTTTGGAGATCTGGAAGGCCCGACGGGATGGAAAGCCCTGAGTGAGTAGGCGCAGACTTTTATAATCCAGGTCCGCGTTCTGCTGCCGAAGGCTACGGCAGGATTGACTCGACATCGAAGGAACGGAGGCTAATTGCTCTACTGGCTGTTATATCTGAAGCTGCAACACTATTTTCCGCCGTTCCGCATCTTCCGTTACCTGACGTTCCGCACCGCGTTCGCCAGCCTCACCGCACTTTTTACCGCACTCATCGTGGGACCGCTGGTCATCGGGCGGCTGCGTGAATTCCAGATCGGACAGTACATTCGTGAAGAAGGCCCGAAGGCTCACCAGAAAAAAGCCGGGACGCCGACGATGGGTGGACTGCTGATCGTAATCGCCATCGTTGTGCCGACGCTGCTTTGGGCCGACCTGAGCAATCGCTTCGTGTGGATTGCCGTGTTCGGGGTGTGCGCCTACGCTGCAATCGGGTTCGCCGACGACTACACCAAGGTCGCACATCGCCGGAATCTGGGCCTGACCGCGCGGGCGAAAATGGGGCTGCAAATCGCCACCAGCATCGTGGTTGCCGTGATGCTGATCGCCATGCAGACCTACGGAATGTATTCGACCAAGCTGATTGTGCCATTCTTCAAGCAGTTCCACCCCGACCTTGTGGTACAGAGCCTGGAGCATCACCCGCATTTGTGGCCCTTGGCTTTTCTTCCCTTTATCGCTTTCGTGGCAATGGTGATCGTGGGCGCAAGCAATGCGGTGAATCTGACGGACGGGTTGGACGGGCTGGCGATTGGTTGTACGGTAATTGCCGCGGGCGCGCTGACTGTGCTGACGTATGTAAGCGGACACGCGGCCTTCGCTACCTATTTGGAGATCCCACGCATGCCGCAGGTCGGCGAGCTGACGATTTTCTGTGGGGCGATGGTTGGATCGTCGATCGGGTTCCTGTGGTACAACGCCCATCCGGCAGAAGTGTTCATGGGAGATGTCGGATCACTGGCGCTGGGCGGCGCGATTGGAACAGTCGCAGTCATGATCAAGCAGGAACTGCTGCTGCCGTTTATTGGCGGCGTTTTCGTGATCGAGGCCGTCTCGGTCATCCTACAGGTTGGTTCATATAAACTGCGCAAGAAGAGAATCTTCAAGATGGCGCCCATCCATCATCATTTCGAACTGATGGGCTGGTCGGAATCGAAGATTATTGTGCGCTTCTGGATCGCGTCGCTGGTGTTCGCGCTGTTCGCACTAACCACGCTGAAATTAAGATAGGTAATTTTCACCACAGAGTCACAGAGAAAGCTAAGAGCTAAAAGCTGAATTGATGGAACTCAAAGACAAACGCGTGCTCGTGGTTGGTCTCGGTAAGTCCGGGGTGGCGTCGGCTTTGTTCTTGAAGGCGCGGGGGGCGCGAGTCACGGTCTCCGACACCAAGACTGGGGACGAGCTACACAACGAAATTCCCGTTCTGCTCGATCATGGGATCACGGTCGAGACCGGGGGCCACGGCGAGCGCACATTTCGTGGACAGGATTTGATCGTCGTCAGTCCTGGCGTTCCCGTCGATGCGGCCCCTTTGCTGCAGGCGCGCTCAATGGGTGGCCAGATCATTGGCGAGATTGAGCTAGCGGCGCAGTTTCTGTCCGGGCCGATCGTTGCCATCACCGGGTCGAACGGGAAGACCACGACGACCACGCTCACCGGCGAGATTCTGACGGCGGGAGGATTTCCAGCTCTCGTGGGCGGCAACATTGGCACTCCGGCGATTTCGCTGGTGGAGCAGGCGAAGCCGAACAGCGTGATCGTGCTCGAGGTATCGAGCTTTCAGTTGGAAACGATTCGCACCTTCCGGCCGAAAGTCGCGGTCGTCTTGAATATCACTCCAGATCACCTCGACCGCCATCGTACGTTTGAAGCTTATACCGACGCCAAGGCGCGCATCTTCGAGAACCAGCAACCCGACGACTTCGCGGTGCTCAACGCCGACGATCCGACCTGCGTGGCGATGGAATCGCGGACTCGTGCGAAGGTGTTCTGGTTCAGCCGGCAGAAGGAGGTGAAGCAGGGTGCGTGGGTACGCGATGGGAACATTGCGTTCCGTAACGGGGGACGGCAGCGCGAGATCATGCAGGTCTCTGAGATTCCCTTGAAAGGTGCGCATAATCTGGAGAACGCGCTCGCGGCGATTTGCGCAGGAGCGCTGATGGGATGCGCTCCGGAGAAGATCCGGCAGGCGGTGCGCGAGTTCAAGGCAGTCGAACACCGGCTGGAGTTTGTGGCGACGATCCACGGCGTGGACTACTACAACGATTCCAAGGCCACGAATGTGGATGCGACTATCAAGGCGCTAGAGTCATTTCCGGCGAACATCCACCTCATTCTCGGCGGCAAGGACAAAGGCAGCGACTACAGCGTGCTCAACGATCTGCTGCGACAGCGGGTAAAGCGGGTGTACACGATTGGTGCGGCGGCGGCGAAGATCGAGTCGCAAATTGTTTCTTCGAAGAGCGGCGATTCGCAGAGTGGACATCCCGAGGTCGTGCACGCCGAGACGCTGGAGAACGCTCTCCGCAAGGCAAGCGCCGTGGCCCAGTCCGGCGACGTGGTGCTGCTGGCTCCGGCCTGCGCCAGCTTCGATCAATTCAAGAATTATGAGCACCGCGGGCAGGTCTTCAAGGAGATCGTGCTGGCGCTAGCGGCGGAGGCGGAGAAAGTTAGGGCGTGAACTTGCTATTCGCCTCGAAATACACTTCGATTTCTTCCAGCGTTTTCCCTTTTGTTTCCGGCAAAAAGAATGCCGCCGTCAGGAAATAGATCACGGTGCAGGCGGCGAATCCGAAGAAGACTGTGGAATATCCGAACTTGCCGACGGTCGGCAGAAATACCGCGGCAATCCCGGTTGAAACCGCCTGATTGATGAGCAGGGCAATACTCATGCCGTTGGACCGAATGCGAGTCGGCATCAGCTCAGAGAGCGCCAGCCATACGCACACGCCTGGGCCAATGGCAAAGAACGCCATGAACACGAAAAGGCTGATTGCTACCAGCCATCCGCTGCGTTTGCTCGGAAGTGGAGTGATCAGCGCGTTGTCGATTTTCAGCGGAGCCTGACGCGCGTCGTCGAGATTGCCCAAGGGATTCGAAAAGAAGGCCACGACTTTATTTGCGGGGACGCAGCTTTCGCGCGTGATTTCGATCGGGGTCGCTACGGAGTCGTCGGAACGCGCAGCCTTGGTCGCGGCGCGGAAATCTCCGCACGAATAGATCACTACCAGCGATGTGGGGCTGTGCTCAATCCGTCGGCCCGCGTTTCCGGCGGCTTCCAGTAAAGTGTCGGCCAGTTTCTGGTCGTAGACCAGCGTGACTTTCTGGTCCGCCGTGACCATCGACTGGACCGTCCTGCTGGTATCAAGCCGTAGAGTCTCGGTTCTTCGAAACAAAAATCCGGTGCAGATCAGGGATGCGATAATTCCCGCGCTGCCCAGCGACAAGAGAAACTTGCGGCCTTTACGGTCCACCAGCACCACGCCGACCATGGTCGTCAGAAAATTTACGATGGTGAAAATTACGTAGCCCCAATGCGCCTGCACATCGGAAAGGCCGCTCTGCAAGAGAATGTTAGTGTTGTAGCCAATAATGGAATTCACGCCCGTGGCCTGGTTGCAGGCGAGAATGATGCAGGCGAGCACGAAGGGGATCACGTACTTGCGGCGCAAAAGCGATTCTCTGACCTTCGTCCCGCTGGATGTTGTCGCCTTTTCCGCGGAGGCGGTCTGTTCCATCTCACGAATTTCCAAGTCCGCCTGCTCGTTTGTGCGGGAGCGAAGCAGCGCGGCGTAAGCAGCCTCCTTCTTGCCGCGACGGAACAGCCAGCGCGGCGACTCGGCCACCAGCAGACTTCCGATCACGAACAAAATTCCCGGCGGCAACGAAACCCAGAAAATGCTCCGCCAGGCCGTGTCTTTGAACGCGAAGAGCCGGGCGGCATCCCCCAGCTTGGCCACCTCTTCGACGCGGATGCTGAAAAACATTCCCACCACCGCCGCGGTTACGATGCCCAGCGTGAGCAGCCACTGAAAAATTCCCGTACCCCTGCCGCGGTTCGACGCCGACAGGCACTCGGCCAGATACAGCGGAACGACAACGCCGATCAGCCCCGCGCTGACGCCTTGCAACAGGCGGCCTAGAACTAACGGCTGATAGCCGTGCGAGAGGGCGATGACGGGAATGCTGATCACAAACAGGACGCCGCTCAGCGTCATGAGGAGCCTGCGTCCCATCCAGTCGGCGAGCAGCCCCGCGAACAAGGTCGAAATCACGCTGCCCAGCAGCACGGCAGCGACAACGACGGAAAGCTGGCCAGCATTCAGGCCCGACGTAGCTTCCAGATAAGGTAACGCGCCGGCAATGATGCCGACATCGACACCATAGAGCAATCCGCCGAGACCTGCGACCAGCAGCAGAAAACGGTTGTAGCGGACCTTCTTGCAGCCGGCCGCGCCGGTTGCGCCTGTGACTACGCTGTCAGGAGTCATGAACTCGTTCCCGCAAAGAGAATTAGGCAGCTATGCTCAATCTTCTCGGCACCTATAACAAACCATCCAAGCCTGGTTGGAAACCGGCCTAGGATACCAGACTGACTCGACTATGATCTGTTCAGTTGCGGAAGTTGGCCGACCGGAGGCGCTTCGCGGGAGCCCTGTCGGACAGTACAACATCCGAATGACTGATCAATGTCGGGTATGTTACCGTCGGCAATTTCCGCAAATTTTTAAAATTAGACAAAAAACCCAGCGCTCGGAACGCGCTGGGTTTGCAGCCGGATCATTTCACACAATCATCTTACGGCGATCATTTTAGGCCACCGTTGTACGGCGATCACTGGCAGACAGGTCCGGCGTCCGTCGTGAAGGTGTTGTTGTCGGAAAACCAGCCATTGACTGCGATCGACGGCGCGCCATAGAACCACGAGAAGAATGCCAGCTCTTGCAAGTTGTAAGTGAAACCGTTCGCGCCTACTACGGGCGGGATATTGGCGCCGGTTAAGGGGTCACCTACTTCCAGGTTGTTCTGACATCCACTGACTTGGCCGGTATGTCCCCAGGCCGGAGTGGGATTGTTGCCGAATGGATCGTCCATCCATTCACCGACCTCGTGAGCCATGATTGATGTGTCATGGATGCTGGGACCGAACAAGCCGCTGGTGTCGAAGTCGACGGGTGAGTAGGTCTGGATCGGCGAACCGGTCGCGCCGTGGAAGCCGAGCACACAACACTTGTTGAGATTGTTGGGAACACCAATCGACATCACCGTGTTGTAGAGAATAAAGACTGGAAATTGAGATGTGTCTACACCCTGGGCGGCCAACTGCGGAAGAATTGTTCCAGTCAGGATCGAATCCAGAGTATTAATGTCCACAATCCCAAGGGGTCCGCAGCTTCCAAATAAACTGGCAGGAAGGGCGAGACCTTTACCGGGATGAATGTTGAGGGTAATGGGCTGGAAGAGGACTGGATTCACCAGGGTGTGGTAATCCGTACCCCCCACGAGTTGCCAGAAGTTGGCCCTCTGGAAGGCGTCAATATATTGTGTGTCTCCCACCGGAGTGCCCCCGAACGCGAAGTTGGCTGCCTGAAATATGGGCGATTGCTGCACCAACGTGAGGGGAACATTGTTGGGCGCGCTCAGGCAGGTGTTGTCAGCAGCCGTGGGGTCGAAGGTTACTGTGCCATGGGTCTGGGTCAGAATCCCATGTTTGTTCAGTCCGGTGGCAACCGCATTTACGGTGATGATGAGGGGGATGACAGGAGTGGTTACGCTGGTTGGTGTGAAATCCGAGGAGAACGGGTCCTGCCCGACCATAGCACCCGTATACGCATTTCCGTCCCGGCTGGAGGTCACATTGTAAGTGAATGTGGCGAGTGAACTGACCGCGGCGGCGTCGGAAGGCCTGATCACGTTACCTGACGCATTTTTAGCCGGCTTAACGGTTGTATAGGCATTGAGCTTCACTTTCGCCTGCGCCCATACGTTCGCGGGGTTCGAAGAGCAGATTGCAGAACACAGCAAAAACAGCAAGCATTTATTTCTCATGGAACACCTCAGTAGGGAATTTCGGCCAATTCAAGCGATCAGAACCTTGGAACGCAGGGGGCGTAAATCCGGGGAGCCCATCATGCACGGGCCATGTGTAGCGCGATTCGGGACCGGCGCTGACGAGCTTCTAGACTCCTGCCTTATAGCTTGTGGGATAAGTGAATGTCAATATGCAAATCTTTGCAGCGTCGCCGGAAAGGCGTGCGGTTGGCGGGTTTTGGATCCTGGGCGATCGGGCAACTTTTACCTGCGGCCGGCGAACCACGGTAGTCACCTCGCTGGGGTAAATTCCACAACAAGAATTCTCCGTTTTGCCGTGACTCCGTGGTGAAATGAACTTCCGATGGCGAAGCGGGTGAGTGTCGATCGCTGGTTATTTACTGTCACCATGCTGCTGGTGTTTGTGGGGCTGGTGATGGTGTTTTCGGCGTCGGCGGTGATGGCGCGGGAGCGATTTGGTTCTCCGTATGCCTTCTTGTCGAAGCAATTGATATGGGCCGTGGCGGGACTGGTGGCGATGATTGTGGCGATGCGCGTGGACTACCGCCGCTACAAGCATCCGGCGCTTGTGTTTTCGGTGATGGGTCTAACCACGCTGTTGCTGATCTCGGTATTTTTTCTCGACCGCTCGCATAACACGCATCGCTGGATCCACTGGAGCGGTTTTTCACTGCAGCCTTCGGAACTGGCCAAGCCGGTGCTGATTCTGTTTCTCGCGTACTTTCTCGAAGGCCGCACTAAGACCATGGACGACTGGCGCAGTACGTTGGTGCCTGCTGCGGTGCCGGTGCTCGTATTTCTAGGGCTGATCGTCCTGCAGCCCGACCTGGGGACGGGCGTTGCCTGCGCGGGCATTGCAGCTTGTATCCTTTTTGTGGCTGGGATGCGCATGCGGTATTTCGGTTATGCCTTTGCAGCGTCGCTGCTGCCACTGTATTTTTTGATTTTTCATGTGAGCTTTCGACGCGACCGTATTTTGGCTTTTCTGAATCCCTACGCCGAACGGCAGAAGGCCGGATTTCACCTGATTCAATCGCTGATTGCGGTGAGCACGGGCGGCGTGACCGGAACGGGATTGATGGAAGGGAAGCAGAAATTGTTCTATCTTCCAGAGCCACACACGGACTTCATTTTTGCCGTGACTGCGGAAGAACTGGGGCTGGTCGGAGCCCTGTTTGTGGTCGTCCTCTTCGCAATTTTTTTGTGGCGCGGGATGCGCGTTTCATGGCGCACCGAAGACGTTTTCGGCAGATACCTCGCCGTGGGCATCACTAGCATGGTGGTCTTGCAGGCGTTCGTGAACATCAGCGTGGTACTGGGCATGATGCCGACCAAGGGCATTCCGCTGCCACTGGTGTCCTACGGCGGGTCGTCTTTGTTTGTGACGCTGGCATGCGTCGGCGTGCTGCTGAATATCACGAAGCAGGCGGAGTGAAGGGTCTTTAGCCACGGATGTCACGGATCTTCACGGATTTTTCTCAAGTCGTTTTGTTTATCCGTGTGAATCCGTGAAAATCCGTGGCTAGTTAGATCTGGTTTATAGTCACTCCATGCGGGCCATTCTGGCGGGCGGCGGGACCGGGGGACACGTAATCCCGGCGCTGGCCATTGCCAACGAACTCAAGAAAAGTTACGGGGCTGAGGTGCTGTTTATCGGAACGGCGCGCGGAATTGAGAACCGCCTGGTTCCGGCGGCAGGATTTCCACTACGACTGGTACGCGTTGGAGCGCTTAAGAATGTCAGCCTGATCACGCGAGCGAAGACTGCATTCGATTTGCCGCGCGCGGTCTGGGATGCGGGCCGCATGTTGAACGAGTTTGCGCCCGATGTGGTGATTGGCGTGGGCGGATACGCGTCGGGTCCGGCAATGCTAGCGGCGCTGGTGAAGCATATCCCGACGCTGGCATTTGAGCCGAATGTCGTGCCGGGCTTCGCCAACCGCATAGTGGCGCGCTTTGTGTCGGCGGCGGCGGTGCATTTTGAAGAGACGGCAGAATATTTTCGTCGCGGGGAAGTGACGGGCGTTCCGGTGCGGCAGGCGTTCTTTGAGATTGCAGCGAAACGTGGCGGGACGCCGACTCTGTTGGTGTTCGGCGGGAGCCAGGGCGCGCATGCCATCAACGAAGCGATGATCCGGTGCTTGCCCGAACTGCAGCGCGAAGCGCCGGGGATTCACATTATCCATCAGACTGGAGAGCGTGATTATAATGACGCGCTGGCTGAGTATCGCGGCCTGGGTGACTCGGCGGAGGTTTTCAAATTCATCGAGGATATGCCGGCAGCGTTTGCGCGTGCGGACCTGGTGGTGTGCCGGTCTGGCGCGAGCACGGTGGCGGAGATTGCAGCGGCAGGGAAGCCGGCCATCTTTGTGCCCTTTCCGCGTGCGGCCGATGATCATCAGCGCGTGAACGCCGAGGCACTGTCGCGAGCGGGAGCGGCCGTTGTGGTTGAAGAGTCGAAGCTGGAAGGAGTCTGGCTGGCCGAGACGATCGCGGCGTTGCTCGGGGATACAAAGCGGCTGGAGCGCATGAGCATCGCCGCGCGGAGCCTGGCACATCCGAATGCAGCGCGGGATATCGCGGCAATGGTGGCGCGGGTGGCGGGGATCGAACGAGATTGAGTAATTGTGAAATTGAGTAATTGCGTAATTGAGTGCACGACCTGAAGACGAATTGCTCAATTGCGCAATTACTCGATTACCCAATTTTAGTTGACTTATGTTTGCCAAGATTCAGCGCATACATTTCGTGGGCATTGGCGGCATCGGCATGAGCGGGATTGCCGAGGTGTTGCTGAATCTCGGCTACAAAGTATCCGGATCGGACCTGAAGAGTTCCGCGGTCACGGCCCGCCTTGCAGGACTTGGCGCTACGGTATTCGAAGGACACGCTGCAGAAAATGTTACGGGAGCGGAAGTTGTGGTAACCAGTTCGGCGATAGCGCCGGAAAATCCGGAGGTTGTCGAGGCGCACAATTTGCACGTGCCCGTGATCCGACGGGCGGAGATGCTGGCGGAACTGATGCGCTTGAAATATGGCATCGCCATTGCCGGAATGCACGGGAAAACGACAACGACTTCGATGGTGGCAGCGGTGCTGGCCGCGGGAGGGCTTGATCCCACTGTTGTCGTCGGCGGGCGCGTGGACGCTATGGGTTCGAACGCGCGGCTGGGCAAGTCGCAGTACCTGGTGGCCGAGGCCGATGAAAGCGACCGGTCGTTTCTGAAGCTGTCTCCAATTCTCTCCGTCGTCACCAACATCGACCGCGAGCATATGGATTGTTACCGCAACATGCGCGACGTGAAGAAAACTTTCCTTGAATTCATGGACCGCGTGCCTTTTTATGGGATGATCGTGGCCTGCAACGACGATCCTTTGTTGCGCCGACTGCTGCCTGAAGTGCAGCGGCGCACCGTGACCTACGGCACCAAGCGCGGATCGGATTTCTGGATCAGGAGTGCTGGGCCCGGCAAGAGTCAAAATCCCCACCCCTTCGACTCGTTTCGCTCGCTCAGGGCAGGCTCTGTCGCACAAGACGCGACAAAGACGGGGCACCCGCCTGTGAATCGATTCAGCGTGAACTATCGCAAGCAGAATTTGGGTGAGTTCACGCTGCACGTGCCGGGCGCGCATAACGTTCTGAATGCGACGGCCGCGATCGCGGTTGGAATTGGGCTCGATGTGAGTGTAGAGGCCATTCGCGCGGCGCTAGACCAGTTCCGCGGCGTCGACCGGCGCTTCCAGTTGCGCGGACGGGCTGCGGGCGTGAGCGTCATCGACGACTACGGGCATCATCCCACAGAAATCAAGGCCACACTCGCGGCGGCAAAGCAGTGTGGCTTCCGCAAGGTTCACGCCATTTTCCAGCCGCACCGCTACACGCGCACGCGCGATCTCATGGAGGATTTTACGACCGCGTTTTCTGACGCCGATTCGCTGTTCGTGCTCGACATCTATGCGGCCAGCGAAAAGCCGATCCAGGGTATTACCGGGGAAGTGCTGGCGCAGCAGATCGGGTCGAAAAGCGGGCAGAGCGTTAAGTATGTGAGTTCGTTCGCCGACGCCGTGAGTTCGGCTGCGGCCGTGGCGCAGGAGGGAGACATGGTCCTGACGCTGGGGGCAGGCAGCGTCTCGCAGCTGGGGCCCATGATTCTTGAGAAACTGAAAGAGCATGCATCGCCGTGAGCTGGGCGGTAGAATGCCATTGAAATCGGGAGGATTCCAGATGCTAACTCGAGTGTTCGGAAGAATTGTCATCGCGTTTGCTCTCGCAGCGCTGTACCTGGTATTGCCCGCACGAGTCCCCGCCGATAATACAGCGGCCAGTCCCCGGAAGGTTGCCCCGGAGTTCGTCCTCAATGATGCGAATGGTGCACTTGTCAGATTGTCGGCGTACAAAGGCAAGGTGGTCCTGCTCAATTTCTGGGCGACCTGGTGTCACGGGTGCCAGGAGGAAATTCCCTGGTTCGTTCAGTTCGAAAGTAAGTACGAGTCGAACGGACTCGCTGTTATCGGCGTTTCAATGGATGACGACGGGTGGAAATCGGTGAAGCCGTTTCTCGAAGAGAAGAAGCTGAACTACACCGTTGTGATTGGCAACGAACCGTTGGGAAAGCTATATGGACTTAGTGCGATGCCGATGACTTTGTTGATCGACCGCGAGGGCAAGATCGCCGCCTCATATTCCGGGGTGATCGACAGGGCAAAGTGTGAAAGCGACCTCCAAGCGCTCCTTGGAAGTGTTGGCAAGAACACGGCCAAGTGATCCGGAACTGGTGCCTGTGTATTTTCCGCTAGGTGGGAACTTCGGGGGAACAATACCGATGTCGGCCCCGTATCCTCCATTGCTAACGGATTCGGGCGAGGTTCGTCCAATCTGCCAGATGGAGATTAAGGCCATGAAGACGACACAGGCATGGGGGTGGTTGACTGCCGGGGTGCTGGCCCTGGGATTGAATGGTTTCTATCACGATGGCGGCGCGGAATGGGCGCACCGGCTAGCGGACCGAGTGGTGTACAGTTCGGGCGCTATAGTCGCGCTGGCTTCGGGCCAAGCTGCCCAATTCCTGGAGCAGGCGAAGATGGTGGTTGTGCGAGACGAAACACCATCCTGCCCTCTGAGCACGGCGCTGGCTCGCATTCAGGCCAGAGTGGCGCGGACGGACACAAGATTAGCCCATTTCGACGCAATGTCGGCGCGGGAAGAGGCACAGTTGGCTCAGGTAGAGGCTAATCGGGCGCGCATCGAGGCGCTGGCCGCTCAGTCGGAATTCGCGACCTTCATTGAGCCCATGAACTTCGACGCGTCGAACGTCTCCGTGACATGTCCGCGCGTGCGAGTGAGCATCCCTCGGGTGCCGATGATCAAAATGCAGGCTCCGGTGGTGCACGTTCGGACGATCGGCACCGGCCCGGTATAAGACATCCGATTTTGTGCCTTCGATTTTGCCTCCTGGAACGAGTGGGCACGGAGAAACTGCCTTGCTCACTTTTTGCTTCGGGAATTTCTCAGTCCTAAATTCTTCATTTGAACCACCCCGCGACTTGCTCGTGCCCATTCGGATTCCTGCCTGTGCAAAAGAACCAAGATTTTGTCTATCTCTCTTTTCCGAAAGCCGCTATATTTGTGGAGCATCTGGCGCTTCACTGACGACAACTGACCTGAACTGATGGCGAGGAAAGCGAGTCCCACCATCTTGCAGGAGGAGTTGTACCCGCCCAGCGCTCGGGTTGCGCGCGAGGAGCTCGACGACGCGCGCCTGGTGGATCTGGACGTGGACGAGGAATCCCCGTTCCTCCGTGGACAGAAGCGCGTTTCCGCCCGCCGAAGTTCTCTTCCCAAAAAAGCTGCAAATCGCTTGCTCTGGGCGACTCTGTCCGCCGTGGTGTTGTGTGTCCTGGGGGTGTTGGCCGCCGGTTTGTATCACTACAGTGAGCGCTCGTGGCGCTTTCGCGTAGAGTCCAGCGACGATATTGAAGTGACGGGAATGCAGAATGTGACCCAGGCGCAAATCATGGAAGTGATGGGCGCCGATATCGGGCGCAACATCTTCTTCATTCCACTAGCGCAGCAGAAAGCCCAGCTGGAGCAGATTCCCTGGGTGGAGTCGGCCAGCGTAATGCGGTTTGTTCCCAACACATTGAAGGTCGAGATTCAGGAGCGTACACCGGTGGCGTTTGCCCGAGTCGGGCCGCGAATTTCATTGATCGATGCCGGCGGCACGCTGATGGAGTTGCCCCAGAAACACAAGTATTCATTTCCCGTGATTCTGGGAATGAACCCGGGCGAGCCGCTCTCTACGCGCGCGCCGCGCATGAAGGCTTATAACCAGCTGGTTCGCGACCTGGACTCGTCCGGCGCGCGCTATTCACAGGATCTGAGCGAGATCGATCTCTCCGATCTCGAAGATGTAAAGGTACGCGTGAACGATCCGGCAGGGGATGTGCTGGTCCATCTGGGATCTTCGAATTACCTCACGCGTTACAAGATCTACGTCACTCACGTGCAGGCATGGCGGCAACAGTTTCAGAAGCTGGAGTCGGTGGACTTGCGCTATGACAACCAGATCATTGTGAATCCCGATATGCAGGGAACGGTAAAGCAGGCGTCACTGACTCCGGCGGCAGCCAGGGCGGCGGTGGCTGCGGGCGTGAAACCGGCGGCGATCGTGACCCGTCTGACATCGCGTGATCGCGCCCTGCCCAAGCCCGCATTCGAGATAGCGGACAGCAAGCTTAATCCAAAGCCCGTGCCTGGCAGCGTCAGGAAGCCGGCCGCGAAAACGCGCGTCAAATTGAAAGCGGCGAAAACAAGACGGGCTGGACGCAAGGCAGCCCTGAAGAAGACGGCTCTGCGGGGGAAGCCGGCTACATTTTCGGCGGCGAAGAGTGGGCCCGGCCCGGCTCGGAGTACGGCCGCTCAGAAACCTTCGGCCGGGAAGCGTGCGCCGCCTGCGGGTCTGACAGCGGCAGGAGGTCCAGCAGCTACTACCGTACCGAAGCCAAGTCCGGCCATTGCGAAGCAGCAGGGAACTCAGAGTTCGAATTAATTAGCGTTGAAATTAAAAGTATCCAAACTTAAAGGTGTCCGGGAAATCATAAAGAATGGCGAACCAGCAAGGAAGCTTCTTAACGGCGATTGATGTAGGAAGCGCGAAGACCTGCGCGCTGATGGCGGAAGTTACGGAGCATGGGCCCCGCTACCGCGGGCACGGCGTCGCCGAGTCGCGCGGATCGCGCAAGGGCGTAATCGTCGAACTCGACAAGGCGATAGCGGCCATTCAAAAAGCGGTCGAAGCTGCGGAGGACGCAGCCGGTGCGCCGGTCGAGCACGCCATCGTCGGACTCGGCGGAGTCCACGTGCGCGGGGTCAACAGCCACGGCGGCATCAGCCTGGGTACCCGTCCGCGGGAAATAGGCCGCGATGAGATCAGGCAGGCAGTGGACCGAGCGCGTGCGATTCCGCTGCCCGCCGACCGCGAGATTCTCCATCTGTTGCCGCAGGAATTTATTTTGGACGATCAGGCAGGCGTTCACGATCCGCTGGGCATGATGGCGGCGCGTCTCGAAGTACGCGTACACATGGTTACGGCCGCGACCAGCGCCACCCAGAACGTGATCACGGCGGTGAATAAAGCCGGAGTTCACGTGGACGACACCGTATTTGAACCGCTGGCCGCCGCCGACTCTGTGCTGCGGAACGACGAGCGCGAGATGGGCATTTGTCTGGCGGACATTGGGGCCGGGTCGACGGAGTTGATTGTTTTCCACCAGGGCGCGGTGGCCTACACGGGGGTGATCCCCGTCGGCGGCGACCACTTCACCAGCGACCTCTCGGTGGGAATGTGCACGCCGTTGGCGGAGGCCGAAAAAATCAAGAAGGCGTACGGCAACGCGATTGTGACCCTCATCCCGGAAGGTAATGAGGTCGAGGTACCGTCGGTCGGAGACCGGCCGTCGCGCCTGCTGCCGCAGCGCCTGGTGGCGGAGATTCTGGAGCCACGCGCCCGCGAATTGTTTGAGATGTTGCGCGAGAGCCTGCGCCACAGCGGCATGTTCGACGCTTGCCTCGCTGGCATTGTCCTGAGCGGAGGCGGTTCGCGGCTCCCGGGAATCTTCGACGTGGCGGAGTCCGTGTTGCGACGGCCCGTACGGCTTTCCTGGCCGACACCCTTGGCGAAGATGCCGGCAGCTCTAGCCGAGCCAGAATTTGCCACGGTGCTCGGCATGGTGAATTACGGACAACGGGCCCGCATCGCGCGGGGATTTCAGGGTGACCGTTGGGGATCCCGGTTGAAGGCGATGCTGGTAGGCAAGGGAGCGTAATGGACAAGAAAGGGCGTGAACCACGAAGTACACGAAGTTACACGAAGGAAACCGAACAGGCAGCCCTTCGTGATACTTCGTGTCCTTCGTGGTTCACAGGTTTTGCATTTCACACAAGGTGGACAAAATGAAAAACGATTCCAAGATTCGCATCAGCTTCAATGAAGAGCCACGCAACGATGCCAAGATGATGCCGGAGTGGAGGGCATCGAGTTCATCGTGGCCAACACCGATCTGCAGGCGCTGCGCATGTCGCGCGCGCCGGTGAAGCTGCAGCTCGGCGTCAAGTTGACGAACGGACTAGGTGCCGGCGCGAATCCCGAGGTCGGGCGCAAGGCCGCGCTCGAAGACTCGGACAAGATCATCGAAGCGCTCGAGGGCGCCGACATGGTGTTCGTGACCACCGGCCTGGGTGGCGGCACCGGGACGGGCGCGGCTCCCATCATTGCTTCGCTAGCCTGTGAGATGGGAGCGTTGACGGTTGCGGTGGTCACCAAGCCATTTGCTTTCGAGGGGAAGCGTCGCATGTCACAAGCCGAGCGCGGCATTGCCGAGCTGATGGAGTCGGTGGACACGACTATTGTTATCCCGAATGAGAAGCTCCTGGCGGTCGCGGAGAACGCGGGGTTCTTTGAGTCCTTCCGCATCGCCGATGACATCCTGCGGCAAGGGGTGCAGGGAATCTCCGACATCATCACGATTCCCGGCATCATCAACCGCGACTTCGCCGACGTGAAGACGATCATGGCTCGCATGGGATACGCGGTCATGGGCACGGCCACGGCCAGCGGCCAGCTTCGTACCACGGAAGCCGCGCAGCGGGCAATCGCCTCTCCGTTGCTTGAGGCCGGCGCAATCGATGGCGCGCGCGGCATCCTGATCAACATTACGGGATCAGCGTCGTTGAAGTTGGCGGAAGTGCAGCAGGCCTGCACCATCATTCAGAGCGCAGCCCACGAAGATGCCAACATCATTTTTGGCGCCGTGCTGGACGAGAAGATGAAAGATGCGGTGAAGATTACCGTGATTGCCACCGGCTTCCGTGATGGGGCCGCTTCACGCCCGCGGCAGCAAGAGACGCGTCACTCCTTTGCCGCGAGTCATGACGATGCGATGGATTTTCCGCAACCATTTGGATCGCGAGAGACCGTGTCCGATCCTACGTTCGATTCCATGCCGGAACCGAGAATGTCGGACGCGATGCGAGCGGATTCCATCCGGGAAGATCATGTGTTCGTTCCCGATCCCATGCCGGTTGCGATGGCGCACCCGTCCAGTGAGGCAGTCTCGCTCGATTCCATGCGGAACGCGATCGTGGCGAATTTTGAGCAGGATGATCTTGATGTACCGGCATTTCTCCGCAAACGCGGTGATGTGATGTAGTTGTGTGTCGTGCAAGAATCCGCACGAGAGTCGAAAATCGGTGCACAGATGAGGCGCGAGAGGCTGGCCGACACTCAGGGAGGAGCAGAAGAAGTGCAAAACTTTTCTCCCCAGTCGGCACCTTTTCAGTAACGGGTAACCAGTTACTAAAACAGTAGAACTGAAGTGATTCCCGTGTTATGTCATTGTCCCGAAACGGGTTAAAGTAAAATTTATGTTTTTGCGAATCTGAACTTTGTGATTGGCTAAAGCCGCTAAGTCTCGTACTATCGAGCAGTTGAGCGTGGACGGCGAGGTCAAGCGAAGTTACCGGCACGTGGCAAGCTTCGTGCATCCATAATAGTTAGAAGTTCCGCGGACCTTAAGAAACAAGAATCAGTGGGGAAAATTTAAGAGATGTCAAAGCAGGGAACGCGCCTCCTTCGTCTAGCCTTCGCTCTTATCACGTGTCTATCCTTGGTAGGGTTAAGCTGGGCCGCGCACGTTAACACCCACGCGCTGAATTCCGGCAAGTCGAAATCGCAAAAGATCAATGAAGGCCCGCGGACCAGACGCCGGCTGCATCGTCTCGCGCGAAGCCGTAGCGCCCGAGTGACGCGAACTTCGATACGCACGCACCGGCATAGATATTACGAGCGTTTCTCGATGAGTTCCTTTGCCAGCGATATCGCCGAAGGCGATGTCACCACGGGAGAGGACCCCATCGTGCGCCAGGCCGCGATCGACGCTCTGGGCAATATGAACGGGACCGTGGTTGCGATTGAGCCGACCAGTGGACGTGTGCTCGCCATGGTAAATCAGAAGCTGGCGCTTTCAAGCGGCGCGCAGCCCTGCTCGACGATCAAACTTTCCGTGGCTCTGGCTGCTCTTAGCGAAGGGCTGGTTTCAAAAGAGACACAAGTAGCTCTAGGCCGCCGCAGCCGGATGAATCTGACCATGGCGCTGGCACGCTCGAACAACGCGTATTTCGAAGCCCTGGGACGCAAGCTGGGATTCGAGAAGGTCGCTTACTACGCGCATGAATATGGGCTGGGCGAACTGGCAGGTTACGATATTGCCGGCGAACAGCCGGGAACCTATCCCGAGGAAGTTCTCCCGGAAAAGCTGGGCGGCGTAGGCAAGATGTGTTCGTTCGGTGAAGGCGTGTCGATGACTCCGCTGCAACTTGGCGCAATGGTATCGGCGATTGCCAACGGTGGCACGCTCTACTACTTGCAGCATCCGACAACTCCGGAAGAAGTGGCAAACTTTCAACCTCGGGTCAAGCGGACGCTCGACATCGCTCCGTTGATTCCAGAGATCTCCGACGGCATGGCAGGCGCGGTTCAATTCGGCACGGCGCGCAGCCTGCGGCTCAACTTCAATGAGGAAGAAGTTCTTGGTAAGACTGGTACCTGTTCTCATGCCGGCACGCGGTTTGGGTGGTTTGCATCCTATGCGAACACCAGCGTTGGACGCGTCGTGGTAGTGGTCTTTCTCCAGGGAGGAAGGCCGACTTTCGGGCCCAAGGCTGCGGAAATTTCTGGACGCATGTATCGCAACCTCTATGACCACAAGTTCTTCATTGCGACTCCTACGCCCGCAGATACTGCGACGGTAAAAGCGGTCAGCTCGACGCCTTAGCTTTACCGGATTTTAAATACAAAAAACGAACGAAGGGCCTCTCGAAACGAGAGGCCTTTCCGTTGCCGCCATCGGTCGTGCTTAAATGCCCAATGCCTGGCAACGGTAGATTGGAAGCTTCTTGCATTTGTCCCTGAGTTGCTGGGCTTGCTCCGTGGTCAGGTCGAGAAACTCGAAGCCGTAGACTTTTCCAAGATTTCGGCGGATTCGAGCCGATGCCTTCCCGCCAGCAACCGGCTCAACCTCAGTCTTGTCGCCTACCTGCAACAGAACGCCGACAACCGAACCGTCGGATGCGAGAGCCGTGATCGGTGCGCTATATCGGTATCGCGGATGCCGCCTTCTGTCAGGAACGTTCTGCGAAGCCTCGTGGCCAATGCAATCAACATCCATAGCTGTTCTTCCCTTGGTTAACAGAATCGGCACGAATTCGGTTCTTCTACAGTCGCCACTTTCAAGAGTCAACCGGGGAAGGCAAGAGAATCGCTAACCGTGCGAATGCGGCGCACTCTGGCGGCCTTAGCAACTTCTAATCGTAATGATCGGTTGCTGCTGCCGATAGTAAAGATGTGAGCGGCACCCACTCAGCGATACCCGGATGCAAACCGATGGCGCGTCCCCAGCGGTATAGACCTCCACATCGCCTCCTAGTGCCTCATTGAAGAGGCTACTCTGCCAACGATGATGACGAACGTTGCCTATGACTACCGTCTGGTCGCGCTTTCCCTCGCGCTGGTGACCGCTGCGGCGTATGCTGCGCTGGAGCTTGCCGGGAGATTGAGTGCAACAAGAGGTTTGCCCAGAGCGTTTTGGCTGGTTGGCGGCTCTACTGCGATGGGAACGGGCATCGCTGCTATGCACTACGTCGACATGTATGCCCTGAATATTCCGATGCCGGTTTTTTACCATCTTCCCACCGCGATGCTTTCGTTGCTGGCCGGCATAACCGGCTCTGCGGCTTTTCTAATCGCGGTCAGCAAGCCAGGGATGCGGCTGTGGCAGGAAATCGCAGCCAGCGTCGCTATGGGCAGTGGAATTGCCGGCACGCACTACGTAGGTATGGCGGCTATGCGCTGTTCCGCGACCATTTCATATGACCGCAGAATGGTTGTGCTCTCGGTTGGGCTGGCCACCACTCTTTCACTGATTGCCCTTCGGCTTGCCTCCCCCCGGAACGACGCGAAGCGGGTGGTTTGGCGGAAAATCGTCAGCGCGCTGGCCCTGGGCAGCGCCCTTCCAGTGATGCATTACACGGGGATGTGGGCCGCGACCTTCCGCGTTTCAAGCGTAGCGCCGAACCGCACGAACGCGCTCGGCATCTCTACGCTCGGCATCGCGGCTATTAGCGCGGGCAGTTTACTCGTTCTGGGAGTCGCGATCGCTTCGTCGGTCTACGACCGGTTTTTGGCCAGACAGAAAGGCGATCTCAATCAGGCCCGGGAACGTGAGCGGTATTTCCAGACCATGGCGGAGGCGGTTCCGGAGATGATCTGGACCACGGACCCCGCTGGTTTGCCCGATTTTTTCAATGAACGATGGTGTCGCTACACAGGCTTGAGTCTCGAACAGAGCAAAGACCGGGATAGGCAGTCCCCCCTTCACCCGGACGATCTGGCAACTTGCATGGCAGAGTGGGCGCGGTCCCTGCGTACCGGAGCACCCTATGAAATGGAGTACCGTTTGCGAGCGGAAGACGGAACCTTCCGTTGGTTTTTAGGAAGGGCCAATCCCATCCGAGACGCGAAGGGAACGATCATCAAATGGTTCGGGACTTGTACCGACATCGAAGATCAGAAACAGAACCTGCAGATTCTGGAAGGACAGATTCTAGAACGGACCATGCAATTGGCCGACGCCAATGCCAGATTGCAGGAAGAGATGTCACAGAAGGATTTCGCCCGCACGGAACTCGATCGGCAGCACGACAAGATGATGCGTGAGCTGACTGAAAGGTCCGACCGGGCAACATTGCTGGCGAAAATGGGAGAGCACATGCAAAGCTGCATCAGCAAGGAAGAAGTATTTGCCGCCGCACTCGGCTTTGCTCCCAAAGTCTTTGTCAATCGCGGAGCGCTGGCGCTGCTGAATCCGGCTCGAAGTTTGGCAGAGGTGATCGGTTCGTGGGCGGACTGCCAGCTTCCGACTCCGGTATTTGAGACAACGGCGTGCTGGGCGCTGAGAACCGGACATCCGCACCTTGTCCTTGCTGGAGACCTGACGGCACCCTGTGATCACGCGGCCGGAGTAAGGAATACATATTTATGCCTCCCCATTGTGGCGCAAGGCGAAGCATTGGGTGTCCTGCACTTTCAGGCGACCGACGCGGCGCCGGACATGGATGAGTCGGAACTTTCATTCAAGACGACTTTTGCCGGGCAAGTTGGATTGTCCATCGCCAACATACGGCTGCGGGAAGCATTGCGGACCCAATCCGTCCGCGATGCGCTAACCGGTCTTTATAACCGGCGCTACCTCGAAGAGACGCTGGAGCGCGAGATCCGGCGGGCGGCGAGAGGGGACATGTCACTGGGAATTCTCATGCTCGACCTGGACCATTTCAAGAGCTTCAACGATACCTACGGCCACGAAGCGGGTGACGCGGTGTTGCGCGAAACCGGAGCGGCGCTGGTCAAGAACATCCGGGCAGAGGACTTCGTATGCCGGTTTGGAGGAGAGGAATTTGTCGTCATCCTGCCTACCGCTGCGGTGGAAGCTTCGCGCGCGCGGGCCGAGCGGTTACGATCCAAGATCAAAGAACTGACGGTTCTGCATCAGGGCAAGTCACTGGGCATGATTACAGTGTCGATCGGGGTGGCAGCATTTCCTGTTTACGGCGGCTCTCCCAAGGAACTGCTCGCAGCCGCGGACGCAGCTCTCTACCGGGCGAAGCGAGAAGGCCGCGATCGAGTGGTTATTGCGCAGCCACCGGCGGCAGCTGCAGACGCTGTCACCGGCCAGGGCGGACGAGTCCTAATTTCAGAGCAGTGATCCCAGAGCACTGAATCCAGAGCACTAAAATCTTACTACCACTTACCGGCGCGGGCCTTTGCTCTCGTCGCTATCGATCACCCCATCTTTGATGTGGATGACACGATGAGCGTATTCGGCTATGTCGTGCTCGTGGGTGACCAGCACGATCGTGTTTCCCTCGGATTGCAGGCGATCAAATAAGGTCATAATTTCAAGACCCGTTTGCGAGTCCAAGTTTCCGGTGGGTTCGTCGGCGAGGATGATCGACGGCTTGTTCACTAGAGCTCGTGCGATGGCGACGCGCTGCCGTTGCCCGCCCGACAGCTCATTGGGCTTGTGGCTCATGCGCGATTCCATACCCACCGACGCCAGCGCTCCCTTAGCGCGTTCCACACGTTCTTCGGTCGGAATGCCAGCATAGATCAGCGGCAGCTCCACATTGTGCAGAGCGGTGGCACGAGCCAGCAGATTGAAAGTCTGGAAGACGAAACCAATTTCCTTGTTTCGGATGCGCGCGAGTTCATCATCGTCGAGCTCGCTCACCAATTGGCTGTTGAGCCAGTACTGGCCTTTGGAGGGTGTATCTAGGCATCCGATCAGATTCATCAGCGTGGACTTGCCCGAGCCCGACGGGCCCATGATGGCCACGTACTCGCTCCGTTTGATGCGGAGATTCACCCCGCGCAAGGCATGGACCTGCTGTTCCGATCCCATGTCGTAGGTCTTCCACAAATCCTCTGCCGCGATCATGCAAGAATCCGGCGGCACCATCGCTGTTGGATTCGGCATGTTGATGACTTCTGCGGTTGCCATTTTTTTCTCCTGGTCCAATGCCACTGACCTCTCCGATTATCGGCGTTCGATGCCTTCGATTTCGGTTCCGCTTGCTCAGACTCGACCTAGACCGGCTCACCGTTGGACGCATTAAGTCGGCTAAGGTTATGTCGTTTCGTCTTCCTTTTTAGGAGCCGAATTGTCGATCTTGACGCCGCTTCCGGGACGCAGAGTGCGCAAGACTTTGTAGCTGCCCGTAATGATCTCGTCGCCTTCCTGCAGGCCGTCGAGCACCTCGATATCGGTTGTGCCCGTGACCCCGCTGGTGACCGTAACGAACTCTGCTTTCCGGTTGCGCACCACGAATACGCCCTGAATTTCCTCGTCTTTCTTTCCGCTTTTCATCGTCGACTCTTTTGGCGAAGGCGCGGCAGCATGAACTGATCCTGAACTGGATTTCTGCTGCTCCAGTTGCGCCTTGGTCCGAATGGTCAGGGCCTGTATGGGAATGGCCAGAACGCTGCTCCGCGTGGCGGTTGTGATCTTGGCAGTGGTCGAGAGCCCGGGTCGCAGGTCAAGCGGCGGATCCTGCACCGTCACCACTACCTTGAAATCTTTTGCTTCTTCACTCGCCGTGCTCTGCTGCGACGTCGACAAGCCGCTGGAACGGACGATTGCGTTATCGCCAATTTCGGAAACAGTGCCATGAAAAACTTTCTTAGGGATTGCGTCGATCGTGACTTCCGCCGGCTGCCCAAGCCGGACATTTACGATGTCGGTTTCGTCTACCTTGACCTCGGCCGTGATGACCGACATATCGGCAAGAGTCATCAAGGTGCTGCCTAGCGCGTTCTGGATGCCGATGACCACGGACTCTCCTTCACGAACCGGCAGGTTGGTAATGACGCCATTGTATGGAGCGGAGTAGGTAGTCTTCTGCAATACGTCGGTGACGCGCGTGAGGGTGGCGCGAGCCTGGCCCACATGACGGTTGGCGGAATCTTTCTGAGCTTTCGCCTGAGCGAGACGCGCCTGAGCCTGAGTGAGTCCGGCGTCAGCGGTGGCCCACGCATTGCGGCGGCTGTCGAAATCAGATTTTGCGATCAAGCCTTCTTTGAACAAGCTCTCGGCGCGGTCCCAGTCGAGCTTATTGCGCTCGTAGTCGGCCTTCGCGCGCAACAAGTCAGCCTCGGCCGTTTTCATGCTGGCCTCCGCGGCGATGGCATCGGTTTCCGCCGCCTGCACCGAGGACTGATTGGCACTCACATCTGCCGACGATTGAACGTTCTCGAGTTGCGCCAGCAATTGACCCTTCTTTACATGATCCCCCTCTTTTACGTACAGATGGGTGATCTTCCCGTAGGCATTGGCGCCGATGTTCACGTAAGTCTTGGGCTTAATTTCGCCCGAAGCGCTGACCACCGTCGCCAGATCCTCTCGCGCTACTTTGCCAGTTTGCACCGTGACCACGTTCTTGCTGCTCTGGTGCACGGTGAACGCAACGATGATTCCCAGCAGCAGTACTGCGCCGGCGCCAATTGCAATTTTTTTCCAAACTTTCATAGTTTCCGTCAGAGTCCGGGCGATTTGTCCTCCAGGTAGAAGGAATCATGTCAAGCGATGACTACTCTCCCTGGCGGACTATAACCGTGTCCTGCAGCGGACAATACCGTGCCGCTCCCGTCCCGAGGGTGACGGACACACATCCTCTACTACGATCCTGGTGACAAGAAAGTTCCAATCAGGTAGAAGAAGTGGCCGGACCCGTTACGAGTGGAAGCGGTCTAGCTGCCTCCGGAACGTAGCCATTATAGCGTGATGGGTTGAGTCGGGCACGGCCCGGGTTCCATGATTCGATACGTCATCGGGCAACTCGGAGTCCGGTCGCAAGCTTCTAACCGAAACGGGGAACGTACCTCTTTAATCCATTCTGCGGGCATGACTTAACCTTGCTTTCACAGAACTAAGGGCCTAAAATAGATGGACAACGGCTGTCTGGTAGGAGTCCCTTTCATGTCTCGGGTTTGTTCGCGTCCAAATATATTTTTTGTCCTCTCGCTGCTGATGGGGTTGGGGCTGCTAGCCTCCAGAGCTGTCGCCCAAGATTCCAAGCAAGATCCAAAGCAAGATCAGAAATCTTCCGGAAGCTCCGCGAGCACTGATCAGCCTGCAACCGATCAGGCCAGCCAGGAAGTCGATCCTCTCAAAAAGCCGCTTACGCAAAAGCAAAAGAAAAAAAACGAAAAGGGTTTGAAGCAGGAGCTTCGCGGTCCCTACAAGAAGTGGCTTGACGAGGACGTGGCTTGGATCATCACCGACGAGGAGCGGCAGGCCTTTCGGCAGCTCAGCAACGACGAGGAGCGGGACCAGTTCATCGAAGCTTTCTGGCAACGTCGCGATCCCACCCCCGATACCGAAGAGAACGAATACAAGGAAGAGCACTACCAGCGCATCGCTTACGCCAACGAGCATTTCGCCGCCGGCATCCCCGGCTGGAAGAGCGACCGGGGCCGCATCTACATCATGTACGGCAAGGCGGATGAGGTCGAATCCCATCCTTCTGGCGGAACCTACGAGCGCCCGACGGAAGAGGGCGGCGGTTCGACATCTACTTTTCCATTCGAACAGTGGCGCTATCGTTACCTTGAGGGTATTGGCCAAGAGGTAATCATCGAGTTCGTGGACACCTGCATGTGCGGCGACTACCACATGACCATGGATCGTTCGGAAAAAGACGCGTTGCTGTACACCCCCAACGCAGGCTTGACCATGTACGAACAGATGGGGATGGCCAGCAAGGCGTCGCGCTTTAGTGGCGGCGGTATAGAGCGGTTAGGCAATGGGCCGCTGACTGCAAACAATGCCAGCAAGCA
>WNFG01000585.1_pt1 | contig 30500 bp, 27 predicted proteins | sample 5400431 | NCBI WGS metagenome assembly WNFG01 (sample SAMN13153346, study PRJNA577476) | soil metagenome | isolation source: 120 cm saprolite under Douglas fir tree site 2 hole 3 replicate 2 | place: USA:California | collected 2015-04-18 | reverse complement strand
CGGGGCTGCCCAAGATCACCCGGCCCGAGATCTACTACGGCGAGATCGGCAACGAGTACGTGTTCGTGGGCACCCGCTCGCAGGAGCTCGACTATCCCTCCGGGGACCAGAACGTCTACACCAAGTACGAGGGGCGGGGAGGCATTCCGGTCGACTCCATCGTGAGGAAGGCGGCCTTCGCGGCGCGCTTCGGGGTGCTCACCATCCTGCTCTCGGACGCGCTGGGGCCCCAGAGCCGGATCATGATCTACCGCGACATCGCGACTCGCGTGCAGGAGGCCGCCCCATTCTTGAAGTTCGACCGCGATCCCTACCTGGTGATCGGGGCGGACGGTCGGCTGGTGTGGATGGTCGACGGCTACATCACGAGCGACCGGTATCCGTACGCCACACCGGTGCGCGGCTTCAACTACATCCGCAACTCGGTCAAGGCCACCGTGGACGCCTACCACGGCACCGTCAGCTACTTCATCGCGGACGCCGACGATCCGCTGATCCGCACCTACGCCAAGGCGTTCCCGGGCCTCCTCCGGCCGCTCGCGGAGATGCCGAAGGACCTGCAGGCGCACATCCGGTACCCGGAGGATCTCTTCACGGTGCAGGCCCGGATGTACGCGACCTACCACATGCAGGATCCCCAGGTCTTCTACAACAAGGAAGACCTGTGGGTGCTGCCGCGGCTGCCCCAGGAGGGGCGCGACCGCGAGATGGAGCCCTACTTCACGGTGATGCGGCTGCCCTCCGAGGCCAAGGAGGAGTTCGTGCTGCTCGCGGGGTTCAACCCGAGCGGGCGCGACAACATGATCGCCCTCATGGTGGCCCGCATGGACCCGCCCCAGTACGGTCGCCTGATCGCCTACGCGTTCCCCAAGCAGAAGCTGGTCTTCGGCCCGCGCAACATCCAGGCGCGCATCAGCCAGGACCCGATCATCTCGCAGCAGATCTCGCTGTGGAACCAGCAGGGCTCGCGGGTGATCACCGGCAACCTGCTCGCCATCCCCATCGACCAGTCGCTGCTCTACGTGCAGCCGCTCTACCTGGCCGCCACCGAGCAGGGCGCTTTGCCGGAGCTGCGGCGGGTGGTGGTGGCCTACGGCAATCAGATCGCGATGGAGCCGACCCTGGAGGCGTCGCTCGCCCGCATCTTCGGCGGGCGGGGCCGGCCCGAGGAGACCGCGGGCCGCGCGCCCGAGCGCGGCCAGGTCCCGCCGCCGCTGACCGCCGCGATCACCGCCGCCGTGCAGCAGGCCTGGGAGGCCTGGCAGCGCGGGCAGGAGGCCCTGCGCAAGGGCGACTGGGCGAGCTACGGCCAGGAGCAGAAGCGCATCGAGGAAGCCCTCCGCCGCCTGCGCGAAGGACGCTGATGGGGTCAGGTCTTACATTCCGACATTTTTTCGGTCGCGCGCGTCTGCCCGCGCCCGGCCAAAATGTCGGAATGTAAGACCTGACCCCATCCTAGGTCCGGGCGCTCAGGAACAACGCGGAGCCGATGCCCGCGAAGACGATGTTGGCGGTCCAGGCCGCGAGCGCGGCGGGCAGCAGGTCGGCCTGGGCGAAGGCCAGGGCCACCGAGTGCACCACCCAGTACCCCACCGCGATCACGATGGCCACCCCGATCCCCATCGCCCGGCCCCCGCTGCGGGGTGACACCAGGGCGAAGGGAATCGCCACCAGGGCCATGATCACGTGCACCAGGGGGAACGACAGCTTGGAATAGAGCTGCACGAGGTAGCGGGTGACGCGGTGGCCGCCGTCGCGCAGGCGCGCCACGTAGGCGCGCAGCTCGAGGAAGCTCATGGTGTCCGGCGCGTTCTGCAGCTGGATGAAGTCGTCGATGTGCTCGGGCATGGCGAGCAGGCGCGAGTCGAACATCTCCGAGGTCACGCGGTTCTGCGGCCCCGCCCGCCGGAAGACACCGTCGGTGACCTGCCAGCCCTCCGCCGACCACTGGGCCGCGCGCGCGTCGAGCCGCTCCTCCAGACGGAAGTCGCGACTGATGTCGAGCACGGTGAGCCCCTCCATCGACTTGCCGGCCGGATCGAGGAGGGCCATGCGGAAGAAGCGCGTGTCGGAGGAGCGGTACCAGATCTGGGTCTGCCGCTGCAGGTGGCGGGGGAGCTGGCCGCGGATCTTGACCCGGTCCACCTCCTCCGACTTGGTGTTGATGTCGGGCAGCACGATCTCCTGGAATGCCACCGCCAGCACGCTGATCGCGCCCGCCACCAATAAGATAGGCAGGCTCGCCCGGTAGAGGCTGATGCCGGCCGCCTTGAAGGCGTCGAGCTCCCGCTGCCGGGTGAGGGAGAGGAACAGGAACACGGTGGCGATCAGCACGATCATCGGCAAGCCCTTGTAGAGCTCGCCGGGCAACCGGTAGACGAAGTGCTCCAGGATGGTGGTGAAAGGGGGGCTTCACCCGCAGGAAGCGGTCGAGGGTCTGCAGCAGGTCCACCACCCCGATGAGCACCGCCCCGATCACGGTGCCGATGCCGAGATAGATCAGGTACTGGCGGATCAGGTAGCGGTCCATGATGAACGTCGACTCGCGCGGGCCGGTCAGCCGCCCGAGCCGCCGCCGGCGGCGCTCCTCGAGCGGCTTGGCCACCCGGCCGGAGCGCCGCTCCCCGATCTTGGCCCACAGCCGCCAGAAGGCGTCGAGCCAGGCGGTGGAGACGCCGGCCACCGCCGCGCGCAGCATCGCCGCGCCCACCAGGGCCAGGATCGCGTTGGGGATCCACACCGCGATCCCGGCCGGCAATCGGCCCCGCAGGGCGATGCCCTCCATCGAGGTGTACAGGATGTAGTACGAGACCACGATGCCGAAGGAGAGTCCGAGGGCGACCGCGCGTCCGCCCCGGTGCGACCGGATGCCGAGCGGGAAGCCCACCAGGGTGAACACCAGCGCGGCCACGGGGAGCGCGAAGCGCTTGTGCAGCTCGACGTAGTAGGGGGTCGCGATCTGGCCCTCGCGGTACAGCCGATCCGCCTCGCTGATGAGCTGGCGGAGAGGCAGCTGCTTCTCGGGCTTCTCTTCCCTGGAGGCGGCGGTGAGGGGCGAGTCGACCGGCAGGCTCATGTCGTAGAGGCTGAAGTAGGTCTGGCGGAAGCGCCGGCGGTCGCCCACGTCGCTCTCGCTGATCGAGCCGTCCAGGAAGCGCAGGGTGATGCGGCGGGTGGCCTCGTCGCTCAGGAGCCGGCCCTCGCGGGCCACGATGATGCGCGACTGCTCCGGGTTCCGCTCGTCCGAGACGAGCAGGCCCTTGAGCCGCACCTGCGAGGGGCTCACCTCGTCCACGTAGATCACGAACTGGTTGAACGTCGCGCTGAAGGTGCGCTCCTTGATGCCGGTGGAGGCGCGCGACTGGAGGATGCGGAAGAGCTGACGCTGGAAGGCCCCGCTCGACCACGGGCCGACCATCAGGGTGAGCCAGGCGATGAGCAGGGTCGCGACGATGCCCACCGCCAGGAAGGGGCGGAAGAGACGGAGCGGGCTCACCCCGGAGGCCTTGAGCGCGGCCACCTCCAGGTCGCCGGCGAGCCGACCGCACACCAGCAGCACCGCCACCAGGGTGGCCATCGGCAGGGTGAGGGCCAGGAAGGCGGGAGCATGTAGAGCAGGAGCGGCATCGCGAGGGTGCACGGGACGTTCTTGGTGATGACCAGATCGGTGAGCTGGTAGATCCGGTCGATGACGAGGAAGAACGTGAAGACGCCCACCCCGATCGCGAACGGAGGGCCCAGCTCCTTGAGGATGTAGCGATCCAGGATGCGGGTCTTGCGCGACCATTGTACGCTAGCGCCATGCGCCCGCCACGCTTCCCCCGGCGGCTCGCGGTGGCCCTGCTGGTCGGCTGGACCGCGACGGCGCCCGCCGGAGCCCAGGACCGGCTCGAGCGCTTCCGCGCGGTGGCGCGGGAGCAGCTCGCGGTCGCGGCCGACGCGGCCGAGCGCGAGCGGGCGGTGAGTCAGCTCTACGAGCTGGTGGACGGGGAGGTGCTCGACAGCCTGCACGGCGAGGAGCCGTTCTCCTCGCTCGTGTTCATCCGCGATCGGCTGGACGCGATGATGGAGACGTGGGGCGGCGCCACCCTGCGGGTGCTGCGCATTCCCGCCGCCGGCGCGCACGGGCCGGTCACGGTCGGCCTCTACAGCCTCACCGGTGTGGAGGGCTCGGGCTCGATCCGGATCTACGCCGGGACCGGGCCGGCCGCCACGCTCGCGGCCGCGTCGACCCACGACGGGCTGCTCGACGCGCAGGTGTGGCCACCCGGTCCGGACCGCGTCGCCCGGGTGCTCGCCCTCTGGAGCGGGCCGCCCGCGGCGCAGGGCGTGCGCGCGCTGCGCGCCGAGCTGTGGGAGAGCCGGGAGCGCGATCGTGTGCAGCCCGCGTGGACGACCTCGAGCCAGTGGCCCGAGGGGCTCTGGGTCTCCGACTGGCGGACGCAGCCCGGCGAGCTGGTCTTGCGCTACCAGCCGCGCTATCCGGGATGGAAGCCAGGCTGCATCGGCCAGACCGAGCAGGAGGAGCACTATCGCCTGACCCCCGCGGGCACGCTCGCGCTCGCCCGGCGCCAGGTGCTGAACGCGTGGCACCGCGACCTGGGTGCGGTCGCCGACCGGCTCTTCCGCGCCCTCGCGGCCGACGACGCGACCGCGCTCGGGCGCGTCGTGCCTGCGCCCACCGTGCGGGGGCGGCTCCCGCGCGGCCTGGTGGCAGAGCCGGTCTGCGAGCAGCCTCCCGCCGGCCCCCGCGCCGAGGTGACGATGGCGGCCACCGAGCTGCGCGATGGCCGTCGCGTGCCGTGGACGCTCACGTGGACGCGCACGGGAACGGGCTGGCACCTGGCCGCGGCGAGGCCCGTGCTACAATGACGCGATAACATGAGCGAAATCGCCGACCGCTACGATCCGACCCGCGTCGAGCCGCACTGGTACGGCATCTGGGAAGAGCGCGGCTACTTCCACGCCGAGGCGGACTCGCCGAAGAAGCCCTATTGCATCGTCATCCCGCCGCCCAACGTCACCGGCTCGCTCCACCTGGGGCACGCGCTCAACAACACCCTCCAGGACATCCTGATCCGCTACAAGCGGATGGACGGCTACAATGCGCTCTGGATGCCGGGCACCGACCACGCGGGCATCGCCACCCAGTACGTGGTCGAGCGGCAGCTCGAAAAAGAGGGCAAGACCAAGGAAGATCTGGGGCGAGAGGCCTTCATCGCCCGCGTCTGGCAGTGGAAGCAAGAGTCGGGCGGCACCATCATCCGCCAGCTCAAGCGACTCGGCGCCTCCTGTGACTGGGCCCGCGAGCGCTTCACGATGGACGCCGGCCTCTCGGCGGCGGTGCGCGAGGTCTTCGTGCGCCTCTGGGAAGAGGGGCTCATCTACCAGGGCGACTACATCGTCAACTGGTGCCCGCGCTGCCAGACCGTGCTCTCCGACCTCGAGGTGGAGCGCGAGGAGCAGGACGCGGAGTTCGTCTACATCAAGTACGGCCCGCTCACCCTCGGCACCGTGCGTCCGGAGACCAAGCTGGGCGACACCGCGGTGGCGGTCCATCCGAAGGACAAGCGCTACAAGAAGTACGTGGGCAAGACGCTGGAGGTGCCCTCGGTGGAGGGGAACATCACGCTGCGGGTGGTCGCAGACAGCGCGGTGGACCCGAAGTTCGGGACCGGGGTCATCAAGGTCACCCCCGGGCACGATGCCACCGACTTCGAGATCGGGCGCCGGCACGACCTGCCGATCCGGAGCGTCATCGGCTTCGACGGGAAGATGACCGCCCTGGCGGGCAAGTACGCGGGGCTCGACCGGTTCGAGACGCGCAAGCGGATCGTGGAGGACATGAAGGAGCTCGGGCTCATCGACCGCATCGAGCCCTACCGCCACTCGGTCGGGGTCTGCTACCGATGCAAGACGGTGGTGGAGCCGCTCGTCTCCAAGCAGTGGTACGTGCGGACCAAGCCGCTCGCCGAGCCCGCGATCAAGGCGGTGCGCAGCGGGAAGATCAAGATCGTTCCGCGCGCGTGGAGCAAGACCTACTTCCACTGGATGGAGAACATCCGCGACTGGGCGATCTCGCGCCAGCTCTGGTGGGGCCACCGCATCCCGGTCTGGTACTGCGACAAGGACGGCAGCATGCACGTCTCGCGCACCGACCTGAGCGCGTGCCCGCAGTGCGGGGGAGCCCTGCGCCAGGACACCGACGTGCTCGACACGTGGTTCTCCTCCGGGCTCTGGCCGTTCTCCACCCTCGGCTGGCCCGAGTCGACTCCGGAGCTGAAGGTCTTCTACCCGACCTCGGTGCTCTCTACCGGCTTCGACATCCTGTTCTTCTGGGTGGCCCGGATGGCGATGCTCGGCATCAAGTTCATGGGCGACGTGCCCTTCCGTCACGTCTACATCCACGCCCTCGTGCGCGACGCCGAGGGCCAGAAGATGTCCAAGTCGAAGGGGAACGTGGTCGATCCCCTCAGCGTGATGGACAAGTACGGCACCGACGCGTTCCGGTTCAGCCTGGCCGCGCTCGCGGCGCAGGGCCGCGACATCCGTCTCACCGAGGAGCGGATCGAGGGCTACCGGAACTTCGCCAACAAGATCTGGAACGCGGCCCGCCTGGTGCTGACCAACCTGGAGGGCTATGATCCGGCCCTCGCCCGGCGCGGGACCCCGTCGGTGGCCGACCGCTGGATCAAGAGCCGCCTCACCGAGGCCACCGCCCAGGTGCGCAAGGCGATCGACACCTACCGTTTCAACGACGCGGCCTCCGCGGTCTACCAGTTCCTGTGGCACGAGTACTGCGACTGGTACCTCGAGATCGCCAAGCGGAGCCTCTACCAGCCGGAGAGCCCGGCCGCGCGCGCGGTCACCCAGCGCACCCTCGTCGAGACGCTCGAGGCGACGCTGCGGCTGCTCCACCCGTTCATGCCGTTCATCTCCGAGGAGCTCTGGCAGCGGCTGCCGCACCAGGGCGAGTCCATCATGATCGCGCCCTTCCCGAAGGCCTCGCGCAAGGGGCGCGATCCGGAGGCGGAGCGGCTCATGGCGCCGGTGCTCGACTTCGTCAGCGCGATCCGGACCATCCGGAGCGAGAGCCGCATCTCGCCCGCGCTGGAGCTGGCGGTGAGCGTGAAGCCGGCCGGCCCGGAGGTGGCCGCCGCGCTCGCGGCCGGCGCGGCGGTGATCGGCAGCCTGGCCCGGGCCGCGATCACGGTGTCCACCGACGGGAGTCGCCCGGCCAACTCCGCGATGGCGGCTACCCCGAGCGGCGACGTGTTCGTCCGGCTGGAGGGCGTGGTGGACTTCGAGGCCGAGCGGCAGCGTCTGCGCAAGGAGGTGGAGCGCGCGCGGAAGGAGATCGCCTTCCTCGAGGGCAAGCTCGGCCGGCCCGATTTCGTGGAGCGCGCCCCCGCCGAGGTCGTGGAGCGCGAGCGCGCGCGCCTGACCGAGCAGCGGCAGACCGAGCAGAAGCTCGCGGCCAGCCTGGCCGCCCTCGGATAGCCGGGCGCTCGACCTTCGACCGGGTGATGGATCCCCGATGAGCCCCGAAGGGAAGAGGCCCGACCGCCCACCGCTGAGCTTCACGGTGACCGCGCTGGATGTGGTCGACTCGACGCAGTCCGAGATCCAGCGCCGCGCGGGGGCCGGCGCGCCCGAGGGCACGGTGGTGACCGCGCGCCACCAGCGCGCCGGCCGCGGCCGGCGGGGACACGAGTGGTGGGACGCGCCCGGCGAGTCCCTCCTCTGCTCGGTGCTCCTGTGTCCCGACTGTGAGCCCGCGGTGGTGCCGCAGCTCTCCCTGGTGGGCGGGCTCGCGGTCGCGGAGGCGCTCGCCGCGTCGACCGGGGTGAGCCCGCGCATCCGCTGGCCCAACGACCTCCTGGTCGACGGGCGCAAGGTGTGCGGCATCCTGGCCGAAGCCGTGTCCGGGGCCGACGCCCGGGTTCATCACGTGATCCTCGGCATCGGGATCAACCTCGAGCAGTCCGCCTTCCCCGAGCCGCTCGCCGACCGGGCGACCTCCCTGCGCCTCGTCACCGGGCGCGCGCCCGAGGCCGGCCCGCTGCTGGCCGCCCTTCTCGCCCGCCTCGCGCTCCGCTACGCGGACTGGCAGGGCGGGGGATTCGCGGCGGTGCGGGCCGACTGGCTCGCCCACTCGACGCTGCCGGGTCAGGCGGTGCGGCTGCCGGACGGCGGCCCGGGCCGGGCCGAGGACGTCGGGCCGGACGGAGTCCTGCTCGCCCGCGCGGCGGACGGGCGGCTGGCGCGCATCATCTCGGGCTCGGCGGTCGAGGAGGGGATGGCCCATGCTGCTGGTCATTGACGTCGGCAACACCAACACCTCGCTCGGCATCTACGAGGTGGGACGCCTGCGCGCCTCCTGGCGCCTCACCACCCGGCGCGAGCAGACCGCGGACGAGTGGGGGGTCTTCATCCAGACCCTGCTGGCCACGCGCGGCATCGAGCAGCAGCACATCACCGGAGTGGCGATCTCCAACGTGGTGCCGCCCATCCAGCAGGCGCTCGAGTGGATGTGCGACGCGTACTTCGGGGTGAGTCCCCTCACGGTGGAGCCCGGGGTCACCGCCGATCTCCCGCTCAACGTGGACGTCCCCCGCGAGGTCGGGGCGGACCGCGTGGTGAGCTGCGTGGCCGGCATCGCGCTCTACGGCACCCCGCTCATCGTGGTGGACTTCGGCACCGCCACCCGCTTCGACTGCGTGAACACGCGCGGCGAGTTCATCGGCGGCGCGATCGCGCCCGGCATCAACACCGCGGCGGAGGCGCTGGTCGCGCGCGCGGCGCGACTCTTCCGCGTGGAGCTGGTCCGGCCGAAGGACGCGATCGGCCGGCACACCGTGACCAACATCCAGTCCGGGATGATCTACGGCTGGGCCGGGCTCGTGGACGGGCTGGTCGAGCGCATGCGACGCGAGATGGAAGGCGACGTGAAGGTCGTCGGCACCGGCGGTCTGGTGGGCCAGATGCGCGAGGTCGTGCAGTGCCTGCAGTTCGTCAATCCCGATCTGAAGCTCGAGGGGCTGCGCATGCTCTGGGAGCGGGCCCACCCGGGCGCCTCGGTGTGAACCCCGGTTGACACCCGGGGCGAGCCGCTCGTATACTGCACCCCTACCTACAGTAGGTCGACGCGAACGGTTCTCTACATACGGGGTCTCGGCGGCGGGGAAGCGACGCCGGGCCCAGGCCGGCTGAGGCCAGGAGGCGGGGCGTATGGGGATGTGGGTCGGGCGAGGGCGGAAGGCCCGGGCGGCGTACGGCTTCGACGATATCGCGCTGGTTCCCGGCGCCCTGACCATCAACCCCAGCGAGGTGGACATCTCCTGGGAGCTCTGCGGGCATCGCTTCCCGATCCCGATCATCGCGGCGGCCATGGATGGGGTGGTCAGCCCCTCGTTCGCCATCGAGATGGGACGGGTGGGCGGACTCGCGGTGCTCAACCTGGAAGGCATCTTCTCCCGCTACGAGAATCCCGACGCGGTGCTGGACCGCATCACCTCCGCGAGCCTCGAGGAAGCGACCAAGATCATCCAGGGCATCTACAGCGAGCCGATCAAGGAAGAGCTGATCCACAAGCGGATCAGCGAGATCAAGAAGGGCGGCGGCCCGGTCCTGGTCTCCGCGATCCCGCAGCGGGCCGAGCGCTTCGCCAAGATCGCGGAAGAGGCCGGCGCCGACTTCTTCGTGGTGCAGTCCACCGTGACCACCGCGCGACACGTGGCGAGCGAGTACACCCCGGTGGACCTCCGGCAGCTGAAGAAGCACCTCTCGATCCCCCTCATCGTGGGCAACGTGGTCACCTACGAGGCGTGCCTCGAGCTGATGGGGTGCGGCGTCGACGCGCTCCTGATCGGGGTGGGGCCGGGCGCGGCGTGCACGAGCCGCGAGGTGCTGGGCCTGGGCGTGCCCCAGGTGACCGCCACCGCGGACTCGGCGGCCGCGCGCGATTTCTACTACAAGAAGACCGGCCGCTACGTGCCGATCATCACCGACGGCGGCATGACCACCGGCGGCGACATCTGCAAGGCGTTCGCCTCCGGCGCGGACGCGGTCATGATCGGCTCCGCCTTCGCGCGGGCCAAGGAAGCCCCGGGCCGCGGCTACCACTGGGGCATGGCCACCCCGCACTCGAACCTCCCCCGGGGCACGCGCATCCGGGTCGGGGTCGCGGGGTCGCTCGAGCAGATCCTCTTCGGCCCCGCCTTCACCGAGGACGGCACGCTCAACCTGGTGGGCGCCATCCGCACCTGCATGGGGTCGGTCGGCGCGATGAACATCCGCGAGCTGCAGCAGACCGAGCTGATCATCGCGCCCTCGATCAAGACCGAGGGCAAGGTCTTCCAGCGCGCCCAGAAGCTGGGGACGCCCAGGTAGATCCGTGGTGGCAACCCGGGGCTACCGGCGCCGGGCGCAAGGCGGAGCAGTTCGGATGAGCGCTCGCGCGAAGGAGCCCAACCGCCCAACCGAAACCTTCCACGCTCAAGCGAGCTGAACAATGCCCAGCCGGGTTGCGATCCTCGATTTCGGCGGCCAGTACACGCAGCTGATCGCCCGCCGCATCCGCGAGCTGGGCGTGTATTCCGAGATCCTGCCGTGCACCGAGCCGCTGGAGCGCGTGCTCGGCGGCGGCTACACCGGCATCGTGCTCTCCGGGGGGCCCTCGAGCGTCTACGAAGACGACGCCCCGCTGCCCGACAAGCGCCTGCTCGAGTCCGGGGTCCCCCTGCTCGGCATCTGCTACGGCATGCAGGCCATGGGCTATCTGATGGGCGGCCACGTGGTGCCGGCTTCGATCAGGGAGTACGGCAAGGCGCACCTGCGGCTCCTGAGCCGCGAGGGGCTGCTGGCCGGCGTGCAGCCCGAGCCCGATGGGCTCGTGACCGTGTGGATGAGCCACGGCGACACCGTGCTCAAGCCCCCGCCGGGCTTCACGAGCCTGGCCGCCACCGACAACTGCCCGGTCGCGGCCATGGCCGACCCGACCCGGCGGCTCTTCGCGGTGCAGTTCCATCCCGAGGTGGCTCACACCCCCCAGGGCAAGACGGTGCTCAAGAATTTTCTCGACGCGGCGGGGGCGAGCGCCGATTGGTCCATGCCGTCGTTCGTGGACTCGGCCGTCGACCGCATCCGGCGCCAGGTCGGCAAGGACCCGGTGCTCTGCGCCCTTTCGGGCGGGGTGGACTCCTCGGTGGTGGCCGCCCTGATCCACAAGGCAGTGGGCGATCAGCTCACGTGCCTCTTCGTGGACAACGGTCTCCTGCGGAAGGGGGAGGTGGACGGGGTCGTCCGGACCTTCCGGGATGCCTTCAAGATGAACCTGATCCATGTGGATGCAAGTAAGCGATTCATTGACAGGCTAGAAGGTATCTCGGATCCTGAGGCCAAGCGCAAGACGATCGGGGCCGAGTTCATCGCGGTGTTCGAGGACGAAGCCCGCAAGCTCGGCCATATCCCGTGGCTGGCCCAGGGGACGCTCTATCCGGACGTCATCGAGTCGGTGTCGTTCAAGGGCCCGTCGGCCACGATCAAGACCCACCACAACGTGGGCGGCCTGCCTCCGAACATGCGCTTCAAGCTGGTCGAGCCGCTCCGCGAGCTGTTCAAGGACGAGGTGCGCGAGCTCGGCGCCCTCCTCGGCCTGCCGGACGAGATCATCTGGCGACAGCCGTTCCCGGGGCCGGGGCTGGCCATCCGGGTGCTGGGCGACGTGACCGAGGAGCGCCTCGCGCTCCTGCGCGAGGCCGACGCCATCGTGCAGGAAGAGGTGCGCCGCGCCGGGCTCGAGCGGCAGGTGTGGCAGGCCTTCGCGGTCCTGCTCCCGATCCGGACCGTGGGGGTGATGGGCGACTTCCGGACCTACGCGCAGGTCATCGCCCTGCGGGCGGTGACGAGTCTCGATGCCATGACCGCCGACTGGGCGCGGCTGCCCTACGACCTGCTGGGCAGGATCTCGAGCCGGATCATCAACGAGGTCAAGGGCGTCAACCGCGTCGTCTACGACATCTCCTCCAAGCCCCCGAGCACCATCGAGTGGGAGTGACCCCGGCGGTCGCGGCCACATTGGCCGAGCCGGAGTGCACCCGTGAGGCAGGTCGGATGAGCGCTTGCGCGAAGGAGCCCAATCGCCAAACCGGTGTCTTCCACGTTCAAGCGAGCTGAAATGACCGCTTGCGCGAAGGAGCCCCAACCGCCAAACCGAAGTCTTCCAGTCGAGGGGCACGCGCGAGGCAGGTCGGATGACCGCTTGCGCGAAGGAGCCCAACCGCCAAACCGAAGTCTTCCACATTCAGGCTAGATAAATGAAACACGCGGACTTCGTGCACCTGCACGTGCACTCGGAGTACAGCCTGCTCGACGGGGCGGCCCGCCTCGAGAAACTCGTCGATCGGGCCAAGGCGCTGAAGTTCCCGGCGCTGGCCCTCACCGACCACGGCAACCTCTTCGGCGCGGTGGACTTCTACACCGCGTGCAGCAAGGCGGGGGTGAAGCCGATCCTCGGTTGCGAGCTCTACGTGGCCCCGGGCAGCCGCTTCGAGCGGTCGAGCCAGGACGGCGGCTACGAGGGCGCGAGCCACTGCACGGTGCTCGCCCGCACCGCGACGGGCTACGCCAACCTCATGAAGCTCGTCTCCAAGGCCTACCTCGAGGGCTACTACTACAAGCCCCGGGTGGACCGCGAGCTGCTCGCCCAACACGCGGACGGGCTGCTGGTGCTCTCGGGCTGCCTCAACTCCGAGGTGAGCCGCCAGCTCTCGGCCGGCGACGAGGCCAAGGCGCAGGAGACCGCGGGCTGGTACCAGGAGGTGTTCGGCAAGGACTACTACTTCATGGAGGTGCAGTCGCACGGGCTCGACCAGCAGGTGGCGGTGACCGAGGGCACCGTCAAGATCGCCCGCGCCATCGGCGCCCCGCTCTGCGGCACGAACGACTCGCACTATCTCGAGGCCGAGCACTCGGTCGCCCACGAGGCGCTGCTCTGCATCCAGACCGGCACCACCATGAGCGATCCGAACCGGTGGAAGTTCTCCAGCAACGAGTTCTACGTGAAGTCGGCCGACGAGATGCGGGCCGTCTTCAAGGACCTGCCCGAGGCCTACCGCAACACCCTCGCGGTGGCCGAGCGCTGCAACGTGGATCTCCAGTTCGGCCAGTTCCACCTGCCGAACTACCAGGTGCCGGAGGGCTACACCCTCGACTCCTACCTCGAGCACCTGGCCCTCGAGGGGCTCGCGCGCCGCTACGGATCGTCGCCGGGCGACGCGATCGTGGAGCGCCTGCGCTACGAGCTGGGCGTGGTCTCCAAGATGGGCTTCTCGGGCTACTTCCTGGTGGTGTGGGACTTCATCAGCCACGCCCGGCGGCAGGGCATCGCGGTGGGCCCGGGGCGCGGCTCCTCGGCCGGGTCGCTGGTGGCCTACTGCCTCGGCATCACCAACGTCGACCCCATCCGCTACGGGCTCATCTTCGAGCGCTTCCTCAACCCGGAGCGGATCTCGATGCCGGACATGGACATCGACTTCGCGGACGACCGCCGCGACGAGGTCATCCGCTACGTGGTGGACCGTTACGGGGCCGACCGGGTGGCCCACATCATCACGTTCGGGACCATGGGGGCCAAGGCGGTCATCCGCGACGTGGCCCGCGTGCTGGGCTTCTCCTACGGCGAGGCGGACCGCATCGCCAAGCTGGTGCCCGGCTTCCCGCTCAACATCTCGCTCGACGAGGCGCTCGAGAAGGCCCCGCCGCTCGCGGAGCAGGTCAAGCGCGACCAGCGGGTGGGGGAGATGTGGGCGGTGGCCCGCGCGCTCGAAGGCTGCACCCGCCACGCCTCGGTGCACGCCTCCGCGGTGGTCATCTCCGACGAGCCCCTGATGGAGCGGGTGCCGCTCTACAAGGACCCCAAGCGGCCCGAGCTGATCACCGGCTACGCGATGGGGCCGATCGAGAAGCTGGGCCTGCTCAAGATGGACTTCCTCGGCCTCAAGACCCTGACCGTCATCACCGACGCGGTCCGGCTGATCAAGGAGTCGCGCGGGATCAGCCTCGACGCGGACGCGCTCCCGCTCGACGACGCGGGGACGTATCAGCTCCTGACCGAGGCCCGCACCTTCGGGGTGTTCCAGCTGGAGTCGGCCGGGATGCGGGACGCGCTCAAGCGTCTGAAGCCCCAGCGCATCGAGGACATCATCGCGATGGTGGCCCTCTACCGGCCGGGCCCGATGGACCTCATCGAGGACTTCGTCAACCGCAAGCACGGTCGCGCCGCGATCGCCTACGAGCACCCGCTCATGGAGAGCCACCTCCAGGAGACCTACGGGATCATGATCTACCAGGAGCAGGTCATGAAGCTCGCCGCGGACCTGGCCGGCTTCTCGCTCGGCGAGGCCGACACCCTGCGCAAGGCGATGGGGAAGAAGGACCGCGAGCTGATGGCCCAGCAGCGCGAGAAGTTCGTCTCGGGCTGCAAGGCCAACAAGATCGACGTCAGGAAGGCCGAGCGCATCTGGGACCTCATCGAGAAGTTCGCGGGCTATGGCTTCAACAAATGTCTGACCGCCGACACGCGGATCGAGATGGCCGACGGCAGCCACAAGGCCATCACCGCGATCCGGGCCGGGGACCTGGTGCTCACCAAGGACGGCCCCTACCGCGCGCGCGCGGTGCGCCCGAGCGGGGTGCGGCCGGTGGGGCGACTCCACCTCGGCAACGGCATGTCGGTCCGCTGCACCCCCGATCACCCGATCTTCACCCAGCGCGGGTGGGTGAACGCGGGAGACCTGGCCGGCCACGATCTCGTCGCGGTCCTGCGCCGGCTCGCCCCGCACGAGAGCGAGGATCTGGTGCCGATCGAGGTCTACGGGGAGGCCCTCGGCGAGAGCCTGACGAAGGCCTACGCGACCGTCGAGGCGGGCTGCCGAGCCCTGCGCATCCCGTGGAAGCGGGCGATGCGGCGGGGCACGCTGGCCCGTCTGGCCGCGCGCTTCGACTCGCCGGCCCTCCACGCGCTGGCCGAATCGCCGATCGGATGGTCCCGCCCGCGCGGCTTCACGCGGGACGGGGAGGAGGCGACCTACGACTTCGAGGTGCCGGGGGCGGCGAGCTTCATCGCCAACGGCATCGCGGTCCACAACTCGCACGCCGCGTGCTACGGGGTGGTGGCCTACCAGACCGCGTTTCTCAAGGCCAACTACCCGACCGAGTTCATGGCCGCCCTGCTCACCTCCGAAATGGAGAAGACGGACAAGATCGTCCAGTACGTGGAGGAGACGCGGGCGATGGGGCTGCGGGTCGAGCCGCCCGACGTCAACGTCTCGCGCGCCCAGTTCACGGTGTCGGGCGACGCGATCCACTTCGGGCTCGCCGCGATCAAGAACGTGGGCGCCACCGCGATCGACTCGATCGTGAAGGTGCGCGAGACCGACGGGGCGTTCGCCGCCCTCGACGACTTCTGCGCCCGGGTGGACCTGCGCCTGGTCAACCGGCGCGTGATCGAGTCCCTCATCAAGGCGGGCGCGTTCGACTCCCTCCGCAGCACGCGCGCGGGCCTCCTCGCCTCGCTCGATCAGGCGATGGACGGCGGGCAGCGGCGGCAGCGCGACCGGGAGGAAGGGCAGGTCTCCCTCTTCGACGCGCTCGGCGGCGGCGACGCGCCCAAGGCGGCGGTGGTCTCCCCCGCGGCGCGGGTGCCGGAGTGGCCCCAGGAGGAGATGCTGGCCTTCGAGCGCGAGGTGCTGGGCTTCTATCTCTCCGGCCACCCGCTCGAGCAGTACCGGGAGGTGGTGCGGCGGATCGGGGCCCTCAACGCGGCGGACCTGGCCGCCCGCGCGACCGGCTCGCGCGTGCTGCTGCTGGGGCAGGTGAGCGCGTTCACCGAGAGCGCGACCAAGAGCGGCAATCGCATGGCCTTCGCCACCCTGGAGCTGGTCGACGGCAGCGTGCCGCTCACGATCTTCCCCGAGCCCTACCGGAGCTGCGCGACCGCGCTGCGCCACAAGGGGCCGGTCATCGTGAAGGGACGGGCGGACGACAGCGACAAAGGCCGGGTGGTGCTCGCGGAGGAGATCAAGCCCCTGGAGGAAGCGGTGGGAAACGGGAACGGAAACGGGAGCGGCTCCCACGCCGAGTCGGAGGTCGCGCACGCCTGCCGCATCCGGGTGAGCGCGGCGGCGGAGTCGCTCACCGCCCTGTTCGCGTCGCTCAAGGCGGCCTGCCGCGAGCACGAGGGGCAGACCCCGCTCTTCGTGCACGTGCTGCTTCCCGAGCAGGAGGTGGTGCTGCGGATCAAGGAGCTGGGTGTGGAGCCCGCGCCCGCCCTCGTCGCGAAAGTCGAAGGCCTCCTGGGGCCGGGCAGTATACTCGTCGAGTATGCCGGACGAGCTTGAGTTCGAGAAGCCGCTCCTTGAGCTCGAGAATCGCATCGCCGAGCTGCGCGCCTCCGAGGATTCGCTCGCCGCGCGCGACGAGATCGCGAAGCTCGAGGAGCGCCTCGCCCGGCAGCAGCAGCGCGTCTACTCGGGCCTGACCGCCTGGCAGCGCACCCAGATCGCGCGGCACCCCAGGCGGCCCCACACCCTCGACCTCGTCAATCTGCTCCTGGAGGACTGGGTGGAGCTGCACGGCGACCGGGTCTTCGGCGACGACAAGGCGATCGTGGGCGGCATCGCCACCTTCGACGGCGAGCCGGTGGTGGTGATCGGCCATCAGAAGGGGCGGGACACCCGCGAGAACATCGCCCGCAACTTCGGCATGCCCCATCCCGAGGGCTACCGCAAGGCGCTCCGGCTGATGCAGCTGGCCGGCAAGTTCGGCAAGCCGATCATCACGCTCATCGACACCCCGGGGGCCTATCCGGGCCTGGCCGCCGAGGAGCGCGGGCAGGCCGAGGCCATCGCGCGCAACCTGCGCGAGATGGCCGGGCTGCCCACGCCGGTGATCTGCGTGGTCACCGGGGAAGGCGGCAGCGGCGGCGCGCTCGCCCTCGGCGTCGGCAACCGGGTGCTGATGCTCGAGTACGCGATCTACTCGGTGATCTCCCCGGAGGGCTGCGCGGCCATCCTCTGGGGCGAGGCCGCGAAGGCCCCCGAGGCGGCGGAGCTGATGCGGGTGACCGCGCCGGACCTGCTCAAGCTGGGGGTCATCGACGCCATCGTCCCCGAGCCGGTGGGCGGCGCCCACCGCAACTGGGACGCGACCGCGGCCAGCCTGCGGGAGGCGCTGCGCGAGCAGCTCTGGCAGCTCCGGTCGAAGTCGGAGGCGGAGCTGATCGAGGAGCGCCAAGAGAAATTCCGGCGGATCGGCGTCTTCGAGGAGACCGTCTGAGCGATCCGGTCCGCCCGGAGTTTGACATGCCCGGGGGCGGATGCTACCGTAAGTCCCGACCAATTATGCAGAAAAATCCTCCGTCGTCGCCTCGGAAGCTCCACCTGATCACCTACGGCTGCCAGATGAACGAGTACGACTCCGAGCGCGTGGCGGGTCTGCTCAAGGAGGAGCGCTACGAGCTGACCGATTCCGCGGAAGAGGCGGACCTGATCCTGCTCAACACCTGCTCGATCCGCGAGAAGGCGGAGGACAAGGTGTTCTCCCAGCTGGGCGCGCTGCGGCTGCTCAAGCGTCGGCGGCCCGACCTCACGATCGGGGTCATGGGCTGCATGGCCCAGCTGCAGAAGGGCCGCATCCAGGAGCGCGCGCCCTACGTGGACCTGGTCTTCGGCTCCCCCGCGATCGCCCGGGTCGCCGAGCTGGTCGAGCGCGCGCGCGAGGGACGGGGCCCGATCCTCGAGACCGGGGAGAGCCCGCTCGTCAAGATCACCGCGCGGCCCGACGGCGGCGGGCGGCTCAAGGCGTTCGTCACGGTCATGGAGGGTTGCGAGAAGTTCTGCACCTTCTGCGTCGTGCCGACCACCCGGGGCCGGGAGCGCAGCCACGCCCCCGAGGTCATCGTCGAGGAGATCCGCGGCCTCGCCGCGGCGGGCTGCCGGGAAGTCACCCTGCTCGGCCAGACCGTCAACGCCTACGGGCGGGACCTCCACCCGGCCACCGACCTGGCTGCCCTGCTCGAGCGCGTGAACGACATCGACGGGATCGAGCGCATCCGCTTCACGACCTCGAACCCGTACAACCTGACCCCGCGTCTGATCCGCGCCCTGCGGGACGTGCCCAAGGTCTGCGAGTACCTGCACCTGCCGCTGCAGTCCGGATCCGATCGCGTGCTCGAGCGGATGAACCGCGGCTACACCCGTGCCCGCTACCTCGAGCTGATCGCGGAGCTGCAGGAGACGGTGCCGGACCTGGCCCTCTCCACCGACCTGATCGTGGGCTTCCCGGGCGAGACCGAGGACGACTTCGCCCGCACGGTGGAGATGGTGGAGCGCGTGGGGTACGACAACGTGTTCGTGTTCCGCTACTCGCGGCGGCCCGGCACGCCCGCCGCCGACATGGCGGATCAGGTGCCGGACGAGGTGAAGGCTCTACGCAACACGCAGCTCCTCGAGGTGACGACCCGCGTGGCCGCGGCGCGTAGCCTGCGGCTCGAGGGCCGGACGCGGCCGGTGCTGGTCGACGGCGTCTCGCGCAAGAGTGCGGGGGAGGCCGCGGGCCGGACCCGCTGCAACCGAGTGGTGAACTTCGATACCGGAGGCCGCGACCTGCTGGGCCGGGTGGTGGCGGTGCGCATCACCCGGGCCCTCCCGCACAGCCTCCGTGGTGAGCTGGCCGATTCGCCCGAGGACCCGGGGACGATGGACCGGCTCCCGGTGGGCCTGGCCGAGCCCGCGTTACCGGCCTAGGAGGAGGCGCACCATGGTGCTGGAGATGAAAGTGAAGGGCCTCGCGCTGGATCCGCTCTCCAACATGCCCATGATCATCCTCCGCGACGAGGAGGAGAAGCGCTCCCTGCCGATCTGGGTGGGCCTCTTCGAGGCCAACGCCATCGCGCTGGAGCTGGAGAAGATCTCCACGCCGCGGCCGATGACCCACGACCTCATCAAGAACATCCTGGAGTCGCTCGACGCGCGCGTGCAGAAGGTGGTGGTCAACGACCTGCGGGACAATACCTTCTACGCGGTGCTCTACCTCCGGCTCGGCAACGCGGACATCACGGTCGACTCGCGCCCCTCGGACGCCATCGCGCTCGCCCTGCGCGTCGGGGCGCCGATCTTCGTGGAGGAGGAGGTCGTGGACAAGGCCCGCAGCGTCGAGGTCGCCAAGGAGACCGAGATCGGCACCGGCAAGGGCGACGACCAGGCCAAGATCAAGGAGTGGCTCGAGTCGCTGAAGCCGGGCGACTTCGACCGGATCGAGCGCGGCAAGGACCCGAAGAGCCCGGACGAATAGGTGGATGCGCGTCGGGCTGTTCACCAACAACTACCTGCCGTTCCGCGGCGGGGTCACGACCGCGGTCGAGACCCTGCGGCTCGGGCTTGAGGCCCTCGGCCACCGGGCCTGGGTCTTCGCGCCGGCGGCCCAGCATCCGCATCCCGATCCTCCGTTCGTCTTCCGCTACCCGTCGATCCCCGCGCCGACCTACCCCGGCTTCTCCCTGCCGCTGCCGGTCTCGCGGCGTCTGGGTCGCCTCGCGCGCGCGCTGGACCTCGACGTCGTCCACGTCCACCACCCGTTCCTGCTCGGGGTGACCGGCCGGCGGCTCGCCCGCGGCCAGCGGCGGCCGCTCGTCTTCACCTACCACACGCGCTACGAGAAGTACGCTCACTACGTCCCGCTGCCGCCGCGCCTCGTCCGGAGCCTGGCGGTGCGCCTGGCCTGCCGCTTCGCGGACTCGGCGGACCTGGTCGTCGCGCCCTCCGATCACGTCGCGGACACGCTCCGCCGCCGCGGCGTCCGCGCGCCGGTCACCGTGATCCCCACCGGCGTCGACCTCGCGCTGTTCAGCCCGGGCAGCCGGGAGCGGGCGCGCCGCCGGCTCGGCCTGCCCGCCGAGGGGCTCGTCTGCCTCTACACCGGCCGGCTCGATCGCGAGAAGAGCCTCGAGCGCGTGCTCGACGCCTTCGAGTCGGTGGCGGCCGCGCTGTCCGGCGCGACCCTGCACCTGGTCGGGAAGGGGAGCCACGGGGCGGCGCTCGAAGCGCGCGCGGCGTCGGGCCGCGCGGGAAGCCGCGTCGTCTTCCACGGGGGCCTCGCGCGGGAAGCGCTGCCCGACTACTATCGCGCGGCCGACCTGTTTCTCTTCGCGTCGGAGACCGAGACCCAGGGTCTGGTGCTGGCCGAGGCGCACGCCTGCGCGCTGCCCGCGGTGGCGGTCCGCGCGTCCGGCGTGGACGAGGTGGTGACGGACGGCGAGACCGGGTTCCTCACCAAGGGCGAGACCGGCGAGATGGCCGACGCGGCGATCGGCCTCCTCCTCGACGCGGACCGCCGGGTGGCGATGGGGCAGGCGGCCCGCCGGCTCGCGGAGGCGCGCTTCTCCACCGAGCGGCAGATCGACGCGATGGTCGGGCACTACGAGGCCCTGATCGCCGGGCGGCGGTGATGCCGGGCCCGACGCTCGGACGCACGCTGCGGGTGGGGCTCCAGACCGACTGGGACCCGCACACCGCCGGCCCCGGTCACCAGGGGCTGCTGGCCTGGGACCACCGGGTCCGCACCCTGCTGCGCGTGCTGGTGTCCTACCCGGAGGTGCGCTACATCTTGCCGGACCGGATCAGTCTCGACGCCTCCGCCGACCCGCGCACCCTCGAGACCATGGCGCGCTTCCTCGAGCGGCAGAGCTGGCTCGTGCGCCGGGTGGCGGTGACCTGAGCGCCATGAGCGGGGGCCGCCGGTGATCTGGAACCGCGACATCGAGACCGCGCCGCGCGCCGCCCTGCGCGCGCTGCAGGCCGAGCGGCTGCGCGCCACCGTGGCCCGGGCGCGGGCGCGGGTGCCCTTCTACAAGGACGCCTTCGCGGAGGCCGGCGTGCGCGACGGGGAGGTCGACCTCGAGCGGCTCGGGGAGCTGCCGTTCACCCGCAAGGAGCACTTGCGCGATCACTACCCGTTCGGGCTCTTCGCGGTCCCCCGCGAGGACCTGGTGCGCATCCACGCCTCCTCGGGCACGCGCGGTAAGCCCACCGTGGTCGGCTACACCCGGGGCGACCTCGAGGTGTGGCGCGAGGTGATGGCGCGTGCGCTGTCCGCCGCCGGCGCAGAGCCCGGCCAGCTCGTGCAGATCGCCTACGGCTACGGCCTCTTCACCGGCGGCTTCGGCTTCCACGACGGCGCCGAGCACATGGGGCTCACGGTGGTGCCGGTGTCCTCCGGCAACACCCTGCGCCAGATCCTGCTCCTCCAGGATTTTCGCCCCCACGGGCTCGCCTGCACGCCCTCCTTCGCGCTGCACATCGGGGAGAGCATGCTCGAGCAGGGGGTGGACCCGCGCGACGTCGGGCTCACCTACGGCCTCTTCGGAGCCGAGCCGTGGACCGAGGCGATGCGCGCGCAGCTGCAGACCCTGTGGGGTTGCGCGGCGGTGGACTTCTACGGGCTCAGCGAGATGATCGGCCCCGGGGTCGCCACCGAGTGCGTCGAGGCGCGCGACGGCCTCCATCTGAACGAGGACCACTTCCTGCCCGAGATCGTCGACCCGCAGACCGGCGCGGCCCTGCCGGTGGGCCGCGAGGGCGAGCTGGTGCTGACCTCGCTCACCCGGGAGGCGCTGCCGATGATTCGCTACCGGACCGGCGACGTGACCCGGCTCGACCCCGCCCCGTGCCGCTGCGGGCGCACCACGGTGCGCATGGCCCGGGTCAAGGGACGCACCGACGACATGCTGATCATCAAGGGCGTGAACGTCTACCCGTCCCAGCTGGAGGCGGCGCTGCTCACCGTCCCGGAGCTGGCCCCGCACTACCAGCTCCTGGTGGACCGCCGCGGCGCGTTCCCGGCGCTCGCGGTGCACGTGGAGCCGGTGGAGCGGCTCGTGCAGGAGTGGGGCGGCTTCGAGCCGACGCGTCCCGAGGTGGTGGCGCTCGGGGCGCACGTGGCGGAGCGGCTCCGCGGCCACCTCGGGCTCAACCCGGAGGTGTCGGTGGTCGCCCCGAAGAGCATCCCGCGCAGCGAAGGCAAGGCGGTGCGGGTCGTGGAAAGGAGATAGTCATGGCCGAGCGCGACGAAGCCCGACTGCTGGCCCGCATCGAGGCGGGGGAGCGCATCGAATCCCCCGAGGAGATGACCGAGGAGTACCGGCAGAACCTGATCCACCTCATGACCATGCAGGCCGACTCCGAGCTGGCCGGCGGCTACGGCTACGTGCCGTGGATCGCGAAGGCGCCCGGGGTGGAGGAGAAGCACGTGGTGGCCCAGATCGTGAAGGACGAGCTGCGCCACGCCACCGTCATGTACGGGCTCCTGGCCGACCTGGGGGTCGACGTGGACGCCCACGTGCGGGCCCACGACGAGGTGCTCACGATGCGGATCGCGGCCGACGCGGACATCGGTACGTCCCGCATCACCGCCGACAAGCGGGTGAACATCTTCTACTACCCGATCGACTCCTGGGCCGACTTCATCTTCTTCAACTTCTGCATGGACCGGGGCGCGGGCCACCAGCTGGAGGACGTGCGGACCTGCTCCTACGGGCCCTGGGTGCGCGCCATCGAGGGCATCTTCAAGGAGGAGAAGTTCCACATCCGCCACGGCGAGTTCTGGGTGAAGCGGCTCGCGGAGGATCCGAAGACCCACGACGAGGCGCAGGAGACGCTCAACCGCTGGTACATCCGCACCATGAACATCTTCGGGCGACCCGGCTCGGCCAAGAACGTGCTCTATCGCAAGTACCGGCTCAAGCTCCGCGACAACGACGAGGTGCGCCAGACCTTCGCGCGCGAGGTCGCCGAGAAGGCGGGCGCGGTCGGGCTCACCCTGCCGGAGTGGACGCCGGTCTGGGACCGCCTGCCCGAAGAGGCGCAGATCCCCGGGTAGCGCGCGTGCGCCTCGCGGGGATGCTCGGGCTCCTGCTCCTGACCTCGGCCGGCCTCGTCGCGCCGGGCGGGGGGCCGCCGGCCGCGCTCGCCCAGGGCACGCGGCAGGTCAAGGTGCTGCTCGAGTTCCAGCAGCAGGCGCAGGGCAGCCGGCAGGGCGTGCAGGGGCAGGGGAACGTGATCGTCGAGCAGCGTCGGAGCGGCGACCCGCGGGTGCGCGGCCGCGGGGGCCTCGCGGTGGAGGACACCACCACCCGGATCACGCGCTCGTCCGGCCTCCTCACGGTGGTGCAGGACGGGGGCGCCGGCTCGATCATGATGGCGGACGACGTGCCGACCCCGCAGCTGGCCTATTACTACGACTACGCGATCGGCAAGGGCTACGTGGCCCAGGGGGTCGCGTGGCAGCGGGTGGGGACCGCGCTCGCGGTGCGCCCGGTGATCCTGCCCGGCAACCAGATCCGGGTCACGCTCACTCCGGTGATCAGCTACTTCACGCCCGCCGCCGGCGGCACGATCGAGGTCGTGGAGGCGGCGACCCAGCTCATCGTGCCCAACGGTGGGCGCATGCAGTTCGGCGGGAGCACCGGCAGCCTGCACGCGGTCACGCGACAGGTGCTGGGCTACCGCGCCGAGCAATCGTCGCAGGATACCGCCCTGACGGTCACGGCCACGATCCAGTAGGCGCGCGGTGACCGCCCACGCGCGACGGGAGGACGTGCCGGACGGGGTGGCGGCCGCGCTGCGGCGCGAGCCGTGGGCGCGGGAGCGCCGGCACGGCCGCCGGGCCGGCTTCTACGACGTCGAGGTCACCACCCACGCCGGGGTGCCGGTCGCGGCCGTGCACTGCGTGGCCCACCGGGTCGGCTCGCCGTGACCATCCGCTACACCGGCAACGGCGCGTACGGCTACGCCAACAGCCTCTACATGGCGCTGCGCGAGTCGGGGGCGGCACCCGCCGAGCTGCCCGAGCCCGGCTTCCTCGAGTGCCTGACCACCATGCCCTTCGGCACCGACTACCTCCGGGTGGGGCGCGATCTGCTCGTGTACTTCAGCTCCCCGCTGGCCAACCCGGACCAGGGGCTCTCCACGGCCCTCGACGTGCTCGGCTGGGAATGCCGCGAGGAGCGCGAGGGATCCGCGGAGGCGGCGCTGGCCCGGCTCGGCGAGGCGGCCGCGCGGGGCCCGGTGTTGGCGGGCCCGCTCGACATGGGAGCGCTCGGCTACATGCCGCAGCACGCGCAGCTCTCGGGCAGCGATCACTTCGTGGTCGTGCTGGGTGTCGAGGGCGAGCGGGTGCGGGTGCACGATCCCGACGGCTACCCGTGCGTGGCGATGCCGGCGGTCGAGTTCCTGCGCGCGTGGCGCGCCGAGCGCGTGCGCTACGCGCAGACGCCGTACGCGATGCGCTCCGGCTTCCGGCAGACGCGCCGCCCGACGCGCGAGGCCATGATCGCGCGCACCCTCGGCGCTGCGCGGACCGGCCTGGCCGCCGACCCGGGCGGGCCCGATCGCTACGGCGGTCCGCGGGCATTCCGCCTGCTCGCGGCCGACCTGCGCGGCGCGATGGCCAAGCGCCTGGTCGGCCATCTGACGTCCTTCGCGCTGCCGCTCGCGGCCCGGCGCAGTCACGACGCGGCCGAGTTCCTCCGCGAGGCCGGACACGCGGAGGCCGCCGGACTCTTCGAGCGGAAGGCCCAGTGCTTCGGCGAGGCCCAGTACTGGGCCGTGCAGGAGCGCTGGACAGACACCGCGGACCTGATGGAGGCCCTCGCCGACCTCGAGGGCGCGCTGATCCACGCGCTCGAGCCCGGCGCTTCATCCGACGGCTGAGCTGGCGACGGCTGAGCCGGCGGCGGCCGAGCCGGCCCGCGCGTCAGGCCGGGTCCGCGAAGTAGGGCCCGAGCGGCACGTCGGCGACCGGCACCAGCACCGCCTTGCGCACCACCGTCGCGCGCAGGCCCGCCAGGGCCTGCATCTCCGGATCCCGCCGGGCCGCCTCGAGGCCGGCCGCGCTGTCGAAGCGCAGCAGGTGGATCTCGTCCGGGGCATCCGGATCTCGCGGCGCACCTGGATCGGCGGGCGCCGGGCTCCAGATCCGCTCGAAGGCGCCGCCGTGTTGCTGGAGGACGGGGAGGACCCGGCGCTCGTAGCCGCGCAGCGCCTCGCGCTGTCCCGGCTCGAGATAGATGAGGGCCAGGTAGCGGGCCGTGGCCCTTGGCGCGGCTGGTGAAGTTGACATAATGTCTCTTATCGGACTCTGCAGAGAGGCGCCAGGGGACCCCCGGGGCTACTTCCCGCGGGTCTGAAGCTCGGCGATCTTGGCGCGGATGTCGGGCGCGCGGCGCGTGTCGGGCACGTCCTTGAGCACGCGCTCGTAGGTAGCGAGCGCCTCGACCGGCTTCCCGGCCAGCGTCTGCGCGCGTGCCAGATCCAGCAGCGCGTCCTCGAAGTAGAACTGCTTGGGCGGGACGGCGCGCGCGACGGCCTCGTAGGCCGTCACCGCGTTGGCGTAGTCCTTCTGCGCCTCCCAGGTGTAGCCGACACCCGAGGCGGCCAGCGTCCGCAGGCTCCCGGCCGCGCCCTTGGCCAGCGCGATCTGGTAAGCTCCGCGCGCGGCCCCGTAGTCGCCGGCCTGGTACTGGAGGTTGCCGAGCTCGTAGGCAGCCTGCACCGCCGCGGAGGAGCGCGCGTGCTGGGTCATGACGACCTGCAGCGCGTCGATCGCGCGGGCGCGGGCATCCGGAGTCGCCTGCGGGCCGTCGGCCAGCTGCACGAGGTCCGCGGAGGCGGCCAGGGCCGCCACGCCGCGCGAGTCCTCCGCGCGCAGCCAGAGCCAGGCCGCGAGGGCGAGCACCGCCACCGCCAGGCCCACGCCGGCGATCTTGAGCCCGAGCCGGGCGCCGCGCGAGGCGAGCAGGTCGGCCAGGTCTCTCACGCGCGGTGCTCCGGGCCCCGGCCGTCGGCCGCCCGCTCGATCCAGATCTCCCCCTTGACCTCGGCGCCGTCCGCGGCGGAGAAGCTGCCGGTGCGCAGCGTGCCGGTCAGCACCCCGGTCGGCAGGATCTCGACCCGCGTCGCGGCCGACAGGTTGCCGCGCACGGTGCCGCCGACCACGATCGCGCGCGCATTGATGTTAGCGTCCACCTCGGCTCCTTCGCCCACGAGCACCCGGCCGGTGACGTTGATGTCGCCCTCGAAGCGGCCCGCGATGTGAAAGTCGCCCTCGCCGCCCAGCTCGCCCTTGAACACCAGCCCCGCGCCCAGCGCGGGCTCGTGGCGGCTCCCGTGATGCGCGGCGAGGTCAGCGGTCAGCGAGTTGGATTCGGCGGGGCCGCCCAGGCCCAGGTAGCGGAGCGTCCGGCCGAGCGCGCCCACGCGCCCCGGGCTCCTACAGGCCCGCGTTCGGCGTCCGCGCGAGCCCGCGCTCCGCGGCCAGGCGCCGGAGGCCCCACCCCGACCACAGCAGCAGGAGGCAGGAGCCGGCGAGCAGCACGGTGGCCGCGCGCGGCGGCGGCACCACCGGGTGCTCGGCGAGGCGTAGCGTGACCTCGACCGGCACGCCCACGCAGGCGAGCAGCGCGAGCAGCCCGACACTGGCGCGAGCCCAGCCGGTGAGCACGTGCGACGGATGCAGCATGCCGGGTAGTGTAGCCACCGCGATACGGGAAGGCAACCCCGGCGCCTTGACGGCGGTGCCCGCCGGGCATAGGCTGCACCCGCGCATGACGGAGAACGAGCCCCGCTCGCGGCTGCTGCGCTGGGTCATCTGGCTGGCGACGCTGTTCTTCGTCGCGATGCTCTTCGTGCCGCTCGTCCGCGAGGCGCTACGCCGCGCCGCGCTGGTCCCACCTGGCCACTTCTGAGCGCGGGCGCGCCGGCCCGCGGGCTAGCCGGTCGGCTCGTCGGGGATCCGGCGCTTGGGCGGGGCCCCCGTCCCATCCCGGCGGCGCGTCAGCTCGAAGGCCATCAGCCCCACCGTGAGCGTGAGGATGATCCAGCCCGCGGTGTCGAGGTTCACGATCAGCCAGCCGATGAGGCTGAGCGCGGCGAGGAGCCACACGAGGGCGACGGAGCGGGAACTGGGCCACTTCATCGGACCCATTGTCGCGGCGGTCGGCGCGGAAGTCAAACCGACGCGCCCTCAGAGGCGGCGGAGGAAGCTCTCGGGATCGTCGAGGAAGGCGCGCGTGATGCGCACGTGCTCGACCTCGCGGTATTCGATCGGCGCGATCGTCTCGCCCTCGAGCAGCAGGATCTCCGCCCCCGGCAGCGCCATGAGGATCGGCGAGTGGGTGGCGATCACGAACTGGCAATCCTGGGCCGCGCGGTCGCGCAGGATCGCGAGCAGGGCCAGCACGCGGGTCGGCGACAGCGGCGTCTCCGGCTCGTCCAGGAAGTAGAGGCCGCGCGGCTGCAGCCGCTGCTGGAGCAGGTGCAGGAACGTCTCCCCGTGCGAGCGCGCGTCGGGCTCCGCCCCGTAGCGCCGGATCAGGGCCGCCCGCTGCCCCGCCGCGGCGCCGGTGGCGAGCCGCTGGCCCCAGGAGCCCTCGCGCAGGGCGTCCCGCAGCTCGTCCTCCACCTCGCCGAGCCCCTCGATGTCGCGCCGCACGCGCAGGGTGAAGCCGAAGACGTCCTCCGCGCGCAGGAAGAGGGTGGTGCGCGGGTGCCGGGCCCGCTGGCACCGGAAGGCGCGCGCGATGGCGCGCGCCCCGGTCAGGGTGGGGTCCCGCTCGAGGTCGCGGCCGCCCGCGGCCACCGCCCCTACCCCGGCGGCCATCCCCTCGAGCAGGGTCGACTTGCCGCAGCCGTTCTCCCCCACCAGGAAGGTGACCCGCGCCCGGAGATCGAGCCGCGCCAGGGCCCGGAAGAACGGGATCGTGAACGGAAAGCGATCGGGCTCCCGCAGGACGCCGGCGCGGCGGATCCCGGTGAGGAAGATCCCCGACGCTGGCGCCGCCTTGCGGGAGCCCGCCCGCTTCACGCGGTCCGCGGCCCGGCTACTGGCGCAGCTCGGGGATCACCCAGAGCGGCCGCTCGCCGCGGGCCACCCGCTGCACATTGTCGAAGGCGTTGCGGAATGCCTTGAACCAGTTGTCCCAGGTGGGGCCCGCGGTGTGCGGGGTGAACGTCACGTTCTCGAGCGCGAACAGCGGATGGTTGGCGATCGGGGGCTCCTCGACCATGACGTCGAGGCCGGCCGCCGCGATGACCTTGGTGGTGAGCGCGGTATGGAGCGCGTGCTCGTCCACCACCGGGCCCCGGCAGGTGTTGATGAGCACCGCGGTGGGCCGCATCATGCCGAGCTCGCGCGCGCCGAACATGTTGCGGGTGACCGTGTTGAGCGGCACGTGGAGCGAGACGATGTCCGCGGTGCGCAGCAGCTCGGGCAGGAGCACGAAGCGGACGCCGAGGGCGTCCTCGGCGTCCTCGGCGAGGCGCGCGATGTCGTAATAGACGATCTTCATGTCGAAGGCGGCGGCCCGGCGCGCGACCTTCTTGCCGATCGTGCCGAGCCCGATGATGCCGAGAGTCTTGCCCTCGAGCTCGTAGGTCCGGTTCGAGGCGAAGTCCCCCACCCGCCACTTGCCGGTGATCACGTTGCCGTGGTGCCAGGAGAGCTTCCGGTAGACCGCGAGCATCAGCATCAGGGTGTGCTCGGCCACCGCCACCGAGTTGGAGCCCCCGTTGTTGGCCACCGGCACCCCCGCCCGCTTGGCCGCCGCCACGTCGAGACGGTCGTAGCCCGCGCTGATGAGCTGCACCAGCTTGAGGCCCGAGGCCGTCTTGAAGAACTCGCGGTTCAGCTCGGGGCGCGGGAAGCCGACGTAGTATTCGGCGTCCGCGAGCGCCGCGGTGAACTCGGGCGTGCCCGCGTCCACCACGACCATCTCGAAGCCGGCGGGTACGAAGCTCCGCGCGATCTCGAGCATCGCGGCGGGGAACTTGGGAGAGACGAGGATCTTCGTGGCCACGGGAGCCTCCTGTGTCTGCGGGGTGTGGGGCGGCGTCACGCGCGCCAGTATACGGCTTCGCCCGGAGCCGCGGCGTCCTGCGTGTGCGGCCGGCATCTCTTGCGCGGGGGCCGTCGCCCCAGGCTGGGAATTCGGCTGCCCAGCCTCGCACCTCGGCTTCTCTGCACTCGGAGCCGAGAGCTATCAAGTGTTTGAAAGACTGTCTGTTTTCAGATGGTCCGGAGCTTGCTCCATCCAGCGCCCACACAAGGGGGATTCCATGAAGCGATTCGTCCTGACGCTGGCGTGGGTGCTGTGGGCGCACGAGATGACGACGGTGGGCGACCGGCTCGTCGACCGGGGCTACACCGCGGTCGACTCGTTCGAGACCCGGCAGCAGTGCCACGTCGCCCTGGCCGACTACTCCGCCCTCAAGCTGGTCCGTCAGGGCAAGGTGAAGGTCGAGTTCACCTGCCTGCCCGAGAAGACCGAGCCGAGGCCTCCCCGCACCGTGGCCGGCTGAGCGCCCGCGCCCGGCTCAGGTCCCGTTGCGGGGCATCGCCGGGGCCGGCTGGGTGATGCTCACCGGAGCGTTGGCCTCGAAGGGGCTCCAGAGCCCGAGCTCCTTGCCCATCTCGCGCACCGCCGGGAGCACCTCCTGTCCGAGCAGCCGGATGCAGGTGGTCGCGTCCTGGTTGGACACGAACCCGTCGCTGGCCCAGAGCCCCAGGATCGACGGCCGCGTCTCCTCGAGCAGGCGCCGGAACTTCGGGAGCACCGTCTTCGGCGTGCCCGCGATGATCTGCTGGTCGCGGATCTGGTCCTCGAAGGAGGCGGCCCGGGGATTCGCGCCGCGCCCCACCGCGTACTCCACGAACGCCTTCCGGTAGGAGGGCGAGAAGTAGCCGGACGGGCTCGACCACACCGGGTGCGCGAGCCCGGTGAACTCGCCCTGCATCCACATGAACTGGCGCGCATTGGCGAGCGCCTTCTCCTCGGTCTCGGCCACGTGGCAGCGCTGCAGGTATCCGCGGTTCTCGGGGCCGCCGGTGTAGCCGGCCTCGGCCGCGACCGAGTCGTAGAGCTCCCAGATCTTCTTGGTCGCGTCGATCGCGGTGCTGAGCGCGATGTAGGGATAGCGCTGACGCGCCGCCCAGATGATCGTCTCCTTGCTGAGCACGCCCGGGATCCAGATGCGCGGGTGCGGCTTCTGCAGCGGCACCGCCCACGGGTTCACCACCCGGTGCTGGTAGTGATTGCCCTCGAAGCGGAACGGGCCCTCCTGGGTCCACGCGCGCACGATCAGCTCGTGGGCCTCCTCGAAGCGCTCGCGGTTGAACGCGGGGTTGACCCCGGTGGCGAGCTGCTCCTGCCCGCCCCCGCGCACGAAGCCGGAGACGAGGCGGCCGCGCGAGACCATGTCGATCATGGCCAGCTCCTCGGCCAGCCGCACCGGATTGTCGGCGAGCGGCAGCGGGTTGCCGAGCAGCACGATCTTCACCCGCTTGGTCATGGCGGCCAGGATCGAGGCGAACACGTTGCACTTGGCCTGCATGCAGAACGGCGCGTTGTGGTGCTCGTTCAGCATGATGCCGTCGAAGCCGACTTCCTC
>WNFG01002451.1_pt1 | contig 30613 bp, 29 predicted proteins | sample 5400431 | NCBI WGS metagenome assembly WNFG01 (sample SAMN13153346, study PRJNA577476) | soil metagenome | isolation source: 120 cm saprolite under Douglas fir tree site 2 hole 3 replicate 2 | place: USA:California | collected 2015-04-18 | reverse complement strand
CGGGTGTCAAGGCGTGGTTACGTGGTTGCGAATCTCGTCTTCATCGCCCCGGCCAGCGCCAGAAACTTCTTCGAATCGAGACTCGCTCCGCCGACGAGAAAGCCGTCGATCTCCCCGCGCGCGAGGAGGTCATCGACGTTGTCCGGCGTTACGCTGCCCCCGTAGAGCACCGGCGCACGCCGCGCCAGGGCGGCAGGCCAGAAGCGTCCGAGGGCATCGCGGATGGCCGCGGCAATCTCCGCGACCATCCCTCCGGTGGCGTTCCGCCCGGTGCCAATGGCCCAGACAGGCTCATAGGCAATGACGACCTCCGAGGAGTTCGCGAGCTGCGGCACGGCGGCGGCCCGGAGCTGATCCGAGCAGAACGCCGTGGCGTAACCTCCATCGCGCTGCGCCTGGTTCTCACCGATGCAGAGGACGGGCATCAGGCCGGCATCGATCGCCAGAGCGAGTTTGCGCGCGATGAGCGCATCGCTCTCGCCATAGACGTTGCGCCGCTCGGAATGCCCGACGATGACGAACCGCGCGCCGCAGCCGCGTAGCATGTCCGCCGAGACCTCGCCGGTGAGGGCTCCCGATTTCTGATCGGCACAGTTCTGCGCGCCGACGAGAACGTTCTTTGGCGCGCTGGTCACCACATCTTTGAGATACACGTAGGGCGGCGCCACGGCAAAATCGGCATCCTCCATCGCGCCGAGAAACGATTCGATCCCCTCGGGCGGGAGGTTCATCTTCCAGTTGGCAATGAGGTAGCGGTTGGGCATCACGGCGAAGTTTACCCTCCCCCATTGCTCGTCAAGCCGAATACCGGTTCTTGCCCGCCCTCTTCGCGTCGTACAGCCGTTCGTCGGCGCGGCGGATGACATCGCTCGACGTCGAGTCGGCGCTCCGGTAGTCGGCGATGCCGAGCGAGATCGAGCAGCGGATGACTCCTTCGTCATCCGCCGGAATCTCGAGCATGCGCACTCTCTGCATGATCCGGTCGGCCACGGCGCACGCGCCGCCGAGGTCCGTGTGCGGCAGGATGATGGCGAACTCGTCGCCGCCGAAACGGGCGAAGAGATCGGGCGGACGCAGCGTCTCGCGCACGGCGCCGCAGAGCTCCGACAGCACGACATCGCCGACGGTGTGTCCGAAATTGTCGTTGATGGCCTTGAAGTCGTCGATGTCGAACATCAGCAACGCCAGCGGCAGCGAGTAGACCCGGGCCCGCTCCATCTCCTGCGGCAACTGCCGGCGGAAGTAGCGTTTGTTCGCGATCCCGGTGAGGTCGTCCGTGTCGGCCAGTCCCTGAATCTGATCGCGCGCGTTCATCTGGCCGATGAGGAGCGCTACCTGTGCGGCGAAAATCTCGACGATCTGCCGCTCCTGCTCATCGAAGGGCTCGGCGCGATAGACCAGCAGCGCGCCGCTGCTGCGGTTCTCGACGGCGATGATGGCGTGCGTGGAGTGCGCGAGACTATCGCCATCGCCGCGCCGCGGCAGATCGCTTCGCTCCGCTTTGACGACGACGTCCGTCGCCGCAAACGAGACGGGAATCATCATCTCCAGGGTCCGGCGAATGCTGTCGATGAGCGGCGGCCCCACCAGCGACCCAGCCCCCTCGCGCGTGACGACGTAGAGGTCGAGGTTCTGTTCGATCATCACCGCGGCGGCGAGGTCGAAATCGATGGCGTGATCGAGCGCGCGGAACGACGAGACGAAGAGGTCGCCGATGTTGTCCGCGCGCGTCGCGGAGCCGGTAAGCTCGCGGATCAGCGATAGAACGCCGGCGATCGGTTGCTGCTCGTCACGTTTCACGGATGGCTGAATTATACGGACCACCTATAATCCGATGCCATGATCATGCCCGAAGCGGAGGCGATTCCATTCGAGCCGCAGGACTTACGCGGCGAGCGCCTCCTGGTCCTGGCGCCGCATCCGGACGACGAAGTCATCGGTTGCGGCGGATGGCGCTGCATCTGCGCGATGGCCGCCCCGTGCACGTGGTCGTAGCAACAGATGGAGGGCAAGCCGGCGACGGTGCGCAACGCGAGGCGGAGTCGCGCGCGGCCCTGGCGCTCCTCGGTGATGCCACGATCGAGTTCCTGCGGTTTCCCGACCGTGAGCTCGAGAGCGCACGCGAGCTCGAAGGCCGGCTGGCCGCGATCCTCGCCGACTGGAAGCCGGACCTGATCGCCGTCCCCAGCCCGCTCGAGATCCATCCCGATCACATCGCTCTTTCGCGCGCGTTCTGCAATCTCATCGCGCGTGACCCGGTGCTCTTCGCGGATCTCGCCGTGGCGCGCGTCGCGTTTTATGAGGTCAGCGCGCCGTTGCGGCCGAACGCGCTGGTCGACATCACAACGGTGGCCGACACGAAGTACGCGGCGATTCAGGCGCATGCATCGCAGACGGCGATCCGCGATTACACGTCGTACGCGCGCGGCCTCAATGCCTGGCGATCGATGACGCTCCCGGCGCACGTCAAGTTCGCCGAGGCATATTGGACGACCGCGCTTCCGTCGTTGCGCACGACGCCGTTCAGCGCGTTGCGTGAATCGATGGGACCGCGGCGCATCGAGATCGTTCACGAGCCGTTGTCGATCAGCGTGATCGTCCGGACGAAGGATCGGCCGACGCTTCTGGCCGAGGCGGTTGCGTCGATCCGGGCGTCCGGGTATCCGGTGGAAATCGTCATCGTCAACGACGGCGGTTCTCGGCCTGAATTCGAAGGCGTGACCCTCGTCGAGCATGAGACTTCGCGCGGACGCTCTGAGGCCGCCAACGCCGGCGTGCGCGCCGCGACAAATGGCTACATCGCCTTTCTCGACGACGATGACCTTTACTACTCCGAGCATCTATCGACATTGTCGGATGCAGCCAGCGGTTCAAATGCCGCGGCGTGGTACAGCGACGCCGTGTCCGCGTTCATCGACGGTTCGAACCGCGAGGCGATGCGTATCTACGCGCGCGACTTCGACCGCGAACTGCTTCTCGTCGACAATTACGTTCCGCTTCCGACACTACTCCTCCGCCGCGCCGATTTTCTCGACCTCGGCGGGTTCGATCCAGCCTTCGATCTGTTCGAGGACTGGGACTTTCTGATTCGTCTTGCCCAGCGTGGCGATTTCGTGCGCGTACCGCGCATCACCTGCGAGATCCGGCACATCAAAGGGGGCGGGTCGGTGGTGATGGCCAATCCCGAGGGATCACCGGTGTTCCGGAATGCGAAACTGCAGGTCTGGCGCAAACACGCCGCGCTCATGGGCGAGAACCTCTTCGCGAACGTATTCGAACGTGAGAAACGGCGGACGGCCGCGCTCGAGGGCGAGCTGGTCGAAGCGCGCGGCGCGCGCGGCCGCATCGAGCAGGAGGTGGCGCGCCTGGAACGCGACAAACAATCGCTCATCGCGCAGATCGGCGCGCTCAGCGAACGGATCAACGAGACGATGATGCGCATCAGCCATCTCGAAGGAGCGAACGCGGAAATCCGCGGTGCGTTGAGCCTGTCGAACAGCGAGCGTTACGCCGCCCTCGCGCGCCTCGCGGAGCTCGAGCCTGCCTTTGCCGCGGGCCAAACGGCCCTGGCCGAGATGCACCGCACGAACGGAGCGCTGTATGCCGAGGTGTCACGCTTGCAGAACCTGCTGGACACCATCTTCCGGTCGCGGACGTGGAAGCTGCACACGCTCGTCGAGCGGGTGAAAGGGCGCGGATGACGCGTGCGCTGCTCGTATGCCCGGAACCGCTTGGCCATCGCCAGCCGGCGGGGATCGGCATCCGCTTCCTGGAGATGGCCAAGGTCTTTCTGGCCGATGGGCACGAGGTGACGCTCCTCTCGCGCGACGCCGGATCCGCCACCGGATGCAGCGCCGGCGAGATCACGCCGGAGAGTCTGCGTCGCCACACGAGCGAGGCGGAGGTGGCCGTAGTGCAGGGGCACGCCGCGAATGAACTCTTCACTCATGGACTGCCGATCCCGACGGTCGTCGATCTGTACGACCCGTTCATCGTCGAGAACCTGCATTACTACCCGGCACGCGGCGCCGAGGTCTTCACGCACGACCATGCGACCTTGATGCAGTCGCTGCTGCGCGGCGATCTGTTCCTCTGCGCATCGGAAGCACAGCGCCTTTTCTACCTCGGCGCGTTACTCGCCGCCGGCCGCGTGAATCCGATTGCCTTCGAGAGCGATCCGCATTTCGACTCGTTGATTCGCATCGCGCCGTTTGGAGCACCTCCTCCGATAAGCGCGGGCGGGACGCCCGCGGTCCCAGGGGTGCTGTTTGGGGGCATCTACGACTGGTACGACCCGATACTGGCCATCGAAGCGGTGGCGATCGCGCGCGCGTCACTGCCGGATGTGACGCTGACGTTTACGACACATCCCAACCCGTCGCTGACGCCACAGGGAAAACTCGCCGAGGCGATCGAGCACACCAAACGAAAGGGATACCACTTCGTCCGCTTCGAGCCATGGGTTGCTTACGAACAGCGCGCCGCGTTCTACGGCCGATTCGGCGCGGCGTTGCTGACCTTCCCGCAATCGATCGAGACTGACCTGTCGATGCGGACGAGGGTCTACGACTACCTGTGGGGCCAACTGCCGATCGTAACCAGCAGCGCGCCCGGCACCGATGAGCTGCTGATCCGCTACGGCGCGGGAGAGATCGTCCATTCCGCGTCGCCGGAGGATTTCGCGAACGCGCTGGTACGCGTGCTGGGCAATGAGCGCATGCGCGAAGGAGCGCGGCGCTTCGTCGACGAGCATCAGTGGCCGCGTACGCTGCAGCCTCTGGTCGACTTCGTCCGCACGCCGTACGCGGATCCGCGGAAAGAGGCGTTTGCGGCGAGCATGCAGGTGCCGGAGCGGTCACGCTCGTTCCTCGACCGCATCAAACGCCGTATCGGAGGATCGTCCTGAACGCGCCGGTGGTCGACGTCATCGTCGTCAACTGGAACAGCCGCGACGACACGCTGGCCTGTCTCGAGGCGGTGTCGTCGCAGCGTTTCGAGGGCGCGATGATCACGGTCGTCGACAACGGATCGACCGACGGAAGCATCGGCGCAATCGCCGGCCGCTACCCGGCCGTTCGTCTGCTCCCGCTCGGCGCGAACCATGGTTTCACAGGCGGTCTAGCCGCGGCGCTGGTCCGCTCACCCGCGCGCAATGTGGTCTTCCTCAACAACGATGCGGTTCCGCGGCAAGGCTGGCTGGCGGCGCTGGTCGATGCCATCGAGAACGCCCCGGACGATGTCGTCTCCATCGGCGGAAAGATCGTCGACCCGTCCGGAGAGCTGATCGATTTCATCGGGGGCGCGCTGACGTTCGACGGACATGCCTTCCAGAACGGTTTTCGCTATCCGCTGGCGTCGCGCGAGGAGCCGGCCGCCGGTGCCGAGATCCTCTTTGCCTGCGGCGGCAACATGATTTCCCGCCGCGAGCCTCTCCTCGCCCTCGGCGGATTCGACGACGACTATTTCGCCTACCTCGAGGATGTCGACTTCGGCTGGCGGTCATGGCTGGCCGGTTTCCGCGTTCTGTACGAGCCGCGCGCCGTCGTCCGCCACAAGTCGAGCGCGACGAGCCAGAGGCTGGGCGACTTCGAGCGCGGCGTTCTCTTCGAGCGCAATGCCCTGCAGACCGCGTTGAAAAACTACGAATCGCTTCACGACGTCTCGGGCGCTCTCTTCTTCACCTTCCTGGCGCGCCTCCACCATTACGCCACCACCCGCAACACCAATGCCGCCGAACTGACGCGCGAGCCGTTCTCGAAGACGTCAACGTCGTCCCGCGGCCTCTTTGCCCGTGCACGGCGGAAGCTCTTCGGCGCAAAGCCGCTGGCGACGATCGATGATCCGCTGACGACGATGCAGTTCCGCGCCTTCGAATGGATCGTCGCGCACGGCGATCGCATCGCCGCCAAGCGAACGATCGTGCAACGGCTGCGGCGCCGATGCGATGCCGAGATCTTCGAGCGTTTTCCGTTGCAGATCGTGGCCACCTATCCCGGCGACCGGGCACTCATGAGCGGTGCGCTCTTCGATCTCCTGCGGCCGTCATTACCGGCGGTCGAACGGACTCTCTTCGATATCATGCGGCCGTGACGCGGTCGGTCTGGTGGCGTCGTTTCTTCGTGCGCGGTGTCTTCTGGCGACAACTGCTTCGCTTCGCCGTGCTGAATGTGCCGCCCTGGATCGAACCGATCGTCATGGCTTTCTGGTCCACGTTCTTCCTGGTGTGGGGACCCGGCCGGCGCGGCGTGATGCGCAATCTGAAGGTGATCAAGCCCGGCTCGCTGGCGATCGCAAACCTGTTTCGCTGCTATCGCGTCTTCTGGAACTATGCCTGGACGATCGCGGACAACGTGCGCTTCAAGGAGCTGCGAACGATTCCCGACTGGGAGTTCACCGGCAGGGAGTATTTCGAGGAGATGCAAACGCGCCAGGGGGCCATCCTGCTGACCGCGCACATGGGCAGCTATGACCTCGGCGCGCATCTCTTCTCCGAGACGTCGACGCGCCGGATCGTGATGGTGCGCGCGCCGGAAGCTGATCCGCAGACGCGCGAATTCGAAGAGCACCACGGCGCCGACAGTCTTCGCATCGAGTTCAACACCAGAGCGACTGAACTGGCGCTCGATCTGCTGGAGACCATCCGCGAGGGCGGCATCGTGGCCATTCAGGGCGACCGCGTGACCGGCTCGATCAGTTCGTTGCCGGCAACACTTTTCGGCAAACCGACAACCGTGCCGGCCGGTCCCTTCGCGCTCGCCCTCGCCGCACGCGTACCGATCTATCCGGTCTTCGTCGTACGATTGGGCCGGCGCCGATACCGACTGATGACGTCGCGGCCGATCGAGATCACGCGCAGCCGGAACCGCGACGACGATTTCGCGCGCGCGGTCGAGCAGTGGATGGCGGAGCTGGAACGCGTCATCGAAGAATGCTGGTTCCAATGGTTCACGTTCGAGCCCTACTGGCCGGAGCAGACGCCATGATGCTGAACGTTGCCATCGATCGCCCCGACGCCCGCTGGCTCCCGTCGCGGCACCGCTTCGCCGTGGCCCGGTTGATCGGATACATCCTTCTGCGCCGGGCCCGGTCCACGGTGCAAAGTCCGGAACACCTGATCCTGGCAATCGATCGGGATCAGACCGCCGTGGAGATGCACCTCGCCGCGCTCTGGGTCTTCGCCACGACCGCGTGCTACATCGCGGTGTCGCTTCCCTTCGCACTGCCGCTGTCGATCGCCCTGGCGATTCCGCTCGCCGCGATCACCATCAATCTTCCGATCGTGCTCAGCGGATTGATTCTGCGGGGTCTCACCGGTGACGGGAACCACATCAAGATCGTTTCCGTGATCACGATGGCGCTGCTGCTGATCGCATCGTCATACGTTGCGACAACCCGGACCTGGGCACGTTTTGTGGCGTGGCTCTTCTTCGCGATCCTTCTCCTCAATTGTGTTGCCGCGGTCATCCTCTGGCTGCTGCGCGGCATCGTACAGGCCGCGGAAGAACGATGCGTGCGCTGATTCTCGGCTTCGCCTGCGTCGCGCCGGTCATCCTGGTTTTGCTGTGGCCGCATTCATGGCTCGCGGCAATGGGCGTGCTCGCCCTGTCCCATGCGCTCGTGCTCTGGCCGACACTCCGGCCGAACTCGCAGTGGCTGGGACCTGTCATCACCAGTTTTGATTCGCCATCGAACGAGGTGTGGCTCACGATCGACGACGGCCCGACCGACGACACGCAACCCCTCCTCGATTCGCTCGACGAACGCGGCGTCAAGGCCACATTCTTCGTGAAGGGATCGCTGGCCGCGCGGCGGCCCGATCTCATCCGGCTGATGCTGGCGCGCGGTCACGCGGTTGCCAATCATTCACAGACGCACCCCTCCGGCTCGTTCTGGTGCCTGTTGCCCTCGGCCATCTCCTCGCAGGTCGACGAGTGCTCCGCGGTGCTGCAGTCGATCACCGGCGGCCGTCCGGACCTTTTTCGCGCGCCTGTCGGGATGAAGAACCCCTTCGTCCATCCGATCCTGGCACGCCGCGGCCTGATGCTCATCGGCTGGAGCGTGCGAGGATTCGATTCGTTCGGCGATGACGTCGAGCGCGTCGTCCGCCGCATCGTGCCGCGCACCGGCGCGGGGTCGATCGTGGTCATGCACCAGGGCCGGCACTTCTCCGTCGCCTGCATCCGCCGCGTCGTCGACGAGCTGCAAGGCCGAGGCTACTCCTTCGTGGTCCCGGCCGTTGGACGTCTGAAGACGAAGAGATAGTTGTTGAACGGCGTTCTCCCGTACAGCGGAACGACCTCTGCTTCGAAACCCTCGAAGGGACGCATCACGTCATCGCGTGTCGGGAAATGAAGCCGCTCCGCACGCAGCCAACGAATCACGCGCGCAAACATCTCCTGGAGGTACGTGAATCGGTAGCGCCAGCTCCCGTCGCGAATGGCGTCGCGAATGATCACGGTCGTCGCGTTCCTGGCAGCGGATGCGAGAAGGTGCGCCTGTTCTTCCCCGCGAAAGTAATGCAGTAGATCGACCAGCACGATCGTGCCGCCGGGGGCGATCGCCACCCGCGCGTCCGCGACGCTGAACGTCGTGGCGGCGGGCACGACGCCCCTGGCGATGGCGATCTTCCGGTCGTCGGTATCGACTCCGCGGATCGGCGCACGGAAGCCCCGCGCGCGCAGGTAGAGCGCGAGAATGCCGATCCCGCATCCGATGTCGAGCAATGGCTCGCTGCCCTCGCCTATCCGCTCGAAGACCGCCGCATAGACCGGATCGACCCGGATTTTGGATCGAACATAGATGCGGAGAAAGCGCGTCGGATAGCGCGCGGCGATCCGGCCGGCCAAATCTTCCGTGGTCACGGTGAGAGGTGCTCGACGAGATCGATCAGCTCCGGGAGATTGAACGGCTTCGGCAGAATCGCGGAGACGCCCAGTTGCAGGATCGCCTGCGGTTCGACATGCAGATGCGCGGAAAGAACGATGATCGGAATCGTGCCGAGATACCCGGTCTCTTTCAGGCGCTGCAAAAAATCCCAGCCGTTGACACCGGGCATGGCCAGATCCAGAAGGATGACATCGGGGTGATGAATGGCCAGCGCGCGCTGCCCTTCCCCGCCATCACTGGCCAGCAGCACCTGGAAGCCGGCCTGACGAAGCGCGGCGGCGAGCATGCCCCTAAGAGGCAGATCATCGTCGATCACGAGGATCCGCTTCCGATCGACGTCGGCGACCCGCTTCCCGCCGTTGGCGTTCTGAGGCTGAAGATTGCTCATGCCAGGCTCACGAATGCTCCATTCTACCGGCTGCTGACCGACCGGAAATGCCATGCACGACGCTGGCCATAGCAAACCTCTAAAAAAGATCGCTATCGCCGTACGTGTAGTAGAGCCGCTCGCGGATGCGCGCACTGGCGTCCGGCAACTCGAACGGCACGCACATCAGCGACAGATCCTGCGGATCAGGCCGTGATTCGAATCGCAGCTCACGCAAAATCGCGTCGAACCAGGCCGGCCTCCGCGAGAACCAGCCGTCGATGCGATCGACAGGGTAGCTGGGCACGACGTGACGCAAGAGCACGCCCACCGCCTCCGGGTACCTCCAGTCGAAGAGCGCGTCTCCCCACGCCAGCCGCGCATCACGCACGCCGAAGACGCTCCAGCCCACCAGACGCCGCCATTTGCGAATGGCGACCGTGAAGTACGGAACGTCGGGACACTCCAGATATCGCCACCGGAGATACCGCGCATCGCGCCGCACCAGGAAGCGATAGGCCGGCGCAACACGGTCGAAGAAGCGATCGAATTCAACACCAACGTTATTGACCAACTCCAGTTGCCACCCGCGCGGCCACCGCTCGGCGCGCGTGATCGGCGGGAAAGGATTGCGCCCGAGCTCACGAACGCGATACGCGGCCGGCTCGACCGCATCGCTGCCGAGAAAACGCACGGAAAGCTCGCGATGAGCGGCAGTCGTGAACCCGTAGTTAAAGGCTACCTTCCCGCGGCAGAAAGCATCGTAAAAGTGCTGCGCCGTTCGCGCCAGGATACTGGTGGGGCCACGGCCGACCTGGCGTACGGAACGATCGGTCATGACGTCGCCAATCTGATGAGCGACGAGGTCGCGGCCATCGTCGACCATCCGCACCGGATAACCCGCGTATTGCGCGACGAGGCGGCCGGCGTCATCGAACGTCAGGGAGATGCGTTCGTTACCAACCGGATTGCGCTGATACTCCCACCGAAAGTGCTCGATCCCCCGCGCGGCGTGCGGAAACGCGCGAGCAAAAAGAGCCAGAATCTGTTCTTCGTCCCCCGTATGGAACGGGCGGCTGGTGAAGCGCGCGTCAGCGGGCATGCGTCGGCTCGACGGAGCGGATCGCGCGGAAGTTGACCGGAGATCCGGCGCGGCGCTTCGCCACGATGCGGATCGACCCCGAGGAAATCAGGAGCGGATCCGGGAGGACCTTCAGCAGCGTCTGAACGAGCGGCGTCAGCGCTGGCCAACGCATGGCGACGGAGTGCCGCAGAAAACGGTGATCGCGATACGCCAGCTCCGCACCGATGCTGACGATCTCGAATCCGGAGTGCTCGAGCAGCTCGATGAGCGCGGAGCGCGAGTAGAGGATGAGGTGTGTGCGGAAGTTCTGCGTCATCCACCGCCGCTCGGTGACGAGGTAGACCAGCCCTTCCGTATCAAAGGTCGACAACAACAGCACCCCGCCGGGCTTGAGAAGATCCTTCATGCGCGCCAGCGCATCATGTGGATCGGCCATGTTCTCGAAAACGTGAAAGAGGACGATGGCATCGAAGGCCGGCCCGGTGTTTACGAAGTTCGGTACGGTGGAGCAATAGACGTCGAGGCCGCGAGCACGCGCCGCACGCGCCACTGCCGCGGCCCGGTCGATACCGACGTACTCGAACTCGCGCGCGGCAGCATCGCCAAAGCTGCCATCGCGTACACCGACCTCGAGGACGCGCGCGCGCGACGTGAGTTGTCGCCGGAGTGCGGCAAGGCGGCGCTGACTGGTCTTTTCCCTCGCCACCCCTCGGTGCAACGTCTCCTCACCGACCTCCACCTGCGCCGGCTGTGCCCGCAGAACGCGCCGCACAGGGCGCCTGTCGTCGTCGACATCGAAACGGCCGAGGTAGCGGCACTTGCAGCGGCTGCACGCGCGAACCACGTTGCCGGGGATTTGATCGAAGTTCCATACCTCATTGGAGAAACAGACCGGACAGCGACGCGGCGCGCGGTAGCCATTTCTCCGATCGGTCATCCGGATGGCGACGGAGGCCGCGACACCTCGCCAGAAATCGAACGTCTTCTTCGAAGATGGCGCCTCCGCATGGACGTTCAAGCGCTCGATTCGGAAGCCGTACTTGTTGGCAAGGAAGGCTGTTTCCAGGTCGAAGCCGCCACCACGCAGCTTCGATTCAGCGATCAGCAGCCTGGCCGCCTCGGCGGAGAATGCTTTCAGATACAGGGATGGATCGGGGAGAATGGCCACAAGAAGCGAGCGCAGGACGATGCTGTCCCGACAGCCGGCTCTCCGAGCGAAAACCACATCCGCAGCACCCGACTCGATCAACGCGACAGCGTCGCCAATCGCGCTGACCGGGTACGGCAGATCCTGATCGACGATGATGATGACACTCCCGCCGGCGTCCGCGGCGCCACGCCGGATCATCGCGCCGTAGTCAGCACCATCGCGTCGGTCGAGCACCCGGATATCGAACGCGAAACCGGTGGTTTGCAGATAGTGCTCAACCACTTCAATCGTCGATGGCAGCTCAGCCGACGGTCCCATCAGCGGAACCAGCACCGAAACGCTCGTCAAGCTCATGCCTGTATTCTAGCTTTCGCCCACGAACGAAGTACGCGTCCGCTGCGCCGGTCGACCGCGCGGAGGTAGAGGATCTCTCCGCGGTAAACGCTCCAGATGTCGTCCGGAACGTCCACAAGGTCGTTACCGAAGTGGCCCGCGGCGGTCTCGAAGCTCGCAAGCGGCGACGCTTCGATGACGACGCTGTCGCGGTCGAAATGCAGGGCGGACTCTCCAATCAAGCTGTTTGCAGGTTGGCTCGGAGAGTGCGGTCGATGTTGTTCGAATCTCTTCGCGAAATGGCCGCCCCACTTCCGAAGGTACCTTTCCTCAGACTGCGCATACAGCGCCGCCGCTTCGTCCGAGCCCACCGCGCTCTGGTTGTACAAATGCCGGCAGCACGCGGCGGGCACGTACACGACATCACCGCGAACCCTGCGAAGAAAATCGTTTTCTTCGAAGTAGAGGGCGAAACGCTCGTCGAAACCACCTGCGGCATCGAGCGCGGCGGCGCGGACCGCCATCACAGCGCCGGAGAGCGCACGGACACGAGTCGGCTTGTCGAGCGACCAGAAAGCGACGCGCGCGGCGAAGCGCCGCCGGCCGCGCCTTCCTACCCAGATGCGCGAACGGCTGGCAAACACGCGGTCGATGACCTCGCTCCGCGTCTGCAGATCGGCCGGGGGCAGCATCCATCGGTGCGCCTCATCCCAGAAAAGAGCAGGCCCGGCGACGGCGGCGCCTGCATCAGCAAGCCGATCGATCGCATCTTCGCCGAATTGGACGTCGGGATTGGAGACGACGATGACCTCGCCGTCGCACGACCGGCGGCCGACATTGATGCCGCCGGCGTAACCCAGATTACGCGGCGCCGCGATGACCACGTCTGCCATGCCGCGCAACGCTTCCACTTCCACGGGGTCATCACTATTGTCGACGACAACCGTTTGCAACGGCCCGGACGACGCAGCGCGCGCCGTGCGGATGGCGTCAACGGCAAGGGAGGCCGAGTGATAGTTGATGACGAGCAGCGAGATCGACGTCATCTGTTGCCAGCGGACTGCACCGCATCCGACTCCGCCGGCGCGAGAGACCAGTGATGATCGAGCGAGATCAAGCCAACCTCGAAGCGCTCGCCACTGATCGAAAACGCAGGCCGTACATCGCGGCGATCAAACACCGTGATGGCGTTCTCATCTCCGACGAAGGCGATGATCGAGTACTCGCCGCGGTTCAGAGGCACGTTGTGGAGCTGCACGATCAGCTCATATTCGTTGCGCCCGGACGGCGGCTCGACCCCATCCGCGTGCGTACCGACAGCGAAACACTGGAGATCGTCGGCCGAACGATGCACGCCCACGATCGTATGGATCGGCTGCGAGGCGACCTCGGAATGAATGTGCAGTTTCACGTGAATGTCTTCTCCGCGCTCGAAGACGTCGCGCGGGCGGCCACCGCGGTCGCAGACGACGATGTCCCGGATGCGCACAGGCGATGGCGGACGCTCGTGCTCGGGCTCGCCCTCGCTCGACGGCCGTTCCCGATCGCGCTGCAGGAGAAACGTCTCGTATTCATGCACGACGTCCAGCGACGGTCCATAGCGCATGACCCGGCCATGATCGAGCCAGAGCGTACGCCTGCAGATCGAGCTGACGTGATACAGGCCATGAGAGCAGAAGAGGATGGTCTTCCCCTCTTCCTGGAACTCGCGAATCTTGTCGACACACTTCTTCTGGAAGTGCCCGTCGCCCACGGCCAGCGCCTCGTCGATCACGAGGATATCGGGGTTGACGTTGACCGCTACCGAAAAGGCCAGCCGCATGTACATCCCCGACGAATACGTCTTTACCGGCCTGTCCAGAAACGTTCCGAGCTCCGAGAATTCGAGGATGGCCGGGAGCCTCTGCTTCAACTCCGCCGGACCAAGGCCCAGAATCGCGGCATTGAGCGAGGCATTTTCGCGGCCGTTGAATTCCGGATGAAAGCCGGTGCCCAGCTCGAGGATCGAGGCGATGCTTCCCTTCGTCTCGAGCAGGCCGCTCGTGGGCCGGGTCACGCTGCAGAGGAGCTTGAGAAGCGTGCTTTTGCCGGCGCCGTTCTGGCCGATGATCCCGATCGTCTCGCCGCGCTCGACTTCGAACGTCACGTCCTGCAATGCCGGAAACACGGTGTGGCGCGGCCGGCGCGTTACTGCCTCGATCAATCGGTCGATGGGACGCCGGTAGATGTCGTATTGCTTCGTCAGCTCGCGAGCCAGGACGGCGCTTGTCATCGCAGACATTGTACGGACCGGAGCGGGAAACCATCGCCGCAAAACAAGAGGGTGGCGGGCCGGAGCCCGCCACCCTCGGTTGCGTTGCGTTGGAATGCGCGGCTAGTGCCTGGAGGAACGGTGCCGGGGCGGCACGGAGACGCCGGTTCCGACCTTCACCGTCGCCGCGAGATCGACCGGTTGTGTCGGATTCGTCAGGTGCAGCGTCACCTTGTAGGTTCCGTCCGTGGCGAAAACGTGCGTTGGATTCTGTGCCGTGGAGTGGCTGCCGTCGCCGAAGTCCCATGCGTATGTGTGGGTTCCGCACCCGAAGTCGTATCCCAGCGAGGCTGCCCGGAAGGCTACGGACTCACCGACATTACACGACCCGCTGGCTCCGAAGGGGCACTGGCTGGTCGCGCCATTAAAGGCAATATACACATTGGAGTCCGGATACATCGTCGGGCAGTTGCCGATTACACCACCAGATCCGCTGACAGTAACGACATGAGAGTACTGGATGTTCTGGGTCCCCTGCGTAATGGTGACCGTTGCCGTATAGGTTCCGGCGGATGCATACGCGTGGATAGGATTCGCGCCGCTGCCGCTTCCTCCGTCGCCAAACGCCCACGAATAGTTGTGCGTCGCGCAGGTGAAATCGTACGGGGCAGAGCCCTTCCCAATGACAGCGAACGCGACGTTCTTCGTCGCCTGGCAATCGCCACCGGCGTCGCTGCAGTTGGCCCCACTGTAGGTAACGGCCGCGTTCGACTGGGTCATCGTTCCGCAATTTCGCGGCACAGAAGTTCCAGCCTGTACCGATACCGTGTAGGTCTGGGTTCCACCACTGTTACTGACCGTGCACGAAGCTGTATAGGTGCCGGGGTTGGCGAACGTATGGCTCGCGCTCTGTCCGGTCGTACCACCACCGTCGCTGAAGCTCCACTGGAAGTTCGTCGTCGGGCAGGCGAAGTTGTACGTGCCGAAGGGAAGGAGGGTGGGGTTGGGGGGGGGGGGTGGGGTGGGGGGGTGGAGGTTGAATCACACTACCGACCGTAACCGTGGTCGGAATGTGAGCGGTGGTGAGGCCACCGGTGAGCGCCAGCGACACCGCGTAGTGACCATTGGTGGTGTATGCGTGTGTTGGCTGTGCAGCAGTCGATTGCGCTCCGTCGCCGAAGTCCCACAGATACGTATTGCAATCTCCAATCGACCACCCGAACGCGGAAACGCGGAAGGTGATCGTCTCTCCCGCGGAACACGTATCCAGGCTGCTGAAGCAGCCCGAAGAGGCACCACTGAAGCCGATGGCGGTGTTCGCTTCCTGCGGCGCGCCGCAAGTGGCCTGCCCCACGGAGATCGGCGCCGATTGGGTGGTTGCTGAGCCGATTCCGTTGGTGACGACGAGTGTTGCCGTATAGGTTCCGATCTGTGTGAAGACCGGAGAGAAATCGGGCAGCGCACCACAGTGCGGACATGTAGCAGCCCCGCTGGTGCTCCAGTCATAGGACCAGCCGGTTTGCGGTCCCGCCGAGGAGACTGTGAGCTTGCAGGGATCACCGATGTGCGCGCAACCGGTCACGACGATCGTCGGATCCGGACCTCTCAAAAGGTCCGTCGCGGTTGATTGCGCCGCGAATCCACCACTGTTGCATGTAGAGCTGACGGCGGTCGAGTTTACCGTAACGGTCAGAAGGATTTTCTTACCAAGAGGAGCGAACACGCTGGTACTGACCGCGGGACTCTGCGGAATGCTGCCGAGCGTGCTGGAACCCGTCCCGCCCGCCAGGACCTGCTTGTTGGCATTCGACGCGTCGACCAGCGCCCACTCGTAGGTACATGCTGTATTCGCTCCATTCGGCAGATCTGCCGGAAGCAACGACGTCCGCACCGAAGCTGAAAATGTGACTGCCGCGGGTGGAGGCGTGGTCGCTGGAGGCACCTGAACACTAACGACAAACGGTCTCGCGGTATACGTCACCGAGTCGATCGCAAATTGCGCGTCAGAGGGAGCGGCGAATGTGGACGGGTCATACGGCCCATAATGGGCGGCGAACTTGAGCGTGTGCGGTCCGCAGCCGCCGACCGGCGTGGTGGCGGTCGGCAGTTTCTTCGTCGTCGTCTGATCGAGCGACCACTGCGTATAGTGGCCTTCGGTGCTGCCGTCCGAGATATCGGCGAACTCGTCGCTCGTCACGATCTGCGCTACCGAACTGGCGTCAGGCAATCTGAACAAAAATCCCGTTGACGCGACCTTGAAGCCCGCCGAAGGCTTGGCCAGGGTGACGGTTACGGCGTCGGTCAGCGAGGAGTCCGTCTGGCTCGTAGCGGTAACCCGCCGGGTCAGCGGAAGGTCCGCTGCTGTCGCTCCTCCGAACTGGTGCGTGATGGTTGGCGCGCCGGCAAGCGTCGACCCCTGGGTTCCGTCACCGAAGTCCCAATTCACCGCCATCGGATTGTTGGAGGCGGTGGAGCTGGTAAAGGTCACCCGGTCTCCGTAGAACGGAGTGGGCGTGCTGGTGAGCCGGGCGGTCAGGGCATCGCCGGCTCTGATCTCATAAAGGTCACCGAGACCGAACCCTTCGAGGACAAGGTAGTTCTTCCCCGCTCTCTTGTACGGTGCAACATCCATAAAGGCGCTGAATGACGGATGCGTGTAGCCGGCAGGAGAACCGCCCGAATAGTACTTCGCGAAGTAGTTATCCAGCGGGACATCCGACAGCGTTCCGCCATTACCGATCTTGTAGAGATGAAGATTCCATCCCCCGGCTGCATCTTCGATGCCCCAGGCCACCAGAAAGCCCCCTCCGGCGCGAATGCCCCCGGGCGTGCTGAAGGTGGTAAGACCACCGTTGGTATTGAGGATTGGCACGTCTGTTTCCGCGAAGGTGGATCCGTTGATGACGCTGACATAGGAAGAGCCGGCGATGGACGACAGGGCGTAGAAATTGGTGCCGTCGGTCGTCACGGACTTGTACTGACCACCGCTGAGCAGGAGGGAGACGAGGGGCGCCCCTCCGTTTACGAAAGCACTGGTGGTAAGGATCTGCAGTTGTCCGTTGCCGTTAACGGTGGCCACGCGTGATCCGGCGGTGTCTTTGGTCACGGAAAGGAAGGAGCGGCCGGGCAGATCACTCCTTTTTTCAGGGCTGGCCGTGTTGGTAACCTTCCAAACCTGTGCTTTGTCGTTTCCCGAGCTGACGACGACATAATAGTCGCCGTCCACTTTGCAGGAAACGATCGTGATCGGGGTGACATCGGTTTGATCGCCGAGATGCTGGTAGACATTCAGCAGCTTGTCCCCACCCGTTCCGAAGTCGTCCTTGGCGATACCCCAACCGTAGGTGGAGTACGCCATATACACGTAGCTGCGATCGTCCGAATCGATTCCGTAGAGGCGGTCCTGTCCATCACCGCCTCCGAGAACCCACGCGCCGTCGGTTTGTTCGGCGTAAAACCATCGATCCCACAACAGGAACAGTTCACTGAATGGGGAGCGAAAGTTGGAGAAAGGATGGGTGGGGATGGACGACGCGGGGAAGAGCATTTCGTGCGCGGCCAGTCGTGAAAGGAACGTGTCCGGGTTGTAGGCCCCCACACCACTTCCGACCATCATGTAGATGCGGCTCTTCGCGGGATCCGGCGATTCGAGAAAGTTGACCCCGCGGGCGCGCGCGGTACGGAAGAAGAACTGGTACTCCTTCGTAGCTTCCGAATCGACGAACCGCCCCACGAATCTGAGCGTCGGTGGATAGCCGATGGTCTTGAGGCCGTCCTTGCCGTTGAAGCAACCCGCGCAAAGCACGTCGGTGTTCGGCGTCGCCGCTGGCGGCGGCCAGTCCTGCCCATATGCCGCCGAGGCCATCAGTAGCAACGCCAGACAACACACTAAAAACCACCTGCGATGAATCGAGTTCACTTTCTCTCCTCCGTGGCAACTGACGACGATGACGTGGCAGACCGATCCGCCTCCCCTGCCCACGGCGAGCGATCGCCACGCGCAAGGATTGTTATTTTACTCAAAGGACCGGCCACTGTCACGTGAAAAGTTGAACAAAAAAAGGCGGGCCGGAGAACCGGCCCGCCTGAACGGCAACTGCAATTGGGGTAAGAGTTACGGCACGTTCGGAGTCGTGTTGGTGCCGGTGCACTGAGTGGTCGTGCCGTTGGTCATCGGGACCTGGGCAGGAACACCAGCCGGTCCCGGCGGGCAGACAAAGATGCCGCCAGCCGGTCCGATCGGCGGTCCGGTGGACACGCCGCCGTTGATCAGAGCAGCAGCAGAGCAGCCGTTGCCAAGCCATGCGGCGTCGAAGTCGACCGACAGACGGTTGGAGCCAACATTACCGAACATCTCGATGACGACCCAGTTCTGGCTAGCGCGCGGCGTAGTGTTGCTACCCGCTGGTCCAAACACGGTCGGGCCGGAGGTGATCGTTCCGCTCGGATGACCCGTGACGGAGTACACAGGAGCGCCGCCGTTGTTGACGTTGAGGTACATCCAACCACCAACGTCGCTGCCACTGAGTGCCGGGAAGACCGAGTTCGTGGTGTTCGTCGAAGACGTTTCCGGCAGCGTCGGGTTGCTCGGGGCGCAAGGCGAGCAGTTCGGACCCGTGCCGAGGCTGAACGGGGTCTCGTGCTCGTCGAAGCGGATGATTTCCAGGATGGGAATCGTGGCGTTGTTGATGTACGACGCGCAGGAGGCGCCGGCACCGGTGAGACCTTCACGCCAGATCTTGTAGTTCGTCGCAAACGCGCCGGTGCCACCCTGGATGTAACGGGCAGCAAACGTCGACGGCAGCGGCTGGCGACGATCGATCGTGCGGTTGGCAGCCGGGGTGTAACGATCATAGAAGGTGTAAGGCAGGTTCGTTCCCGGCTGTACGCCGCCGCCGATACCTGCGCCACCACCCTCGGGTACGGCGCGGATGTGAACCATCGGGTTTCCTGCACCGTCGAAGCTCGACGCAGCACCAGTGCCGGCCGCGGCCGGTCCGAGCTGCTCGTAGTCGCCGATCAGGACGTTGTCAAACAGGATTTCACCAGTACCGACGTTGAAGTAGGTCGGGTCGCTGGGGAACTTGGTCGAGCAGTCGACCGCGACGTCAACGGTCACATAACCGATGGCGTTCGCATGCACACCACCCGCGGTGGAGCACGACGGGAAACCGCTGCCCGGGTTGAAGACGCCCGTGGTCAGAGCAGTTCTAACCGCCGTGACGAGGCTGCTCGGCAGAGTGCCCGGCAGGTTCAAGCAGGGAGCGCTGGCAACCAGAAGGTTGTTGTTGCCGGTGGTGTTCGACAGCGACAGAGCTCCAGGAGTCGTCAACGGGGTCGTGCCGCTCGGAGGAGCAACCACGCCGCGGACGATGATGTCATAGAGGTTGATCGGCTGAACGTCATAGCCGGTCAGGAAGATGTTGAAGTCGAGGACCGGGAACGACCAGTCGGTCCAGATCGTCACGTGGGCGATCTGAGGCGCGCGGGTCACGTTCGTGATCGTGAACAGGGTCGTCTGACCCTGAACCGTCGGATTCGGGTCGACCTCGAAGTACGGCAGAAGCAACGTTGCGGCTGGTGCGGTACCGATATCGCACGAGTCGTCGTTGTTCGTCGTCGTCGGGCCGGCGGCGATACCAGGCGCTCCAAATGCGAAGGTCGCGTCCGGAGTCTTCGTCAGGTGACGAGTCACGGCGAACGCAGATCCCGCCATCAGGAGGGTGGCCATCATGGCCAGAACCATTAACTTTTTCATGCTGTTCTCCTACACATCGATGATTGTTTGAATCTGATTGTTCGGATTGTGGTCACCCTCGCTCGACGATACGATCACCTCCCGCGCCGGATTTGAAAACTTGTCTACCTATTCCAGTTTTGAGTAACAGTATTGCCTCTGAACTCAGAAGTCAATGCCTTGAGCGCATTTTTATGTGGTTACGACATAGGCTGATTGGACAAGATCGTGTGGATTATACCGAAACAGCACTTCTGCACAAGCACCAATCATGTCCGGCCCACTCTGCCGGGGGCGCTTCCCCGTCGGCGATTGCGCGATGCGCGAATGATGCCCAAACGAAGGGCAGACGAAGATCCGGCGGGCACGGCCGGGCGGACGTTCCGCCACCCGGCCGCGAATCGAACCCTACTTCTTTGCAGGGGACGAAGACTTCGTCTTCGCGATTGGTCCACGGTTGAGGAAAACGTGAATCGAACCGTCGTTGACGCTGAGCGACGACGTGCCGGACGTCTCGTACATCACGATTACGTCAGGTCGTCCGTCGCCGTTGACGTCCGCGACCGTGAGGTCGTAGTTCCGCTGCGGGGCGATCGTGAGCCCCTCGGTCCTGGCACGGGTGAACCCGCCCTTGCCGTCTCCGAGGACGAGCACGGCTTCGCGCGGGTTGTACCGTGTATAGATGAAGTCGAGATTGCCGTCTCCGTCAAAATCGCCGGCCCCCAGGCCGGCCACGCCTTCGTGACCGCTCCAGTGCGCGATCGGTGTCCGCTTCACACCATCCTTGGTGAAGGAGAGACGATCGACCGCTGTCATCTCCATGATCGAAGGTTTCGGCACGATGGCCGCCTCGAGATCGGTCGGCCAGTAACGCACGTACGAAAGAATGGCGTCGTCGCGTGTCTTCGATGAGAACTTGCCGGCCGCGCTGGCGAAGTAGTAGGCGCGCGACGGGATCAGGTCACCATCGTTTTCGATCGTCTTCCACTCGTTCGGCCCTTTGCTGACGTAGACGATGTCCCAGCTTCCCTGAAACATGCTGCCGAAGGCGAAGTCGGGATAGCGGTCGCCGTTGAAGTTCCCGATGGAGATCCAATCGGCGCCGGTCCGCACCCCTGGCTGGACGACGTCGATGCCCTGCCATTCCGTCCCCTTCTTCTTGTTCAGGTAGAGACGCACCTTGCCATAGCGAGGGTTCCCCATCCCCTGCACGCTCGGCCCTTCGGAGATGGCGACGATGTCCGGGTAGCCATCGTTGTTTGCATCCGTGACGGCGAGACGGCGTGTGCCGAAATCGTGCGGGAGGCCTTCGGTCACTTCACGGAAATTGCCCTTGCCGTCGCCGAGGTAGACGAAGACGCCGGTGAGGTGAACGGCGAAGGCGACGTCGAGATGACCGTCCTTGTTGAAGTCGGCCACGACGGCGCTGCCGTAGTCGAAGGCGTGAGGAAAGTTCGTCTTCTCCCAGATCTTCCAGTGACCTTTGCAGTCGCCGAGGAAGATGGCCGGGTAGTTCGCGGTACCGCGTTGCGGCGGCGCGATGAGATCGGGACAGCCGTCTTCGTTCATGTCGCCGACGGCAAGGGAGTTTCGCCACGATCCTTGTTTAGGCAGGCCGTCTGAGGCCTCCTCAAAACGGATGGTCTTGTCACTCATCGGCGGTTCGAGAGCGCTGAACTGCGGCCTGCTCTTCTCGAAGAATTTGATCTCCAGATCGCTGTATCGGCCTTTCGCCACCGGCGTCGGGCTGGCCGCTGCCGTCGTCCCTGCCGGCGCCGGTTCCTCAGGATCGGCAATCCAGACCCACACGTACTTTTCGTTCTGCTGGTAGATCTCGAAGGCGAAGTTCACCATCGCCAGAGGACGAACCGTTCCCTCTTCGCGGTCGTAGGCAGCGAGGCGGCGCTCGTAGCGCTCGATGTGGAACGACTTTCCGAACCGCCAGAAGTGTTTGTTGAGATCGGGATTCGGGCCGGGATCTTCACCGGCGAGCCGGTCGCGCCTGTGTTGCGGCGTCTCGGGATGGATCCAGGCCGGAACGCCCCCCTCCGGAATCTGGTCAGTGCCGGCGGCGGTAGTCGCCGCTTTCGGCTGGTTCGCGGCCGGCGTAGAAGGGGCCTGGGCGAATGCGCACGGCATCAGCGCGACCACACACGTTGCGAGAATCAACTTCCTGTCGAACATTCATCTCTCCTGCTTCGGATTGTCGTGTAACGTCAAATGAGATCAGCCAGTGTCGCTTGCGCCCGGCGAAAGAAAAGCAGACCACCGGTGAAGAGTCCCGCGGCGACGATCAGAAGGAATACGATCGAACCGGCCGCAGGTAACGCCGCGGACAGCATGGCGCTCCGGAACAAACCGACCAGGGGCGTCATCGGATTCCATGCGAAGAACCGTTCGAAGCGCCCGGCCACGGGATAGAGAATCGGGCTGAGATAGAAAAGGACCGAGAGCACGAATCCGAGGATCGGCATCAGGTCGCGAAAGAAAACATAGCTCGCCGCAAGAAACCAGCCCAGCCCCACCTGCATCGCGAACTGCAGCACGAGCGCGAGTGGAAGCAGCCACAGGCCGCGAAGCGACAGACCACGGATCAGAAGGAACCCGCCGAAAAGACCGAGGGCGATCGATTCGAAGATCAGCGCCGACGCATGCGGGACGAGCACGAGCAATTCGCTGCGGAACGCCAGGCGGCGGACCATCGGCGCGTTGTCGACGATGCTCGTCGTCGACCGGATGATCCCTTCGTTCAACCCGAGCCACGGCAGCAGGCCCGCGATCAGAAAATCGATGTATCTCTTGTTCTCCACCGCCGGACCGCGGGTGAACATGTACGTGAAGACAAACCAATAGAGGATGACGAGACTCAGCGGCTGCAGCACCGCCCAGAAAACGCCAAGGGCGGAGCCGGTGAAGCGCGCGTGGAAGTCTCTTTTGACGAGTTCCCGGAGGAGGTGGACATTTTTGTACGTTTTCGGGACCCTCTGGACTTGACAGCGACGCAGCAAGTCCGTAGATTGCCTGGAGTTTATGGTTCCCGCAGCATAAAAGTCAACGAAACCCCTCATGAATAAGCCAGCACAGCTCGAGCTCGTCGGACGAAAGATCCGCCAGCTTCGCCGGCAGCGCAAGCTGACCCAGGTGGAGCTCGCCGATCGTATCGGCGTGCATCAGTCCGACCTCTCCCGGATGGAACAGGGTGAGTACAAAGTCGGTCTCGACACCCTGCTGAAAATCCTGGGGACGTTCGACATGAGCATCGGCGACTTCTTCGATGAAGGGAACCGTACCGAGACGGTGGTGCAGAAGTACCGCAGCCTCAGCCCGACGGCGCAGAAGGAAGTGGAAAGCTTCATCGAATTCAAGCGCGCCCAGGAAGAGGATGGCTCGTGGGATTCAGACAATGGGGAGAGCGAGGGTGACGATGTCTGAGCTGAACAGCCGCATCGAGGAGCTGCGCCAGAATGCTCTGGCGAAGGTCCGTGCAGAAGAATTCGATGATGCGCTCGTCATGTACGACGAGGCGCTGACGCTGGCCACGGAGGAAGAAGTCCGCGAGCTGATCACGATCAACAAGGGGCATGCCCTGATCGCTGCCGAGCGCACAGGCCCGGAAGTGAAGGCGCTTCCGATGATCCTGATGCGGCGCCGCAACCCGCATCACACGTTCCTCTCGTCGTACGCGCTGATGTACACCCACCGCCTGACCAGCGAAACGAAGCGTGCGATCTTCTACGGTCAGATCGCGCTGGAAGCGGCGAATCAGGCTGACCAGATGTACTGGCGGCTCGCCGCCCTCAACGAACTCGGCATCGTCTACGAGATCGATTCACAGTTTCCGAAGGCTATCGAGTGTCTGGATCAAGCACTCGCGTGTGTCGATCGAGATTCGAGCGACACCGCCGCGCATTCGTTCAGCAGGGTGGCGATCATCACCAACCTCGGGTACAACAAGCTTCTGGTGGGTGAGACAAAAGAGGGGCTTCGCCTTCTGCATAGCGTGATTGATGAGATCAGTACGCCGCACTCGAAATCGGATGCGTTCGCTGATCTCTGCTACGGCTATCTCGACCTCGAAGCATATGAAACGGCCCGTCACTACGGCGATCTCGCGCTCGAGTTCGCTTGTGAACCACGTCAGGTTCGCAATGCGCACTACTTGACCGGTGAGGCCGCATACAAGGCAGGCGACGTAGAGTCGGCAGAAGAGCATTTCGGGGAGTTGGCTCGCTTCTATCCGCAGTTCCGCCATCTGAAGAGTCTTTTGTTTGCGATCGATCTTCGGTCGATGATCAACCTAAAACTATGAAACGTCTTCTGGTTTCCTTCGCCTTTATTCTCTCTGCCACGGGCGCCCTGGCGCAGGTTGCCGACCGTGACGTCATCGTCACGCCCGGCGGAACGGTCTACACGCTCGAGGCGCAGACTCCGCCGCCGGAGAGCTCGATGGCAGCATCGCAGACGCTCGCTCTGACCGTGCGGAACGGCGACGATGTCAGTCATTTGTACGTACCGGAGTCGATGTCATCGGGCTACCACTTCGGCGGCGCCCTGGCCTACGACTCTGATTCCAATACCCTTTTTGTGCTCTGGACACACTCGAACGACGCGTACTCGAGTGAGGTGCTGCTGGCCTCGTACCACGGCGGCAAGTGGCAGCCCGCGGTTTCGATCGACAACGAGCCATATCGCTCCCGCAGCAATCTGCACCTCGGCATTACGCGCCGCGTTTCCCAGCTCCAATCTGATGGCTCCTACGCCGATGTCCCGGCGCTTCTGCTTCATGCCGTCTGGTGGCAGGACTCCGGAAAGAGTGAAGAAGCCCGCTATGCGCTGCTGGCGATCGAGAAAGGTGCCCTTACCTCGATCGAGCCCCACTCTCTCGAAGAGTTCGTGGCCGCGACCGATGATCCGTACAACAAGGTCGATCCGACCTTCAACAAAGAGCTACTGCGTCATCCAGCCATCGTCAGCTCACCGATGCAGAGCTCCGTCGATGTGATCTTCGGTGACACCCGCTCGAATACGATCCATGGAGTAACCCTCCGGCCGATCGCCGACTCTCGCATACACATTCCGGTCGGCAACACCGGCGGCGGAAATGGTCCCAAGCCTCGCAGCCTGGCCGCTCCGCCAACCTTCAGCGCCGACTGGAAGGGCACAATCACGGTAATCCAACGGTCCGACCGCCTCGCGTTCGCGAATGCCGGTGAAACCTCACTGAACTACATCACCTACGCGAACGGAGCATGGACCTCCGTGAAGTCGATCGCTATCGATGCCCGCTTCCCGGCCGAAGCAGCGCTTGCCGCGGTCGACAAGATGCTGAGCACGCAGTAGCACCCTCCAACAGCAATCCGAAACGCGAAGAGCCGGCGATATTCGCCGGCTCTTTTCGTTATTGGTCGGCACTGCTGCTGCTCAGAACTCTCAGAATGACAGGGGCTTCAGCCCTCGGAGCCCGTTCAGGCTCGGTGTGCGCGTAGAGGCGTTCGCATTCACGCTGGAAAACTGCTCAGGCGTCGCGCACATCACCGGTAACGAGATGGCGCCAAGCCAGACATTCCTTCGAGAGGAGCCGTGCAGGCGGACGTTCACTCGTTAGAGAAGGGGGCGTTCATGGAACCCAAACAATACTCACGCGGAGACGCCAAGGATAGATGCAAACTCCGCGATCGCCGCGCCTCCGCGTGAAAAGAAGATGCCAGTAGGCACCGCCATTGCTGAGTCCCGTTACGGAGGTACTCCGTGAACTGGTTCAATCTGTCGTTCGTGGGCTGGGTCATCCTGATCGCGGCGCTGGCCATCGCGGCCTACAAGCTGCACGTGTCGAATATCTGGATTGGCATCGGAGCGCTGGCGCTGCTCGGCATCGGTGTCATCGCCTCGGTGGCAAAGTCGAAGCCACGCATCTGACATCCGGCGTCCGGAAACACAAACGGCCCGGCGGATCTGATCCGCCGGGCCGCAGCGTCGCACGGTGTGTGAGAGTTACAGCTTGTAGACGGTGAACGCGATCAGCAGTGCGTAGATGACCAGCGACTCGATGAGAGCGAGACCGATGATCATCGAGAGGCGGATCGCGCCTGCCGCGCCCGGGTTGCGGGCGATGCCCTCGACCGATGCGGCGATGGCGCGGCCCTGACCAATGGCGCCCGCGGCGGCGGCAATACCGAGAACGAATGCCGCGGCAATCACGCCCCACCGAACTCCCGACTTCGCGGCCGTTGCCTGGGTAATCGGGTCCTGCGGCGTGCTTTGCGCAAACACCGCGCTGGCCATCATCACGATGAACAGAGCGAACAAGACGAGTTTGAACTTGCTCATTACCTATCCTCCTTTCCTGAAATCTTGTGAAGTCATCAATTGCGAAACGTCAGTGTTCTTCCACCACTGTGGCCCCGGCGAGGTAGACCATCGTCAACATGATGAAGACGAAGGTCTGAAGAAAGGCACCGAAGATGCCGAGCCCCATCATCGGCCAGGGAATGACAAATGGGAGTATCCCCATGAAGATGCCGGTGGCGGAATGCTCGCCGAAAATATTGCCGAACAAGCGCATCCCGAGAGACAGGATACGGGCGAGGTGCCCGATGATCTCGATGGGGATCATCAGCGGCGCCAAGATGGGCAGGGGCCCCATGAAGTGCTTGAGGTAGTGCACGACGCCCTGCGTCCGGAAGCCCTGCCAGTTGTAGTAGAGAAACGCGGAGATGGCCAGAGCGAAGGTCGTATTCGGATTGCTCGTGGGCGGCTGCAGAAAAAAGAAGATCCCGAAGATGTTCGAGACGAAGATGAACGCGGCGAAGCCCCCGATGATGTACAGGAAGCGATCGCCATCATGGCCGATGATGTCGTGGAGCAGGCCTTTGAGACCGCTGACGACAAGCTCCAGGATCTGCTGAAAGTTGCCGGGCTTGTCGCGGCTGATCTTCCGCGCCATGAGCGGAAAAACGACGATGCTGATCAGCAGGACCAGCAGCGCCATGACCACGTGATCGGGGATGTCCCAGGCAAAACGGTGCTGCACGCTGTGCCACAGCGCGTTGACCGGTGCGTAAAGAATCGAGCTTTCGTGTTCCATCAGTTTTTTTGATCGGCGAAGCTTCGGAATGTCGAATACACAGCTTCACCCATGATTCCCACCACCACAACCGAGAACCCCAGCAACACACTTACGGCATTGATACGAGCTACGAAGATTGTGACCGAAAGCGCCACACCGAGGAGAGCGTATCGCAACAGCGTACGTACTGTCAGTCTCCCGAGGTGCCGGCGCGGCATCGGTTGGAGCAGGGCTTCAACGATCTCCTCCAACCAAAGGAAATTGATCATAGTGACGAGACCACTGCAAGTCAATCCGATCAATCCGCGCCATCCGCCGGTCATCAGGATAGGCACCACGAAGACCATCCATGCACCCACGGCAATGCGCCGGATGCGCCGCAGGACGACGTCGGGGGGCTCATCCTGAGCTGCCGTCGTCATTCGTCATCTTTTCGTAAGCCGATCCGGAAGAGGTTGATGAACGCGGCGATGATGCCGAATCCGGTGAAGATCCACGTCAGCCACGGCTTGGTGTGAAAGAGCTTGTCCATCCCCCACCCCCAGGCATAGCCGAGGCCCATGGCGATCGGGAACATGAGTCCGATCGAGGACGCCTCCAGGAGCTGTTTGTTCTGGCGGAGCTTCTTGCCGGGACCGCTGTCGTTATCGTCCGGCATGGGGCGTGAGCGCGGCGCGGGCTGCGACATTGCTCGAAGAAGCGATGACCTGATCGATCATCGGCGCGGGAAGGATGCCCAGGGCCAGCGTGACGATGAGACAGAGGCCGGCCACGATCCTGAGCGGCGTCGTGATCGCGAACTCTGCCTCGACCCCTTCGCGCAGGTACATCGCCACGACCAGGCGGAGGTAGTAGAACATCGACACCGCCGACATCAGCACGGCGATGACGGCCAGCCAGCCGAAGCCGGCCTGCACCGCGGCCGCGAAGAGAAAGTACTTGCCGATGAACCCTGCCGTCGGCGGGATGCCGCCGAGCGAAAGCAGGAAGATGACCATGGCGAACGCCCAGAGCGGCGCACGGCGGCTGAGCCCTTCGAAGTCATCGACCCGCTCGCCGGCGTACTGATGGCGGCGCAGCATCAGCACCGTCGTCCAGATGCCGAGGTTCGCGAAGATGTAGACGATCGAGTAGACCAGGATGCCGCGCAGACCGAGTGTGTTGAGCGAGATGATGCCGAGCAGGACATAGCCGGCGTGCGCGATCGATGAGTATCCGAGCATCCGTTTGACGTTGTCCTGCGTGAGCGCGGCGAAGTTGCCGAGGATCATCGAGAGGGCGGAAATCGTGGCCAGGACGTAGTTCCACTCGAGATGAAAGTCGTGCAGGCCGACGTAGAAGATGCGCGCGAAGATGGCAAAGGCCGCCGCTTTGGAGCCCGTGGAGAGAAACGCCGCGATCGGCGTCGGCGCGCCTTCGTAGACGTCGGGAGTCCAGACGTGGAACGGAACCGCGGCGATCTTGAAGCAGAGCCCCGCGCCGAGAAGCATGATCCCGAACATCAGCGCGTCGTTGGTGACGATCGTCGACATGGCGGCGGCGATGTCGAGCAGGTTGAGCGAGCCGCAGACGCCGTAGATGAGCGAGATTCCGTACAGCAGGATGGCCGAGCTGACCGCCCCGAGGATGAAGTACTTCATCGCCGCCTCGGTGGACTTCAGCTCGCTCTTGTAGAAGCCCGCCAGGATGTAGCTCGAGAGCGACAGCAGCTCGAGGCCGATGTAGATGGTGATGAGGTGGACGCCCGAGGCCATGAACATCATGCCGCAGAGGGCAAAGCCTAGGAGGGAGTAGTACTCCCACGGCGAGTAACGCGATTCGGCCAGAAAGTCGTCGGACAGCATCACCAGCATGGCGATGGCGGCGATGAAGAGCAGCTTGAAGAAGATGGAGAAGGCGTCCAGCGCGAACATGGCCTGAAGCTGGCGGGACTGCTCGATGTTCTCGACGGCGTGGGAGCAGATGATGAGCGATCCGGCGGTGATGGCCAGAATGGCGATCATGATCCATTTCGCCGACAGGCTCTTGCCGCGCGAGCCCATGACCGGCACGAGCAGCAGCACCGAGGCGCCGGCCGTGAGGATGATCTCCGGCAGGAGATAGATCATGTCGTTCCAGGTCATCGTGTGGTCTCGACCGCGCTGACGACGACCGGCGCGGCCGGCGGATACGTCAGCGGCTGTTTGTCAAAGTACGTCGGATCGACTTTGCGGACGATGTAGTTGACCGGCTCCTCGATGACGTCGAAGAAGACGGCCGGCTTGATACCGATCCAGACCATCAGGAAGACGAGCGCCAGGAGCATTCCGAGCTCGCGGCGGTTGACGTCCGGAACGTTCTTGTTCGCGGGGTTGTCGAGCGGACCCCAGAATACGCGCTGGTAGAGCCACAACAGGTAGGCAGCGCCGAGGACGATGCCGACGGAAGCGAACGATGCCCAGACGATCGACTTGTTCGCTGCGCCGAGAAGGATGGTGAACTCGCCGATGAACCCGTTGAGCGCGGGAAGTCCCATCGACGAAAGTGCGGCGATGAGGAACAGCGTCGCGTACACCGGCATCTGCTTGGCCAGTCCGCCGTAGTCCGCGATCATGCGCGTGTGCCGCCGCTCGTAGATGATGCCGACCAGAAGGAAGAGCGCGCCCGTGGAGATGCCGTGGTTGATCATCTGCAGGACGGAGCCTTTGAGCCCCATCGGGTTCAGCGCGAACATCCCTAGCATGACGAAGCCGAGATGCGAGACCGATGAGTACGCCACCAGCTTCTTCATGTCCTTCTGCACCAGCGACACGAGCGCGCCGTAGATGATGCCGATGATCGACAGGACCACGATCGGAACGATGAGCTGCTTCGTGGCGTCCGGCAGGATCGGCAGGGCGATTCGCACGAAGCCGTAGGTGCCCATCTTCAGCAGTACGGCGGCCAGGATGATCGAGCCGGCCGTCGGCGCCTCGACGTGGGCGTCGGGCAGCCAGGTGTGGAACGGGAACATCGGCACTTTGATGGCGAAGCCGAAGAAGAAGCCGGCGAAGAGCCAGATCTGCAGTTGCGGCGGGATCAGGTGCCCGATCTCGTGCATCTTCAGAACGCTGAAGGTGGCGGCATTGCCGAGACCGTTGATATGGAGCAAAGGAATGCCGCCGTCGTTGAAGAAGTAGAGGCCGAGGATCGAAAGCAGCATCAGCACCGACCCGGCCAGCGTGTACAGGAAGAATTTGATGGCGGCATACAGCTTCCGCGGTCCGCCCCAGATGCCGATGATGAAGTACATCGGCACGAGCATGACTTCCCAGAAGACGTAGAAGAGAAAGAAGTCGAGCGCGCAGAAGGTGCCGATCATCCCTGTCTGCAGCAGGAGCAGGAGCACGTAGTACTCCTTCTGCCGATGCTCGATGGCGCTGTACGAGCAGACCACGCCGATGATGCCCATGAAGGTCGTCAGCAGGATGAGCAATAGAGCGATTCCGTCGATGCCGAAGTCATAGTTGACGCCGAGCGTTGGAATCCATTCGCGTGTATAGCGGAACTGCCACATGGATAAGCCGGTGGCTTTCGGATCGAAGTTGAACCAGAGATAGAGCGAAGCCAGGAAATCGATGAAGGCCACGGCCGTGGCGGTATAGCGGATGGCGCTGTGCTTGTCTTTGCCGATGAAGAAGACGATGACGAGCGCGCCGATCAGCGGTATGTAGGTGACCCAGTTCAGAATGCCGATGCCCATCGAGGTCGTTCTCCCCTT
>WNFG01001502.1_pt2 | contig 30617 bp, 32 predicted proteins | sample 5400431 | NCBI WGS metagenome assembly WNFG01 (sample SAMN13153346, study PRJNA577476) | soil metagenome | isolation source: 120 cm saprolite under Douglas fir tree site 2 hole 3 replicate 2 | place: USA:California | collected 2015-04-18 | reverse complement strand
ATTGACGTTCTCGGCGCGACCTTCGTGCGCCAGTGTGTTGGTCAGATGTTAGGGCTACCGAGAAGCTCCGCCTCGCGTGACCGGAATGGGATGAAAGTTCACGCGCGCGCGAAGTGCCTCGCGTTCCTCACCGTCCATCGACTCAATCACGGCAACGTAATCTGGGTCGACGACGTTACCATTACGGTGAGCAAACTCCGGCAACCTTCCCAGCCGCGCAACTTCTTTATCGTGAATGATGACGCTGGCAAGAAAGAATGCGTCTTCGGGTGTCAGTTGAATGTTCCCGTCCAAGTAACCTGCGGCGTCAACAATCGGTGCGTAGCGGTCGACGAGCGAGCGCTTGCGTTCGGCTTCAGCAATTCTGTCCTCAAGCTTGGTCATCAGCGGCCTCCAGTAGTTTGTCGAAATCGGGTTCTTCGTCCTGCGGCACGGAATCAGCAGCTTGTTGCTCGGCGGCTTGCTGTGCCCGCAGTCGGGTAAGCTCCAATGACACGCCCGCACACGAATCGGGGGGCGGCGGAGCGTTCTTCGGCTTCGCTGGCGACGTCGGCCTGACTGTCTCGCGGTCTTTCGGAGTCAGACCCAGCCGGGTGAGGATGCTCACCATGCTGCGCTCACTTACCTCGGCAATCTTCAAGGACAAGTTCGGCTTCTCCACGTCGATTGCCTCGCCTGAAGGGGTCATGCGTTTGTAGACACAAACGACGCCCTGACTTCTGATTGCTGCCAACGCCTGCAACCAACGCTCGTTCGTAGAGCAATAGATTGCGATAAGGTCACCATCGCCTGCAGTCACTGCCCGGCGCTCGGCAAGCTGGCGCACCAACCCCTTGAATTTCTTCCGCGCTTCCTTGCTGAGGAATTTCGGCGGCTTCGGGAGCGACCCAGCGACATGGGATTCGCCAGCGTTGGTTCGTTGGACTGTTCCCTGAAGAGCGTGCTCGAAAATGTCCTTAGCCGGGCGAGCCACTTATTCGCCTTCCTGCTGCGGAGTGAGAACTGGCTGGCTTCGCCGCCCAGCGCTCTTCTCAACGTGCGAACGCAACATCGGGACTACCAGTGCGGCTTCGAGCGCCATGCGAATTTGGGCAGCCTGTGGGACTCCAGTTGTTGCAGCCCGCTCCCGCAGCACTTCAGCCTGCGTGTCGGTCAAGTTGACGCATACTCGTTTCATAAAGCGCCTCCGGTATATCAGGTGGCTGTGACGGGCATCGAGTGATGCTGCTTATGTGAGCCGGGTACGCACTCCAAAGGGACCGGAATGTGAACCGGGCCGGGCGGGAAGGGGCGAGGAAGTGCCCCGAATGTCTCATGATTCTCGACTCGAATAGTTTTGCGGCGGCGTGCGAAAAGGCGGCGCGCGCTCGTCACGCGAAGCCAAATTCAAAAACGACTCCCCCATCCCCCTCTCGTAACGTATACTAAACAAAAGAGTTAGTGATGGTTGGTAGATTAGTAACAAAGCAAAACGTAAACGTATGACAGCTCACGAGTTAGCAGGTGGGTCGACTTAGGGGCGCTGATGCTGGCGCGCCCAAGGCGTCACAAACAGGGGTCAAAGCGCTTGGTTCCGGGGTGATACTGCGTCAGGATTGGCTCGTGTGGCGGCCACGTTGACGCGTGTGCGATGGCTTCGCTGGCCTTGGCTTCCCGGACTCGCTGGTTGATGCTTTAGCGCCCAGCGGTCATCAAGGCAGGGTTCTTGCTTATCTGGTGTTGCTGGGTGGATTGGCTTCTTGTGTGTGGGGGTTTGCTCTTCTCGACCGTTTTTCTCGTCCTTCGGTTTTGGCCCTGCGCGCGTCGCCGGGCACGTGGCCTCGCTCTGCTCTTGTCCGTTCGCTAAATGACGATTGCCGGGGGTTTTGAGTGTAATGGCCCGTTTGCAACAGTTACGATCCAATCTGTGGTCGCTTGGTGTCTAATTAGTTGGTGATTCAGCGATTAACAGCTGCCGTGGCGATTTCAGTTCTGATTGCATGTTGTTCGGTGTTCTTGTACTCGCAACTTCTTCGTAAGCGGGCACAGTTTATCGTCCGAACCACGTATGAACTTTCCGAGGAAAAGCGGAGTCATACCGTGGGAGAAATTCGGCAGCGTTTTGGAAGCGGACTCCAACTAGATGAATGCAGAGGCTCCGAGTGCGGATACAAGCTCGCGTTGTCGAACCGAGTTCTCGCGGCACTTCATCTGGTGCCGTATACGGAGATGGAATCATATTTCTGGACCAGAGATGCGGTGGTGTACAGGAACATGCTGGACTACACCACAACGGTTAATCGTCGCTATCGCATCGTCAGTCATGTGCAGATTGACTTCTGCAAGGGCTGTCAGGCGGTTGATATCCATCCATGGGACGCAGGCTCACCACTGGACACAAATGGACTTGTCGGGCTTGGCAGCGAAGCCACGGCTCAAAGCCGACGCACCATCCTCTCTATCAACACTGGCTGCCTGACGAGATTCGGCGGCTGCCAAACTGTCGCGGACTTGCTACCAGCCGTTTGGAAACGAACTGCGGATGGGAAAATCACGTGTGTGATCCAGAATGATCGAGGGTTCGTAGAGAAACCAGCCAACTGGCCGTAATTGTTGAAAAATCGCCATTACACTCATTGACCCGGTCCTGAGCGTAAACGCCTCTGGGCTGTTGGAAGACGGGAGAGAACTCTCCTGCATCATCGGGCGATGGCCTCCTCTGCATTCAGTTTGCGAAGTCATCCGGCAACGTCAGCCAGTATCGTTGTGTCACCACGAAGCCGAGCAGCACAAACGCGATGATGCCCGTCTGCCAAGCGGGAGTCCCAGCGGGTTACTTGGATGGGCGGTGCTGGTGTCGTCATCGCGGCATAACGATGGACGATGTCTGGGTCTGCGGCCATCGTTATGTCGAGGGCGCGGCGGTTCCGTATCCAGAGCAAATCGACGCTGACTTCTTCAATCATCGAAAACGAACATCATGCCGTGCGGGTCGTCTTTGCGTTCCCTTGTCTTGCAGATACACTTCATCCGGTGTCACTTGATGAGTGACGAATCGTCGTTCCCGTGCTGCTGATAGGCGGTCGGCGTCGGATTCGACGGACTCGCCGACCTTGCGTCCGTGCTCGTCGTAATAGACCGTCTGAATGATTGCCATAAAATAGGGGCCGGGCCGCGCAGGAAGTGTTTCCACTTGCCATATGCGCGGCCCAGTGGCGTTAGCCAACATGTCAGGGAAGTGTTAAGAGCATGGAGGTTTTGACGATACCCCCTAAACGTAGCCTGATTCGTCACCAGCGCCAGCCACGCGCCGAACGGTTCATTGGGAGTTGCTGCCGCTGTTGAAAGCGGTGCTCATCCCATCCCAGCCGTCAGGGTCCAAACTGTCAGCGGGATGTGAACGCTCCCAAAAAGACGTGCGGTCTCCATCGCGACGAAATCGAGTTCCTCGAAATACGCGCGCTCGGCTGCCGTTAATCGTTTTTCCGTGGCTTTGATTTGTGCGGCGGCTTCGGCCAGCTTCCTTCTCAACTTCGCGGCGCTGGGTATGAAGTCCTTCGGTGCGTGGTATTTCGGGGCCGTCCGCTTCTCGCGCTGCGTGACGCTTTTAGTGATATGAAAGTGTCCGTCGTGTTCGTAGACCCGCAGGCTGGGGCACTCACCCTTCGAGCGGAGCGCACTGATTGCCGACCGCGCGGCGCGTTCGGTTGGGTAGCAATTTTTTCCTTGGTCACAATGCACGGTTCCCCCTCGTCCATCCACACAACGCCATCGTTCAAAACTTCCTGCGGTAGAGCCATCCCGCCAATTCTTCCTCGGCTCTCTCGCGTACTCATTTCGTTAGAACCGTCCAGCGACCGTGCTCGGTCGGCCAAACGCCAACCAAGTCGCGCGCCTTCTCATTGCCTTTGACATACCGTGCCCAGAGATATTCGAGGAAGTACACGGGTCGGTGCAGCCAATTGATAACCGTGTACGTGAAGTGGCTGCCACGACCGGACGACCTTCGAGCCCACCACGGAAGGGATTCGAGGGCGCGCTTGGTTCGGATAATTCCTTCGACGGTCTCGATGCTCAATCCGTCAGCGAGCAGTGCGGATTTCAAGCCCGCTTCGTCGGCGGGCAGCAGTTCGGTCGTTGGCTTTGTCAATTCGGAAATTTCTCCAGTCATATCCCTGAAACTCCTAACTTCCGCTCCCAAGCTTCAGCTTCTTCCTTCCGCGCTTCGTCGCGGGCACGACGTCGGTCATCCGCGTCACCTAAGTCGTGCGCCCGCTCCCGGATTTTCGCCTGCGGCTTCGGTGCGAGGTCCTCGTATTGAGGATTTTCAATTCCCAAGCCGATGTTGTGCGCCTGTTGCTCGGTGAGCGCCAAATAGACGACCGCACCGTTCTGACCAGAGACGGCGTACCGTCCATGCCCGAGGATGTTGGCGGTGGGCCAAAGTCGCTTTGCTTCTTCTAAGAAATTCATTTCGTGGACTCCGTCGCGGCCCGCTCGACGATGCGCTTGACGAGTTCGCAAACTGACACACCTGCGCGCGCGGCCTGCTGCTTAAGCCAGCGGTCGATGTCAGGCGCTGCGTAAAAGGAAATGCGCGGGCGGTTCGTCATCGGCAGTGGCTCCACTGTGGCTCCACTCGTGTTAGGGCTTGTGCAGAACGGCCTTAACCGCGCCAGCGCGTTTCTCATACTCGGGGCGGCCCCTGAACTTTTCGTCCAAGCGTTTGTATTCGAGCCAGTCCCTTATGTCGGCGGCCATCGCGTGAACGTCCGCGTGGTTTATCAGTCCCGCTGTGAACCCATCCCCGGCAGCCTTATCTATCGTGGCTTGGATGAATCCCAACTCGCTCTTGTTCACCGTCAGCCGCGTCTCGCCGTTCTTGCTCTCTGCAACCTTCATCACTTCCTCCGTGCTGTTTTTGCTCTTGGTGGAAAAGAAGACCTCACGCCAGCCAAGGTCCCGCTTGCGGGCATCGTAGCTTCCGTTCGTTGACCTTTCGTTGACCATCGAACATTAGGCTCCCATCGGATGGGAGGGGGGTACTGGCATCGGATGGGAGGGGGGTACTCCCATTGAATGGGAGGGGTACCCTTCCCATCGGAGGGGAGGGGTCCTTACACAGTCGCGCCCTTTGCTTGCTCTTCCGGCAGCTCCCGCAGGTATCGCATGAACCGCTTGAACCTGCCCTTGGTCTCCTTGGCGTCGCTGGCGTAGAACACGGGGAAATGTCTGCGGATAGTCTCGTCGCTGTGCCCGAGGTTCCGCATGCCACGCATGAAGTTAGGAAAGCACTTCATCGTCGCGTCGCTGGCGGCGAACAACCAGACGGCCAGCTCATCCTTCTTCTCGTCATCCCACGGCGTTGCGAGCTTTTCCAGACAAGAGTTGGAATTCTTCCGCGCCCACTCATCGTGCGGAACTGGACGATAGGAGGTCGATTGACCCGGTATTTCCTTGAGCTTCACGAAGAATCCGAAGCGTTCCACCTTGTGGATGGCCTTGCGGATGGCACGGTCGTCGGCGGCGAAGTATTCAGCCAACCGAGGGATGGAGACGTAGAATCGTCCGGTCTTGTTGGAAATCTTCAGTGCGAAGCCGTAGATGACGGCGGCGAACAGCAAGCCGCTACGGGATAGATGCCATTCAGCGGAACAGAGCAAATCCGAAGTACTGCCGTTTGTGTTTTTCACTTTCAACCCTTTTTGCAACCCTAAACCCTTTATGAAAAAGGGTTCCCGCGTGGTGAACTATGCGCAGGTCCCAGTGGTGGAGCATGTTCGGAGGAAAAAACTTATTCAGGGCTGGCCGCCCGTCTTTGGGTGTTCCTCTCGACTCCGAGCGCGTATTAAAAGCGTCGCGCCCCGCTCATTGTTCCAGTCGCGTGTGACGACTGGTTTCCACCGAGTTGATGGCCCAAACATCCCCTCGTTAGGAAGTTGTTCGTGTGAAAAACCCAGCGCCATGTGGCGCTCGGTTTTGGTTCATCGGCGACTCCCTTTCGCGGGAGTCGGTGTGGAGTGCTGGTTCGCGGCCAACCATGCCGACACTGCGGTCCATGAAAAACGCGGGAACCGTCCGACACGAAAATAGGGAAGGGGATTCGCGCGCCGATTGCGCGAGCGCAATTGGTCAAGGACCCACTCACGAGTCATCTTCAGGTTCGCAGCAAGTTGTTCGGGCGTCAGAATGTCGGATGGTTGTATTGCGGGCGTGGCGGTCAAGGAACAACTCCCCGTGGTTGGAGCCGTCTGGTGGAAGCGGGCGGGCGGTCCGCGTGGGTGCGGTCGCCAAGGCTGCAAAACGCCTTCCCGAAAACTTGTCGCTGGTCCCTGACGGTGGGGCTGGGAGCTTCCAGCCGGGAGCAGCGAACCAACATCACTATCGCTCTACTGCCCGGCGCAAAGCAACGTCAAAAATTGTCAACCTTTAAAAGAGCTGGGGTCCTTCAAGCAAATCGACGGATGTTTTGTGGTGCTTGTGGTCGATTTCGAAGCCGAGGAAATGCTTCCCTAAAGCTTTCGCGGCCTGTGCGGTTGTTCCGCTTCCCATGTACGGGTCGAGCACGGTTTCGAAGTTGTACCAGCTCATGATCTCCAGTATCAGTTCGAGTGGCTTTTCGGTGGGGTGCGATCTATTTCCAGAACGGTCGTGCTTAACAACGTCGGACGGCCTCTTCTTGAATTCATGGTCTGGGAGATGCGGGTAAAACAGAATACTTTCAGTGGCACGAGAATGCGAATGGTCAAGATCTCCCGCCCCGCCTCCCGGCTTGACCCATGTAATCACGCTCTCTGGCTTCGGCAGAAGGAAGGCCCCTTCGGGGTCCCGTGACGTCGCTACGCTCTCACAAAGATTATTCCAACGGCAAAAAATATACGATGCCAACCTTGGAGTGTTTATTAGAAAATGGAGAGTCTCAACAGGAAAGCGGTTGTCCCCAACAATGCGCTCCCACTGAAGCTGCCCTGATTCGTAATTCATTCCATAAGGTGGATCGGTGATAACAAGATCGACGCATCCGGGAGGGAGCATCCAAAGGTTTTCTTCGCAATCATCACGGATAATTGTGCAACAAGGGAATAGGCCACCTATCAGCCTGCCGCTCTCGCAGCCCTGCTGCGGAATTGCAGTGGCTTTTTGCTCCTTGGATTTCTTACCTGTGGCCATCGTGCTAGTCCCCCGACGCCGTAGCAGGCATCGCCTTATCAACACTGGTTGCCTTTGACTCCAGAACTTTCGCCCATCGGGCAAGGCAGGCTTCAGCTTTCCGTATGCTTTCGAGCAGCGCAGTGCGTTTTTCCTTGGTCATCCCCATCTCTAGAAATGGCCGTTCGTCAACATCGCTGTAAAACGAGTGTTCTGGAGCCAACAGAGGAGAGATTCTCTTGATGACCGCGTCCGCCGCTAGGTCGCCGTAGTAATTCGGATCATCCTTGGCGGCTGCGTCCTGCTTACGGCGCTCCAACTTCCTCTCCTCTTTTCGAATCCATTCCGCAAAGTCATGTACGCTCATACCCCGTTTGGCGGCCCACGCCAGCGCCGTCTTCTGCACGTCCTCTTCGAATCTAACCACCAGCCGATGATGGCCGAAAGACAAACCATCGACACGTGTCGATGCGGGTATTTTGTTCGCCACGGAGAAAAATGTACGAAGGGTTTCAATCTTCATGCCTGTGATAACAGCGGCCTCGGCATACGCAACCTTTCGCTTGAACCTGTCCACGCCCTTCCTCATCCACTCGGCAATTGCCCACTGGTTCCCGCTCTTGGCCTTTGCAAGGACCTCGCCCCTACTCTTCCATCGGGCAAGCTCCCGCTGTTTTCCCGCTGCAGACTTGTTCAGAGATTTCTTCTTTGTGGCCATAGAGGGATTCTGACGAACGAACCCCTGTCGCGCCAGTTACGTCCGTGTCAGGTCGGTTGGCGAGCTATTTGGCTTTCTTGAACGCCCGCTCGATCTTCCTCATGGCCGCCTTCGACTCCGCTGGGACGGGCCGCACGTAAAACGCCATCGTTGTCGATAATTCTGAGTGCCGCAGAATGTTCTGAATTGTCTTCCCGTCAACGCCGAGAGTGTTGAGGTTCGTTCCCAGCCCGCGTCGTAGGGCGTGCCAGCCGTGCCACTCGATCTTGGCCTTCGCCAGCTCTGGTTTCATGTCTCGACGTAGGACGTTCTCCAAGCGTAGCGGTTTTCCTGTTCCGCCTGAGAAGACCCACTCAGTGGAAGGGAAGAGACGTCGATGCGCGTCCAGTGCCTTCCGGACTATTGGCAACAGCGGGACCGGAGCCTTGCTAGTAAGCGTCTTCGTGTCGTTGACCACACCAGACCAGACCGAACGGTTCACGTGCAGCTCGTCACCCCGAACGTCCTCCCAACGCAGCCCTTTCACTTCGCACAGACGAAGCCCCGTGAATCCGGCCACGATCACGGCGGTGCGGCCCGGCTCTGTCAGAACCTTCATCATCGCCTCGATTTCGGCCAGCGAATAAGCATAGGTATCGCCCGCTGGCTTCCCGCGCGGGACGACCGAGTCTCGAACTGGGTTCTCTTCGATGAGGTCAGTACGCTTTGCGAATCGGAACGCCCCAGAGAGAAATGATTTCAGGTTGCGATGCGAGGTGTGCGCTCTCTTTTTGTCAGCCGCGACCGCAGCCATCAGCTTGTCGACGTGACTCGTGCGGAACTCCCGCAGCTCGTGGCCGTTCAGATGTTCCTTGGCGTGTCGAAAGGACGTCAGGTAGCTCTTGTAAGTGCTGGGGCGCAGCGTATCCTTGACGTGCGGGAGGTACGCGTGTTCAAGGAAATCACGAACGCTCTGCGTGCTCGAAGGCCGGGTCGTCTTGGCATTGATCGGCGCGAGAATCAGTTCCGCCAAGGGCCTGACCGACAGTTCGGTTCGGTACTCGCGGCTGAATGTCGCCAGCTTTTTCGCCGAGCAGCGCTGAACCACTTTCCCATCCGCCCGGATAACGGGCTCCTTATACCGCAGCATCCAGCAATTGCCGACGAGTTTGATTGTCCCCTTTTGCATGGTTCCCCCGGACGACACTATACCGTGGGGACAGGAAGGGGACAAAGTACTTTAGTAATGGCCTCTAACCCGCATGGATAGCGGCGATTTGCAATGTCGGAAACGATGACAGGCCGTTTCCTAAACCGAAGGTCGCGTGTTCGACTCACGCCGGGGCCACCATTATTGTCGACCTCTTCCGGCGATGTGCCGAAGTTTCTTTCACCAAAGCTTGCGCTCGGGCCCCGGCCTTACTGCCGTTCCTGGCTCTGGCCGGCAGCGCCTTGCAATTTCTGGAACTCACGCATTTGTTCTTCGGCCTTGGCTGCCTTCCCTTGCTTGCGATACAAACCCGCGAGTGCGAAATGTGCTTGGGCTGCGAGCGGGCCGTCCTTTTCCACTTTCAGTTGTTGGCTCCAAGCTTGTTCAGCGGCGACATCATCGTGGTCCAGCGCTGAGGCCTTCCCCAGCGCATAAAGCGTCTCTGGCATCTGCGGCTGTAACTGGTTGGAACGCTGCAGCTCTACACACGCCTCATGCGCTTTGCCCTGTTGCAGAAGTGTGTTTCCCAACCGGTAAGCGGCCTCTGCGTTGCCAGGTTGGAGCTTGGTCTCAGCTCTATATTGTTCTTCGGCTTGAGGCCAGCGCGACGTCATTGCATAAACCTGGCCGAGTTCGAGGTGAACATTGGGTGTGTCGGGCCGTAATTGCAGAGCCGCGAGATACTGCTTCTCAGCATCGGCCATCTGCCGCAGCACAAGATAGTTTTCTGCCATCGACTGATGAGCGCGAGCGGAGTCGGGATAGGCCGCCAGCAACGTATCGATCGACTGCTTCGAAAGAAGACCGCCGGCACGGCCCAAATAGTAAAGTAAGTCGGGATCGTTGGGCCGCTTTTGCAACGCAGCCTGCAAATTCGTGATGGCTTGGGCGAATTGGCCTGTCTCAACCTGCGCGATTCCCAGCGCACCTTGCTCATGGACCCGACTGAGATGCGGGATCGCCTCGGCAGCGTAGCCCTGCGCGAGCAATGCATACCCAAGCAGCTGATGTGCGGGAACAAGGCTCGAGTCCAGTTCTAAAGCGCGCTTGAGCGGAGCGCTCGCGGCAGCGTAGTCATGCTGCTCCATGAGAGCCTGCCCCAGATTGACAAAGCCCTCCGCGAAGCCCGGCTCCAGTTCGGTCACCTTACGATATTCGGTAACGGCGAGATCGAGGCGCTGCTGGCTTTCCGCCAGGCGGCCGGCGTTCAGGTGCTGAGTCGCCTCGGGTGAGATGGTTTGCAACGCCAGCCAAAGTAATAGGGCGGTCCTGATCATGGCCGCTCCGGTTCTCGTATTTCGAGAAATTGGTCTGCGGAGACATCGTTGAGGATCTGGCGTGATCCCGACGGCCACAGCACTTCGATCTTGGCGGTTTTCATAGTGCCCAGTCCGAAGTGGAGGCGTTTATCGTTGGCTGACTCATAACTTCCAGCCGTGGTCGCGAAACGAGTCTGGCCATTCACTTGGACACGGGCACCGAGCCCGTCGCGGTTGCTGCGTGTGCCACGCAACGTAATTGTCAGCCAATGGGCGGCGGTTCCGGCAGGGTTCATAAATACTTGCGGATGATCGCCCAGGACCGTCGTTACGACATCGATCCAACCGTCGTTGTTGAGATCGCCAAAGGCTGCGCCTCGACCCGCAACCAGCGCGGCGGTTCCCGGATCAGCCCGTTCGAAGCGGCCGCCGTGATTCAATGCAAGCAATGTTGGCTGCAGATAATGTAACGATGGGTCGATCTTTTCCACGTTGTCCAGAACGTGCCCCTGCGCGACGAATAAGTCCTTCTGCCCGTCATTGTCAAAGTCTTCGAGGCCCACTCCCCAGCCGGACGTCACGCCTGACAGCATGGTCACGCCGGTTTGCAGCCCCTGATCGCTGAACGCACCGTCGCCGTCGTTGTGGAACACCGCATAAGTCTGACGCGGCAACGTGGTGACGATGACATCCGGACGGCCATCGTTGTCGTAGTCCTGGAACACCACCCCCATGCCCGACAGTGGTCCCCCATCCACGTTCAACGCGGCTCCGGCTTCCATGCCAACCTCTTTGAAACTGCCGTTGCCATTATTGCGGAACAAGTACTGCTGCATGCCGTCATTCGCCACGTAGATATCAGTTAAGCCATCGCCATTGTAGTCAGCAAAGGCGACGCCCAAACCATGGCCTTTTTTCGCGGCGATGCCTGAACGTTCACTGACATCTTCGAATGTGCCATCCCCGCGATTGTGGTAGAGGATGTTGCTGGTGCGAGGGAATTCTCCTGGCGGACAATAAGTATGATAGTTGCCGCCGCAGTCCTTGCTGTGCCTGGGGTCCCACTCCATGTAACGAGTGACAAACAGATCAAGTTTGCCGTCATTATCGTAATCGAAAAACCCAGCCGAGACGGACCATCCTCCGCCCGCGACGCCGGCCTTGGCCGTTACGTCCGTGAAAGTGCCGTCGCCGTTGTTGTGATAGAGGACGTTTTTCCCATAGTTCGTGACGAACAGGTCGGGATAGCCATCATTGTCGTAGTCGCCCACCGCCACTCCCATGCCGTAATTTCCATCGCCAGCATTGGCGAGGCCGGCCTGTTCGGTCACATCGGTGAAGCTGCCGTCACGGTTTTGCCGGTAGAGCCGATTCCAATAGCGAGGATCCTGGCGATCAAAGTTTTCCGGTGTCTGCATCGGGTTATCGATGCGGCCACCGTTTACGAGAAAGATGTCGAGCCATCCGTCGTTGTTGTAGTCGAGAAGCGCAACTCCGCCGGGCATGGTTTCGATCAAATATTTGTGGGGCGTTGGCGAATTCTGCAGAACGAAGTCAATGCCGCGCGGTAACTTCACGTCAAGCAGGGATGTCCCAACCGCGCTGGCCGCGGCGATCACCACCATAACTCGGATAATGTTGGACAATCGGCTTAGTATCCCACAGGTCCCGGTATCTCGTGCATTCACATTCCGCGCACGACCGCCCCTGCCTAACGACTCAGAAAAAAAACTTGAGCGCGAACTGAATCAAGCGGGGGTTCGTTCCCGAGGCCGTGCTGGTTACTACTCCGAAGTTTGCATTATTCGATGTGCAGCAGGTTGTGCTCGGTGGCGCGAACTGTGTGCGATTGAATAAGTTGAAGAACTCCACCCGGAATTCCACTCCGGCGCGTTCCTCCGGACCCAGAAGAACTTTCTTAAACATGGCAAGGTCGAAATTATTGACTCCATCGGAACGCAATGTCGGATCAACCCGCGGCTCGTTACCGAAGGTGAAGTTGGGCGGAGCGGCAAAACATTTAGTACTGAACCAGCCGTTAAGCCGGGAAGTCTGGCTAGCCGGAGATGATCGGCGGCAACCCGGCAACACGTTCGGACGCGAGCCGGCCCCGAACAGTGTAGCGTCGTTCGCCTGGCCGTTACTGAAAACTAAAGGAAACCCACGTTGGAACGTGGTTACCCCGTCGATCCCCCAACCTCCAACCAAACTATTCAACCGGCTGCCCACGTTGGAAAGATACTTCCTGCCTTGACCGAACGGAAGATCAAGCACATAGCTCAGCACCAGCCGTTGCGGCACATCCTGGGACGACAACGAACGCTCTGCTCGCAGGTTGTTGTTGTCCTGAAGAGCACCTACGCTCGTTTCCAGCCAGGAAGTGAGAGTGTCGGTGTTGCTCATCAGCTTCGAATTGGTGTAAGCCACCAGGAGTGAACCGCCGCCCGCGAACCGCCTCTTTGCCGTGACCTGGAGGGAATGATAGGTGCTGGCGAACGATCCTTGTCCGGCCAGTTCCACGCTTGTGTATTGCGGGTGGGGCCGCAGCAATTGTCCCACGGTTGTCGTGGGAGCGGCGAGTGCCAGTGCTTGCCCGTGCAGGAAGAAAGGATTGGGCACTGCCTGTAGCAGGGTGACAGCGGACCGCCCGCCAGTTGCGAATTGCGTTGCAGCTTGCGCGAGCAAAGCGTCAGAGATCTGGTTGACTTGCTGGGAATACTGTTGCAGATGCGTCCCTTTGGAGCCCACGTAAGCTGCCGACAGCAGAAAGCCCGCGGGAAGCTGCCTTTCGATGCTCACGTTCCACTGTTGGACGTAACCGTCCGGATGGTGAGCGCGGTCGACCTCGGTAATGGACTGCACCACCTGGGTGAGAAACTGCTGCGTTCCTTTAGTGCCGAGGCTGCGGCCTGGCGGAGGCGAAATACCGTTCGGGAAGGGAAGCGAAATCGAGTTATAGGGATGAGTCCCATCGACTGTCCCCGTGTAAGTCGTGCTGGCCGCATTCACCATATCATTGATGGGGTTCAACGCGAATGAGACGTAGTTGGGAACCCAAAAAATTCCATAGCCACCGCGGACAATGGTCTTTGGCGTCAGACCATAGGCCAGCCCGATCCGCGGCGCGAGGCTATCTTTTTCAGCAGAAAGATTATTCCGTGCTCCCGGCGCCACCAGAAACACATCGCCCATTACTATTGGAGAAGTACCCGGCAGAAACTGGTTGAGATAGCTTGGCGCTCTGGGGTCAAAATAAGAGAGCCGGTTGAAACGTTCTGACCACGGCCCCTGCAGTTCATAGCGCAGACCAACGCTTACAGTCAGTCTGTCCTTTGCGTGCCAGGTGTCATTGAAATAGATCGCGCGATAGACCTGCTTGCCAGCTGTAAAAGCGGGCACAACCGCTTGCGCAAAGAAATGATTCTCGAAATTGCTGAAGTTATCTGCGTACCCGAGCAAGAAGTCAGCAAAAGAAAATCCGCTGAAACACGGCTGACCGGCGGCGCAGAAATCGAAGGCTCCGCTGGCTACGTTCGTCTGCGCATAGTTGTCATACCCAGCTTCGAACTGGACACCGAAATGATACCGGTGGCGCCCACGCATCAGGGTCAGACTGGGAGAGAGGTTGTACTGAGTATTGCGGTCCTGAATAAAGCTCTGCCCCTGAGTACACATGATGTTGTCGGCAAAGTTGGCCACGCAGGGAGTAGGGGGCGTGCGCATGACTGGCGAGACGGTCGCATTGTAACTGGCCGGCCAGCCAATCGACGTCAAGTCAAAACCGGCGTTTGTCGGAGAGCGGTTGTATTTAAAACGGCTGACGCTTGCGTTGAAATCAAGAATCGCGGTGGGACTGATGTTGTAGTTGTACGCTGCCGCGACGGCATTCGTTAAGTCTTTCTCTGAACAACGGTCCACGCAAAGACCATTCTGCAGCGGGTCGATAGGCAGATCCAGCACATTCCAATGACTGAATCGCACAAAGAGTCTTTGCCGGTTCGTGAGGTCCTGGTCAATTCGCGCCACCACCTGGTTCTGGTCGCCGCCCGTTCTGGCAACTGTGTTGAAGTTATTGATGGTGCCGGAAGGCGTGACAACTCCGGGACTGTTCGCCAGCGGCCAAAGCTCAAGGAGTGCTTTGGAAGTGGGATTGATGCGAATGGGAGGCAGGATATTGCCCGAAAATAATGTTGGAGTGGCATTGCTTCCGGGGCAGGCACCCTGCGCGTTCACAATGCCGGCGCACGCATCCGTAATCGGAATGTTGACGGCTGAGAAATCGCCCGCCCGTTCCGCTGCGGTTGGGACCGTTGCCGTAAACGGTTGACCCGTCCTCAGCCGGAAACCTTCCCAACTGACAAACCAGAACGTCCGGTTGCGTCCATTGTAGCGGGGAAAATACAGGGGCCCGCCAGCTTCCGCTCCAAACTGGTTCTGGACCCAGGGCGGGCGTGGCTTTCCCGCAGAGTTCAAGAAGAAATCGTTCGCGTTGAAGATCCTGTTGCGCATGTACTCGTATGCCTCTCCGTGGAAGAAATTCGTTCCGCCCTTAGTGCTCAAGTTGGTCACTCCGCCGGCGAATCGGCCCCATTCGGCTCCCAGGTTGCTGGTCTGCACTTTGAACTCCTGAATCGAATCCTGGGTCGGAATCAGGACTGGCAAATTGATATAGCCGATATTCAGAGGCTGGCCGTCGAGATATTCGGCGCTTTGATTGCCGAATGAACCATTCACCTGGTAATTGCCCCATCCAAACGGGTTCACCCCGACTGGCGTACCTGTGGAACTGCCCTGTGGAATCACCGACGGAGCCAGAACGATCAGATTGAAAACGTTTCGCCCGTTGAGCGGAAGCTCATTCGCTTTCCGCTGTTCGACCACCGTGCCCACGGTGGAAGATTCCGTATCAAGCGGCGGGGAGACCCCCTCTACGGTCACGCTTTCCGAAGCGGACCCCAGCATCATTTCAAAGTTCACTTCCAGAGCATCTTGTACGTGGAGTACCACGCCCGATTGGATCACGGCCTTAAAGCCAATCTTCTCTACTTCAATGCGATACCTTCCGGGAGGCAGATCAGAGACGTAATACGTCCCGGTTTCGTTGGTCAGGCCTTGATAGTGAACCCCCGTGCCTGTGTTGATGACAGTCACCGTCGCTACTGCAATCACCGCCTTGTTGGGATCAGTGATCCGGCCCGTGAGCGATGCGTTGGTGGATTGGGAATGGATCGCGTCCGGAAGTAACAGGCTGAGCACCGCTGCTAAAACAACTTTACGCATGGAGACCCGGAATGCCCCGTACTTTAGCGACGAAAGAGCAAAAGCTAGCACAAACGAGCCCCACTGCGACAGGAAATCGCCCGACTCTTCGTTCCGATAGATACGACGCCGACCCTCAACGTGTACCAAACCCTGCGAAAGTTTCTTCGGACATCGCAGGTAATATTTGTCTGGAAAAACGTTTATCTCCTGATGTATGTTCCCGCTTAGCTTGCGAGGCGTCTGGGAGTTATTGCCCCGCAACTGGCTGCCGTCGAAAAATGAGCTCTCCTCCGAATGGGCGCGCGATTGCATTCCCCGTGGTGTGGGGAACTGGAAGGGAATCCTCCATCGCACCGCCGCAAGTGGCTGAGATAAGGGCTCCTAGCGATGAAGAGCTCATGGCTTGCCTGCAAGTTAAGGATTCGAAAGCCTTGGAACTGCTGTTCGCTCGATACTCCAGGCTTGTATTCGGTATCGCTCTTCGCATTCTGAATGACCACAGCGAATCGGAGGAGGTTGTCCAGGAAGCCTTCTTCTATGTCTATCAGAAGGCTTATCTCTTTGACCCCGCCAAAGGGAGCGCGAAGGGGTGGATTGTGCAGGTTGCCTTCAGCCGGGCGCGGGACCGCAAGGCGCATTTGTTTCGCAGGGGATTCTACTCTGGTACAGATCTCGACTCTGTGGACGATACTCTACTAGGTCAATGCGACGTTGAGCGCGAGGTGGGATTGAGGCTCGACTTCTCGAGTCTGCAAGATGCATTTGAGGATTTGACGCAGCTGCAGCGGCGAACGTTGGAGTTATTCTATTTCGAGGGATTCGATCTCAGAGAGATAAGCGAACGGCTTCAGGAGCCGTTTGGCAATGTGCGGCACCATTTCTATCGCGGCCTCGAAAGGTTGCGCAAGAGCCCAGCGGTAAAGAGGCTTCGGGAAAAACACGATGCATAAGAACGGACGACTGGACGACCACCAGAAGTTCAAAGAACTGGGTGCTTTGGCGCAGGGGGGCGAGTGCGGCGACAGCGAGTGGCTGGAACTGAAGCGTCATCTGCAGGCTTGTGGCTCGTGCCGGGAGGCATATAGCGAGTACTCGCTGATTGCGAAAGAAGGCATGCCCTTTCTCGCCGCGACACGCGGATACACTCCAGAAAGCAATAGCTGGGACGAGGGCACGGCATGGAGCGAGTTGCTCTCTCGCATTCAAGAAGCGGAGCAACCCGGACCCGCGCTCGTGAAGGGCCGCCCGCCGCTCCAGGGCCGCCGCTTCCTTCCATTGAGCGCTGGAGAACGGTGGGCCGCAGTCGCAGCTGTTGCTCTTCTCATGGTCGCGGTGTCCGCCGGAGCATTCCGACTTGGTGGTCTCGCGCGCACTGCCGGGCCACGAGAAGCGCACGTATCCTCGGCTGAAGTGCACAGGGGTGACGCGGAGAAACAAGCCGCCAGCGAGCTACTCGCATCTCAGACAACTCAAATGTCGCGGTTGCAGAAACAAGTTTCCAGTGAGCAACTGGAGCTTTCCAGATTGCGTGCAGCATTGCGGACGGCAGAAGATCAATTCCACCAACTTTCGACGGGAATTGGCGAGCGCGACAATGACTTCCGCCGCCTCGCGGAGCAGCGCGAGAAATTGACCGGCCAGCTTCGCGACGCGGAGCAAACAACTCAGAATGCTCAGGCGGAGCTTGCCAGCCTTCGCGCTGAGCACGACCTCACGCTCGCGCGGGCGGCGTCTTTGGAATCGAAGATCGAAGACCTCACGGCCAGTGCCCGTGATCGGGAGCGCCGCTTGCAAGACGACGAGCAATACTTGGCGTCCGATCGCGATATTCGCGAGTTGATGGGGGCGCGCAAGCTTTATATCGCCGATGTTTTCGACGTGGATAGCGGCAGCCGTACCCGTAAACCGTTTGGTCGCGTATTTTATACGCAGAATAAGTCGCTGATTTTTTACGCTTTTGATCTCGACCATGAGCCGGGAGTCAAGAATGCCAGCGCGTTCCAGGTTTGGGGAGAGAGAGATGGCGAGTCCGGAGAAAAATCCCGCGCCACAAACCTCGGCATCCTCTACATGGACAGCGAATCAAACCGCCGCTGGGTTCTGCGCCTCGACGATCCCAAGCATCTGGCCGAAATTGATGCCGTCTTCGTAACAGTTGAGCCGCACGGCGGCAGCCAAAAACCGACCGGTAAACCATTTCTGTACGCATTGCTGAGAAAAGAAGCTAACCACCCATAACTCTTCGGCGAGCGTGCCCAATCATGTTCTGTTGCTTCGCCAGGCCCGCTTTTCTGCTTTCACGATTTTGCGTGGTACAGATCCCTCAGCAGTTTAGTAATTGTTTTAGAGGATGCCTCTCGAAGATTCGTTGGGAGTTGTGTAGGTGCCCGACTTAAATCTCAAGAGCTGTCGGGGCGCGCAGTACATTCCAACTGGTGGAGGAAACAATGATTTCTCGCAGGTTATGGGCAGCTATTCTATCGGTTGGACTTTTCCTCTCGATGTCGGGCATGTACCTGCACGCGCAATCCACCTACGGGTCGATCGCCGGCACCGTGACCGACACCTCCGGAGCAACGGTGACCGATGCCAACGTCACTTTGACCAACCTGGGCACGTCGGAGAAGCGGACCCAATCCAGTGGAAGCGACGGCCTGTTCACGTTTGTCAATTTGTTCCCGGGCCAGTACCGGATTGACGTGGAAAAGGCGGGATTCAAGCATTACACGCGTACTCCAATTACGGTCGAAGTTCAGCAGAGCGTCCACATCGACGCCCCGCTCCAGGTCGGTGAGGTCACCCAAGTCGTCGAAGTGACGTCGGAAACTCCGCTGCTGCAATCCGAGACCTCGTCGCTCGGCACAGTCGTCGACACGCGCGAAGCTAACGAGTTGCCCCTGAATGGGCGAAACATTTACAACCTCACCACAATTACTCCCTCGGTAGTTCCGCAAGGCAACACCACGGGAACCGTCGTGGGCAAGAACCCCTTCGACTTCGCCAACTACCAGATCGGCGGCGCGTTCGCCAATGAAGCGGCGGAGTACCTTGACGGTCAACCCCTGAACATTGGCTACATCAACTTGCCTCTCGAAGTACCGACTCAAGATTCGATCGGGGAGTTTAAAGTTCAATACAACAATCTGGGTCCAGAATGGGGCAAGTTTGCCGGCGGGGTCATCAACCTGAGCACCAAGTCGGGTACCAATACCTGGCACGGCTCGGCGTATGAATACCTGCGCAATAAGGTTTTCAATTCCAACGAATTCTTCAACAAGAATCAAGAGCTCTCAAGTGGCAAATCGAACACACCGGTACCATTCACGCAGAATCAATATGGCGTCACCGTCGGCGGAGCGGCGATCAAGAACAAGACTTTTGCTTTTTTCAGTTGGGAGGCCTTCCGCCTACGATCCGCCACCGTCTTTTCTACCAACGTTCCGACGGCCGCAGAGAGAACGGGCGATTTCTCTGGCGCAGGCGTCCCGATCATTTACGATCCACTTTCGGTGGATCCCGCCGCGTGCACCAACCCCAAGCTTCCCTGTTCTCGAACGGCGTTCAATGGCAATCTCATTCCGGCGACTCGGCTCAATCCGACTGCGGTTTTTCTGCTCAAGTACCTTCCACTTCCGAACAGTACGTCTGCTGCTGACAATTTCGTTAAAGCCTGGCGCAAGATCCGTTCGGTACCGGACTGTGCAAGGACCGCTGCGCTGAAAACAGCAAAAGTAAAAGTCTGGCTATCGGCTACAACTACCAGATCACTCCCAACACCATCGCGAATCTGAACGCCAGTATCAGTCGCTTCCAATACATCCGTAATCCGATCAATTCAGGGTTCGATGTGACAAAGGAGGGCTGGCCCGCTTCTTACAACGGCGCTGTGCCCAAGCTGGAGCTCACTCCGCTGACCCCGTGTTTCGCGATCAGTGATCCTACGGTCACTTGCAGTCAGGGACAGAGCGCCATTGCCGATCACAATACTCAGTTCAATATTTCGCCGCAGGTCACCATGATTCGAGGCCGCCATACCTTTGCTTTTGGCGGTCAACTCGAAGAAGGCTATGACAATTATCTCCAGACCAATACTGGCGGAGGATTAATCTCCTTTAACGGCTCCTGGACGCAGAACCTCGCCAGCAATTTCGCGGGAGCCACTGGCGGAGTCGACTTCGCCGATTTCCTGCTCGGATATGGCTTGGGGCAGGGGGCGGCCTTCGGCAACCAGACCACTGGCTCGCTGGTTATTTCCGGTCCGATCTCAGGAAAACAGACCTATCGCTCCTTGTTTTTTGGCGACACCTGGCACGTCACCCCCAAGCTCACTCTGAACCTCGGTGTACGCTACGAACTACAAGGGCCGTGGTCGGAACGATTTGACAAAATGACCTACTTTAACCCCACCGCTACGAATGCTTCCGTGACCGGCTGCGGCGGAGCGGGAAGTCCGTGTCCAGGCGATCTGTTCCTCGTCAAGACGGGAGTGAATCACAGCAGAAACAATTTACCCCTGTCGTATAAAGAGGTCCTCCCACGGGTGGGATTTGCGTACTCCCTGGATTCCAAAACCGTAATTCGCGGGGGATACGGGATATTCTTCATCCCCAACTACGTGTCATTCGGGACGAATCCTTACGTCGATCCTGTCAGCAGCGCTACGTCTAACTTCTTCGCCAGCAACAATGCCGGCCTGTCGCCCAGCGCGACGCTCAATCAGAACACTTGCATTCTGGCCTCGCCTGGCGGCGCGGCCAATTTTAGCTGTTCGGGGCAGGGACCATTCAACCAGAACGGTGCGAGCACCCTGGTGGGGGTCCCGGGACGCAACCCTCAACCGAACGTTTCGCAGTACATTTTGACGCAGAACAACTTTTCGGCAACCGGTTATACCGTCCAGAAATACGGATATTTAGAGCAGTACAACTTCGACATCCAGCGTGAACTGCCAGGAAAATTCTTTGCCGATGTGGCCTACGCTGGATCGCACGGCGTGCATCTGGAGCAATTCAACACCAACGTCAACCAGATTCCCGACACACAAGCTCAGCAGCAGGCGTCCGCAAATCAGGCCGTGACTATCGCCACCCCGGTTTGCCCACCCGCGCCAGCCAGCTGCGCCGGCATCTATCCTTTCAGCCAAAATCTTCCTGGAGCCCTGGGTCCCACCGGTCTTGTCCAAGGCCAGCTCGACCGGCCATTTCCACAATATTCGGGACTGAACCTGAATGGCTACGGCTGCTGTAGCAGTAACTACAATGCCCTGCAGGCGACGGTCACGCGGAGGTTCTCGGGTGGGGGCACCATGTTGGTGGCGTACACCAACGCCAAGCTGATGTCCAATACCGACACGCTTACTTCTTGGCTGGAAGGCGGCACAACCGGTGGAGTCGGAAGCGTACAAGACTGGAACAACTTGAAGGGAGAGCGTTCGCTCTCGTCGCAGGATGTTTCGCAAAGACTCATCATCAGCTATGTGCTCGATCTTCCTTTCGGGCGCGGCAAGAAATACGCGTCCGGCGTCAGCGGCGCTTCGGACAAGCTGGTTTCCGGCTGGGGATTGGATGGGGTCACCACATTTCAGCGCGGTTTCCCCGTGAAGATCAGCGATGGGAAGGGCAACTCCCTGACCGCTCTAAGCCTGGGAACCGGGACGCTCAGGCCGAATTTTGCGGCTGGTTGCAGTAAATCGACCTCCGGCAGTGCCGTGTCAAGGCTCACGGGGTGGTTCAACACCGGTTGCTTCACTCACGCAACAGGGTATAGCTTCGGCAACGAGCCGCGGGTCGATGCCTTGCTGCGGCAGCAAGGCGTGGTCAACTTCGACTTTGCAGTGTTCAAGAGGACCTCCATCACCGAGAGAGTGAATATTGAATTCCGGACGGAGTTCTTCAATCTGTTCAACCATCCTCAATTCGGACCGCCGAATGGAACATGTTGCTCAGACAACAATAAAAACTTTGGTGTTGTAACCAATACCGTCAATCTTCCTCGCCTGATTCAGTTTGGTTTGAAGTTAGCTTTCTGAACGCAGAAGACAGTGCAGGTCCGGGCCATGCAGGCCCGGACCCTTTTTCTTGGTTTCGAAACCGTCCGTCTGTGTGGGACTGCCCAACGCGTCCCTTGGCACTGTATTCCCGTGGCTTCTGCTACTCTTCCGTCCTATGAGAACCATTCCAGAAATTGACTACTCAGAGGCAAAGCGAGTTATCGACCTCATAGTTGGAAAAGCTTTGCAGGAACAGAAGGCTGTAGTGGCCGCCGTCGCCGACTCACATGGCGAACTCATCTGCTTTGCCCGGATGGATGGTGCGCCAGTCTCTTCCATCCGCATCGCCATGAATAAGGCGTGGACTGCCGCGAGAGCGCGCAAGCCGACGCAGGAGATCGGAGAAAAGGTCAGGCATCCCGAGAAAGGCTATGACATCGCCTACTACGGCGATTCCAGGTTCGTTGGTTGGGGCGGCGGTATTCCGGTCTGGAAGAATGGCGAGGTAGCTGGGGCTGTCGCCGTTAGCGGATTGTCGTCGACCGAGGATGTCAACCTGGCGAACCTGGGTGCGGAACTGATCACCCACGCTAATAGCTAACTACAAAGATCATAATTAGGCATTGATAAGCCGTGGAAGCGGCAGACTCAAAGTAGCGATCGCGCATGCGGAGCCACGCGCATGGTGATAAACCCACAAAACTGATCCCCACCAAAATATTGGAGTAGTGACAGACTTCGGATGCATTATCCATCGGCCTGCGCGATAGTCTCTGCCTTACGAGGGTAAACAGGTATTACCCCCACCCAAGGACCGCACACCTATAAATTGTCCGGCCCTTGAGCAGAGGGGTTCAGGAGACTACCCCTTTTTAGAGGCATGCCTCGTGTGTACGGTTGCCGGCCTATTGTATGGGTTTACCAGAAGTGGTAAATTCTGTGAGATTCTGTTGAACGCGCAGACTCGGGTTCCGCGTAGTGGGTCGCGTCGAACTCAGGGAGACACGTCCACCATGGAAAAGCGAAATCTTCGTATGGTGAAGACCGGGCCGCCCGCTGTGGGTGTCTGCGAGGCCTGCAGCGCCATGTTCAAATCCCATCTGCGCCAGGCCGTCCAATCCAAGTGGGAAATTGAGGTTCAGTTTGAGAGGCACAAGTGCAAGCTTCCGCAGGCCAACCAGGCCGCTATGCGGATGGCGAGAGAGGCGATTCCGGGAAAATGATGTGACATTGCAGTTCAGTGACCGCAATCAGTAACGAGAACTTCTTGAGAGGCAACTGGTGCTTCAGTGAAAGGTAAGGAAAGAGAGCGGTTGTTGGAACTTTGCGCGCTGGCCGCGAACGAACCAGACCACGATCGACTAATGGAATTGGTAAAGGAAATCAACGACCTTTTCCAAGCCGACGAAAGGGCCGAAGCCATCGAAAAGCGCACCAGGCAGCACAACAGGCCGGCGAGCCCTGGCAGTGAGAAGCCTTAGTGATGTGAGCACTAGACAGGACCTATAGAAATCCACACGCGCCAATGTGTATCAAGCTTCGCCGCTGCACTTCATTAAAGGAAGATGTTGTGCCGTGGGTTTCACTATCCCGGGTGTTTTGATTCGGGGAACCTGCATTACGCAGAAGCGCACCCTTATAATTTGGGAGAGAACCCACGTGACAAGCCCCGTCAGAGCGTGCTTCCACGATCTCTAAACCGGCTTAAGTTTGTAACATTCGCCTCACGTCGTTCTCTCGGACGCCGGCCATCCTCCAGAAATACCATCCAGATGACCGTCCAACCATTTTCCCCATCGCAATCAGGCGGTCCGCCCCCGGTTTTTGGAGACCGCGCTCCCATCGCGAAATCGTAATGGAAGAACATCTGAGTTTTCTTCCAAACTGAAGCTGATTCAATCGGAGTTTTTCGCGAACTACCCTGATCCTGCATGCCCATGTCGGAATTGGAGAAGCGGGAAGTTTTCGAGGACGCGCCATTTGTTTGCGGCAGTCGAGTGGCGGGGTGCGGGGGGACAGTCCCCTAAATAATGCGACAGAAAAGCGAACCAGCGGCGGCGATCCCAGCGGAGCGGGGACAAAACTGCACCAGTCTAGAAGCTAGAAGAGGATATCGCGAACCCGTATCGGCTGCCATACGAGAAATACCGTAGCAGCCAGCGTTGGTTCGAACTTGATCACTTGATTCTTTTTATTGATTCCGCGTGTCACTGATCGGATAAGACTCTGCGGCCTGACCTCGCGCCATGTGGATCAGCTTGGGCAGGATATCTCCGAACGCTGAACTCACCGCTAGTACCGGGGGATGCATGTTTGCCAGCACAATTCCGTGCACGCATTCACGAGTTCCGGCGCGCAACCAGAGTTCAAAGCAACCTCTTAGTTGCCGTGCCAGTACATCGGCCATCCTAAATAACGCACCGCTGCTTCATGCACAGCACCCGCGGTTGTGGAGAAATTGGCCGCCACGTGATGTTCAAACCCGTTTTCGCAGATGTAGTGCAGCAGTTTCTGTAGCGCTGGAATCTCCACAACGCCCGCTCCTCCGAAGGTGTTCAATGCATCATTGGTAAATGCGCCCTCGCCCACGTAGCCCCGCATGGTGCCAGCGGTATCATCGGTCGAGAAGCGAGCAAAACTCATCGCCCCGGCCTTAACCTTACCCACCACGGTTCCAAAGGTGTTCTCCTTGCCCACTGTCCCCGCGATAATCTCCTGAAAATCCATGCGGAAGTCCTGGAAAAAGTGCTTGGGCAGGTTGCTGCAATGGAAGCAGACGGCCTTGTTGGGATCATCTCCGTAATTATTGTTCCAATCGAGCAGAGCGCTGGGGGTCTCTGAGGCCAGCGCCAGCGCGTGCATGCTGAGGGTGCCGCAGACGTCGACCTCACAGGCTGCGGGAAAGAGATTGTTGCTCATCATACTCATGATGGTGCAGGGAACCACGCCGAAATACTCTTCCATTGAGGTCCAGCACTGCACCGCGCTGATTCGAACGTCGGTGGACTTCATCCAGTCATCGATTACATATCCGAGCTTCGCCATCTTGATGAGCGCGGCATCGGGAACTCCGCTCGTAGTCACGTACTTGCGAATATCCGCCAGTTTACCTTGCACTCCGGCGTGATCGTCTTTCAGCTTGGCAATGCGGCCAAACACTTCCGACAGGTCCAAAGTCTCGGTCGAAATTCCTGAAGCCTCAAGCAGTTTTTCGCTGTAGCGCACGGTGTTAAACGCTGTGGGCCGCGCACCGATGCTGCCAACGCGCAGGTTGCGCATGCCGTTGGCCACCCGGCAAACTGCCGCGAACCAGGCTAAGTCTTTCTTGAAGTCCTCGGAGTCCAGGCTGACGGTGTGCAGCCGGGTCAAAGAATAGGCGATCCCATACTGCCTCAGATTGTTGCAGGCCGACATTTTTCCGCAAAAACTGTCGCGGCGGTGAAGAATGGTCATGTTCCCGGCGTCGTCCGGCGTCGCTTGCACCAGCACCGGAACGTCAAGGCGCGCCAGGCGCAGCGTGTCTGCGATCGCGCGCTCGTCTCCAAAGTTCGGAAGCGTGACGATCACGCCGTCCAGCCGCTCGCGGTTTTTCTGAAAGAGAGCTGCGCAGCGTTTCGCGTCTTCGTGCGTCTCCACGGCGCCATGCTTGCTCTCTTCGGGCCCCAGTACGACGGAATCGATTCCCGCCAGCGTGAGCGCCTTAATGATGTCTTCCCGGCCGGTTTTCGCCAACTGGTCAGGAAAAAATCCGCGGTTCCCGACGATAACGCCCATCGTCATTTTGTTCTGGGACATAAAATCCTTGTTCGTCTGAAAGTTAGTTAAGAGTTTCGAGGAATGCGTGCGCGTTCCCGCGCGGGCGAAAAACGCAGGCTAAAGAACACGCCAAGGGCCAGCAAGAGTCCGCCCCACCAAACGTTGGCGTGCAAGTTATAGAGCACAACCTGATGTTCCGGCGGCGAGACTAACTCATAAATTCCTCTGGCGAAGATTACCGCTCCATTCACCGCCAAAGATACGCCGATGAAGAACCAAATCGACAACGATCCACCGGATTTCATCGCTTCCCCCTACCAGAAAATGATTTGCAAAACGACGAACACGGCACCCACAATCACGGCCCAGAATATCGGCCGGTGAAAGATGGAAACTGTTTCCTCGCGGGGAATGGGCGTAAGACCGTACACCAGGTCAGCCAACTCCGCATCCGACTTGGGCTTCGTGATCAGACTGACCACAACCGTCACCACGACACAAATCAGCCAGCACCACAGCGCGCGAAACATATTCTGCGCCTGATCCTGCGCCTGCGACGAGAGCGCAACGTATTTCACGGCTGCGGGATCAACTTTCACCCAGACATACATACCGACCGAAGATAGAGTCCCGGCCAACAGTCCCCAGAAGCCGCCCGCAGGAGTCGCCCGCTTCCAGAGCATACCCAGAATCACTGTGCCGAAAAGAGGAGCGATAAAGAAACTGAAGAGGGCTTGCACGTAGTCCATGATGCTTTGAGCGTTCATTACCAAATACGCTGTCCCGATGCTGACCGCAACGCCCAGAACGGTGCACCAGCGCCCCATCGTGACTTTCGATTGGTCCGATGCATTCTTGTTAATCAATGCGCCGTAAATATCGTAAGTCCAGACCGTGGCAAACGCGCTGACGTTGCCTGCCATTCCTGACATGAAACCGGCAATCAGTGCGGTGATGCCCAGGCCCAGCAGTCCCGGCCCGCAGTAGCGCGCCAGCATGAGGGGAAGAACTTCGTCGAAGCTGTGCAGGCCCGCGGCTTGTCCTGCGTCCGACCAGGCTAAATCGGCCGGAACCAGCCGCAGCAGGTTCCCCGTGTGAGGGTCGCGCAACAAGGCTAATCCCAGCAGGCCGGGAAGGATGACAATGAAGGGAACCATCATCTTAAAAGCCGCGCCGATGATAGGTGCAAGTTTGGCAGAACGCAGATCTTTCGCCGCCAGGACTCGCTGCACAACCAGGAAGTCAGTCGTCCAGTACCCCATCGAGATGACTGCACCCAGTCCGAAAACAATGCCGACCCAGTTGATCCCCATGGGATTATCGCCAAAGTTACCCAGGGTCGACCATGCGTGGGTGTAGGCGCCAGGATTCGATACGTGCAACTCTGTGAGATTCGCGAGAATTTTCGCCTTTAAACCACTCCAGCCGCCGGCTTCCACCAATCCTAAGATCGGTATCAGCAACGCACCCGCCCAGATTAGAAAGAACTGCAGCACCTCATTGAAGATGGCGGACCGCAAACCCCCGAGTGCGACATAAATTGCGACGGTTACTGACGACACAAGGATGCTGACGTGAATATTCCATCCCAGCACTACCCTCATCACCACGGCCATGGCATACATGTTGATGCCGCTCATCAACACGGTCATGAAGGCGAACGAAACGGAAGCTAGTGTCTGGCTGCCCGGACCAAAACGCAGTTTGAGATATCCAGGAACGGAATGTGTCTTACAGATGTGGTAGAAGGGCATCATTACCAATGCCAGAAACAGCATCGCGGGAATGGCGCCGATCCAATACCAGTGTGCCGCGAGGATGCCGTACTTATACGCGTTGCCCGCCCAGCCCATCAGTTCGAGCGATCCCAGGTTCGCCGACAGGAAGGCGAGACCCGCCACCCATGCCGTCATTTCTCGCCCGGCCATGAAGAAGTCTTCGCCGGTATTGGCTTGTTCCTTCAGGTATAAGCCAATGGCCAGCACCAGCGCGAAATAGAAAACGATGATGATTAGGTCCACCGGCGACAAATGCACCAGGGTGGAGGAACTCAGCATCACGAGAGCAGGATTCATTGCGTCTTGACCTGTCCGTAGTAGCAGTTTCGGTCATGCTTGCGCAGAAAGTGCCAGTTATGGAGTTCGTGCGCGAGCCCGGGCAATATTCGGAATATCTACCCGGCTTGAACTTCGTCGCGTCGGAACAGAGAAACGCCAGATTCTAACACGACAAACGCCTTTGCTCAGTTGTGATGAAGGAAATCAGTCTGGATGAAAGGAGAGACGAAGCGAAGTGGTATTTGGACCGGACTCGAACATCGGCAATCAACTACAAGCTTGTTTTCCGTCTTGGGTCCCGATGTTCTGAATCGCGCCTTGCTCTCCCGCAAACCTCTAGGCACCGGCACGGGCTGAGTGTGCTTGCAAGCTTCGATCTGCAGACCCGGCTGTGTGTTCGAAATATCGCATGTAAGAACGGTGAATTCCATACATCACAGGGAACACCACCAGAGCCAGCTGCCACCCAGCGTGATGGCTCACTGTGTTCACCATTGAGGCCATGCCCACGCTAACGACATAGTAGGGGAATGACAATTGCGCCAGGCTCATCCAGATCCGCCGTAATGCCGCTCCTTCGGTCAGCTTGATGATGCCCGCGACCGGCGCAGTTTGGCCGAGAAAGAAAGTGGCGGTTGCAGAACCGAGCATCAGCGGTTCGGAGGCCCATGCCGTCCTCCCCATCCAACCCGCGTGCCATATCAAGCTGGCTACGCTGGTTGCGAAGGCCATCATGCTCATGTTGAATACCATCTGCTGCGCCTTGAATTTGGCGTCGCGCCTGGGCCATGTTTGTACCATCGTGGAGACACATGCAATCGCCACAGCCTCCGCCGCACTTAGATTTACCACCGCCAGTAGGAGGAACGGCATGTTGACCGACATGTTTCCGTTGACGCCTGGCAGCTTGACCTTAATCCGCGACGTTACGGCGGCGAGTGCCAGTATTGCCAGCGCGTAGTATGGATGCAGCGCGTGGCTTGCCGATATTGCATAACCTGTGCTGAGCACTGCCGCCAGAACCATCGCGCCGATGTAGGCTTCAATTCTCCGTGTGTTGTTGCTCATGATCAGTCTTCTCTCTCTTTTGCTAGTCCGTTCACACGGTTAGTTTTCGTCGTCGCCAGCATCAGAGAAGGCGCTGTTCCCGTTCAGCAGCGATGATCCCCACACCACGCTGGTAGCCGAACTAGAATTGAGCGCCGTAAGAACACGCTCTGACCTAATCGGTGTTGACTCTACTTGTCGCCGCCGATCGCGATCGTCATAGCGCCAGAGTTGGTCTTCGTTCCCCAGACCACGCTGGTGCCCCAGATGACGCTGAAGCCGCTGGTCGTACTGCTGCCCCACACTACGGAGCTGCCCCATACTACCGACTGGCCAGACGTGTTAGTACCCCAGACAACAGAGCTACCCCACACCACCGAAGTACCCCAAACGACTGAGTTGCCCCAAACGACCGAGCTGCCGTTGACGAGATAAACGGTTCCGCTGGTGGAGTCGTAGGCTGCGGTGGGAGATAACGCGCTGCCAGACGTCACAGGAGCGAGGTCGGTATTACCCAACGCCGCCGCTGCGTCCAGGTAGCCCGCACCGACGGTGAAGATGTCGTATTGGTCGGTGTAGGTGATTCCGGTCGATGGGTCTGTGTACGAGCTGTTGGTTGGGAATGTCTTATACGCAGTTTTCATCAGCCGCGCCTTCACTTGGTCTGGCGTCAGAGCTGGATTCTGCTGCAACAGCAGCGCGGCCGCTCCGCTCACCATTGGCGCAGCCATGCTGGTACCGCTCAGCCGGTAGTAAGTAGACGAGATGTTGCCGGTGTTTGAAGCCGTGTACTCGGCGACTGCGACCAGGTTCGCGGGATACTGGCTGTAGAGCGTGTCGGTGGTTGAGGCCAGATCCGAGATGATTAGGTTGCCCGGCGCTACCAGGTCCGGCTTGACCACATGGTCCAGCATGGTGGGGCCCTTCGAGCTATACGTCGCAATGAGATCATCGGCGCGCGACGGTGTGCCCATGGTCTTCATCGCACCGACGGTGATCACATATGGGTCATTGCCGGGTGCGGTGATCGTACCGTAGCCGTTGTTATTGTTGGAATTGTCTCGCCCATAGTTACCAGCGGCGACCACTACTACAATGCCGGATTTCCAGGCCTGTTCCACAGCCTGGCACAAGGGATCGAGAGTATAGCTCTCGAAAATACCGCGTCCCAAAGAAAGATTGATGACCCGGATGTTGTATTGGCTCTTCAACGTAATGGCCTGCTGAATAGCCGCTATGACCGTACTATCGGTAGCCGAACCATTCTGGTCGAGAGCCCGGAGGTTGATGATGTTGGCGTTCGGTGCGATGCCCCGGAAATTTACGTTGCAATTGCCGCATGTCGAACTGCCTCCATTACCGGCGATGATGCCGGCAACATGCGTGCCGTGGCCGTACAGGTCGCCTGTGGTATTGGCAGAGGGATCGAAATTCTGACTGTAGACAACTCGGCTAAGCTTGCTGGCGCCGGCTTGGGTCAAGTCCCAAACGGGGTTTACTCCGCTGTCGATAACGGCAACGCCCACTCCCGTGCCGTCATATCCCAGGCTGTGAGCAATATCGGCTCCCACGGCGGGTACTGCGTTGTTCATCGCGCCCTGTAGTGAGCGATCCAGCGAGATGTACTTAACGTTGGAATCTTTGCTGATGAGACTCGATAGTTGTCCCCGGGACAGCGTCCAGCGATATGCCTTGACCAGTCCAAGGTCCTTACCATTGCCGGCTCCGGCGCCCTTGGCAGCGTACAGGTCGATAGCTGTCGGCGGGTTGTAATATTGCACTACCACGCTGACGGACGCGTCGGAAGGCAGCGCTTGCAGATCTCGGGACAACCTCGAGGACTGCGCCGTGCTCCATGACGCCGCGAGCAGCACCACGATCAGGACCCCGAAGCGCTTTCCCCATGCCGCGCTGTGGCGTTCGTCCCATCCCGAAGGCTTCTTTTTGCGTGTCCCCACCATACATTCACCTTTTCCTGTTCTCATAGGGCAAATCGTGCCTTAGAACTCCTTCTGTCTCTTGCACGGCCGATGCCAAAGACAGGGCTGTAAGTAATTGGTTCGATTGGAGATCGTGATTATTTTCACCTGTGCTTTGGGCCACTCTGTCCCAGCCAGCGGTGCGCGGGACAGTTTGTCCTGCTCGTGCCCTGAAAAACGGGGCGTCCCCTTAAAAAGATGGTTACCGGAGTTGTTGGGGAAAATCGCAGAGG
>WNFG01001578.1_pt1 | contig 30656 bp, 23 predicted proteins | sample 5400431 | NCBI WGS metagenome assembly WNFG01 (sample SAMN13153346, study PRJNA577476) | soil metagenome | isolation source: 120 cm saprolite under Douglas fir tree site 2 hole 3 replicate 2 | place: USA:California | collected 2015-04-18 | reverse complement strand
AGCGGCACGGGCTCGGCGGGCTTGTCCTGGATGTCCTGGGCGACCTCGTTCCAGGCGGCGTAGACGGCGTTCGATTTCGGGGCCAGCGCCAGATAGCAGGTGGCCTGGGCCAGGGCGAGCTCGCCTTCGGGAGAGCCGAGGAAGTGATAGGCCTCCTTGGCGTCGAGGGTGATGCGCAGCGCGTGCGGATCGGCGTTGCCTACGTCCTCGGAGGCGAAGCGCACGAGGCGCCGCGCGATGTACAGGGCGTCCTCGCCCGCCTCGAGCATGCGCCCGAGCCAGTAGAGGGCGCCGTCGGGATCCGAGTCGCGCAGCGACTTGTGGAGGGCCGAGATGAGGTTGTAGTGCTCCTCGCCCGACTTGTCGTAGAGGAGGGCCTTCTTCTGGACGGCCTCGCGGATCCCTTCCGCGGTGATCCGGCCACCCTGGAGCTGGACGGCCAGCTCGAGGATGTTGAGGGCGCCGCGCGCGTCGCCGTCCGAGAGGCGGGCGATGAGGGGCAAGGCGTCGGGATCCGCCGAGACCTTCGCGGCGCCGAGCCCGCGTGGGACGTCGTGAAGGGCGCGCTCGAGGATGCGCACGATGTCTGCTTCGGACAGCGGACGGAGGACATAGACCCGGCAGCGCGAGAGGAGCGCCGCGTTCACCTCGAAGGACGGATTCTCCGTGGTCGCCCCGATCAGGATCAGCGTGCCCTTCTCCACGTGCGGCAGGAAGGCGTCCTGCTGGCCGCGGTTGAAGCGATGAATCTCGTCCACGAAGAGAATGGTCCGCCGGCCGCCGCGACCGCGCTCGGCTTCCGCCTCCGCCACCACCTGGCGGATCTCCTTCACGCCCGCCAGGACGGCCGAGAAGGGAACGAAGCGCGCCCCCGCGACCTGGGCCATGAGAAAGGCCAGGGTGGTCTTGCCCGTGCCCGGTGGTCCCCAGAGGATCATCGAATGCAGGGCTCCGTCCTCGAGGGAGCGGCGGAGGACCTTGCCGGGGCCGACGAGGTGCTCCTGGCCCACGACCTCGTCCAGGCTGCGCGGTCTCATGCGGTCGGCGAGAGGGGCGGGCGCGGCGGGCTGCTTTTCCGTCGGCGGCGAATCGAAGAGATCCACGTCGTGAAGTATACGCTGGCACGACCACCCCTGATTTACTCAGCACTCGCCTCGAGCCGAGACGCTCGCTTCGAGCGACGAGGCGAGGGCTGAGTAGGTGAGGGTGGGGGCTCAGGCCAGCGCGGCGGGCAGGTCGAGGAGGGAGGCGATGTGGGCGGCGATGGCGATGTCGCGCCGGGCAAACTCTTCGGGATGGCCGCGATAGCGGATGAAGGGAATGCCCCCGGCCTGGGCGGCCGCGCCGTCGACCCAGGAGTCGCCCACCATCACGATCCGATCGGCCGCGGGCCATCTCTCTCTCACGACGCGGAGGCCGTCCGGGTGCGGCTTGAGCGCCGTCATCTCGTCGCGCGTGACGACGAGATCGAGATGCGCGCCCAGCTCGAAGCGGCCCAGCACGAAGTCGGCGACCACACGGTCGTTGTTGGTCCAGATGGCCGTGGCATAGCCGAGCTGCTTCATGGCGGCGAGGGCTTCCCTCGCGAAGGGCTCGAGGATGGCCTCGGCCATGGCGGCCCGCTCGTGGCGCCGGGGGATCTGCATCAGCTCATCCTCGAGATGGGCGGCGTCCTGGCGCACCAGCCCCAGCAGCTCGGCCCCGGACCAGCGAAGCTCGCGCTCGGGCACGGTGGCGCCGCGCGCGCGGATGAACGCTTCCATCTCGCGGCCGACCGCCCGGAGGTCGAGGGGGGAATTGACGAGGGTATGATCGAGGTCGAAGACACAGACGGACTCGGGAGCGCTCACACGGGCAAGCCTAGCAGAAGGTCGCGGGCACCTCACGCATGGTCTTGGCCGTCCTCGTCCATCTGCGCGAGGAGATCACAGAGCATGTCGATCCCCCCACGGTCGAGCCTGCGATCGGCGATCACCAGTTCGACGTCGGGGGGCAGGAGCCCGCGGATCTGCTTCACGGCGTGCTCGCTGGAGACGACGATGCGCGTCTTCTCCAGCATGCGGTCGATGGACCAGGAGTCGTCGGTCGAGGCGAGCACGGGGGTGATGTGCATGAGCCCGGCCGACTGGACGGAGCGCAGCAGGTTCTGTCCGCCCGCGGCGGAGGCGCACACCAGGCCGACCGTCGTGCCTTCGGGCAGCTCCGTCAGGCGCAGGAGCGTCTTGATGCTCGCCTCCGCGAGGAGCGCCACCGAGGGCGGCGCATCGGGCGGCATGACCCTCCGGACTTCGTGAATGTGGAAGAACGTGGTGATGACCACCCGGTACGCCTTGACGAACGTCGGATCCTGGCTCACCCGGGCCTCGAACTCCTCGACGAGCATGCGGTCGATTTGCAGTGGCAGCTCGGCTTCGAGCTCGTCGCGATAGCGGGTGAGCTCGGCGTGATTGCATTCCACGAGGAGGACCCGGTGCCTGACGGCCTTCGACGCCCGCCCCGCCGGGTGACTCGAGGCGAGGGCGGCCACGAACTCCTCCGCGGTGAAGCCGAGCCGGCGGGCCCGCTCCAGGCTCTCGCCCACGAGGCGCTCGAGGCTCCTGGCGGCTCGGCTTTCGCGCGGGGGCCGCCCGGTGACGAAGGTGCCGCGGCCCTGGTGGGCCTCGATGAAGCCCTCGCGCTCGAGATCCGCCAGCGCGCGGGCCACCGTGCTCGGATTGATCCGAAGGAAGCCTGCGAGCTGGCGGACCGTGGGCAGCTGCGTGCCCGGCTTGAGGGTGCCCGTCGAGATGAAGTGCCTGATCTGGGTCATGAGCTGCGCATGCACCGGCACGGCGCTCTTCGGGTTTACCCGGAGGCCGGACGGCGGCGCGACTCGGCACGCTTCTCGCGACATGAGCTGCCTAAGCCGTTGCCCGTCGCCCGGTCTGTCGCTTGGCAGCGGGGCCCGCCAGCCAGCGGCCCATCCTGATTAGCCCAAGCCCAACGGTCACCCGTAGCGGCTCGCCATTGCGAGGCAAATCCTTGATAAGATTGGCCTGGGCAGCTATCTGCCGGGCTTCCCTCAGCCTGTCCCTCGCGATCTGCTCTGCGATATGATAGTTCATCACGTTCATCCTCCTTCGGGCCTCTCGCCCGTCTCCGCAGTTCACCGTAATAATGTACTAGTACATTAGTACACTACATTCGGCGTGTCAAGAAGTTGGCGGGTCGTGGGAGCCGGAAAGGGACAGCGAGGGTGCGCCTGGCTAGACGAGCCAGTGAAGCAGTACGGTAGCCAGTGACAGGAAGATGGTGACGCCGAGAACGTCCTGGAAAGCCGTCTCGAAGGGCCCCGCCGTCAGCGCAGGATCGAAGCCGAGCCGCTTGGACACCATGGGAATCGCCGTCCCCGCGAACCCGGAGAGGTTCACGGAGACGAACATGGAGATGGCGACGACCAGGGCGAAAGCGGACGAGTGCCACAGGAGCCCGATCAGGCCGACCACCACGGCACACACCGCGCCGATGATCATCGACGTCTGGATCTGCCGCCAGAGCGGTTCCCACCACCGCACGAGCTGGACCTGGCCCGTGGCCAGACCTCGCACGATCATGGTCACGGACTGAAGCCCCGTGTTGCCGGAGATCGCCTGGATCACCGGCATGAAGGAAGCGAGCAGGATGACCTTGCCCAGGGTCTTGTCGAAGAAGTGGATGACCACGCCCGCCATCATCTCGATCAGCAGGGTCAGGAGCACCCAGGGCAGGCGGAGCATGGCCACCTGACGCGGCGAGCGGCGCTCGAGCTCGGCCGCGTCCGAGCCCGCCATCCGGAAGATGTCTTCCGAAGCCTCCTCCTGGACGATGTCGATCACATCGTCCACCGAGATCGTGCCCACCAGCCGGTTCTGATCGTCGACGACAGGGACGGTGACGAGGTCGTACTTGGCCACGAGGCGGGCGACCTCTTCCTTGTCCATGGTCGCGTTGACGCTCACGACGTCTTCTTCCAGGATGCCCAGGACCAGACTTCGCGGATTCGCGAGGAGGAGTCGCCGCAGAGGGATGCGTCCAATGAGGTGCCCATGATCGTCGACGGCATAGACGCCGAACGGGCGCTCTTCGGTGACGGTCTTCCTGATGTGCTGGATCGCCTCCTCGACCGTCGAGGTCTCCCGGATCGCGACGACGTCGGCGGACATGAGGCGCCCCGCCGAGTCCTCGGGATACTCGAGGATCTCCTGGATCTCCTCGGACTTCTCGTCCTCCATGAGGTCCAGGATCTTCTCGGCGTGCTCCGTGGACAGCTCGTCCACGACGTCGGCGGCATGCTCCGGCGGCATGCGGTCCAGGATCAGCGAGACCTCGACGTCGTCCAGCGAGCGCACGAGCTCGAGCAGTGTGGCGTCGTCCAGCTCGGAGAGGACATCGCCCGCCTGGTCCGGCCGAAGTGAGCGGAAGATCGCCGCGCGGTCCGCCACCGGCATCTGCTGGAACACGTGCGCGATGTCGGCCGCGTGCGCCTCGGCCAGGGCCTGACCCGCGCGCACGTCATTGCGGTCCTGCAGTAATTCCTCGGCGGCGTTGAGCAGCTTCTCGTTTTCGTCCATGACGACGTCTCCGTTGCCGATTGTACACGGGCGAGTGGCCCGCGGGTGCGCATTCCCCATCAGAACAGGGACTTGGAGGACCTGACGGGTCCCGGGCTCTCACGGCTCTCTCACGCGGCCGCCCTGCCTTTTAACGGTCCCCGCCGCCGCCTTCGGCCAAGCTCGGGGATGTAGCGGCACGGATGGGTCGAGGTGGTCCGCGCTACGTGAGGAGGAAACGTCCGATGTGCGATGCAGTGTCTGGCTGGAGGCGAAGGATGCTGTCAGGCGGCGCGGATCCGGCCGAAGGGGCCGACGACACCCCGCCGGAGGGCTTCGTCAGACTCGCCCCCGCGCGTCCAGGGGATCCCGGCGACCATGTTGATCACGCGCGACCCGCGGGCGGCGTCGTCTTCGCTCTGGTGGCCATGATGACTGCCGGCCTGGCTGTCCTCCAGACGCTCATTCCCTGGGGACCGTGGCGGGTCGCCCTTCAGGCCTCCGGGGTCCTGGCGATGTTCGGCGTTCTCGGCATCTGGGCAAGGCTCAATCGGAGCTTGGCGGGTCAACCATGCTCGTGCGAGCGCCCGGTGGTATGGATTCGGGTCGTCCCTTCGATCGCCGAGCCGCGACGCGTTCCGGCCCAGAACGAGAACCTCCCGGAGCCGGCGCGGGCGTACGCGGAAGATTCGCTGGTCGAAGCCAACAGGGTGACGCGGTCATGACGAAGGAGGGCTCAACCATGGGCCTGACCAATATCGAAGAAGCGTCGACGGCCGCGCCCGTGACAGGCTCGGTGAGCGCCGGCGTGCACGGGCGTCTCGAGCCGCTCCACGGCCGGACGGTCGTCATCAAGTACGGCGGCGCGGCGATGGAGAAGCCAGGTCTCCGCGATCTCTTCTCCCGCGACATCGCCCTCGTCCGGACGCTCGGTGTGCGACCGGTGGTCGTGCACGGCGGCGGGCCGCAGATCGATCGCATGATGAAGCGGCTGGGAAAGAGCCCGCACTTCATCGGAGGCCTGCGCGTCACGGATGACGAGACCATGGACATCGTGGAGATGGTGCTGGCGGGAAGCATCAACAAGGAGATCGTGGGTGCCATCGCCGCCCACGGGGGGCGCGCCGTGGGGCTGTGCGGCGGCGACGCGGGCCTCATCCGCGCGAGCCGTCGCACCTATGTCCTGCCGGACGGCAAGGAGATCGATCTCGGCCGGGTCGGCGACGTCAAGGCGGTGGACCCCGAGCCGCTCCGGCTCCTGCAGGACAACGGCTTCGTGCCCGTTCTGGCCCCGCTCGGCGCCGGCCCCCACGGCGAGCTCCTCAACATCAACGCGGACCTCGTTGCGGGGGACGTAGCCGCCGCGCTCAACGCGGTGAAGGTGATCTTTCTCTCGGATGTCCCGGGCATTCGGGGCCGGGACGGGCACTTGCTTCGTCGCGGGAGCGTGGCGGAACTGGACGTGCTCGCACGGGAGGGCGTCATCGAAGGCGGCATGCTGCCGAAAGTCGAAGCCTGCGTCCGCGCTCTCAAGGGCGGAGTCGGGCAGGCCTATATCGTCGACGGACGGCTACCGAACGCGCTGCTCCTCAAGCTGTTTACCCACACCGGGCTCGGCACCGAGGTCGTTCTGTAGTCGGCGCCCCGCCGGGCTATACGACAGCAGACTGAGAGACGCAGCCATGGGAATAGCGAAGTTGGTCAGAGTCGGACCGATAGAGTCGACGGTTGAGCTGGTGGGTCAGAGCCGGCCGTCTGCCGGGACGGCGACGGTGGCCGATATCATGACCCGAAACGTCGCTCCGATTCGCGCGAATGCGCCGATCGATCAAGCGGCTCGCAGGCTCGCTCTCGAGGGACTGCCGGGCTTGCCCGCCGTCGATGCCGACGGACATGTCGTCGGCATTCTCAGCGAGCAGGATTTGATCGCGCGGCTGGGTCCCCGGAGGCAGGTGCCGTGGTGGCATCAGATCCTGGCCGACAGCGCGGACCTGGCGCGTGACTATTGCCGGGCCGTGGGCGCGACCGTCGGAGAAGTCATGAGATCTCCCGCGATCACCGTGAGCCCTGACCTCGCCCCGCGATCCGCAGCCCTGCTCTTCGAGACGGCAAGCGTCAGCCTCCTTCCCGTGGTCAGTGTGGGCAGCGGTGAGCGCCTGGAGGGAGTGCTGACCCGTCGGGATCTGATCAAGGCGCTCATTCCCGCACCCCCGCCGCCTGTCCAGCGCTCGGACGCTCAGCTCATTGAGGCAATGCGGGCGCGCATGGCAGATGAGACGTGGATCTCGTCCCCGCGTCCTTCCGTCTTTGCCCACAACGGTGTCCTCGAGCTGTGGGGACTGGTGGGGAGCGAACAGGAAAGGGCCGCGCTTGAAACGATGGCCAGGACACTCCCGGGCTGCGTCGGGGTAGATAGTCGCCTCGTCGCCACATGGCCCATCTCCCGGTATCACGGGGCGCTCTGAAGGAGGACACGTCAGTCATGGGTGACGCGCTATTCGTCGGGGTGACCATCGCGTTCTTCGTGCTCACGCGGGCGCTCATCCGCCTGTTTGAGCGGTTGTAGGAGGCGATCATGCCGCTGCTCTACGTGGTCGGGGGAATCGTGGCCCTCGGGCTCCTGGTGTATCTGGTCCTGGCCTTGCTCAAGCCGGAGATGTTCGCATGACGGCCAACGGGACGATCCAGCTCCTCTTCTATCTGGTGGNTCTGGTGGTGCTACTGGCCCTCGCCAAGCCCCTCGGCGATTACATGGCGCGTGTCTACGAGGGCCGGCCGTTCGGCCTCGACCGTGTCTTCGGCGGGCTCGAGCGCCTCATCTATCGACTCGCGGGCGTGAGGCCCGGCGAGGAGATGGGATGGAAGGCCTACGCCATCGCCATGCTCGTCTTCAACGCCGCCGGCCTCCTCCTGGTGTATGGGCTCCAGCGGGTTCAGGGGGTTCTTCCGCTGAATCCGCAAGGCTTCGGGGCGGTGTCCGCGGACTCCTCCTTCAACACGGCGGCGAGCTTCGCCACCAACACGAACTGGCAGGGGTACGGCGGCGAGAGCACCATGAGCTACCTCACCCAGATGGTCGGGCTGACCGTCCAGAACTTTGTGTCCGCAGCTTCAGGCATGGCCGTGCTCGTGGCGTTGATCCGGGGGTTCGCCCGCCGATCGGCGCAGACCATCGGCAACTTCTGGGTGGACATCACGCGGACGACGGTCTACATCCTCTTGCCGCTGTCGATCGTGTTCGCCCTCGTCCTCGTCTCCCAGGGCGTGGTTCAGACCTTCGGCGCCTATCCCAAGGCGTCTGTCGTCCAGCCCACCCAGTACGACGAGCCGATCACTGACAAGGACGGCAAGCCCGTCCTCGACGAGAAGGGCCAGCCCAAGACGAAGAAGTCCACCTTGACCGAGCAGGTGATCGCCGTCGGCCCGGCCGCGTCGCAGATCGCCATCAAGCAACTCGGCACCAACGGTGGCGGCTTCTTCAACGCCAACTCCGCCCATCCCTTCGAGAACCCCACGCCGCTCTCCAACTTCCTCGAGCTGCTGGCCATCCTGCTCATCCCCGCCGCCCTCTGCTACACCTTCGGCGTCATGGTGCGGGACACGCGCCAGGGCTGGGTGCTCCTGGCTGCCATGACGGTGATCTTCATCGGTATGCTCCTGACGGCCGTGGTGGCTGAGCAGCGGGGCGCGGTCTTCGTCAAGCAGGGGGTGGATCACACGGCCAGCGCGCTTCAGTCCGGCGGCAACATGGAAGGCAAGGAGGTGCGTTTCGGGATCGCCAACTCGACCCTCTGGGCCACCGCGACCACGGCCGCCTCCAACGGATCCGTCAACTCGATGCACGACTCCTTCACGCCGATCGGTGGCCTCGTGCCGCTGTGGATGATTCAGCTCGGGGAGGTGGTCTACGGCGGCGTCGGCTCGGGGCTCTACGGCATGGTTGTCTTCGCCATCGTCGCCGTCTTCGTGGCCGGCCTCATGGTCGGCCGCACGCCGGAGTACCTGGGCAAGAAGATCGAGGCCTACGAGATGAAGATGTCCACGCTCATCATCCTCATCGTGCCCGCCCTCGTGCTCATCGGCACCGCTGTGGCCGTTCTGCTACCCGCGGGCAAGAGCAGCATGGCCAATCCCGGCATCCACGGCTTCAGCGAGGTCCTCTACGCGTTCTCCTCGGCCTCCAACAACAACGGCAGCGCCTTCGCCGGGCTCAACGCGAACACGCCCTTCTACAATACCTCGCTGGGCCTCGCCTTCCTCTTCGGGCGGTACTGGCTGGCCGTGCCTGTGCTCGCCCTCGCCGGGTCCCTCGCGCGGAAGAAGCTCGTGCCGCCCGGCCTGGGCACCCTGGCCACGCACACTCCGCTCTTCGTGGTGCTGCTCGTCGGCACCGTCATCCTGGTCGGCGCCCTCACCTACGTTCCGGCGCTGGCTCTCGGCCCCATCGCGGAGCATCTCACCCTCGTGATGGCCAAGTGAGGTCAGCCCCCATGGCAACCAGCGCGAAAGCTCGCTCGCTCTTCGACCTGGCCATTCTGAGGCAGGCGACGATCGATTCCTTCAAGAAGCTGACGCCCAGGCGTCAGGTGCGGAACCCCGTCATGTTCGTGGTCTACGTCGGCTCGATCCTGACCACCGTGCTCTGGGTGCAGGCCTTAGTCGGCCACGGCGAGGCCTCGGCGGGCTTCATTTTCGGCGTCTCGCTCTGGCTCTGGTTCACCGTGCTCTTCGCCAACTTCGCCGAGGCCATGGCGGAAGGGCGCGGCAAGGCCCAGGCGGCCTCGCTGCGCAAGGCGCGGCGCGACCTCCAGGCCAAGCGCCTCGCGCGCCCCGAGCGAACGGCGAAGGTCGAGATGGTCTCGGCCTCCGCGCTTCGGAAGGGCGACGTTGTGCTGGTGGAGGCGGGCGAGTTCATCCCGGCCGACGGCGAGGTGATCGAGGGCATCGCCTCCGTGAACGAGAGCGCCATCACGGGTGAGAGTGCCCCCGTCATCCGCGAGAGCGGCGGCGACCGCAGCTCCGTCACCGGCGGCACCCAGGTCCTCTCCGACTGGATTATTGTCGAGGTCAAGGCGAACCCCGGTGAGGCGTTTCTCGACCGGATGATCGCCCTCGTGGAGGGCGCGAAGCGGCAGAAGACACCCAACGAGATCGCGCTGGATATCTTGCTCGCGGGCCTGACCATCGTCTTCCTGCTCGCCACGGCCACGCTCTTGCCGTACTCGCTCTACAGTGTCCAGGCCGCGGGGCAGGGCACGCCGATCAGCGTCACCGTGCTGGTCGCCCTTCTCGTCTGCCTGATCCCGACCACCATCGGCGCCCTCCTTTCCGCGATCGGCATCGCGGGCATGGACCGCATGATCCAGAAGAACGTCATCGCCATGTCGGGACGCGCAGTGGAGGCGGCGGGCGACGTGGACGTGCTCCTGCTCGACAAGACGGGCACCATCACCCTCGGCAACCGCCAGGCCACCGTCTTCTTTCCCGCCGACGGGGTCAGCGAGACGACGCTGGGAGACGCGGCGCAGCTCGCCTCGCTGACCGACGAAACGCCCGAGGGGCGCAGCATCGTCGTGCTCGCCAAGGAGAAGTACGGGCTCCGCGAGCGTGACATCCAGGCCTTGGGCGCCAAGTTCGTGCCTTTCACGGCCCAGACGCGCATGAGCGGCGTGGATCTCAATGGGCGGCAGATCCGGAAAGGTGCCGCCGATGCCATCGAGGCCCATATCAAGCGGCTCGGCGGCAGTGTTCCCGCGAGCGTCCAGACCGTCGTGGACACCATCGCGAAGTCCGGCGGCACGCCGCTCGTCGTCTCTGACGGCGCCAAGGTGCTCGGCACGATCCAGCTCAAGGACATCGTCAAGGGCGGCATCCGCGAGCGCTTCATCCAGCTCCGGCGCATGGGCATCAAGACCATCATGATCACCGGCGACAATCCCCTCACGGCCGCCGCCATCAGCGCCGAGGCGGGCGTGGACGACTTCCTCGCCCAGGCGACGCCGGAGGCCAAGCTCAAGCTGATCCGCGACATCCAGGCCGAGGGCCGCCTGGTGGCCATGACGGGGGACGGGACCAACGACGCGCCGGCCCTGGCCCAGGCCGATGTGGCCGTGGCCATGAACACGGGTACCCAGGCTGCCAAGGAAGCGGGCAACATGGTCGATCTCGACTCCAACCCGACCAAGCTGCTCGAAGTGGTCGAGACGGGCAAGCAGATGCTGATGACCCGCGGCGCGCTCACCACCTTCAGCATCGCCAACGACGTCGCCAAGTACTTCGCGATCATTCCCGCGGCCTTCGCCAGCACCTACCCCGCACTCGGCGTGCTGAACGTCATGCATCTGGCGACGCCCCAGAGCGCCATCCTGTCCGCCGTCATCTTCAACGCGTTGATCATCATCGGTCTCATCCCGCTCGCCCTGAAGGGCGTGCGCTACCGGCCCCTGGGCGCGGCGGCCGTCCTGCGGCGCAATCTCTGGGTCTACGGCGTGGGGGGCATCCTCGTCCCGTTCCCGGGGATCAAGCTGGTGGACATGATCCTCGTGGCCCTGGGACTGGTGTAAGGGAGGAGATCACATCATGCTTGCGCACCTGCGGCCCGCTCTCATGATCCTGCTGCTCATGACGCTCCTGACGGGCGTGGCCTATCCGCTCGTTGTCACCGGCATCGCCCAGGCGCTGTTTCCGGCCCAGGCCAATGGCAGCCTCGTCGTCAAGGATGGCAAGCCAGTGGGCTCCAGGCTCATCGGCCAGCCCTTCGACGATCCGAAGTATTTCTGGAGCCGCCCGTCGGCCACCAGTCCCTTCGCCGACAACGCCGGCTCCTCCTCCGGCTCGAATCTCAGCCCGACCAATCCCGACCTCGTCAAGGCGGTTCAGGGGCGCGTGGACGCGCTGCGCGCGGCCGATCCCGGCAATACCGCACGAGTACCCGTGGACCTCGTAACCGCGTCCGGCAGCGGTCTCGATCCCCACATCAGTCCCGCCGCCGCGCTCTATCAGGTACCTCGCGTAGCCAAGGTGCGGAAGCTCGACCCGGAGACCGTGCGGCAGCTCGTGGAGCGGCACACCGAGGGGCGGTTCCTGGGATTCCTCGGAGAGCCGCGGGTCATGGACGGCAAGTAGTCACAAGGCGGCCAAGGAGGCCTCGATGACGCGGTTCCTGACAGCGATGCTCTGCGCGGTGGCGATGATCACCGCCGGGGCCGGCCCCGCCCTCGCCCAGCGCTCGCTGGCCGACCTGCTCGGTCGCGAGGCGGCGCCCGAAGGGCAACCCAAGAGCCTGCTGGAAGAGATGTTCCTCTACGGCTATCTCGAGAACAGCTACGTCGTGAATCTCGGACAGGCGAGCCGGGGCAACACCAACGACATCCGCTTCTACGATCACGACGTCGGGTACACGTGGAACGCGCTCGAGCTTTCCTTCAAGAAAGATCCCTCGGAACGCTATCCGTGGGGGTTCGGCGTGGTGGTGACGGCGGGGATGGACTCGCAGAAGAACCATTCGATCGGCATCTTCCGGGATCTGGACGACGGCCTGCCCTATCTTCGCAATACACCCAAGTACGACCTGGCCGAGGCCTATGGCTCGGTCCTGCTGCCGATAGGTGAGGGGCTCACGCTGAAGGGAGGCAAGTGGGGGACGCCGATCGGCTACGAAGTCTACGAGAGCCCCAAGAACCTCAACTTCTCTCGCTCCTTCCTCTACAGCATCGGCACGCCATACACGCACACGGGCCTCCTGGCCACGTATCCCTTCGCCAAGTGGCTGTCCGTGACGCTCGGCTTCACGAATGGCTGGGACTCCGCCGACAACTTCAACGGCTATCTGCGGGCGATCGGCTCCGTGGCGTTCACGCCGTCCGACAAGTTCTCCATCACCACGAACTTCCACGTCGGCCCCGAGCAGACCCGGGCCCAGATGCGGGGAGATGACGTCAATCAGCGCTGGATCGTGGACACGACGGTCCTCTATACCGGGATCGACAAGGTGACCCTGGCCGTCAACTTCGACTTCGCGGGAGAGGAGAACGATCCGCTCCTCGTCGCCCTCGGCATTCGCAAGAACAATGATTCGCGCTGGAGCGGCGTGGCCGTGTACGGCGCCTATGACTGGACCAAGGCGCTTCGGACCATGGCGCGCTTGGAATACTTCGCCGACCCGCACGGCGTGAGAAACGGCGTGACAACCCCGGGTCACAATCTGGACCTCTACGAGATCACGGGCACCCTCGAGTACAAGATCTGGCGGGGCCTGGTCGGCCGGCTCGAGTACCGGCACGACGAGGCGAGCCGGCGGGCCTTTACCCTGAAGAACTTCGGCACGACGCCGACGGCCCAGAGCCAGGATACTTTCACGGTCGCCCTCTACTACTCCTTCTTCTAGGGGAGTGCCGCTCGGCGGCCGCTTTCGATACACTGGCAGCAGCATGGATCGAGGCGGACGAGGATGACGGAGCACCGGCCTGACCCCGAGGCCCTGCTCGCCCGGGCCATGGAGGAAGAGGCGCGCAAGTCGCAGGGCCGCCTCAAGCTCTTCTTCGGCGCCGCCGCGGGCGTCGGCAAGACCTTCGCCATGCTCGAGGCCGCGCGGGAGCTCAAGGCCGACGGCGTGGATGTGGTGGTGGGTTACGCTGAGACCCACGGCCGGGCCGAGACGGAAGCCCTCCTCCAGGGGCTCGAGATCCTCCCCCCGCGCCTCGTGCCCTATCGCGGCACCGCCCTGAAGGAGTTCGACCTCGACGCGGCCCTCGCCCGACGTCCGGCGTACATCATCGTGGACGAGCTGGCCCACTCCAACGCCGAGGGCTCGCGCCACGCCAAGCGCTGGCAGGACGTGATGGAGCTGCTCGACGCGGGCATCAACGTCTACACGGCCGTCAACGTCCAGCACCTCGAGAGCCTCAACGACATCGTGGCCAAGATCACCGGAGTGGTCGTGCGCGAGACCATCCCGGACTCGGTGTTCGACCGGGCCGACGAGATAGAGCTGGTGGACCTGCCGCCGGACGAGCTGATCCATCGCCTGCAGGAGGGCAAGGTCTATCTCCCCGAGCAGGCGCAGGAAGCCATGCGGAGCTTCTTCCGCAAGGGCAACCTGATCGCCCTCCGGGAGCTGGCGTTGCGGCGCACGGCCGAGCGCGTGGACGCGCAGATGCAGGCCTACATGCGCGACCACGCCATCCCCAAGACCTGGCCGGTGGCCGAGCGCGTCCTCGTCTGCGTCAGCTCGAGCCCGGCGGCGGCACAGCTCGTGCGCGCCGGTCGCCGGCTGGCCACCCGGCTCGGGGCCGAGTGGATCGTCGGCTACGTGGAGACGCCAGCGAGCGCGCGCCTGTCCCAGGCCGATCGGGACCGCGTCGTGCAGACCCTGCGCCTGGCCGAGCAGCTCGGGGCGGAGACGGCCACGCTGTCGGGGCCCACGATGAGCGAGGAGATCCTGACCTACGCGCGGGCCCGGAACGTCAGCAAGATCGTGATCGGCAAGCCGGAGCGCCCCCTCTGGAAGCGCGTGCTCCTCGGCTCCATCGCAGACGCCCTCGTGCGGGGCAGCGGCGACATCGACATCTACGTCGTCAGCGGGGACAAGGAGGCGCCGGTTTCCCGCCCGGCCCGCGAGCGCCTCGAGCCCACCAACGTGCCCGCCTATGCAGAAGCGATCGGCATCGTCGCCCTCTGCACTGCCGTCGCCTGGGTCATGTTTTCCCACGTGGGTCTGTCGAACCTCATCATGGTCTACCTCCTGGGGGTGGTGGCGGTGGCGACCCGGAGCAGCCGTGGGCCCACCGTGCTCGCCTCGGTCCTCAGTGTCGCCACCTTCGACTTCTTCTTCGTGCCTCCCTACTTCTCCTTCGCCGTCTCCGACACCCAGTACCTGATCACGTTCGGGGTCATGCTCGTGGTCGCCCTCGTGATCAGCGGACTCACCGTCCGCACGCGGATCCAGGCCCTCACCGCGCGTGAGCGCGAGCGCCGGACGGCCGCCCTCTATGCCATGAGCCGGGAGCTGGCCAATACGCGCGAAGTGGAGAGCCTTCTCGCCATCGCCGTCCAGCACATCCTCGAGGTCTTTTCCGCCGAGATGGCGGTCCTCCTGCCGGCGGCGGGGGGGCGATTGGGACACCGTGTGGTCCCTGCCGCCACCCTGGCCATCGACACGACAGAGCTGGCGGTCGCCCAGTGGGTCTATGCCCACCGCGAGCTGGCTGGGCTCGGCACCTCGACGCTCCCGGGGGCGACCGCGCTCTACGTCCCCCTCATCGGCTCTCGCGGCGCGGTCGGGGTCCTCGGGGTGCGGCCCGCCGAGCGTCACGCTTTCGACAGCCCCGAGCAGCTCCATTTGCTCGAGACGTTCGCGAACCAGACCGCGCTGGCCATCGAGCGGGCCGTCCTCGCCGAGGAGGCGCAGGCGACCCAGGTGCGGATGGAGACGGAGCGTCTTCGCAACTCGCTCCTGAGCTCGGTCTCCCACGATTTGCGGACCCCGCTTGCTGCCATCACGGGCGCCGCCAGCACCCTGCTCGAGGGCCGTCCCGCCGCCGACGTCCAGCACGAGCTGCTTCAGACCATCCGCGAGGAGGCCGACCGTCTGAATCGCCTCGTCCGGAACCTCCTCGAGATGACTCGCCTCGAGTCCGGCGTCGAGGTGCGCAAGGAGTGGCATCAGCTCGAGGAAGTGGTGGGCGCCGTGCTCGGACGTCTCGAGCCGGCGCTTCGCGACCGGCCCCTGCGGACGGATGTGCCCAAGGACCTGCCGCTCGTTCCCATGGACGATGTCCTGATCGATCAGGCGCTGACCAACCTGCTCGAGAACGTGGTCAAGTACACGCCCGCGGGCACGGCCGTCGAGCTTCGCGCGTGGAGCGATGGCTCGAGCGTCACGGTGGAGATCGCCGATCACGGGCCGGGCCTCGCTCCCGGCGACGAGGCGCGCGTGTTCGACAAGTTCTACCGGAGCGTCTCTAGTTCGTCGCGAGGCGCGGGGCTCGGGCTGACCATATGCCGGGCCATCGTCGAAGCCCACGGCGGTCGCATCTGGGCGCAGAACCGGCCGGACGGAGGCGCCGCCTTCCGCTTCACGCTCCCGCTCGAGGGCACACCCCCACGAGTGGAGGCAGAAGGTGGCTGATCCCGAGGGAAAGCCCGAGACCTCGTCCGATCAGATTCCCGGGCCCTCGGTGGTGCTCATCGAGGACGAGCCTCAGATCAGGCGCTTCCTCCGCGCCGCGCTCACGGGCCACGGTTACCGCCTCTTCGAGGCGGGCAGCGGCGAGGATGGCCTGATCGAGGCGGCGACCCGCCAGCCCGACCTCGTCATTCTCGACCTCGGCCTGCCCGACCTCGACGGCCTCGGCGTCCTCGCGCGACTTCGCGAGTGGACCTCGGTGCCCGTCATCGTGCTCTCCGCGCGAGGGCAGGAGCGCGACAAGATCGCCGCCCTCGACGGCGGTGCCGACGACTATGTCAGCAAGCCCTTCTCTGTCGGCGAGCTGCTCGCTCGCATGCGGGCGGCCCTCCGGCGCCGCGACCAGGTGGGTGAAGGCGCCGCGGCCACCACCTTCGTCGTGGGCGATCTCTCCGTGGATCTCGCGCGGCGCCACGTGCTGGTCGGCGACAAGGAGATCCATCTCACGCCGATCGAGTACAAGCTCCTGACTACCCTCATCCGGCATGCGGGCAAGGTGCTGACTCACCGGCAGCTTCTCAAGGAAGTCTGGGGGCCGGCCCACACCGAGGACAGCCAGAACCTGCGCTTCTACGTCGCTCAGCTCCGCCGCAAGCTCGAGACCGTCCCCGCGCGGCCGCGCTATCTGCTCACGGAGCCCGGAGTCGGCTACCGCCTGGTCGCCGAGTCGTAGGCTCCGCTGGGGGGCCGTGGTAGCCTGACCCTATCCGTATGGCGCACCTGCGCGCGTGCCTAATTTTCTCGCTGCTCGTGGGACTCGTCATCCTCGGCGCCTGGGCGAGCCCCGGGGCCGCCCTCGAGGAGGCGGATCGTCTCTTCCTGGTCGGCGAGAAGGCCTTCGACGACGGCCTCTACCCGCTCTCCCGCCGCATGCTCGAGCGCTTCGTCGAGCGCTTCCCGAGCGAACGACGGGCGGGAGAAGCGACGCTGCTCCTGGGCAAAGCACGACTCTCTCAGGGCGCGGGCGAGGCCGCCCTCGAGGCATTCAAGAAAGCCGAGAGCTTCCAGCCGCCGCCGGGGAAGCCGGGCGAGCTTCGCTTCTGGGAGGCGGAAGCCTTCTATCGTCTCAAGCGGTTCAGCGACGCGCGCACCGCGTACTCCGACGTCATCGCCGGTGGCGCGGGGGGACTCCGCGTGCCTGACGCGCTCTACGGTCTCGGGTGGAGCGAGCTCGAGTCCAAGCGTCGGGAGCCCGCCGCCGCCGCCTTCCAGCGTCTCGTCAGCGAGTTTCCCGACCATGCCCTCGCGCCCACGGCCACCATCCAGCTCGCGCGCGCGCTCATCGAGCTCAAGCGCGCCGAGGATGCGCAGGGCGTGCTCCAGGCCTTCGTGACCAAGAATCCCGAGCACAAGCTCGCCCCGGACGCGCGCTACTGGCAGGCCCGGGCGCGGCTGGCCACGGGGCAGACCGACCAGGGCGTGACCGATCTGCGCGCCTTCGCCAAGGCCAATCCGACGAGCGAGCTGGCCCCCACGGCGCGTCGGGCCGTCCTCGACACCCTCATGAAGGACGGCCGCAAGAGCGAGCTGGCCGACGAGTACACCGCGCTCATGTCGCAAAAGCCTGCCTCGGCCGACGGACTCTACGATGCCGGCGCCATCGCCGAGCGTCTCGGCCGCTCGCGCGACGCGGAAGCAGCCCGAGCCCGGTTGCGCAAGGAATTTCCCGAGCACCCGCTGACCGGGCGGACCTCGCTGCAGTCGGCTCAGGCCGCCTTCACGAAGAACGCCTTTCGCGAGGCGGCCACGTTTGCGCGCGCGGCGGCCAAGAGCCCGGAGGACGCGGTGCGCGGCGAGGCCTTCCTGCTCGTGGGCGAGAGCGAGATGAAGCTCAAGCGCCCGGCGCAGGCGCTGCCCGCCTTCCAGGCCGCCGGCGATACGGCGGGTCTCGAGCCTGCCCTTCACTTCCGGGCCCTCGCGGGCTCGGGGCTTGCCCTCGAGGAGCAGAAGCAGTGGACGCAGGCGGCCAAGTACTACGACGAGGTCGCGGAGAAGAGCCCGGACAAGACGCTGGCCGCCTGGGCCAAGACGCGCAAGGCCGCCGTCGCGGCGAACATCAAGCCCGCTCCCAGGGCCGGGGGAAAGAGCGAGAAGCGATGAGCATGGTCAGGATGCTCGCGCTGCTGGGCCTTGCCCTGGCTCCCTCCGTCGCGCAGGCCGCGGAGGTGTCGTTCACCCTGCCTCCGCCGGATCTCGCCGCCGTGTTGCCGCTGGTGTCACCGGCACTGGACAAGGGGCCAGTGGGCAGCGGGCCGATGAGCCTTCCGCCCTCGCCGCAGCCGGTGCCCCCGCTCCCGCCCGCGCGGATCGTGGTCGACCTGACGCAGCTCCCCCTCGCGCCCGCGCCCCCGCCGCGCTTCCTCGCGTGCAATCCGCTCGGGACGGTCTTCGGGGTCGCCTCCGAGCTGGTCGAGTGCGGGCGCGCGCGCTTCCAGCGAAACGAATTCGAAGAGGCGCGCGAGGCCCTCGAGAACGCCGTCAAGAAGAACACGGACCGGGCGCTCCTGCGCGAGGCGCGGTACTGGCTGGCCGAGACGCTGATCCGCCTGAAGCAGACGGAGGGCGTGGAGCAGACGCTGCATCTGGCCATCCAGGACGAGCCGCGCTCGGACATCGCGTACTACGGCGGCCTGACGTACGGGATGGTCCTGCTCAACGCGGCCCAGCCCGCGCGCGCGCTCGAGACCTTCGACAACATCCTCAAGGCGGGCGCGCCGCCCGAGGTGATTCCGTGGGCTCGTCACGGACGCGCGCTCGCTCTCTACGGCCTGGGCCGCTTCCCCGACGCGCGCGAAGCCTGGACGGGGCTCCTCGCCCTCAGCCTGCCGCGCTCCGTGGCCGCCGAGTCTCAGTTCTGGCTCGGCGATACGCTCGGACGGCTCGGCGACCACAAGAACGCCGTGGCCCGGCTGTCCACGTTCACCGCGCGCGGGCCGCAGCTCAATATCGAGTCCGGCCTGCTCCGCCAGGCCTGGTGGAGCCGAGCGGCCGGGCAGCCCCTGGAGGCGGTGCAGACCTATCGCGGTCTCCTCTCGGCCTATCCCAAGCTCAGCGAGATCCTGTGGGCCCGGGCGGGACTGACCCTGGCCCTCCTCGATATCGGCGACTATGCCGCCGCCCTCGACGAGGCGCGCCGGCTCGAGCAGGCCGACGCCAAGGGCACGCTGACGCTACCCGTCCTTCTCGCCGTGGACCGCTGGGCCACGGAGAAGCATCGAGTGGAGGAAGGGCGCGCCCTCTCCCTCGAGCTCCTGGGCAAGAACCTCGAGCCTGCATCGCGCGCCTATGTCGTGCTCCTCGGCGCCGAGCTCGAGCGCGAGGCGAAGCAGCCGAGCGAGGCGCGGAGCGCCTTCGAGCTCGTCGCCAGCAATCCGGGCACGCCCCCCCTCGGCTGGTACGCGGGCTATCGCCTCGCCCAGATTGACATCGAGGGGCGCGAGTTCGGCCAGGCCCAGGCGCGCCTCGACGGGCTCCTCCGCCAGCCGCTCGACCCGGATGTCCGCGCGGCCGTGCTCGCCCTCGGCGGCGAGGCGGGCTATGCCGCGCGCGACTGGGACCAGGCCGCGGACCGCTATGGCCGCTTTCTCGCAGACTACGGCTCCTCCCCCGAGGCGCCCTCGGTGCAGCTCGCGCTCGGCTGGACCCAGTTCCGCCGCGGCCGTCACGAGGAAGCGCGGAAGATCTGGACCCAGTTCGCCACGAGCCAGGCCAAGGACCCACGCGCTCCCGGCGCGCTCCTGCTCGCCTCCGAGATCGCCGCGCGCTCCGGCGATACGACCGGAGCCCAGAGCCTCCTCGACGGGCTGATCCAGCGCTATCCCGAGGGCGAGCACGCCGAAGTCGCTCGGCTCAACCGCGCCATCCTCCTCCTTCGGGCAGGCAAGGGCGCGGGCATGGTGGCCGACCTGACCACCCTGGTGCGTCGCGCGCCCCTCTCGCCGTATATCGGCCGCATGCGCCTGGCCCGCGCCGCCGCCCTCATGGCCGACGGCAAGCCGGAGGACGCCACGCGCGAGCTCACCGCCGCCCTCGCCCTGGGCGAGGGCGCGGCGGCGCACCTCGGGCTCGGCCGCATCGCCTTCGACCGCAAGCAGTGGGACGAGGCCGAGCGCGAGTTCGTGGAGGCGCGCGATGGGGGCACGACCCCCATCGCCGCCGCCGCCGAGTACGGCATTGCCGCGGTGCTGTGGAACCAGGGCAAGCGCGCGGACTTCAACCGCTTCGCGACGGCGCTCCTCACGCAGCCCGCCGACCCGACCACGACGCCTCGCGTGCTCGGCGCCACGGCGGTGGTGGCCGCCGACGAGCAGAAATGGAAGGAGGCGCGCGCGGCGACCCAGAGGCTGATCAAGGAGTTTCCCGCCAGCGACACGACGCCGGCGGTCCTCGCCCAGGTGGGAGCCGCCGCGGGGCGGGGCGGGGAGTGGACGCTGGCCAGCGACGTCCTCCAGACCCTGGCCACGCGCTATCCGACCCATGCCGCCGCTCGGGACGTGCGCCTCGACTACGCCGAGGCCCTCGTCCGCACCGGCGCCGTCGCCGAGGCGCGCACGAGGCTTCAGGCCTTCGTGGACACGTCGCCCGCGCAGGACCCCGCGCTGCCGCGCGCCCTCCTGCTCCTGGGCCGGAGCTACGAGACGGCGGGCGATCAGGCCCAGGCCCTCGACCTCTACGCGCGCGTGACGCGCGACTACCCGGCGTGGGAGGGCGCGGCCACTCTCGGCCAGGCGCGCGTGGCCATGATCGATGGCAAGTGGGCCGAGGCGCAGCCGCTCTTCGAGCGCGCGCTGTCGGCCAGCGATGTCCAGGTCGCCACCGAGGCCGCCTATCGCCTCGGCGAGGGCTATCGGGGAGCGGGCCGTCACCAGCAGGCCGTCGATGCCTACATGACGGCGGCGTATGTCGCCCCCGATACGCCGCTGGGCCGGCGCGCCCTCCTCGGCGCCGGGCAGTCCTTCGCCGCCCTCAAGCAGCCCGACTTCGCCGTCATCGTCTACAAGAAGCTCCTCGCATCGTCGGGCATCGAGGCCGAGCTGGCCGAGGCGGCCAAGAAGAACCTGCGCGCCCTCGGCGCCAACTGACGCGCCCGGTAGGTATAATGGGCGACGCTCCACTCGGAGCGGCCATGACGACCAACGCCGGGATGCTGGAGCGCGCGCGCCCATGAAGGGCTATGGCGGGCGGATTCTCTTCGTCGATCTCACACGCGGCACGAGCCGTGTCGAGGGCCTCGAAGAGTCCGCGGCCCGCGCCCTCCTCGGCGGCAACGGGCTGGCCGCGCGGCTCCTCCTCGATCACGTCCCGCCTCAGGTCGACGCCTATGCGCCGGCCAACGCGGTAGTCTTCGCCGTGGGGCCCATCACCGACACGACGGTGCCGGGCAATAGCCGCGCCTGCGTCGCCTCGAAATCGCCGCTGACCGGCCTCTTCTTCGACTCGACCTTCGGCGGGCGGTGGCCCGCCACCATGAAGCGCACGGGCTTCGACGCCCTCGTCATCACCGGCCAGGCTCCCGCCCACGTCTACCTGAAAGTGACGGAGACGGGTCTCGAGGTGAAGCCGGCCACCGGCCTCTGGGGCCAGACCACCCGGGACACCGTGCATGCCATCCAGGCGGTGGAGGGCGACGCCACCGATGTCATGGCCATCGGCCCTGCGGGCGAGCGGCTCGTGCGCTTCGCCTGCGCGGCGACGTACTGGAAGAATCGCGAAGGCGTGGCCGGGCGCGGGGGGATCGGGGCCGTGCTCGGGGCCAAGCGCGTCAAGGCCGTGGTCGTGGCGGGGGCGAAGAAGACCGAGGTGGCGGACGCCGCCCTCCTGAAGGCGCTTCTCGAAGAGAAGCGCGAGCCCCTCAAGACGGGCACGGCGGCGCTCTCGAAGTACGGCACGTCGTTTCTCGTCAAGCCCATCAACACCCTGGGCGGCCTCGGCGCCTACAACCTCCGTCAGGAGACCTTTGCCGAGGCGGGAATGATCTCCGGGGAGGAGATGCACGCCCACCATCACGACCGTGACACGACCTGTCTCAAATGTCCCGTCGCCTGCGGCAAGCAGTACGAGATCCGCGACGGCGAGCTCCGAGGTCTCAAGGCCAAGATGCCCGAGTACGAGACCATCTTCGCCTTCGGCTCCATGCTGGGCAACGCGCACGCGGGCTCGCTCGCCAAGGCCAACGATCTCTGCGATCTCTTGGGGCTCGACACCATCTCGATGGGCGTGACCCTGGCCTTCGCGGCCGAGGCGCTCGAGCGCGGCTGGCTCACCCAGGCCGAGGTCGGGCTGCCCTTCGGCTGGGGCGACTGGCGCGGCATGCTGCGGCTCGTGGAGATGACGGCGGCGCGCGAGGGATTCGGCGACAGGCTCGCGGAGGGCGCCTGGCGCCTCGCCGAATCCATGGGGACAGAAGCGACGCGGGCCGTCTATGCCGTGAAGCGCCTGGAGCTGCCCGCGCATTCCGCGCGCGCCCTCAAGGGCATGTCCATCGGCTACGCCACGGCCACGCGCGGGGGCAGCCATCACGACACGCGCCCCACGCCCCAGTACGCGCAGGGGTACGATCGCCGCGGCACCGACGGCAAGCCGGAGTTCGCCGTGCGCAGCCAGCACTTCACGGCGGTGGACGATTCGCTCGTGCTCTGCCGCTTCACCTCCGAGCGCGGCTTCGGCCTCTTCGTGGACGAGCCCTACGCGCGTATGGTCCGCGCCGTCACGGGCTGGGACATGACGGTGGAGGAGCTGGAGCGGGTGGGCGAGCGCGTGATCAATCTCGAGCGGCTCTTCAACGTGCGCGAGGGCGTCCGGCGCAAGGACGACGTGCTGCCGTGGCGCGTGATGCATGAGCCCATTCCCGACGGGCCCTCGGCGGGCATGCGCTGTCCGCCGGAGGAGCTGGCGATGATGGTCGATCGCTACTACGCCCTGCGCGGCTGGGACGAAGACGGCGTGCCCACCCGGGCTCGCCTGACTGCTCTCGGCATCTGACGCGTCCGTCACATGACAGGGAAATCTTCCTGGCGTATCGAAGTCACCAGCCCCGTCGATCGCAGGACGTCGATCGGGTCTGGGCGCCCGGCCCGGCCGGGTTGACTCGGTAAAAGACGCCGCCAGCGAATCGTCGCCCATCCGAAGAGCGCGAATAGACGTCCTTCGAATTCGGCACGGCGGTTGCCTCGGACTTTTCTATGGCTTCGGACAACCACACTGTCCGCCCACGGACACTGCCGGAGAGCAAGGGTCAGCGCGCTCGGCAGGCTCGCGCGCTCCTCGCTGAGCTCCGGCCTTATCTGATCGGCGCCTTTGCCATCCCGATCGTCGCAGCGCTCTACTGGGCGCAGACCGTTCTCATTCCCGTCGCGGTGGCCCTGCTCCTGAGCTTCTTGCTCGGTCCGCCCGTGCGCGCGCTCCAGCGGACAGGCCTCGGGAACACGCGCGCGGGTCGGGTCGGGTCGGTGGTTCTCGTCGTCGTGCTCGTGTCCCTGGTCCTGGGGGGAATCAGCTACGTCGTGGCCCAGCAGATCGTCCTGATCAGCCACGACATGCCGCAGTTTCGAGGAAACCTCAGGCAGAAGATCGCCGATCTGCGCGGCGTGAGAAAGCCGGGGGCCCTGAAGGACGTCGAGTCGACAGCCAACGAGGTCATCAGTGAGCTCCAGAGACCGGCGCTGCCGCCGAAGCAGGAGCCCGTTCCCGTCACCGTCAGGAACGAGCGCATAGCCTTCGTGCACGTGCCCAGGCTGCTCGACGCCTTGACGAGTGCGGGCTTCGTGATCGTCCTCGTCATCTTCATGCTCATCGAGCAGCGGGACCTGCGCAACCGGCTGCTCCGGCTGATCGGGCACGGCCGGCTCGCCACCACCACACGAGCCCTGGGAGACGCGAACAACCGCATCACCCGCTATGTGCTCGTTCAGACCATGATCAACCTGGGCTATGGCGCGGCCATCGGGCTCGGGCTCTATCTGATCGGCGTTCCCTACGTCGTGCTGTGGGGCTTCCTCGCCTTCGCCCTTCGCTTCGTGCCCTACATCGGAACCGTGATGGGTGCGCTGGCGCCCGTGGTCGTGAGCCTTGCGATATTCTCCGGCTGGTCGCGGCCCCTGCTCACCGTAGGTCTCTTCCTCGTCGTCGAGGCCCTGACCTACGTGGTGGTCGAGCCGCTGCTCTACCGGCAGGCGCTCGGCCTGTCGCAGACGGCGCTTCTCGTCGCCATCGCCTTCTGGACCTGGCTCTGGGGTCCCATCGGCCTCCTCCTGGCCACGCCCCTGACCGTCTGTCTCGTCGTCCTGGGCAGGCACGTGCCCGCCCTCGGATTTCTCACGATCCTCATGGCGAACGACGAGCCGGTGCTGCGGGCCGACGTCTGCTACTATCAGCGATCGCTCGCGAGAGACGATGCGGAGGCGAACGACATCATCCGCGCCTACCTCGAGAGGCATCCGCCAGAAGACGTGTGTGACGACATCCTCCTTCCCGCCCTGAGCCATGCGAAGCGGGACCACGACATGCAGCGGCTCACCGACGAGGAGGTCCAGACCATCTACCAGGCGGCCGCGCAGACCGTGGGCGATCTGGCCGCCTCGCGGCTCTCATCACCCGCGCGAACGGACGGCGAGGGTCGTGCCCTTGCCGCCCCGCAGCTGCCTGCCTCCGAGTCGCCACGCGTGCAGGGATGCGTGGCGGGAGACGAGGCGGGCGAGGTGGCGCTCGGGATGCTCGAGCATCTCCTGCGGCCACACGCCATCACCCTCGAGGTCGACTCGGCGGATACGCTGTCGGGCGAGGTCCTCTCCCTCGTGGCCACGAGGAACCCGACCATCGTCTGTGTCGCCTCGATCAGGCCGGGCGATCTCGCCCACACGCGTTACCTGTGCAAGCGCCTCCGCGCTCGGTTCCCCCACCTCAAGATCGTCGTCGGACGGTGGGGCGAGCAGGACCGGGGCGAGCAGGACCAACTCCTCGCCGCCGGAGCGGACGCGGTGAGCGCGACGCTTCAGGAGTCGCGCGATCAGATTCGCGAATACGCCCGCCTCGCCTCCACGGCTCCCGCCGCGCTGCTCGAAGGCGCGTGACGGCGGTCGCGAGGTGTCGCCCGCCACGCGGTCCCGCAGGGGCAGTGACCGGCAGGCATTCTTACCACTCGCGACATTTCTTCCCGGTAAGGCCGAGCAACCTGCGCGACTTCCGCGCCCATGTCCGCGTGGATGCGAGGGCATGAGCGGACCCGGCGAGGCACGGTCCTTGCTGCTTCAGATCACGTTTGGCCGTGTCCCGGCCGACTTCATCCGGAGGAGGTGCCCAGATGACCGACGAGAGCCGCACGCGACAAGTTCTTGCGGAGACGCCGACGAAGGCTGAGGTGGGCACCAAGGCGGCCGAGGGCGCAGGGATCGGCGGAACCATCGGCGGCGTGGTGGGCGCGGCACTGGCGGCGGTCGCGACCACGACGGCCATCGCCATTCCTGGCTTCGGACTCATCGCGGCGGGACCGATCGCGGCCGCCTTCGCGGGAGCGGGCGCGGGCGGACTCGCGGGCACCATCGTGGGGGCCCTCGTCGGCGCGGGAATTCCGGAGGAGCGCGCGCGGCTCCACGCCGAACGGCGGAAGCGACGCGGCATGCTCCGGAGCGCGAATCCGCGATCCAAGGGCGACCAAGTACGTTTCGGGCGCGAATGGAAGAGCCACCGGGGCGGGCACAGCTACCCGTAACGCGGCTGTCCGGGCGGGCGCGCAGAAGGCAGCGCCGCGTGCCCGGCCGCGCGGCGCCCGTGTCGCATCGACAGGCGGCGTTTCGGACGGCGACGAAGGATCGGGTCATCCCGCTCGGCGTGAACGTGGTCGAGCTGGCGCTGGCGGATCGGGCCCTCACCCTGACCAATCTCCTCAAGCCGTTCTGGCCTCGACTGGGGCTGACCAAGGGTGATCTGCTGCAGTACTACGTCGAGGTCGCCCCGGTCCTGCTTCCTCATCTCCGGGATCGCGCCATGGTGATGAAGCGGTATCCCAACGGCGCGGCCGGCCCCTTCTTCTTCATGAAGCGGGCGCCGACGCCGCGCCCGAGCGGGCCCAGCCGATGGAGCACGAAGCGGTCGGCGGAATGGGAGCCCCTCGCGCCGAAGCTCGTGGTCGAGGTCGGCTACGATCACTTCACTGGCGGACGCTTTCGTCACGGGACGCGATTTTTGCGCTGGCGGCCCGACAAGGCGCCCCGTCAGTGCACCTTCGACCAGGTCAAGGTGGCGACCCGGTCCGCGTCCTTGCTCCCGCCCCGGATGGTGGCAGAATCCCAGACAATCTGAGCCCGCCGCGGCCGGCCCCCGCCAAGGCCTCTGCGATTCCGGGCCTCTCCGCTCCGGGAACAGCCCGTGGGTTTCCCCCTCGCTCTGAGCTAAACTCGCCGGAAGGCGCAGGCTCGGACGCTCCCCGGCTTCACGCTGCCGGGTGCTCGCAAATGATGCGGTGAGGAGCCGTGGATGGGAGCACATGGGACATATGGAATCTCGTCGATGGTGGCCCCGCTCGGGCCAGATCGGGCCGTCCCGGGGCCCAGGCCCCCCCCTCCTCGCCTTCGGCGTCCTGAGCCTTCTCACCCTCGCGGTGCTGCCCGCGGCCGGCGCGGAGCTCACGAAGGAGTGGCGCCAATGTCGGGGGGACGAGGTGAGGTCCTCCGAGGTGGCAATCCAGAGCTGCACCGCCATCATCAGGTCGGGCCGCGAGAAGGGAGCCAAGCTCGCCACCGCGTACTACAGCCGTGCCACCGCCCGCCGTGTCGAGGGCTGGTACGATCGCGCCATCGAGGACTACGATCAGGCGATCCGGCTCGATCCCAAGCATGCGATCGCCTACAATGATCGCGGCACCGCCTTCAGCCACAAGGCGCTGCCGAACCGGGCCATCCAGGACTTCGACCAGGCAATCCGGCTCGACCCGAAGCTTGCCTCCGCCTTCAACAATCGAGGCAATGCCTACAGCAGTCGGGGTGAGCTGGACCGGGCCATCCAGGATTACGATCACGCCGTCAAGCTCGAGCCCAAGTACGCCTTCGCCTTCAACAACCGGGGGAATGCTTATCGCGCCAAGGGCGAGCTGGACCGGGCCATCCGGGACTTCGACGAGGCCATCCGCGTGCAGCCGACGTACGCCCTCGCCTTCAACAACCGAGGGAATGCCTACAGCAGCAAGGGCGAGCTGGACCGCGCCATCCAGGACTACGATCAGGCGATCCGCATCGACCCCAGGGACGCCTCCGCCTTGAACAACCGAGGACTTGCTTATAGTCGAAAATCGCAGCCGAACCGCGCCATCCAGGATTTCGACCAGGCGATCCGGCTGGATCCGGCCCTCGCCTCCGCGTACAACAATCGCGGCAACGCCTATAGTAGTCGCGGCGAGACGGAGCGCGCGATCCAGGACTACAACGAGGCGCTCCGCCTCGACCCGAAGTATGCCTTCGCCTTCAACAACCGCGGGAACGCTTATCGTAATCTCGGAGAGGTCGACCGGGCCGTCCAGGACTTCGACCAGGCCATTCGCCTCGAGCCGAACTACGCGCTCGCCTACAACAACCGCGGCAACGCCTACAGCAGTCGAGGCGAGATGGCCCTGGCCATTCGGGACTACGACCAGGCCATCGCCATCGAGCGCAACTATGGCTTCGCCTACAACAACCGGGGCCATGCCTACCGCATCCTCGGAGAGCTGGACCGCGCGATCCAGGACTTCGATCAGGCCATCCGGCTCAATCCCGGGGACGTGCTGGCCTTCGAGAACCGGGGGATCGCCTACAGCCTGAAGGGCGAGCTTGATCGGGGGATCCAGGACTTCGATCAGGCCATCCGGCTGAATCCGAGCTATGCGACGGCTTTCCACCACCGCGGGTCCGTGTACAGCCGCAAGGGACAGCACGACCGGGCGATCCAGGACTTCGATCAGGCCATCCGGCTCAATCCGATGGACGAGACGGTGTGGAACAGCCGCTGCTTCGCGCGCGCCATCACGAACCGGCTCGAGCTCGCCCTCGCGGACTGCAGCCAGGCCCTGCGGATGCGCCCCGAGTACGCCAATGCCCTCGACAGTCGTGCCCTCATCTACCTGAAGCTCGACGAGATCGCCCGGGCCATCGCCGACTACGACGCGGCCCTGCGCCTGGATCCGGGCAAGGCTCATTCCCTCTACGGCCGCGGCCTCGCCAAGCGGAAGGTGGGCGATCTCGCGGGCGCCGAGGCCGACCTCGCAGCCGCCACCGCGCAGGCGCCGCGGGTGGCGGAGGAGTACAGCACCTACGGCCTCCGTCCCTGAAGGCGCACGCTCCTGTTGACAGTGTCCGGATCACCCCCTACGCTCCTGGAGACGGGCGGATAGCTCAGCTGGAAGAGCACGGCCCTTACAAGGCCGGGGTCGCAGGTTCGAGCCCTGCTCCGCCCACCACTTCACACCACGAATGACCTCGACCTGCGCCGTCTCCGCCTGGGCCGTCTCCGGTTGTCGCGAGGGGTCCGGCCGCTGACCCGCTCCTGGCAATCACAGGCCCGCCGCTTCGGGGCGAGCGGCGTGGTGAACACGCTCGCCGACTACGTGGTGTTCATGATGCTGACGAGGATCTTCTCGATCCCCCTCGATCGCGTGTGGACGGCCAAGCTGGTGTCCGGCGGCCTCGCCATGACCGTCAGTTTCCTGCTCAACCGGCGCTGGGTCTTCGCCTCGCGGGATGCCGGTCGCGCGGGGCAGGCCGTGCGTTTCCTTGTCACGACCATCTCGGCTTCCTGGGGGATCCAGCTCGGTCTCACCCAGCTCTTCTCGAGCGTCTGGCCGGCCCCCGGGCTCCTCAGCTTTGCCGTGCTCCGTCGCATGGGGGTGCCTTCGATCGCCCCCGGGGTGTTCACCGAGCCCGCCGCCATCAAGACGGCGGCCTTCGCCCTCGCGACCTGCGCGAGCATGGCGTGGAACTTCGTGCTCTACCGGGCGTGGGTCTTCCGAGACAGCTTCTAGCGGGCGAGATCCGTCAGGCGCCGCTCCGGCCCTTTTTCCTGACGGCGTAGAGAGCCCGGTCGTCGAAGTAGGCGGCCTCCCACTCGTCGTCCGTTCGCGCTCCCGTCCGCGGGGACGTGTACCCCGCGAAGGCCTTGGCGAAGTCCGAGCCGCGAGGCACGATGACCCAATCGAAGTGGTACCGCTCGAAGGTGTCCAGGTCGAGCAGCACGTACATTGCCCGGTAGGTCTCCATCACTCGGAAATCACCGCGCTCCCACAGATGCATCCGGCCGTCGATGAACAGCTTCGTCTGGATCCCGTGGCCGATCAGAAAGCCACCCCAGTCGTAGAAATTGAACCCGCGGCCGACCGGGGGATGGGCGAGCAGATAGCGAACCAGACCCTCCGAGCAGTGCATGCCATGCGTGCAGTACGCCTCGGTCGGGCTTCTCCAGAGATCCTGATAAACCGATCGGTTGGCGAAGACGGCCATGCCAAAGACGGCAACCATGGCCACGACGACGAGGCCCGTTCGAGCCAGGCCGTGGACGCGTACCCGCACCTGCCAGATGGCCGAGGCGGCGAAGGGCAGGGTGAGCACCAAGAAGACGGGCACGTGCCGCCTCGACGAGACGGCCAGGTAGAAGGTCAAGGCGGCCACGAGCAGGCTCGGGACGTCCTCGAGCTTCCGCCGCATGAGGAATCCGGCGGCGAGGAGCAGCGTGTAGGCCAGGAACACCAGGCCGACGATCTCGGAGAAGTCCGGGCGCATCCACTCCACCACGGCCTCGAGGAGCGGGCTTCGGAAGTGCCTCAGGGCTTCCAGGTACACGTGATAGGTGAACGGGTTGACGAACGTCAGCATGATCGATGCGAGGAAGGAGGCCGCGAACATGTACCAGCGGCGGGGAATCACCCCTCCCTTGATCTTGAGAAGGACGAAGTCGCCCCCCACGTATACGCCGAAGACGATGAGGGCGAGCAGGAACGAGCCGTGCAGGTTCGTCCACAGACAGAAGAGGAGGGGAAAGGCGACGTAGGACCATGTGTGCCCCTGCCGCTCCCGGAACAGGAGATCCACGAACATGGCGAGGAGGAGCATGCCCACGACCTGGGTGCGGAGCCCCTGGTGGAGCGCTTCCTTGCTCAAGGCGGCGAAGAACACGGCCAGGATCGCCGTCCGCCAGAAGGCGAGCGGGACCTGCCTGACGCAGAGGTAGAAGGTCAGGAGACCGACCACGGCCCCCGCGATGGCCAGACCGAAGAACGAGATGTGGTTGTAGAGGAAGTACAGGAGCGGGTCATACAGCCAGGAGTGATTGACCCACTCGTAGCCCGGCATCGTCCAGGAATAGATGTCGTGGCGGAGAATCTCCCCGTGGGTCACGAGGTATTCGCCGTACCGATAGTGCCAGCCCCAGTCGTAGTCGGTATACGGGGTGATGAGGGCGACGAGCAGGCCTAGGTAGACGACGGCGGAGAGCAGACGCTCCCACCACCGCCCTCCGTTCGTCGTCTGCGACAGCTCACGGCCGGCGGGCGGGCGACTCGGCATGCTCACGCCATTCCGGCGCTCGAGGGAGGCGCGGGCAATCGAAGGAGCTGACCGGCGGGCTTCGCCTGCGGTCCTAGACGCCGCGCCGGCCATGGGAAGCCCCCATCACGAGGCCACCGCAGGCCGCCTCAAGATTCTCCTCGCGCCGATGTACGGCCCGAGCCTCCGCGGATCCATTGATCACGAAATTTCTACACCCGACGGAATCTGAAGTTGAAGCGCCGGATCTCGAACTGCTGGTTCGGGTTGGGCGTGAAGTCGACATACTTCTGCAGCCCATAGTCCTCGTAGGGCTGGATGACGGGCAGCCACGGGAAGTGGTCGAGGAAGATCCTCGTCATGTCCCGATACGCATCGCTCCGGAACTTCTCGTCCACCGAG
>WNFG01000576.1_pt1 | contig 30682 bp, 31 predicted proteins | sample 5400431 | NCBI WGS metagenome assembly WNFG01 (sample SAMN13153346, study PRJNA577476) | soil metagenome | isolation source: 120 cm saprolite under Douglas fir tree site 2 hole 3 replicate 2 | place: USA:California | collected 2015-04-18 | reverse complement strand
AAGCCCCGTACTCTTTCCCGTAGCCCATTGATTCTCCCTTTTCAAGACGCTGCTTCACCTGGGCATCATGCAGTCACCAATCACGAGTCACCAGTCATCGCATTTGACTCTCTCACCCCGCACCCCTAGCATACAAAGTTACGGAAATGTCTGCTTACGCCAACACCGGAACCGTGCTGGACCGCATTCTGGAGGCGCGGCGCGCCGAAGTCGATCACCGCAAACGCGTGCTCCCGGAGACCGCGCTCAAGTATGGCGTGAAAGCGGCCACGCCGCTGCGCGATTTTTCCGCGGCGCTCTGCCGCAACGGCTTGAACGTTCTCGCGGAGCTGAAGCCCGCTTCGCCTTCGCGCGGCGTGATTCGCGAGCCATTCGATCCGGTGGCGCTGGCACAAACCCTGGAAGCCGCGGGCGCTCGCGCTCTCTCGGTGCTAACGGAGGGAGAATTCTTCCGTGGCTCGCTGAAAAATCTGCGCGATGCGCGCAAGGCCATCCAACTCCCGGTGCTGCGCAAGGATTTTATTTTCGATTCCTGGCAAGTCTGGGAAACGCGCGCCAACGACGCGGATAGTTTTCTGCTGATTGTCGCCACGCTGGGCGACGGTTTGCTGCGCGACCTGATCGCTCTTGGCCGAGATCTGGGCATGGAGCCGCTTGTCGAAGTGCACACCAGAGAAGAACTCGATCGCGCGCTCGCCGCCGGCGCGCGCATTCTGGGTGTAAACAATCGCGATTTGAAGACACTGACCGTCAACGTCAATACTTCGTTTGAATTGATCGGCCGCATCCCGGATGAATGCGTCGCCGTCAGCGAATCAGGGCTGCGCAGCTACGACGATCTCATGAAACTTCGCGCTGCGGGCTTCGATGCCTTTCTTGTTGGCACGCAGCTCATGCTTTCGCCCGATCCCGCAGCAGCCCTTTCCGCGCTTCTGCTCGCTCCGCCGAGGACGACGTAGTCAGCCATGGTCCGCGTCAAGATTTGCGGCATCACCAATGCGGCCGACGCTCTCGCCGCCATCGACGCCGGCGCCAATCTGCTCGGTTTCAATTTTTACGCGAACAGCCCCCGTCACATCAGCGCAGCCGAGGCCGCAGAAATCCGTTCGCAGCTTCCGAAGAAGGTTAAAGCAGTGGGCATTTTCGTCAATGCCGCTCCGGCGGAAGCCGCCGCTCTCTGCAAGTCGCTAAAACTCCATGCTGCCCAGCTCCATGGCGACGAAACTCCTGAAGACGTTGCCGAGCTGGCCGCCAGCCTCCCGGTTTTCAAAGCTTTCCGCGTCGAGCCCGATTTTCCCCTGGCCACACTCGATGAATATCCGGAGGCGTATGCCTTTCTGTTTGACGCCGCGCACACAGGCCAATATGGTGGTACGGGGCACACCACCGATTGGGACGTGGCGCGCCGCGCCACGGTTGGCCGCCGTATCATTTTGGCAGGCGGGCTGAAAGTCGAAAACGTGGCCGCGGCGGTGCGCATTGTGCGCCCTTACGGAATTGACGTCGCCAGCGGCGTGGAATCAGAACCGGGTAAGAAAGATCATGGCCGGCTGCGGGAATTTATTCAGGAAGTCCGCCGTGCCGAACGAAAGTAGCGGCAGAGCATGGAAAATAGAAATTAGAAAATAGAAATTAGAAAATGAGCTCCATTCTACAGTTACCGACTACAGCCCCGGGGCGCTTCGGGCCTTACGGCGGGCGCTACGTTCCTGAAACGCTGATGGTTCCGCTCTTCGAACTTGAGCGCGCTTATGAACTTGCGAAAGCAGATCCATCGTTTCAAGCGCGGCTCCAGGATCTGCTGAAGAATTTTGCCGGGCGCCCGACCCCGCTGCAGTTCGCTTTGCGGCTCACGGAAAAACTCGGCGGTCCGCGCATTTATCTGAAGCGCGAAGATTTGCTGCACACTGGCGCGCACAAGATCAACAACGCCATCGGGCAGGGCCTGCTCGCGGTGAAGATGGGCAAGCCGCGCATCATCGCGGAAACCGGCGCAGGGCAGCACGGAGTGGCCTCCGCCACCGTCGCCGCGCACCTGGGCCTCGAATGCGTGGTCTACATGGGCACGGAAGACATGGCGCGGCAAGCGCTCAACGTCGCGCGCATGCGCATGCTGGGCACCCAAGTCGTGGGCGTTGAATCCGGCAGCCGCACGCTCAAAGACGCCATCAACGAAGCCATGCGCGATTGGGTGACCAATGTTCGAAGCACGCACTATCTTCTCGGCTCCGTTCTCGGCGCGCATCCTTATCCCACGATGGTACGCGATTTTCAGGCAGTCATCGGCCGCGAAGCGCGCGAGCAAATCCTCGCCGCGGAAAAGCGCCTGCCCACGCATCTTTTCGCTTGCGTCGGGGGCGGTTCGAATTCCATCGGGCTGTTTTACGAATTTCTCCGCGACGCGGACGTGAAGATGATTGGCATCGAAGCCGGCGGCCGCGGCGGCGAACTCGGCGAACATGCCGCTCGCCTCGCCGCGCACCAAGGATTTTCCGGAGCACGCCCCGGCGTTCTACAGGGAACGTACACGTACGTTTTACAAAATGAGGACGGCCAGATCGCCACCACGCATTCCATCTCCGCGGGCCTCGATTATCCCGCCATCGGCCCCGAACATGCCTGGCTTGCCGACCAGCGCCGCGCCGAATACTCTGCCGTCTCCGATCGAGCTGCTCTCGACGCCGCGCGCCTGCTCTCGCGCACCGAAGGCATCATTCCGGCGCTCGAATCTGCGCATGCCGTTGCTGGCCTCATCGAGCGCGTTCCCAAAATGAGCAAGAGCGATCTCGTCGTTCTTAATTTATCCGGCCGCGGTGACAAGGACATGGACACTTACTCCCGCCTGCTCTAATCTTTACTCTTTCCCAAAAACCCATGTCCTCGATATCGTCCAATTCGAGCCGCATCTCCAAATGCTTCGCCGAATTGCGGGCGTCCGGGGAACTCGGCATAGTCGCTTACATTGTCGCTGGCGATCCTTCTCTTGAAGCTTCATTGAAATATGTTCTCGCACTCGCTGAAGCCGGTGCCGATGTGATCGAACTCGGCGTGCCATTCAGCGACCCGCTTGCCGATGGGCCCACGATTCAGCGCGGCGCGGAGCGCGCGCTGAAAGCCGGCGCTACGTTGGCAGGCGTTCTGGATCTCGTTCGCCGCATCCGCCAATCGTCGCCAGTTTCCATCGTTGTCTTCAGCTACTACAATCCCATTTTGCAAATGGGGCTCGAAGAATTCGCTTCTGCCGCTGCATCCGCCGGCGCCGATGGCGTTCTCGTCACGGATCTCACGCCCGAAGAGTCCGAAGAGTATCGGCGCATTCTCGCCGCTCATCATCTCGACACGATTTTCCTCGGCGCGCCGACTTCCACGGACGAACGACTGGCGAAAATCGCCGCGTGCTCTTCCGGCTTCCTCTATCTGATTTCCCGCACCGGCGTTACCGGTGCGAAGGATGCCTTGCCTGACGATCTCCCCGCCCTCCTTCGGCGGGCCCGCGCCGTCACGCAGCTTCCTATTGCCGTTGGCTTCGGCATTTCGCTACCCGGCCATGTTTCCATTCTAGGCGGGCTGGCCGACGCCGCCGTGGTCGGCTCCGCGCTCGTTTCCGAGATTGAAAAGGCGCCATCTGTCGATGCGGCGGCGCTTGCCCTTGGTAGTCGGATCCGGGCGCTCAAGGAAGCTGCTCGCCACGGACTCTCGCGCCGCGAGGTGGCGCCATGAGTCTTGCCGATTGGCGACGGCGCATCGATGAGATTGACAAGAAACTGGTGGAGCTATTGAACGAGCGCTCGCGCTGCGCGCTCGAAATCGGCAAGCTCAAGCAAGCGGCGAAAATTCCGTTGTACCAGCCGGACCGGGAAAGCGAAGTGCTGGCAAACGCGGAAAGCAACAATTCGGGGCCGCTGACGGACGCCGCGATTCGCCGCCTGTTCGAGCGCATCATTGACGAAGCGCGCGCGGCGGAACGTAACGCCATGCATTCCGGAGACGGTGGCGGAAAAGCCGGGAATGAATGAGCCGGTTTTATGGTCTGTGTCTGAAAGGCATTTGTCGAGGCCGGCTTAAGCCCGGCGTACCCAGTTTGAGGACTTTCAAGGAGTAAAACACGGGACTAAAGTCCCGCCACTACATCGCTTCGAGAAGGAAACGGGAAACTTTTATGGTCATTGTGATGCAAGAAGGGGCTACTGACGCCCAAATCCAGCATGTCATCGACCGGCTGGTCGCGAGCGGGTTCAACGTACACCGCTCGACAGGGGAATCGCACACGGTGCTCGGAGCCGTCGGCGTTCACCGCGACTTCGATCATCGCGACTTCGAATTGCTGGATGGGGTGCGCGAAGTCATGCGCATCACTCAGCCGTTTAAATTAGCCAGCCGCCAGTTCAAGCCCGAAGGCACCATCGTCGATCTCGGGCGCGGCGTCAAAATCGGTGGCGCGGAAGTGGCCGTGGCCGCTGGCCCTTGCTCGGTGGAATCCCGCGAGCAGATTTTTTCCGTGGCAGAAAGCGTCGCTAAGGCTGGGGCAAAAATTCTGCGCGGCGGGGCTTTCAAGCCACGCACGTCCCCTTATGCTTTCCAGGGCATGGGCGAACCGGGCCTCCAGCTCATGCGCGAAGCCGCGGACAAATTCGGCCTCTTCACCATCAGCGAAGTGATGGACGCTTCGCAGATTCAGATGATGATGGGTTACGTGGACATCTTCCAGGTCGGCGCGCGCAACATGCAGAATTACTACCTCCTTCGCGCGCTCGGCGAAATTCGCAAGCCCGTGCTGCTGAAGCGCGGAATGTCCGCCACGATGGAAGAACTGCTGATGAGCGCGGAATACATCCTCGCTGGGGGCAACTACAACGTAATTCTCTGCGAGCGCGGCATCCGCACGTTCGAGACGTACACCCGCAACACCTTTGACATTGCCGCCATTCCCGTCGTCAAAAAACTTTCGCATCTACCGATGTTCGGCGATCCTTCGCACGGCACCGGCCGCCGCGACAAAGTGCCGCCCATGGCGCGCGCCGCCGTCGCCGCCGGCGCAGACGGCTTGCTCATCGAAGTTCACAACGATCCGGACCACGCGCTCTCCGACGGCGCGCAGTCTCTCGAGCCCGGGCAATTCGCGCAATTGATGGGCGAGCTGCGCATCATCGCGCCCGCGATTGGCCGCCGCATCGCGTAAACCATGGCGGCCGGTCACCTCATCTCGCGCGTTACCATCCTGGGCATCGGCCTGATCGGCGGGTCGTTCGCCCTTGCCTTACGCAAATACACCAAGGAAATGCACATCTCCGGATGGGATCGCCCTGACGTCGCTCGCGAAGCGCAGGGCCGCGGCGCTATCGACGAATGTTTTTCCGGCGAGCTGGCTCCTGCTCTGCAAAGCTCCGATTTGATTTACATAGCGCTGCCCATCGCCGCGACCATCGATCTTCTTCCGGAAATCGCGCGCCACGCTCCTACTCACGCGCTGGTCACCGACGCCTGCAGCACCAAGGTTCGCATCGCGCAAGCTGCGACCGAGCTTTTCCCCGGCGAAAAAGGCCCGCTCTTTCTCGGCGGGCATCCCATGGCCGGCAGGGAACTCCCAGGCATCGGGAACGCGAACGCCGATCTTTTTCGCGAAAATACCTACGCGCTGATCGCTAACTCCAGCGAACCCGTAGTGGCGGGTCTTCAGACCCGTTCTGTTTCCATTGCCAACGAACCGAGCTCCTCTCAAGATCCGCGCATTTCCGCGTTCGTCAAAATTCTCGAAAAAATCGGTGCCCGCCCGCTGTGGCTCGGTGCACCGCAGCATGACTACGCCGTGGGCTTGGCTTCGCATCTTCCGCAACTCGCCGCCGTGGCGCTCGCCGGCTTTCTCTACGACCGCCTGGACGAGAATGGTTTACCTATTATGCTCGCCGGCCCCGGCCTCCGCGATTCGCTACGCCTTGCCGGCAGTCCATATTCGACGTGGCGGGACATCGTCCTCACCAACCAGGAAGTGCTTTCCGCCGCGCTTGATCTCTTCGCACGCCGCCTCGACGACCTGCGCGAAAAACTCGCCTCTCGCGAACTTGAAGCCGACTTCGATGCCGCCAATGAACTTTATAAGCTCCTCCGCTCCCTCTAACGCGCGGCGTTTGCGCAAATTTCGAGCGACGCCTTTTTACGCGTTGCTTGAATGGAAATGGTCGCGTAGCATACCGCGCATGACGCGTGTCCGTGGCATCGGCGGAGTCTTTTTCAAATCTGAAAATCCAGAAGCTCTCCGCGGTTGGTACGCCAGGCATCTTGGCATTGTCAGCGAAGGCGACACTGGAACCATGTTTCGCTGGAATCAGCCGGACAGCCCTTCAAAAGACAATTTCACGGCCTGGTGTATTTTTCCTTCCACCACGGCGTACTTTGGCGAGACTAAAGCGAGCGCAATGGTGAATTACGTCGTGGACGATCTGCACGCAATTCTGAAGGCCTTGCGTGATGAACGTGTCTGGGTTGACCCGAAGGCCGAGGAATACGAGTACGCAAGATTTAGCTGGATCATGGACCCCGATGGTAACCGCATCGAGCTGTGGGAGCCTCTGCCGAAAAAGTCGCTGCCCTGATCACTTCGGAACACCTTATGGACAAACGCATCGCCTCTGCCGACGCCGCCATCGAGAAATTGACAGACGGTTGCACCATCCTGATGGGCGGCTTCGGGCTTTGCGGCGTTCCGGAAAACTTGATTGCGGCGGTCCAACGCAAAGGCACGAAAGACTTGACCATCGTCAGCAATAATGCGGGCGTGGATGGTTTCGGCATCGGCGTGCTGCTGCTGCAGCGGCAGGTCAAGAAAATGATCTCCACCTACGTCGGCGAAAATAAGCTTTTCGAGCAACTGGTGCTGAGCGGGGAGTTGCAAGTTGAATTGAATCCTCAAGGAACGATGAGCGAACGCCTGCGCGCCGGGGGCGCGGGCATCGCCGCGTTCTACACGCCCACGGGATACGGAACGATGGTCGCGGAAGGAAAAGAGACGCGCGAGTTCGATGGCCGCATGTACGTGATGGAGCGTGCTCTGCGCGGCGATTTCGCGTTCATTAAGGCGTGGAAAGGCGACCGCTGGGGAAATCTCATTTATCGCAAGACGGCGCGCAACTTCAATCCCATGATGGCAACGGCCGCGGATTACGTCATTGCCGAGGTCGAAGAACTTGTCGAGCTGGGCCAGCTCGATCCCAATCAAGTTCATACGCCAGGAATTTTCGTCGATGCCATTTTCCAGGGCGCAAAGTACGAAAAGCGCATCGAGCGCCGCACGGTGAGGAAAGTGTAGTGGCCAGTCTTTAGACCGGTTGCTTTTATCTTTGGGCTTGTCTGTGAACTGAAAACTGCCAACTGAGAACTCTTAATGCCACTAAACGAAGATCAAAAACGCGAACGCATTGCCCGCCGCATCGCGCTCGAATTGCGCGACGGCTACTACGTCAATCTCGGAATTGGCATGCCGACGCTCGTTGCCAACTACGTTCCGAAAGGCATGGATGTCATTCTGCAATCCGAAAACGGCATGCTCGGCGTTGGACCTTATCCGCTCGAATCCGAAATTGATCCCGACCTCATCAACGCCGGCAAGGAAACCATCACCGAACTCCCGGGCAGCGCCTATTTTTCTTCCGCTGATTCTTTTGCCATGATTCGCGGCGGCCACGTTGATCTCACTGTACTCGGCGCGTTGCAGGTCGATGAAAAGGGAAATCTCGCCAACTGGGCTATCCCAGGCAAAATGCTGAAAGGCATGGGCGGCGCGATGGACCTCGTGGCCGGCGCCAAGCGCGTTTTTATCGCCATGGAGCACGCTACTCGGGACAACAAACCGAAAATCCTGAAAAAGTGCACGCTGCCGCTTACGGGCGTCGAGGTCGTCGACCACATCGTTACCGAATTCGCGCTCATCGACGTCACTCCCGATGGCCTCCTGCTTCGCGAGCTTGCTCCCGACGCCACTCTCGACCAAGTCCAGTCCGTCACCGAGCCCAAGCTACTGCTTCCTCCCGGCGGCCCCAAACCCATGCCCACCTGAGCACGCAGGTTATGAGCGCGAAGAAAACAAAACGGGATAGGCCGACCAAGCGAAAACCGCCGACGATGCGCGAGCGGCCGAAGATGCCGCCAGTCTCGGAAGAGATGAAACAATGGTCCGCGATGCTAAAAACAGAACTGATTGGCTGGCCGCAGGTCGCGTCCGGGCCGATGTTTGGCATGTCGGGCATGTATCGACGCAAGAAAATCTTTGCGGCTTTGCCGGTGTCGAGGGGATTCGACACTCCCAGCTCCATCATATTCCGATTCGATCCCATGCCGGCGGAGTTGAATCAGCGCGCGCTCAAGGAGCCGCGCATCACTCCGGGAACGCGCTGGTTTTCCTTCGAGATCCAGTCCACGGAAGATCTACGCGACGCCCTGTGGTGGCTTAACCAAGCTTACGAGGCCGCCAAGAAATAGCCGGGGCCTCGCCGTCCCACCGGCCTTTTACTTCTCTTCAGAAGTAGAACCATGCAGGTGCCGGGCAGTGGTGAACGAATAGTGCAAGCCCGACAAGATGCTTAGCGCCGTAACTGCATAAATAAGGACCTGGTCAAGACCAGCTAGGTGGTAAGCGGGATAGGCAGCGCCCAAAATGACGAGGAACACCAGGATAATCTCGGCGGCGGTGGTCAGTTTGCCGTAAATACTGGGCGGAAATGGCCGGTAGCCGGAGGTCAGCAGGATCACGACAGCAACAATCAGGATCAGCACGTCACGACTGAAAACCAGGATGGTGAGCCACCAGGCCAGTTGTTTCTTAAACGCCAGGAGGACGAACGAGGAAGACAGCAAGAGTTTGTCGGCGATGGGATCGAGATACGCGCCGAGGGCCGAGCGCTGGTTGAGGCTGCGCGCGAGCAAGCCGTCAACACCATCGGAGAGGCCGGAGACGATGAGAACGAGGAGCGCCCAACGGTAACGATCGTAGGCGATGAGCATCAGAAAGACCGGCAGAAAGCCCAGACGCAGAAACGTGATTTGATTGGGAACCGTCCAGATGCGGCCTTTCATTGCGATTCAGGATAACGCAGTTCAGGCGAATTGCGCGAGATAGTCGGAGAGCGAACGCCCCACCTTGCGCGCGAAAAGTTCGTTCATCGAGGGGATGGAGCCTGAGGGCTCGTCAAGAGAGACGCGCTCGACGCGGTTCATGGGAAAGAAAATGGTGGGGAGGCCCATGCGCTCGCCATCCGGTTCATTGAGCTGGCGGATGAAATGGTCGAAGGAATTGAGATCGATGCCGCGGAGCGTGATTCCCGAGGGGGTGATGGCCAGCAGTTCGCCCCACACCTTTTCCTTGGGCGTGTGCAGGCTGACGACGACGATGGAATGTGGGTCCACAGGTGGCGCCTCTTGTGAAGAATAGAGTATCGCACTTTTTCTCGCGGCGTCGGCGGAAACTGTCTATTGCAGCGGCAGCGGGTCGTGGAAATGAATTAGCATCAGCGCGAAACTCGCTACGATAAGAAGTCCCGCAAGCCAGCCCAGCGCGTAAGCGATCTGCTTTTCGCGCGCGTTCATCGGCTGGCGATCGGCGAAGATTTTGCCAATGCCGAATCCGGCCGCGAAACCTCCCATATGAGCGGCGTTGTCCATGCCAAGAAATCCCATATAGCCGATAACGAACAGAATGACGACCGAGGTGATCAGCCTGGAGCGCAACTCGCGAATGAATGACCCGCCGCGCTTGCTGGTGACCGCCAGCATCGCCCCCACCAGGCCGAGCAAAGCGCCACTGGCGCCAAGCGAAAAGTGACCCGTCCAAACGCTCACAAGAAATCCAAACGCGCCCGTGAAAACGTAAAGAAACAAATATTTCGCCGAGCCATACAACTCTTCCAGCGCCGGCCCGAACTGCATCAGCCCCATCATATTGAAGCCGATATGGAGCAGTCCTCCGTGCAAAAACATGGCGGTAATCACACGCCACCATTCATGCTCGACAAAAAAACCATACGGATGACTCGCGCCCAGCCGGTAGGAGGCCTCCGGGCTCATACCGAATAAAGTGTGCAGACCGCCGGCTTCGCCTGCTTGTGTGGTTAAGACCATGCTGATACCCAACATTAAAATGTTGGCCCCGAGCATCGCCGAGGTCACGGGCGTTTCCTGCTCGCCGAAGAGTCCGGAAAATTTCTTGCTAAGCGCTGCAAGAGAAAATCGCGTGCTGGCGCCGCATTCGTGGCAGCGTGTCGCGCTGATTCCCACCAGCGCTCCGCACGCCGGGCAGATTTTCGGCCGCGGCTGTTGCTCGCTGCCGAAAAATCCGCGCATCGCGTTTTTCCATTTTTCCACGCGCCACTGCCACCGGTAGGGAAGCGCCAACTCTCCTCCTTGCGACCCGTGAACCGCGTTCCTATAATACCCAAGTCGCCGCGCTTCTTCTCTTTGCGGCGAGTCTTCCGGGGATTTGGCGCTTATGGACAAATTCGAGGAGTTCGGCAAGCGCATCGACGAGGAGTTCGCGCGGCTCAAGAGTATCAAGAACTTCGAGGACTTTGGCAGGCGCGTGGACGAAGAACTCGATCGCGTGAAGAGTTTCGTGAAAGAAGAAGTCGCGCCGGAAACGGAAAAGCGCACCGCACAGTTTCTGCGCGAGGTTTCCGAAAAGCTCACCGAGGCGGCGGCGTGGATCGAAGCGCGCAACGCCGCGCGCAATGCGCAGAGCGACCAGCGCCCTCCCGCCGCGCCCCCTCCGCGGAATCCGCCATCCACATGACGCAGGCCGCGCATTGAACAGTCCTATGGAGAGAGCTACCGTCAGCGCGGATTCGCGCCAACCCGTTTCCCGGAGTCAATTTCGCTGCCTCTCGCATATTTCCCGTCATCCATTCTTCGCACGCTATGTACTCTGTGCTCTCTGCGCCCTCTGTGTTAGTTTTTCCGGTTGCGCATCGCGCAAACCGATCGCCGACCGCCGCCAACCGCCTCCCGCTCAGCCCGCGGAAACACCGGCGGGAACCGAAGAGGCCACGAAGCGCTCGACCGATGTGCCGGAGCCGCCGCCGCCGGCGACGGCGGTCTCACCGAGGCGTGGCAAGCCCGCTCCCGCGCCTGCTCCCTCGGGTTACACGGAGGAAGGCAACGCTTCCTGGTATGGCGTGCCGTTTCACGGGCGGCGCGCCTCGAACGGCGAGATTTACGACATGTATAAACTCACCGCGGCGCATCGCACGCTGCCATTCGAGACCATGGTGCGCGTCACCAACTTGAGCAACGGCAAGTCCACGGTGGTGCGCATCACGGACCGCGGCCCGTTTGTCGACAATCGCATCATCGATCTCTCGTTGGCTGCCGCGCGCGAAATGGATTCAGTTGTCGCGGGCGTCGTTCCGGTGCGCGTGGAAGTTCTTGGCGGCGTCGATCCCACCGCCGGTTTTTTCACCGTGCAGGTTGGCGCTTTCCGCGACCGCGGCAATGCGGAGCGCCTGCGCGAGCGCCTCAACACTTCTTACTCGCCCATTTTCATCCAAGAATATGATTCTCCCGACGGCGTGTTTTATCGCGTACGTATCGGCAGGATTTCCGGCGAAGAGGCCGCGCGCCAATTCGGCGAGCAGCTGCGCGCGCGTGAAAGTTTCACGCCGTTTGTCACGCGTCTCGACGAAGGCACACCCGCAGGAGGGAATCGATGAGCGCCGACTGTTTGTTCTGCAAAATCGCCGCGAAGAAAATTCCGTCAAAGGTCGTCTACGAAGATCCTGATCTCTTCGCTTTCGAAGACATCAGCCCGCAAGCGCCCACGCACATCCTGATCTGCCCGCGCAAACACTTCGAATCGTTGAATGAGGCCACCACCGAAGATCAAGCTGTCCTTGGCAAGCTTCAACTGGTCGCCGCGCAACTCGCGCGCGAACGCAATCTCCTCGCGGGCTACCGCACCGTGCTAAACAATGGCAGCGGTGCGGGCCAGTCGGTGTTCCATCTCCATTTGCACTTGCTCGGCGGGCGGCAATTCCGCTGGCCGCCGGGATAGTCTCAGAGCGGCTGCCAAGTGCGTCTCAAGGGCGTGCCACTTCGGTAAGACAGGCTGATCCCGGTCAGATCAACTCGACGAAGTCATGTTCACGGCTCTTTTCCGGTAGCAACACCAAAACAGCCCGGTCCATTGTCGCGAGCTTGCCTTTCTTATGGATGGCCAGCCCAAGCAGATAAGCATCGGTCACTTGCTGGTGACCCGCCAATCGGGGATTGCATCGTTCAAATGCCCGGTTGGCGCTGAGCTCATCAGCCCAGAACCGATGCGCAGGATGGCCAAGATTAGCTTGCAGAAGAGCGAGAGCGTGCGCTGGCGAGAGTGCATTTGGAGAGAAAGCCGGATTCGAGAGGATACGCACAAAGCCAGTCTCCGTCATTGGGCAGGTTGCCCATCCCTCGCGCGCGTGGCGCGCAAGCCATTCCAGGACTTTCTCATGGGCGCGGTGCGTGGGCCACGCCATGGCGATAAGGACATTGACATCCAGCAGGAAACCGGCTTTCACTCCAATTCGTCCTGAAGTTTTTCGACGTCCTCGGTGCTTACCGGCGGAGAGCCGGGGGGCAGCTCGACAACGTGAAATCCGTTGACGACGCGGGTTTGCAAAGGTGCTTGCAGTCCCCGCCGTATCAGGTCTGATACCGCTTTTCCGATGGCGACATCCCGCCTCATAGCGTATGTTCTTACTTCCTGAAGAACATCATCATCCAGCGATAGTGTGGTCCTCATAGCCATATGATGCTACAGATCAGGAATGATGTCAATCACGCAAGAAGACATCACAATTGTGATCTGGTGCAAAATTGGGTCACGCGTGGCGGGCCGCTCTTCCGTGATTGCGGCCAAGTTGGTCGATGGTATGGCTCAAGCTAAGATAGAAGCCGCTTCCAGGAGGAATGCATGCGATCGCGGCAACCGTTTTTGTCATTGCTTCTGCTCGTCGCAGGGATTGTAGTTTGCGCGGGGCTGCCGTCCCTTGCCGCCGCCCAGCAAACTGTGGCCGCCGCGGGGGGAAAAGCTCTTACCATAGAGCGCATCTATTCGCAGCCGAGCTTGAGCGGGCGGTTGACGCGGGGCTTGGCATGGACTCCGGATGGCAAGCGGCTCAGTTATTTCGAGACAAAAGGCTCCGGGAAGGAAGCTAAGACTGAACTTTGGGTGATCGACGCCGCGTCGGGGGAACGGCGGCTTCTCGTTGCGGCTGACAAACTCGAATCCATTTTGCCTGTGGATACATCGAGGCCCATGCAAGCCACCGGGCTGGGGCGCCGCGCTCCCTCTCAATATCAATGGGCGCCGGATGGCGCGGGCATTTTGTTTGAAGGTCCGACGGCGCTTGCTTGGCTGGATGTGAAGTCACAAATAGGGCGCACGCTGGTCCCCGGCAAAGCAGGGATCGCGGACCCCAAGATTTCTCCGGACGGCCGCTATGTAAGTTTCGTTCGCGATCACAATCTCTGGCTCGTGGGCGTGGCCGACGGCCATGAGCGAGCCATCACGCAAGGCGGTACGGAAGAAATTCGCAAAGGTGAGCTCGACTGGGTCTACCCGGAAGAGTTGGATATTAAGACGGCGTACTGGTGGTCGCCGGATTCCTCCGCGATCGCTTATCTTGAAATGGACGAGCGCAAAGTTTCGCAGTACCCATTGGTTGATTTTTTGTCGCCGAGCGGAGAGGCGGAGATGGAGCGCTATCCGGTCGCGGGTGGCGCGAATCCCATCGTCCGTGTTTTTGTTGCCTCGCTCGGCGGCGACGAACCTCGCGCGGTGGACATCGGCGCTGAAACTGATATCTACGTTCCACGAGTGAACTGGCTCACGGACTCCAAACATCTTGCGATTCAACGTCTCAATCGCGCGCAAACCAGGCTGGATCTCCTGATCGCGGACACCAACACCGGCGAGACGCGCTCCGTTCTCAGTGAAAATGACCCCAACTGGATTAACCTCAGCGACGATCTTTATTTTCTCAAGGATGGCAAGCGCTTTTTGTGTTCCACCGAGCGCAGCGGCTACCGCCATCTGTACTTGTACGATGTTGGCGGCAAGCAGCTTGCGCAGCTCACCAAAGGCGATTGGGAAGTCGCTGGACTCGACGGCGTTGACGAAGCGAAGGGTCTCGTTTACTTCACCGCCACCGAAAAATCTCCCCTCCAGCGGCAGCTCTATCGGGTCGCTCTCGATGGCTCGGGTTTTGCGCGCCTGACCAAGGAAGATGGCACGCACGCCGCGGTCTTCGCACCAAACGCTTCGGCCTTCATTGATACTTTTTCCAGCACCGCTGCACCGCCGCGTCAGGATCTTTACCGCGCTGACGGATCGCACATCGCTGCGATCAACGAAAATAAAGCCTCCGAGCTGACCGATTACCATCTCTCTCCCATGGAATTTGTCACCGTGAAAACTCACGATGGCGTACAACTCAACGCCAGCATCATCAAGCCGCCGGACTTCCAGCCGCAGAAGAAATATCCGGTGCTGGTTTACGCGTACGGGGGGCCGCACGCTCAGGTTGTAAGAAATGCCTGGGGCGGCGCCACTTTTCTATGGCACCAGCTCATGGCGCAAAAGGGTTACATTATTTTCTCTGTGGACAATCGCGGTTCGGCGGGGCGCGGCCATGCGTTTGAAACGCCACTGCATTTCCGGCTGGGCGCGCAGGAACTCTCCGACCAGCGCGACGGCGTGCAATACCTCAAATCGCTGCCGTACGTCGATGCCAATCGTATCGGCATCTGGGGATGGAGCTACGGCGGCCACATGACACTTCACGCCATGTTTGAAGCCAGCGATGATTTCAAGGCGGGTTTTGCGGGCGGCCCGGTCACCGACTGGCGCTACTACGACTCGATCTACACCGAGCGCTACCTCGGCCTGCCGCAGAAAAACGAGAAAGGCTACCAGGATTCTTCCCCGGTGAAATACGCCGGGCAGCTTAAGGGCAAATTGCTCATCGCGCATGGCACCGGAGACGACAACGTGCACTTCGCGAACACGCTTTCAGTGATAAACGATCTCATCGAGGCGGGGAAATACGTCGAGGTTCTGGCCTTCCCAGGGCGTGGTCATGGGGTCAGCGATCCGCCTGCCCGGCGCGTTCTGATGCAGCGGGTCACGCAGTTTTTCCTAGATAACTTATAGATTCTGTTAGAGATAGCATGATCTGAAGCTCGGACTGAGATTTTCCGTGACACCGACCTGGAATTTGGTGTAATACTTGGTTGCGATGTATTACATCACAGGGAGGATTTGTGAAGGCCCAGATTCTAGTCAAGGTCAAAGTCGCCGATGAGGTTTGGATTGCCACGGCACTCCTTCACCGTGAACACCCCGAGGCTCCCGATTTCTTGATTGAAGAAATAGTTGACCGCGCTCGCCGCGAGCGTCTTCACGAACCTCTTCGTCCGGGTGTCTATGTTCACGTCGTGTTGCACTGCGTTGCCAATCGGCCTCCGAATCCAGGCCGTTACCGCATGCTCTTTGAAACGACGGAAGGCCGCCGCCGACTCTATCGAAAAGGTGACGTTTATCATCCCGCGCGCGAAGGCTCAAAAATCACGCCCGAGCCTGAAGACATTCCTGCGGAGTATGGCGAACTTCTAAATTGGTACCGCGAATGGAGCGAGCAATCGGCGGCGAATAGTGTTGAGATTGATCCGCTTCTTGCGCTGCGGGGATCCGGGAAACATATTTGGGCAGATGAGCATGCGGACGAATATGTCAATCGGCTGAGGGACGATTGGGAATGAGCCGCATCTTTTGGGACACGAATCTGTACATCTATCTCTTCGAAGACTCTGGGAAATTCAGCGAACAGGTCGCCGTCCTAAAAGACAAAATGGCGAAGCGCGGCGACCAGTTGTTTACTTCGGCGCTGACGATTGGGGAGCTGCTTGTAAAGCCTACCGAACTAAGGGATCTCGAACTTTGCCGCAAGTATGTTCGTGGGGTTAGCGCTTCTTCCCAGTTAATCTCGTTCGATGTAGAAGTTGCGCAGCTCTACGCGGGAATTCGCTCCGACCGCACCATCCGGTCTGCCGACGCGATTCAGCTGGCTTGCGCGGCTGCGGCTCGAGCGGACCTCTTTATAACGAACGATGGCCGCTTAATGGGTAAACGAATCAACGGCATTCAGTTCATCGTGCCGCTTGATCGCGTGCCTATTTAACGCGTGATTCGAAGAATCCAATTGACGAAAAACGCCGGGCGAAGCATGTGCTTCGCCCGGCGGATTCATTTCTGCTGCTGGCGCCGGCAGGCGCCGCGAATTCTAGTGCAGGCCGAAATACTCGACGTGGACATAGCGCCCGAGGCGGGCGTTGAAGAGCAGGTACCAGCCGGGGTGATGATCGTCGTCGTAGACATAGACGCGGTCGCGTTCCCATTCCCAATCGCGGCAGCGGTCGAGGTCGTAGTTGGCAACCACCCAATTCGAATTATCGTAGAGGACCACGCGGCGAGTCCGGTAGTCGATTCGGCGCGCGACATATACTTCTCTTACGTGCTCGTAGCGGCCGTGCGGATAAGCCCGCCCCGGCTGGATACGGTCGTGTTCGGAATCCCAATTCGCATGGGGATTGTGCGGGTTGTCCCAGCCCTTGTGTTTCCCGTTGTCGTGGCGGTCGCCGTCGTCGCCGCGATCTTCGTGCTTGTCCTGGCCTTTATGCTTCCCGTTATCATGGTGATCGTCGCGGTCTTGAGGCGGAGCAGCGATGGCCAGCGTTCCGGCCAGGGCCACGAAAAATATGCCCGATAAAATTTTGTGCATTTGTCATCTCTCCCAAAATAGCGCCGCCAGCCGATCCTTCTTTTCCAAACGTTGCTTCTTGATCGGCTCGGCCTTACGCAGGCGGATGGGCGCCTGCTCTATTGTCGTCCTTGCAGACTGCCCCTTCAATAGGCGCGAAGTCCGCGTTTCCCGACAGGCACGCCCTTCCGCAGCAAGGCGCTTCCGGCAGATCAACCTCTTCGGCGAGCGCGAAATCTGCCCGCAAGGCGATTCCTCGCGCGCGCCCATTCGGCCTTATAATCCCGCTGACCCGGGAGGTCGCCGTGCTGAAACGACTTTTTTTTCTAGCTGTGCTCGCCGTCGCCATTTGGGCCCCGATGCGTACCTTCGCGCAACAGGCTCCTCAAGAAAAAATGTCTCAGGAGAAAGACCAAGTACTGTGGCAGAAGCTGGAGGCAACCATCACCGGGGTCGACCGCAATTTGGACGGCGTTCTCGGCGTGGCTATCCTCGATCTCACCACCGGGCAAAAATATCTGCTTCACGCCGACGAGGTGCTTCCCACCGCCAGCTCGATCAAGATCGCCATCCTCGCGGAGCTTTATCACCAGGCGCAGCAGGGCAAACTCAAGCTGGGGGACCTCTACACCCTGCAATCGTCCGATCTCGTCGGTGGGAGCGGCGTCGCAAATGCGCTAACTCCGGGCGTGACACGCCTGACGCTGCGCGACGTCGCCGCGCTGATGATTTCCGTGAGCGACAACTCCGCCACCAATATCATCATCGACCGCGTGGGCATGGAAAACGTGAATGCGCTGCTCGATTCGCTCGGCCTGACGCACACGCGGCTGCGGCGGAAAATGATGGACGTGAAGGCTGCCGCGGAAGGCCGCGAAAACATCGCCACGCCGCGCGAGATGGCGGCGCTTCTGGAAGATTTGTATCGCGGAAAAGTTTTGAACAAACAGCTGACCGACGATCTTTTCGCGGTCCTCAGCGTACACAAGGAAAGCTACATCCCCAGGGAATTGCCCGAAGATTTGCGGGTCGCCAATAAACCCGGGGAGCTGGAAGGCGTGCGCAACGACTCCGGCATCGTCTTCACGGGCAACCGGCCGTTCGTGATTAGCGTGATGACAACTTATCTGCGCCGGGAAAAAGACGGCGGGGACGCCATCGTGCGGATCGCGACGGCTGCATACCAAATGTTCGACCGCCTCAGCCGCGCTTCGCAATATGGCCGCGTCGTTTCCGTGCACGACACGGGGAATCCCTGAGAAAATTCTTATTTAACATGAATTGCCCCGCGACGGCACGGCGTGCCGGATTGAAACACGCCCGATTGATCTTCATTATCGCTGTCTAAAACAAAGATCCCCACTAGCGCTTATTCCATAAATACCGACAACTAGAGCGAAACAGAAGACTTCTCCGATGTCAGCAAGCAGAGGTCATGGCTGCACGTGTCTCCACATTTGATGGGCAGAGGATTGCCATGTAAGTCGATGTGTGTTCAAGAAATGTTAGCGAGTCCTCATGAAATGTCAAAACATTTTCGGGGCAGCAGCTCTCATAATGATTTTCTTCACGACGGACGCTGAGGCGCAGACGCATTCAGACGAGCCCATCTTCCGGCCAACAGTTTTCGCACCCGAAGTCAAAAAGTCCAACCTTAACACTGAAATTGCGGCTCCGATTAAGGTCAAAGCGGACAATGACATTAAACTGCCGTCGGTGCCGCGCTTCCATAAGAAGCAGTTTCTAATTCTGAGTGCGGCAGTTTACGGTGCGAGTTTGGCGGACATGCGTCAAACGCTCCGGGAAAGAAAATATTCCTGGTGGTACGAAACCGATCCGCTGGCAAGGCCATTCGTGAGGCTGCCGACGCCCGCCTACTACGCAACGGGACTGGCGTTGGCCACCGGCCTGAATTGGATCAGCTGGAAAATGGGGCATTCGAGAAAATGGCGCAAGCTGGCAGCCATTCCGCAACTGCTGGTGATTGGGGGCAACACTTACGGCTATGAGAGCAATCGTTTCCAATAAGAGAAAACCAAAAGAGGGTTGAGAGTTAGGCGAAGTATTTTAGAGAAGCCGGAATCACAATGGGGCCACGAAAGCTCGCTCCGCCGATTCATCCATAAACCGACTTCACTTACGGGGCAACCACGTCCTTCAATCTCGACTTCACCTGCACCGCGGAAAGGCTGGAAGCATCCCAGCCGCCGCCCAGGGCTTTGATAAGGAGCACGCTGGTCACCAGCCGCTGTCCGTGAATCACCGCGAGTTCCTGTTCGTTGTTGAGCAGATTCTGCTGCGCGTTTACGACATCCAAGTAACTCACGAGGCCGCCGGTGTAGCGGCTGCTGGCGATGTCCAGGGTGCGCCGGGCGGCATCGACGGCCTGCAGTTGCGACTGGTTTGCCTGGTCCAGCACGGTCAAGCCGGTGACATCATCCTGCACCTCGCGAAAAGCATTCAAGACACTGTCACGATACGCAGCCACGCTGGCGTCGTAGCCGGCATTGGCGAATTGCACTTGCGCGCGCCGCGCGCCGCCGGTGAAGATGCTTTCCGCGACGCTGGCGCCGACCGCCCAGAAGGTACTCTGCACGTTCACCAGCTTGGCGATATCAGCGGCCTGCCAACCGCCATTTGCAAAAAGATTCAGCGACGGATAGTTCGCAGCCCGCGCAATTCCAATTTGCGCGTTGGCAATGGCCATTTGCCGCTCGGCTTCCGCGATGTCCGGACGCCGCTCCAGCAGATCGGAGGGCAGTCCGGCATCCAGTGCGAGCGGCACGTCTTTCAACTCGCCGTTCGCAAGATGAAAGTCCGGCGCAGGTTTCCCCGCCAGCACGGCGATGGCGTCTTCGAACTGTTTCCTTTGTTGTTGCAGCAGGATGGCCTGCGTCCGCGTGGTGTCCAGAAGCGTCTCTTCTTGCGCCACGTCCAGTCCGGAGGCTACGCCGCCTTTGTGCCGGGAATCCACCAGTTGCAGGCCCTTTTGCAGTGTCTCCACAGTGCGATTCAGAATTCCAATCTCCGTATCGAGCTGGCGCAGCGTGAAATAATCTCCCGCCAATTCCGCTGTGATCACCAGCCGCACGTTTTCGAGATCGGCTGCGCTGGCCTGATAGGACGCCTGCGCCGCTTCGATGCTTCGCCGGCGTCGTCCGAACAAATCCACTTCATAACCCGCCGCGAACGGCAGTGAATAGGAGTTCTGCGTGACCGCGGAGATTACGGGAAACGAGCTGTTTGGCGGACGGTTTCCGGAGATGCGTTGCCGCTCTGCTGATGGCGCCACGGCGAGATTGGGGAATTGCGTGGCGATCTGCACCGCCGCAGACGCCCGCGCTTGCTCCAGCCGCGCCGCGGAAACTTTAATGGTCTGGTTTGCATCGAGCGCTTGCTTTTCCAGCGCACTCAACTCGTCATCGTGGAAAACGCTCCACCATTCGCCCTTGGCAACGCCGTCTTTTGGAGCGCTCTCGCGCCAAGGCTCCGAGACATCCCACTTTGCAGGCACGGGCGCCGTGGCGCGCTGGTACTTCGGCCCCACGGTGCAACCACCGAGGAGAGCGCAAACACTGAGCCCAATCAAGGCGGGGAATGGCAGGAGGCGTTTCATTATTGCTTTTTGGGCCCTGGCGTGGCGTTTGGCTGGGGAGAGGACTGGCTCGGTGGTTGGTTCACGGCAATTTCCTTGACGTGGACTTCCTGTCCTTCCTCGAGGGAGTCCGCGGGATTCAACACGATCCAGTCTTTGGGGTCGAGTCCCTGCAAGACCTCGAGAGTGGTGCCATAGTCACGGCCAATGGTGAGCGATTTGAGATGCGTTTTATGATTGGCATCCACCACCACTGCGCGCAGTCCCTCGGAACGAAATAGCAGCGCGTTCACGGGCACGGCCAGTCGCGCTCCAGTCACCTTCACTTGCAAGTGCGCTTGGGAGTAGCCGCCAGGGAGCAGTGCAGCGGCGTGGTTCGGCACGTCCACTTCGGTGAGCAGCGTACGAGTGCCGGGGTCGATCGACTCCGCCGTGCGCACCACCTTGCCTTCGAATCTTTGGCCGGGATACTGCGTTAGCTCCAGGAAGGCGCCCAGTCCCGCGCGAATCGAGGGCGCGTAGGCTTCCGGAACGCTGACATAAACGCGAATCGGATCGGTTTGCGCGAGAACGAAGAGCTGCTCCGATGAACCCCCGTTCCCGGCGTTGATCAACGTCCCGGTATCCACGTTGCGCCGTGTGATCACGCCGCTGAAGGGCGCATAAATATGTTTGAAGGATTCCAGTTCCTCGAGCCGCCGCACGTTGGCTTCCGAGGATTTCATGATGGCGACTTTGGCTTCCAGGTCGCCGACGGCATTGTCAACCTCCTGCTTGGAGACGCCGTCGGTCTTGATGAGTTCCTGGTACCGCGTCGCGGTGATTTTGGAAAGATTGGCGTTGGCTTGCGCGGTATTGAGATCGGCGCGCGCCTGAGACAACTGCTGGTCGACTTCCGGAGTGTCGATGTCGGCGAGCAAATCGCCTTGCCGGACACGGCTGCCGATGTCGTGATACCACTTTTTCAGATAGCCGTTGGTGCGCGCATAGATGGGCGACTCGACATAGGCTTGCATTGCGCCGGGAAGGACGAGGTCCTCCTCTGTGGATTCCACTGCCGCGTGCACCACGGCCACCGTTGGAATCGCCAGCGTTTCCGTTTCCTTGGCCAGGGCCTGATATTGCGCGCGGCGCTGGAACAGCGTTACCGCCCCCAGGACCACCAGGGCCATCACGATGAAGAAAAGAATCGTGAAGACCCGGCTGCCCTTTCCGCGCGGCCGCTCTTGGTCTACAGCGTCCATCTGATCCCCATCTTCCATCATTACCCCATCCCTGCTTTCATTTCCAGAACGAAATATTTCATGCCGTTTCCGGCGACAGCGATCCTTGTGGGGCCGATCTCCGCTCGCGGCGTCCATGAATCATGGAGAAAACGCACGGCACAAAGAAGAGCGTGGCGAAGGTGGCAAAGACCAGCCCGCCGATCACCGCGCGGCCCAGCGGCGCGTTTTGCTCGCCACCCTCGCCGAGGCCCACGGCCATGGGCACCATGCCGATGATCATCGCCAGCGCGGTCATCAGCACCGGCCGGATGCGCACAAAACCGGCTTCGATGGCCGCATCGCGGGCGTTCTTGCCCTCGTCCATCTGCTCGCGCGCGAAGGAAACCATCAGGATGCTATTCGCGGTGGCCACGCCCATGCACATGATCGCACCGGTCAGCGAAGGAACGTTGAGGGTGGTATGGGTCAGCAGCAAGGTCCAGCAGATACCCGCGAGCGCTCCGGGCAGAGCGGTAATGATAATGAAGGGATCAAGCCAGGACTGAAAATTGACGACGATCAGGAGGTACGCAAGCACGATCGCGCCGATCAAGCCAAAGCCCAGCCCGGTGAAGGAGCTCTTCATGGTCTGGACCTGGCCGCGAATGACGATATGGCTGCCTTTCGGCAAATCTTTTTCGATGGCCTGGACGTCCTTCTCCACCTGGTCAGCCACGCCACCGAGGTCGCGGCCATCCACCGACGCGTAGATGTTGATCATCGGTTGCGTGGTGTAGTGTGAGATTTCCGCGGGCCGCGCGGTCGTCGAGGTGGTGACCAGGTTTCCCAGAATCTGCGGCCGCGAACCCGGCATGCTGCCGCTAATGGGAGTATTTTGCAGCGCTTGGTAGGAGTCCACGCGATACTGCGGTTCCTGCACCGCGACGGAGTATTCCACGCCGTTTTTTGGATCCAGCCAGAAAGCAGGAGCGGTCTGGAAGCTGGAGCTGAGCGAAACAAGAACGTTTTGCGCGACGTCGCGCGACTGCATGCCCACGGATTGCGCGCGCGCACGGTCGATTTCCATGTAGAGCGTGGGGTTGTCAAAAGCCTGCTGAACGTGGACATCCACGGCGCCGGGAATGTGCCGGAACTCGCTGGCGAGTTTTTCCCCGATCAGGTAATTTCCGCGCTGGTTCATGCCCGTGACTTCCACATCGATGGGCGCGGGAGTGCCGAAATTCAGGATTTGCGTGACGATGTCCGCCGGTTGAAAGAAGAATTGCACGCCGGGAAAACGCTGCGGCAGCTTTTCGCGCAAATCGCTGATGTACATGCTGGTGGGCTTTCCACGCACCTCTTTCAATTGGATAAGAAATTCGGCGTCGGAGCTCCCGATGGTGCCGGCGTTGCTATAAGTGAGGTTGATGCCGCTGTACGGCAAGCCGATATTGTCGAGGACCGTGGTCAGCTCGTCCTTCGGGATGGTTTCGCGAATGACGCCGTTCACCTGGTCGGCGAGGCGCGCGGTTTCCTCGATGCGCAGGCCGGTGCGCGCGCGCATGTGCAGGCGAATCTGACCGGCGTCGACCTTCGGAAAGAAATCGCGGCCCAGAACGCCGACGAGAAAAACAGACAAAACGCAAAATGCCAGGAAACTTGCGGAGAAGAGCATTGGCGAATGCAGGGCGATATGCAGGGCACGCCGGTAGCCTGACCGGAAATTTTCAAAACTCCGCTCGAAGCCCTGTTGATAGCGCCGGAAGAAGCCCATCTTTTCTCCCGCGTGCTCGTCGGCGTGATATTCGTCCTCCGAGCTGAGCAGATACATGGCCATCGTCGGCACGATGGTGCGCGACCACATGTAGGAAGCCAGCATGGCGAAGCTCACCGCTTCGGCCAGTGGAACGAAAAGGAATTTGGCCACGCCGGAAAGAAAAAACATGGGAATGAAGACGATGCAAATGCAGAGCGTGGAGACAAAAGCAGGCACGGCAATCTGTTGCGCGCCGTCGAGGATGGCCTGGACGGTTTCCTTGCCCATGGCCAGGTTGCGGTTGATGTTTTCGATTTCCACCGTGGCGTCGTCGACCAGGATGCCGACGGCGAGCGCCAGCCCGCCCAGCGTCATAATGTTGATGGTCTGGCCGAGCGCGCTGAGGCACAGAATGCTGACGAGAATCGACAAAGGAATCGAGATGGCAATGATCAGCGTGCTCTTCCAGTTTCCCAGGAACAGCAAAATCATGATCGCGGTGAGGCAAGCGGCAATGATCCCCTCGCGGATCACGCCTTGGATGGAGGCGCGAACGTAGAGCGACTGGTCGAAGAAAGTGGAAATGTGCAGGCCTTCGGGAAGCGCGGATTTGTTGTATTCGAGCATCTGCTTGACGCGGTCGACGATGGCCAGTGTCGAGGCGCTGCCGGTTTTATAAATGCTCATGAGCACGCCGCGCTGGCCGTTAGACAACACGATGTTGGTCTGCGGGGAAAAGCCGTCGCGCACGTGGGCGACGTCCTTCATGTAAATCGTCGCGCCATTGACGGTTTTGACCGGAAGTTCGTTGAGTTCCTGGACGGTTTGCGGGCTGCCATTCATCTCCACGTTGTATTCAAGCGTGCCGAGTTTCGCGGTGCCGGTGGGGAGAATCAGATTTTGCGCGTTGACCGCGTTTACGATATCAACCGCGGAAAGGCCCTTGGCCTGCAGAGCCGTGGGATCGATATCGACGCTGACGACGCGCTGCTTTCCACCGTAGGGGAACGGTGTGGCGGCACCCGGCACGGTCGCGAGCTGCGTGCGGATAAAATTGTTGCCGTAATCGAAAAGCTGCTGCTCGCTGAGCGTGTCGCTGGTCAGGCCGATCTGGATGACCGGTACCGTCGAAGCCGAATAGATGATCACCAGGGGCGGCGTGGTTCCGGGCGGCAGGAATCGCAGAAAGGTTTGCGAGATCGCGGCGGTCTGCGCCAGGGCGGTCTGAATGTTGGCGCCTGGTTGAAAGAAAACTTTGATGACGGCGATGCCGTTCAGCGATTGCGATTCGATATGTTCAACGTCGCTCACCAGAGTGGTAACGCCGCGTTCGACGTTGGAAGTGATGCGCTGCTCCATCTCTTGAGGTTGCAGGCCGTTGTAGGTCCATACCAAAGAGATGACTGGGATGTTGATATCGGGAAAAATATCCACCGGCGTGCGCAGGAGCACGACCGGGAACAACAGGATGATGGCGAGCGCCATCACCACAAACGTGTACGGCCTGCGCAGCGCTAATCGGACAATCCACATAAATTCTTAGTTCGCTCTTTCACACCGGCGGCGCCCTATCGTTACTTCCGGGCCGCTCAACCATGGCTGATTCAACTTAGATTCCTGGGAGCGTTTGTTCGGGTACGCCCCTAAATGGAACGCCATCCGGGCCAGCGGCTATTGATTTCGCGACCGTTTGCCCTGGACCGGCGCGAGACGGATATCTCTGGCTCGAATCGCTCGAAACCACCTGCCACACGGGTTAAGTCTCACGCCCTGAATCAGTTGGAAACATCGAGGGCTATGTTTCTTCCTCCCCGTACTCATTCGATGCGGCCATTCTGACACAATGCACACAGACGGCTCCATCCAAATTGGACGGGAAACTTTGATGGAAGGGAAGCGTGGAGTGGGGGAAAACGCGCGAAGCAGCAGACGCTATTTGTGGGTCATGGTGAAGACGCCGTCCCAAGCGGAAGGCGGCTCATCGAAAAGGTATTCCTGGCAGCGCTTCCAATAGATGCGGGAGGGGCCGTCGTCGGGCCACTTGTCGAGGATGATCTGGAAGGAGTTCTGTGCGTCCTGCCAGCGGCGCTGGCAGTAGAGCTCGTGGGCGCAGTGAAAGAGCTCGACGCGGTGGCGCACTTCGTCCGGCGTGCCGTAGACCGAGTTTTCCGCAGCGCGGCCGATTAATTCGTAGATGGTGACCGGCTGGAGCTTGCCTTTCACGCGGATGAGATCAAGCTGCCGAAAGACGAAACCGTCATCCTTCGCGGCGGCGTAGGTGGTTTCGTTGACCACAATGTGCGTGCCGTAGTCTTTATTCAGTCCCTCGAGGCGCGAGGACAGATTCACGGTGTCCCCAAGGGCGGTATACCCGTAGCGGAGCGCGGAGCCCATGTTGCCGACGCTGGCCACGCCGGTGTTCAAGCCGATGCCGATGTCCAGATGCGGCTTGCCTTCAGCGGACCATAGCTTTTGCATTTCGCGTACACGCTCCATCATTTTTAATGCTGTATTGCACGCCGCGGCGGCGTGTCCGGGTTCTTCGAAGGGCGCGCCCCAGAATGCCATTACGGCGTCGCCGATGTATTTGTCGAGGGTGCCGTGATGGTCGAAAACGAGGCTGGTCATGTCCGAAAGATACTGGTTTAGGAATTTGGCGAGGTCCTGAGCGTCCAATTTTTCGGAAATAGTGGTGAAGCCGCGGATATCGCTGAACATCACGGTAATGTCAGTTTTCTTTGGCTCGACAAGGCGCGGATTGACGAGCAGGCGGCGGATGACTTCGGGGCTTAGGTACTGGCCGAAAGCGGAGCGCACGCGGCGTTTTTCTTTTTCCTCGAACAGCGCGCGATACAAGCTGACGAGCAGCACGTTGGAACTGAGCGTGAGTGCGGGCACGCCGAAGTTCAGCCACCAGCCGTGCAAGAACGCGAAATAGTCGACGGCCACCAAAGGCGCGAGTAGGAATGCGCCGAACCACATCCACCGCGGCGAAACCAGGGCCATCCAGATGCCCAGCGGAATGCCGAAAAAGAATATGAGCAGGACGTCAGCCAGAGTTTGTTTGGCGCCGCGATAAAGAAACGACTGGTGGAGAAGACAGTCGATGACGTTGGCGTGGATTTCCACGCCGGGGAAATCGAGCCCGCCATACGGCGTCGTTCGTAGATCGCCAATGCCTGTCGCGGTGGCGCCAACGAGCACGATCTTGCCGGCAAACTTGTCCCGGGGAATTTTCTTTTCCACGACGTCGGCAAGCGAATAATGTGGATAGGTGTAACCGGGTCCGTGAAAATTGATCACCGCGCGGCCCAGGTCGTCCGTGCGAACCTGAGCGGCTTGACCGAAGAGAATGCGGTACGCGCCCACGGGGCCATATTCGAGGACGACTTGTTCATTGGGCAGGCGGAAGTAGGAGCGCACGGCCTGCACGTCAAGCGAGGCGTAAATGTCCCAGTCGCTGAAGTCCTTCGAGCGCCCGTAAGGAATAATCAGGTTGGTCTGGCGGACCACGCCGTCCACGTCGGGGTAGACGTTGAAGAATCCGGTCGAAGAGGCTTCCTCGCTGAGCGCGCTGGTAAGGATTTCCAGATTTGCTTCCGTGCCCTTGGGCAAGAGATTGTCCGGCTGAAATTTCTCCATCAAGCTGATGCGGTCCTGCTTGCCGGTCTCCGGGCGAAGCGGGCGCACGCTCGGAAACGAATAGAAGGCAATTTGGTTGGCGTAGGTGTCCAGCGTTTTGTCATCCAGGCCGCGGAGATCGGCCTCGGTGTGCAAAAAGAAATTTCCAAGCACCACCGCGCCGAAGCGTTGAATGGCGGAAGCGAACTGTTTATCCGCGTCGTACCGAGCGGCGAGCTTTTGCACTTCCGCGGAGAGCGCCGGATCGATGGTTTCCCCGCGTTTTCGGCGGGCTTCCATCTCCGCCCATAAGGCGCGGATGGGCGCGGCGCTCTGATCCGGTTTGCTGAAGGTGACGTCGAAGGCCACGACCTTGGCGCCATCCTCACGAAGGACGTCGAGCATGTTCGCAAAATGGGTCCTGGAAAAAGGCCACTTTCCGAGCACTTCCTGGGCATGCTGATCGATGTCCACGATAACGATGCGGGGATCGATGGGCGTGGCGGCGGGCGGGCGATAGCGGAAACGCGTGTCCAGCGAATCGTATTCCAGGCGCTGGATGAAATTGAAAATAGGCGTGGAGCGTTCGCCGACGAACGTGAAGTAGTACAGCGCCAGCGCAAAAAACGTGATCAACACGCTGGTGACGAAGGAGACGCGGTGGCGCCACCACGTTAGAAGCAATTCGTAGAGGCCGAGTACGCCCCGCCGCTGCCAGAATCCCGCTGACGGAGCTGCCATCGCGTTTCGGGCGCTACTCGCGGAAGATGAAGTTCAGCCGCACGCCGGAAACTTCGACGAGGTCGCCGTCGTTGAGGCGCACGGGGCCGGAGATGGGAGCGCCATTGATGTTGGGCACCTTGTCGCCGGGGCCGAGGTAGTAGCCGTCATCGCGCTGATTGATCTGCGCGGCCATATGAGGCTTGAACCAGCCCATAAGGCGAACCGTGGCCATGGCGGATTTTCCAATCACCGTGAGTCTGTTGGTCAGCACATATTCTTTCTGGTCGGTCTTGCCGTTCAGAACGACGAGCGTGGGGACTTTCATGCGCGTGCCGGCGAACTGCATGGATTCGCCCATGGCGGCGGCCTGCTGGAGCATCTGGCGGCGCTCCTTGGTGTCCAGAACCATGGTTTCGTCGATGCGTGGCGCCGCGGCTTTGCGGCCGGAATCCCAGGGCACAGGCGCATCGCCGCTGGTATCGACCTTGATCTTGTGCTTCCCGATGTGGATGTTATCGCCGTCGTGGAGGGTGGCGCGCTCGACGCGCAGGTCGTTAACAAAAGTTCCGTTGAGGCTGTCGAGGTCTTCGACAACCATGCGACCGGCTTCAAAATAAACTTTCGCGTGATAATTGGACACCGCGAGATTGTCCACCGGGATATCGTTGTCCGGGGAGCGGCCGATGGTAACGGGCCGGCTGCCCACGGGAACCTCCTTCACGATTTTATTGTCAAACATGAGGCTGAGCTTGGGCATCTCAATTTCCTCCGACGGTGCCATTCGAGTCTGATTTTTTGCGTTGTCCGCGGCGCAACCAGGAGAACCAACCTTTGGATTCCTTGTCGAGCCGCGCGATCACTACCGTGATGTTGTCCGGGCCGCCACGTTCATTGGCCAGCGCCACGAGTTTTTCCGCCGCCCGAATGGGATCGGTCTCGGATTGAAGCGTTCCGGCGATCTCCGGCTCCGTGACCATGCGCGTCAGTCCATCGGAGCAGATCAGCAGCACATCCCGGGGAAAAAGGGTGTGCTCCTCGGCGTCCACTTCGATTTCCTGCTGCGCACCTAGCGCGCGCAGCAGCACGCTTTGCATCTCGCTCTCTTCCGCTTCGGCGGCGGTCAGGATGCCGCGCCGAACCTGTTCGGCTACCAGCGAATGATCGCGGGTAAGCTGAAGCAAATCGCCGCCGCGGAGCAAATACGCGCGGCTGTCGCCGACGTGCGCGATGCTGAGTTTTTCGCCGTCGATCCACACCGCCGTAAGAGTGGCGCCCATGCCGTGCTGTTCGGGGTTCTCTTCGGCGGACTTGAAAATATTTCGGTTGGCCAGATGCACGGCGGTCGAAAGGCGTTTTGTCCGCTCGCTCAAATGAGGATCTATCTCGCCGAGGACCTCATCCTCAGGAGCGCCTTTGTCGTCGAGGCAGTATTTCACCACCGTTTCTACAGCCAATTCGCTGGCGATTTCGCCGTGGGCTTCGCCTCCCATGCCGTCGGAAAGTACAAAGAGGTTCAGCGGCGCAACGATCTTGAAGCAATCTTCGTTGTTGGTACGCACGCGACCGAGATCGGTCACGCCGCCGCTTGCGATTCGCACACGAACTCCCATTGTGGCCCTGAGATTACACCCGTGCCCACACCTGTAGCCAGCGACTCTGCTCCCACGCTAACAGAGGCCCAAGGGCTGTGAAAGGCTCTGAACCCTACTGATTACTCGCTCAGACGACACCAAGCGCCAGAACAAAGGCGAGGCACATCAAGGTCGCCAGGAGGTCACCATGTACAAGAAGCACGGCAAATTCGTCGCCCGCTGGACCCGCGCGGCGCTTTCATCGGCAGAAGGTTCTCCACTACAATTCCACGCATGAACTTGCGCCGCGCCGGCACAGCGTTTTGTTTTGCCTTCTTTGTCTTCGGCATCTTCGGACCGTGTTTTCAGGCTCAGCAGCCAGCCCCGGCGGCCTCTGGAGCGCGGATCCTGCTGCTGCCGCGGCGAATCGTTTCGGGCGAACGAGCCACGCTGGCGGTGCTGGATGTGAACGGGCGGTTGACTCCGGGTGTAACGGTGAATTTCTCGAACGGCGACCGGCTCACGACCGATGCGACGGGCCGGGCACTTTTCGTGGCGCCGCTGAATGCGGGCGTGATTTTCGGCACGATTGCGGGGCGCACAGGACGGGTGGCCACCGCCATTCTTTCGCCGGGTGAGGCGGCGTCGGCTGCGATGGAAGTTTCCTCCGCGCCACGAGTGGCTTCGCTGAGCGACCGCTTCGAAGTTTTTGGGAAGGGTTTTTGTGGCGATGCCGACGCCAATCAGGTGAGCGTCGCGGGGCAGCCGGCGATTGTACTCGCGTCTTCGCCCACCGCGCTGGTCGTGCTTCCTCCAGCGGAACTGCAACCCGGCGTCGCGGCAGTGGAAGTCACCTGCGCGAAACGGCAGTCGCCGCCGTTTTCCGTTACGTTTGTTGAACTCGAACTCGAGGCCGACTCCTCGCCATTGAAACCGGCCGAGCATCGAGCGCTCACGGTGCGCGTGCGCGGCACAGAGGCGAAGATTGCGCTGGAGGCGCGAAACCTCGCGCCGGACATCGCGGAGCTTTCCGGGGGCAATCCGGTGCGAACCTCAAGCAGCGGAGACGCGGAGAATCTCGCCCGGTTTGAGGTAGTGGGGCGGAAAAACGGCAGCTTCCTGATTTCCATCCGACTGGTGCCGTCCCCCAGAAGTCCGTTGCCTTAGCTTAGGCCAACCCCCTTTGTGGCAGGGCATTTGGCCCTTTGAGCGCCATGGGAGCCCCCCCTATTTTTTGTAAGTGTTGCATCTAAAAGACTTAGTCATTGCGCAAGTCCTTTGTCTGCAACACATTGGCTCTGTTGACATCCTCTATGAGGGAAGGGATGCCTCTCAGGCGGTAGATGTTATAGGCCAGGCCGAGCAGCAGGGCTTGGCGGACCTGCGTGGCCAGGCTGCGTCCCGGTGCGCGCGAGGAGAGCTTGCGTTTGACG
>WNFG01002035.1_pt1 | contig 30763 bp, 30 predicted proteins | sample 5400431 | NCBI WGS metagenome assembly WNFG01 (sample SAMN13153346, study PRJNA577476) | soil metagenome | isolation source: 120 cm saprolite under Douglas fir tree site 2 hole 3 replicate 2 | place: USA:California | collected 2015-04-18 | reverse complement strand
CACCTGGCCGAGCACGCCTTCGCGCTGCTCCTGGCCCTCACCCGCGGGCTCCACACCGCGATCCGCACGCCCGACTTCGAGCTGCGCGAGCCGATCCGCGTGCACCAGCGCGAGCTCTACGAGCAGACCATGGGCATCGTGGGCTTCGGGGGGACCGGCCGCGCGGTGGCCCGCCGCGCGGTGGGCTTTGGCATGCGGGTGCTCGGGGTGGACATCGAACCGGTCGACCCCGAGGCGGGAGTGGAGGCGATCTGGCCCGCCGACCGCCTCGCCGATCTGCTGGGGGCCTCCGACGTGGTGGTGATCGCCCTGCCGCTCACCAAGGCCACCCACCATCTCTTCACCCGCGAGCGCTTCCTCCAGATGAAGCGCACCGCGATCCTGATCAACGTCACACGCGGGGAGATCGTGCGGGGCGAGGACGTGCTCGGCGCGCTCACGGAAGGGCTCATCTGGGGCGTCGGTCTCGACGTCACCGACCCGGAGCCGCTCCCGAAGACCCACCCGCTCTGGACGCACCCGCGGGCCATCGTCACCCCGCACACCGCGGGGGGCTCGCCGCGCCGGGCGGGACGGGTGATCGCGACGTTCCGCGAGAACCTGCGACGGATGCGGGAGGGGCGCCCCCTGCTCGCCCTGATCGACAAGCAGAAAGGCTACTGAGGGTGGCGGCTCACACCACGATCGCGGAGATCTCCACCGAGGAGCGGAGGCCCTCGACCACCACGATGCCCGACTCGGTCACGTGGTGGCGCCGCTTGTCCTCCTCGAGGTCGTAGCCGACCGTCGTCTCCTCCGCGATCCGCACGTTCTTGTCGAGGATGGCGCGGCGGATCCGGGCCCGGCGGCCGATGTCGCAGTTGTCGAGGATCACCGAGTCCTCGACGATCGCGCCGGTGTGCACCCGCACGTGCCGGCCGAGCACCGAGTTGCGGACCATGCCGCCGGAGAGGATGCAGCCCCCCGAGACCACCGAGTCGATGGCCTGGCCGCGGCGGCCGTCGTCGTCGAAGGTGAACTTGGCGGGCGGATCCGCGTAGCTCGCGGTCCGGAGCGGCCACTCCCGGTTGTAGAGGTTGAGCGCGGGGCTCACCGCCCGGAGGTCCATGTGGGCCTCGTAGTAGGCGTCGAGGGTCCCCACGTCGCGCCAGTAGGCGGGGGCGTTCAACGCCTCCCCCGGGATCTCGTTGGTCTGGAAGTCGTAGGCGAACATGTCGAGTCGGTCCACCAGCCGCGGCAGCACGTCGCGCCCGAAGTCGTGGCTGCTGCCCTCGCGGGCCGCGTCCGCGTGCAGCTCGCGCAGCAGGGTCCGGGTCGAGAAGATGTAGTTGCCCATCGAGGCGTAGACCCGGTCGGGGTCCCCCGGCATGGTGGGCGCGTCGGCGCGTTTCTCGTGGAAGCCGATGATGTGGCCGTCGCGCGCGGTCTCGATCACCCCGAACTCGGACGCGAAGCGGCGCTCCACCGGGATCGCGGCCACCGTGATCTCGGCGCGCTTCTGCTCGTGGAACGCGAGCATGCTCGAGATGTTCATCCGGTAGATGTGGTCGGCGCTGAAGATGGCGACCAGGTGCGGGTCGGACTGCTCGATCAGGTTGGCGTTCTGGTAGATCGCGTCCGCGGTGCCCCGGTACCACGTCTCGCCCGCCGATCGCATCTGGGCCGGCACCGGGATGATGAAGTGGTCCTTGAGCAGGCCGCCGAACTGCCAGCCGTCCGCCAGGTGCTGGAGGAGGGACTGGCTCTTGAACTGGGTGAGGACGTAGACCGAGTGGATGCCCGAGTTGATCAGGTTGCTCAGGACGAAGTCGACGATGCGGTACTTGCCCCCGAAGGGCACCGCCGGCTTCGCGCGCTCCTTGGTCAGGGGATAGAGGCGGGTGCCCTTCCCGCCCGCCAGCACGATTCCGAGGACCCGCAGTCTCATGGCATCGGTGCTCGGCGGTAGCCTACCACGCAAGCGGGCGAAAACCCTGCCGCGGGCACGCCCCGCCCTGTATACTGGCTGGCGTCTGGTACAGGTACCGGCTCACCTTCGAGTCCCCTCGTCAGGCGGCGTTTCGAGCCCTTCCGCGCATCCGAGACGCTCAAACAGGGCGGAAGTACGTTCAGGAGGGGCAACCATGTCCCAGAAGCTCTATGTCGGCGGTATCGCGTTCAGCACCACCAGCGAGGGCCTGCGCGCGCACTTCGCCCAGTCCGGCACCGTGGTCTCGGCCAGCATCGTGACCGACCAGTTCTCCGGCCAGTCGCGCGGCTTCGGCTTCGTCGAGATGTCCACCGCCGAGGAGGCCCAGCAGGCGGTCACCCAGCTCAACGATCGCGCCCTCGACGGCCGCTCGTTGAAGGTTGAGGTCGCCAAGCCCAAGGGCGACAAGCCCCGTGGCGGTGGCGGCGGCTTCGGCGGCGGTCGCAGCAGCGGCGGTGGCGGCTGGCGCTAAGCGCTCACATATCCGTCACCGCCTCGCGGTTGACCGCGCTGACCACCGCGCGAAGCGAGGCGGTGACGATGTTGCCGTGAATCCCCACCCCCCACCGCGGGCGACCGTCTCCCACCTTCACCTCGACGTAGGCCACCGCGGAGGCGTCGGCGCCCGCGCCGATCGCGTGCTCGTGATAGTCGAGCACCGCCACCGGGATGCCCGCGTCCCGCCGGACCGCGTCCACGAAGGCCGCGATGGGGCCGTTGCCCACGCCCTTGGCCAGGCGCTCCGCCCCCGAGACCCGTAGCGGCGCCTCGATGGTGGTCTCGCCGGACTCTCCCGCGGTGGTCACGGTGGGGTGGTGAGCCAGGGCGAGCGGCTCCTCGCGGGTGAGGTAGGTTCGCTCGAACGCGGCCCAGATCTGGTCCGCGGTGATCTCGGTGCCGCTCTGCTCGACCATCTTCTGGATGACCGACGAGAACTCGATCTGCAGCCGCCGCGGCAGGTCGAGGCCGTGCTCGAACTTCATGATGTAGGCGACCCCGCCCTTGCCGGACTGGCTGTTGACCCGGATCACCGCCTCGTAGCTCCGGCCTACGTGGTGGGGGTCGATGGGCAGGTACGGGACCTCCCAGACGTCGTAGTCCTTGCCGAGGGCCTCGAAGCCCTTCTTGATCGCGTCCTGGTGCGAGCCGGAGAACGCGGTGTAAACCAGGTCGCCCACGTAGGGATGGCGCGGGTGGACCGGCAGGCGGTTGCAGTGCTCGGTGATGCGCCGGGCCGCGTCGATGTCCCCGAAGTCGAGCATGGGATCGACCCCCTGGCTGAACAGGTTCAGCGCGAGGGTGACCACGTCCACGTTCCCGGTGCGCTCGCCGTTGCCGAAGAGCGTGCCCTCCACCCGGTCCGCGCCCGCCTGGACCGCGAGCTCGGTGGCGGCCACCGCGGTGCCGCGATCGTTGTGCGGGTGGAGCGACAGCACCAGCGAGTCCCGCCGGCTCACGTGGCGCAGGAACCACTCGATCTGGTCCGCGTAGACGTTGGGGGTGGCCATCTCCACGGTGGCGGGCAGGTTGAGGATCACCTTCCGGGCCGGGGTCGGCTCCCACACGTCCATCACCCGCTCGCAGATCTCCACCGCGAAGTCGAGCTCGGTGCCGGTGAAGCTCTCCGGGGAGTACTGGTAGTGGACGTCGCACTCCGGGATGGTCCCGGTCAGCTCGCGGCAGAGCCGCGCGGCCCGCACCGCGATGTCGACGATGCCGGCCCGGTCGAGCCCGAAGACCACGCGGCGCTGCAGGGTGGAGGTCGAGTTGTAGAGGTGCACCAGCGCGCGCGGGGCCCCGCGCAGCGACTCGTAGGTGCGCTCGATCTGCTCGGGCCGCGCCTGGGTGAGGACCTGGATCATCACGTCGTCCGGGATCAGGTCCTCCTCGATGAGCTGCCGGACGAAGTCGAAGTCGGGCTGGGAGGCGGCCGGGAAGCCCACCTCGATCTCCTTGAAGCCGCAGCGCACCAGCAGGTCGAACATGCGGCGCTTGCGCGAGGGATCCATGGGGTCGATCAGGGCCTGGTTGCCGTCCCGCAGGTCCACGCTGCACCAGCGGGGCGCGCGGGTGATCACCTTCGACGGCCACGTCCGGTCCGGCAGCGGGATCGGCGTGAACGGGCGATAGTGCTGGAACGGCATCTGGGCCGGGGGGCCTGCCTTGCGAGCCATGAAGAGCCTCCTGTGAGTGGAAAGAAAAAAGCCTCTCCGGGACCGCGAAGAGGCTTTGGGCGCACGCCGCGAGGCGCGCGCCTATGTCAGTAGCAGGTTCTCGTTCGGGAAACCGACCGCGTTCATGTGGCGGGCATTGTGCCCGTCGAAGCGGCGCTTGTCAAGCTTTCGCGCCGGGGCGGGTAGAATGCGGGGGTGATCGCCCTCCGCGACGTCACCAAGCGATTCGGGGCCACCGTGGCGCTCGACTCGGTCTCCCTCGACGTGCCGCCGGGGGCCACCCACGTCCTCCTGGGCTCGAGCGGGTCGGGCAAGTCCACCGTGCTCCGCCTCATCCTGGGTCTGGCCGCGCCCGACGCGGGCACGGTGGCGGTCGACGGGATGGTGGTCGACGCGGGCAGCCGCGACCGGCTCGTCGCCCGCATGGGCTACGTGGTGCAGGACGGCGGGCTCTACCCTCATCTCACCGCGGTCGACAACGTGACCCTCGCCGCGAGCGCGCACGGATGGGCGCGCGAGCGCATCGACGCGCGGGTCGCGGAGCTGGCCGGGATGGCCGGGCTCGACGCGACCACCCTCGGCCGCTATCCCCGCGAGCTGAGCGGGGGCCAGCGCCAGCGGGTCGGCCTGATGCGGGCGCTGATGCTCGACCCGCCGGTGCTCCTGCTCGACGAGCCGCTCGGCGCGCTCGACCCCATCGTGCGCGCCGAGCTGCAGGACCAGCTCGGCACGCTCTTCGCCGCGCTCGCCAAGACCGTGGTGCTGGTCACCCACGACATCCGCGAGGCGGCGCGGCTCGGCCGGACCATCACCCTGATGACCGCGGGCCGCGTGGTGCAGCAGGGGACCTTCGCGGACCTGGTCGAGCGACCGGCGGTCCCGTTCGTGCGCCAGTTCCTCACCGCGCAGACGCTGGCCCCGCCTCCGTCACCGGGACGCTGACCATGCGGGCCTCTCTCGCGGCGGCGCTGGGTCTGATCACGGCGCTCGGGCTCGCGGCTCCGGCCGCCGGAGCGGACGGGGTCATCCGGGTGGGCTCGAAGTCGTTCACCGAGAGTTACATCCTCGCCGAGGTCATCGCCCAGGTGATCGAGCAGGTCGGCGAGGCGCGGGCGGAGCGTCGCGTGGGGCTGGGCGGCACCGGGCTCACCCAGCGGGCGCTCGAGTCCGGGGCCATCGACGTCTATCCCGAGTACACCGGCACGCTCGCCCGCGTCATCCTGAAGGACCCCGCGCTCCAGTCCATCGAGGCCCTCCGGGCTCGGCTGGAGCCGGGGGGGCTCACCATCAGCGCCTCCCTCGGGTTCGCCAACACCTACGCGCTCGCGATCCGGGCCGAGCAGGCCGAGCGCCTCGGGCTCCGCACCATCGGCGATCTCGCGCGGCACCCGGAGCTGCGGGCCGCCTTCAGCTCCGGCTTCCTCGAGCGCGACGACGGCTGGCCGGGCCTGCGCGCGCGCTACGGGCTCGGGCTCGCCCGGGTGGAGGTGATGGAGCACGCGGTGACCTACCGCGCGATCGCGAGCGGCCAGGTGGACCTCATGGACGTCTTCTCCACCGACGGCCAGCTCGAGCGGCTGCGCCTGCACCTGCTGGAGGACGACCGGCGCTTCTTTCCGGACTACTCGGCGGTGCTCCTCGCGCGGCGCGAGATGACCGAGCGCTTCCCCCGCACGTGGGCGCGCCTGCGCGAGACGCTCGAGGGGCGCCTCGACGCCGCCCGCATGGCGCGCCTCAACGCGATGGCCGACCTGGACGGCCGGTCGGTGCCCGAGGTGGCCGCCGCGTTCCTGGGCGGCGCCACGCCGGCGGCGGGGGGCGGGCGCGGGCGCGCGCTGCTGGGCGAGCTGGCCGCCCTGACCGCCGACCACCTGCTGCTGGTGCTGATCTCGGTGGGCGCGGCGGTGGTGCTGGGCATCCCGATGGGCGTGGTCGCCGCGCGCTACCGGCGCGCCGGACAGGTCGAGCTGTCGGTCATCGCGATGCTGCAGACCGTCCCCGCGCTCGCGCTGCTGATGTTCATGATCCCGCTCTTCGGCATCGGCGACGCTGCTGGAGATCGCCTGGGTGCTGCGCCTCGGTCGCCTGCGCCGGCTGCTGCGCGTCGAGCTGCCGCTCTCCGCGATCGCGATCATGGCCGGGATCAAGACCGCGGCGGTGACCACGGTGGGCACCGCCACCCTCGCCGCGTTCATCGGCGGGGGCGGTTACGGCACCCTGATCGTGCGGGGCCTGGCCCTGGACGACACCGCCACCATCCTGGCCGGCGCGGCGCCCGCCGCGCTGATGGCGCTCGCGTTCCACGCGCTGTTCGAGCTGCTGGATCGCGCGGTCATCCCGCGGGGGCTGCGCTCGTGAGGGGCTGCGCCGGCTCGAGCAGCGCGTTGAGGCGCCGGCACAGCGCGAGGACGTCCGCGTGGCAGGACGGGAACCACGCGCGGATCCACTCCGGGCGGTCGAAGAAGGCGAGCGGAGGCCGGCCCGGTCGACGGATGGCGACGCGCCGGACGAGCCCGCTCGCGTTGATGAAGCTCACCTCGTCGAGCGGCCGGCCGGGCGCGGCGACCCCGACCGTGATCGGGCAGAGCGCGGCGACCCTCGCGACGGACGCGGCCACCCCGCGCAGGCAGAACGCGCGGGTGCGGGCGCGAGCCTCGGGGTCGAGCGCCTCGATCAGGCCGTGCATGGTGAGACCCGAGAAGACGGTGTCGTCCACCACCGCCAGCGACGCGCAGGCGCGCGTCCCCTCGAGCTGGGCCGCGAGGCTCGCCCCCTCGGTGCTGACCAGGCGATAGCCGCCCGCGCCGTCCTCCTCGCGGGTGAGCCCCACCCGGCGGACGCGTGGGAACCAGCCGGTGCGCGCGTGGAGCGCCTGCGCCACCCGCTCGCCCGCGCGGCCGACGGCGAGGGTCAGCTCGAACGGCGCGTGTGGGCCCTGGGCCGCGACGCGCTCAACCTGCTCGGCGAGGGTGAGGACCCGCACCCGGTCCGGGTCGGCCGCGAGGAGGGCGAGCAGCTCCCGCGCGAGGCCGGCGGCGACCGAGCTCTCACCCGCGGCGGCCGCGACCTCGTCGCTCAGGTCGTCGTGGACGTAGAGGTGGAGGGGTGTCGGCTGCGCGTACGCGCCGCCGTCCCCCGCCATCAGGCGCGCTGGATCAGGGCGAGCGCGAAGTAGTTGGCCGGGTCCACGTGCCAGCGGGCGAGCCGCAGGCCCGCGTCGCCCAGCAGCGCCTCGATCCCGGCGCGGCTGAACTTGTACGAGCTCTCGGTCCAGATACCCTCGCCGGGCGCGAAGCGGACCGTGAGGCCCAGGCGCCGCAGGCGCACCGTCTGGGCGGACTCCGCCACCAGGTGCATCTCGATGCGCGCGGCCGCATCGTTGTAGAAGGCCCGATGCCGGAAGGCGTCCGGATCGAAGTCGCCGTCCACCCCGCGGTTGATCACCCGCAGGATGTTGAGATTGAAATCGCGCGTGACCCCCGCCGAGTCGTCGTAGGCCGCCTCCAGGATCTTCACGTCCTTGACCAGGTCGACGCCCAGGAGCAGACGATCGCGCGGGTCGGGCAGGAGCGCCTTCAGATCCGCCAGCAGGCGCCGCTGGGCCGGCTCATCGAGATTGCCGATGGTGCTGCCCAGGAACATCGCCAGACGGCGGCCGGTCGGCGGCGGCACGTGGGCGAGATCGCGCTCGAAGTCGCCCACCACCGCGTGCACGCTCAGGCTCGGATACTCGCGCAGGAGCCGCTCCGCGCTCGCCTCGAGGGTCAGGCGGTCGACGTCGAGCGGCACGTAGCGTACCGGCCGCCCGCCCGCGGTCACCGCGTCGAGCACCCGGCGGGTCTTCTCGGAGGAGCCGGCGCCGATCTCGACGATGTCGTCGGGAAGAAAATCCTCGATCAGCCCGGGCAGAATTTCCGCCAGCAGGGCCGACTCGGTCCGGGTCGGATAGTACTCGGGCAGCTCGGTGATGCGCTCGAAGAGCAGCGATCCCGCCCGGTCGTAAAAGTACTTGGGGGGCAGGGACTTCGGGCGCGAGGTCAACCCCCGGCGGACGTCCTCCTCGAGGCGCTGCTGCTGGGCCCGCTCGTCCGTGTGCACGTCGATCAGATAACGCATGGCACGCTCCTGCTGCAAGCTAGACGCCACTGAGGCACTATGCAAGCGGTTGTGAAAACCGTCTGGAGGGAGGAGAGCCAATGGTCGAGACCATGACCGACCGGCTGAGCGAGGCGTGGGCCCGCACGGACCGGATCTTCGAGATCCTGGCGCCGGGCTCCTGGCTGGCCCAGCCGATCGCGCTCCGACATCCGTTCATCTTCTATCTCGGCCATTTGCCCGCCTTCGCCTGGAACCACGTGGGCGGGGAGCTGCTCGGCCGGCCCGCGTTCAACCCGGCCTTCGACGAGCTGTTCTCGCGGGGGATCGATCCCGACGTGGACGACCCGACCCACTGTCATGACCATCCGGACGTGCCCGCCACCTGGCCCGCGGTTCCGGAAGTTCTCGCGTACCGCGACCGGGTCCGCGCCGCGCTGCTCGACGCGGGCGCCGCGGTGGCCGATCGCGCGTCCACGCACCTGATGGCGCGCGAGGGGCGCGTCTTCGCGATGGTCGCGGAGCACGAGCTGATGCACCAGGAGACGCTGCTCTACATGCTGCAGCGGCTGCCGCTCGAACGGAAAGTCCGGCCGAACTGGGTGCCGCCGCTCGTGCTGGGCCCCGGCCGTCCCGGCAACAAGATCGCGATCCCGGCCGGACCCGCGACGCTGGGTGCCCGCTTCGACGAGCTGTCCTTCGGCTGGGACAACGAGTTCTCCGCGCTCGAGGTCCCGGTTCCCGCCTTCCGCATCGACGGCACCGCGGTGACCAACCGGCAGTTCCTCGCCTTCGTCGAGGACGGTGGCTATCGCCGTCCCGAGCTCTGGAGCGACGAGGACCGGGTGTGGCTGGGCCATGCCGCCATCGAGCACCCGGTGGTGTGGGAGCTCACGGACGGGCGGTGGATGTACCGGACCCTCTTCGAGCTCGTGCCGCTCGACGCGGCGGCGGACTGGCCGGTCTACGTGAGCCTCGCGGAGGCGCGGGCCTTCGCGCGCTGGCGCGGCGAGCGGCTGCCCACCGAGGCCGAGTTCCAGCGCGCCGCGTTCGGCCGGCCCGACGGCGGTTCCCTCCGCTGGCCGTGGGGCGACACCCCGCCTACCGAGGGCCACGGGAACTTCGGCTACCGCCACTGGGCGCCGACGCCGGTCGGCACGCATCCGGAGGGCGCGAGCGCGTGGGGCGTGCAGGATCTGATCGGCGACGGCTGGGAGTGGACCAACACCGTGTTCGGCGGGCTGCCCGGCTTTACCCCCTACATCCCGGGCTACGCGGGTTACTCGGCCGACTTCTTCGACGGCAAGCACTACGTGCTGAAAGGCGGCTCCTGGGCGACCGCCGAGGATCTCGTGCGCGCGAGCTTCCGCAACTGGTTCCAGGCTCACTATCCGTACGTCTTCGCGACCTTCCGCTGCGTGGTCGACGGGTGAGGCATCTCGAGAGAGGAGAATGTCCGTGAAACCGGTTCCGCTTCTTCTGGCGCGGCTCGTCGTGGCCGCCGTCGCGGGGCTCGCCCCCGCCGCGTCCGCCGGCGAGATGTATTCTTCCCACTCGGAGTACGGCTACGCCGGGTTCAGTCCGGGCGGAGCGCTCTACATCAATGCGCTGCCGTCGAATGCCGAGGTGCGTCTCGACGGGGTGCTGGTGGGCCTGGCCAACGATCTGCAGGCATCAGTGGTCGACGCCCGCCCCGGGTTGCACACCTTGACCTTCCAGGCTCCCGGCTACGAGCCCACCATCGTGTACGTGGGGGTGGTGCGCGACTGGACCACCCGGGTCCGACTGACCCTGATCCCGACGCGCTAGCAGGCTGCTGAAAAAGGCAGCCTGCCCGTCGCGGCTAGCGGGCGGCTTCGATCTCCACGAAGCAGGAGTTGAAGGGCGTGGCTCCGGCGGGCGAGGAGAGGTCGGGAGTGAGGAGGTTCGAGCAGCCGCGCGTGTCCTGGCCGGACTCGTCGAGGGCGAACCACGCGCCCTCCTTGATCGACACCACGCCGGGGGCCACCCGGTCGGTGACCCGCGCCGGGATCAGGGTGCGCCCACGGTCGTTGAAGACCGCCACGCGCTGGCCGTGCACGATGCCGCGCGCCGCCGCGTCGGCCGGATGCAGCCACACGTCGTCGCGGTCGGCCCGAGAGAGCACCGCCTGGTTGTCGTGGATCGAGTGGGTGCGGGCGCGCGACTTGGGAGTGACGAGCCGCAGCGGGTGGCGCGCGTCGACCGGCTCCGGGATCCAGGTCGGGATCGGGGGGATGGCGCCGAGGCCGTAGGGATCGGGGTCGGCCGCGATGGCCATCGAGTAGATCTCGATCTTGCCGGACGGGGTGCTGAAGGGATGGCGCTCCGGCTCGCGGATCTCGCGCGCGAAGGCCACCGCGTCGTCCGGGGCGGGCAGGCGGGCCAGGCCCTTGGCCCGGAACGTCTCGTAGTCGTCGATCGCGTGCCGGGTCAGCTCGCGTAGCCACTCGTCTTCCGTCTTGTCGTTGTAGCCGGTGATGCCGAGGCGCTCGGCGAGCGCCGCGCAGATGTCGAGGTCGTTGCGGCACTCGCCCACCGGGGCGATCGCCTGCTGCATGAAGATCGCGTAGTGGCCGGCGCCCGCCCACGGGGTGTGGACGTCGTTGCGCTCCCAGAACGTGGTCGCGGGCAGCACGATGTCCGCGTAGCGCGCGGTCGGGGTCACGAAGTGGTCCTGGACCACCACGAAGTCGAGCCGCTGCACGCCCCCGATGATGCGCCGCACGTTGGGGAGCTGGTTGAAGAGATCACCCGCGCACGAGTAGATCATCTTCACGTCGGCCGGATAGCCGCCCGTCTTCCCGCGCTCCAGGAGATCGGCCAGGAGCGGCGAGGACACCCGCGCCGCGACCGGGTTCTCCCCGGTGGGCAGGCCCTGGATGCCGCCGCGCCCGGTCGCCCCGTTGCTGGTGCCCGCGTTGCCGCCCGGAATGCCCACGTTGCCGGTCATCGCGCAGAGCGCGTAGGCCGCGCGATGGAACTGCTCGCCGTGCAGCGTGCGCCCCGGCGCGTAGCCGGTCTGGAGCGCGGCCGGCCGGCTGGTGGCGTACTCGACGGCGAGCGCGCGCAGGGTGTCGGCCGGCACCCCGGTGATGGCGGCGGCCCACTCGGGCGTCTTCGGCACCCCGTCGGCCTCGCCGAGCAGGTACGCGCGGTAGGACGCACCGGCCGGCGCGCCCGCGGGCAGGTGCGCCTCGTCGAAGCCCAGGACGTGGCGGTCCAGATAGGCCTGGTCGTGCAGGCCCTCGGTCACGATCACGTGGGCCATCGCGAGGAGTGCGGCGGTGTCGGTCGACGGGCGGATGAACACGTGCTGGTCGGCCAGCTCCCAGCTCGTGCGCGTGCGCCGCGGGTCCACGCAGATGATCTTGACCCCGCGCTTCTTAGCGAGCTTCAGGTACTGGAGCGTGCCGGTGCCGAAGGTGCCGTCAGCCGGGCTCCAGCCCCACATGACGATCAGGCGCGAGTTGACGTAGTCGGTGGGCTCGCGGCCCGCGCTCTTGTAGTCGGCCTTGGCTCCGTAGGTCTGACGGACCGCGTAGACCTCGGCCTCCGCCGAGATGTTGGTCCACAGCTCGGTGCAGCCGCCGAACATGTAGAGCAGGCGCTTGACGGTGGAGCGGCTGTGCAGCATCGAAAGGCTGCCGGTGCGCGAGCAGTCCAGGATGGCGGCCGGGCCGTAGGTATCGCGGATCCGTCGCATCTGGCCGGCCACCTCGTCGAGGGCCTCGTCCCAGCCGATGCGCTCGAACTGTCCCCCGCCGCGCGGGCCCACGCGCCGCAGCGGGTGGACGACGCGGTCCGGGTGATTCAGCCGCTCGAGCTGGCCGAAGCCGCGCACGCAGGCGTGGAGCGGCGCCACCTCCGGGGTCCACTTCCGCGGATCGGTGCTGATGCGCACGATGCGCCCGTCGCGCACGTGGGCGTTGACCACGCAGCGCCCGCCGCAGTTGTGGCCGCAGGTGCTGGTGACCACGGTCTCGCCGGGAGCGGCGGGAGGGCGAGGGGTTTCGTAGACGATGGGGCCGCGCATGGGTCTGCGGGAAACTCTACCACCTCCGGCCGGGTCCCTGGTAGACCGCCCGGTGATAGACTGCGGCGTCATGGCGCGGCGGTTCGTGATCGTGGGCGGCGGGCTGATGGGGCTGAGCGCGGCCTTCCACCTCCGCCGCGCGGACCCGGGTGCCGTGGTCACCGTGTTCGAGCGCGAGCGCGTGGGGGCGGCGGCCTCGGGAGCCAGCGCGGCGGGCGTGCGGGTGATGGGCCGTGATCCCGCCGAGCGCGCGCTGGCGCTGGCGAGCCTCGCGCGCTGGCCCGACCTCGACCGCGAGCTGGAGGCGCCCACCGGCTACCGGCGCGGGGGCGGGCTGCGGCTCGCGCTCGACGACGCGGCGTGGGGCGCCGCGCCGGCGTGGGTGGCCGAGCAGCGGGCCGACGGCGTCCCGGTCGATCTGGTGGACGCGGACGCGGCGCGCCGGCTCGCCCCCGGGATCGCGCCGGCCTGCCGCGGCGGGGTGCACTGCCCGATGGATGGGCAGGCCGATGCGATGGCCACCGTGCGCGCGTTCGCGACGGCGGCGCGGCGACTCGGCGCCCGCGTGGAGGAAGGCGCGGCGGCGCGCGGGCTCGCGGTGGAGCGCGGGCGCGTGGCTGCGGTCGAGCGTGACGATGGCCGCCGCGTGGCCGGTGATGCGGTGATCGTGGCCGCGGGAGCGTGGACCGCCGCGCTGCTCGCTCCGCTCGGCGTGCGCTTGCCGATCGAGACACGGCCGCTCCAGATGCTGCTCACCGAGCCCGCGCCTGCCGGGCTGGCGCCGGTGCTGGGTGCCTTCGACCACAAGCTGAGCCTGAAGCAGCTCGACGACGGCGCGTACCTGATCGGCGGGGGCTGGCCGGCGCGGGTGACCGACCACGCGGCCAATCGCTACGAGCTGCGGGAGGAGAGCGTGAAGGCGAGCCTCGAGACCGCGCGCACCGTCTATCCCCCGCTCGCCGGCCGCGCGCTGGCCCGGGGCTGGGCCGGCCTCGAAGCCTTCACGCCGGACGACCTGCCGATGATCGGCCCGGTACCCGGCATCGCGGGCCTCGTCATCGCCGCCGGCTTCAGCGGCCACGGCTTCGCCCTGAGCCCGATGATCGGCGACGTACTCGCCCGCCTCGCCCTCGGCGGTGAAGCGAAGCTGGGGTCAGGTCTTACATTACGACATTTGTCGTAATGTAAGACCTGACCCCGGAGCTAGCGGCCGGCGCGGGCCGCGTGCGGGGTGCCGTGGTGGGCGCGGCGCTCGGCGTTGATGCGGGCGCGCTGACGGTCCTCCGCCTTGCGGGCGCGGATGGACGCGATGCGCTCGGCCAGCGGGATCTCGAGCTTGTCGGCCGGGCGCTTCGTGTAGTCGAAGCCCGGGAGGCGCACCCGCGAGAACCGAGTGCCGACCGCGCGCTCGATGCCCTTCAGATCGCCCTCCTCGTCCGGCGAGACCAGCGTGAAGGCGTCGCCCACCGCCTCGGCCCGGGCGGTGCGGCCCACCCGGTGGATGTAGTCCTCCGACATGCCGGGCACGTCGAAGTTGATCACGTGGCTCAGCGCATCGATGTCGATGCCCCGCGCCGCGATGTCGGTGGCCACCAGCACCTGGAAGCGCCCGTCCTTGAACCCGGCCAGCGCGGCGGTGCGCTGGGCCTGGCTGCGGTTGCCGTGGATGCGATCGGCCTTGACTCCGTGCTTCGCCAGGTACTCGGCGAGCCGGTTGGCCCGGTGCTTGGTGCGGGTGAAGGCAAGCACGCTCCGGGTGCCGGGCTGCTTGAGCAGCTCGACGAACAGGGCCGACTTCAGCTCCGGCGGCACCGGGTACACGGTGTGGGTGACGCCCACCGCGGGCGCGGGCGGCCGCTCGATCTGGAGCGCCACCGGGTCGCGCAGGATCTCCCGCGCGAGGACCGCGATCGGCTGCGGCATGGTCGCGGAGAAGAGCAGGGTCTGCCGGCGCGCGGGCAGCTGCTTCAGGATGCGCTTGATGTCCGGGAGGAAGCCCATGTCGAGCATCCGGTCCGCCTCGTCGAGGACCAGCACCTCGAGGCCGTCCAGGCGCGCGTAGGGCATCCGCATGTGATCGAGCAGCCGTCCGGGGGTCGCCACCAGGATGTCGACCTTCTTCCGGAAGGCGTGCTCCTGCGGGCCCATGCCCACGCCGCCGAACACGGCCGCGCCGTCGATCCGGGTGAAGCGGGAGAGCTCGCGGCGGTGCTCGTCGATCTGCGCGGCCAGCTCGCGGGTCGGCGCCACGATCAGGGCGCGGGTGGTGCCGCGGGGCAGGGCCGACAGGCGCTGCAGGATCGGCAGCAGGAACGCGGCGGTCTTGCCGCTGCCGGTCATGGCGCACGCGAGCACGTCGCGGCCGGCCAGGCCGGGGGGAATCGCGTCGTGCTGGATGGGGGTGGGCGCCTGGAAGCCCAGCGACGTGATGCCGCGGAGCAGGTCGGGGTGAAGTCCGAAATCAGAAAACGACATGGAGCAGGTAACCTCGTGCGGGCAGGGAATTGGGCCCGTGGCCAGTCTTCCGCGGATGATCTTGACGCGCCCCACGATGCGGAAGCGGACGGGAAACGCGGTCTGCAGATGCAGGTCAGTTGCTTACAGCATACACGCCGTCCCCGCGGGAGCGGAGAACTTTCCGCGGGGGCGGGCGGCCCGGCTCACTCGGCGCGCTGGGCCATCCGCTCCGCGATCTCGGCCTCGAAGAGGGCCAGCGTCAGCGGGCAGGGCGGCTCGTTGGTGTCGATGTGCTGGCACTCGAGCTCGCTGCAGCGGACGAACAGCTTGCCGTTGCCGCCCAGTGACTGCCGGCGGCGGAGCGAGATGGAGACGGTCTCGGAGACGACGCTGCACTGGTACGACTTCGTGGGAGTCCGGGGCACGGTGTTCCTTTTCTCCCGGCCGTTGCGACCGAGGCCCCCAGTATACGTTATTTTTCCACCGTGGTGCGCTCGATGGCGAGGAGCCTGTCCAGCTCGATCACGCCGAGCATCTCCTTCTCCAGCGGGCCCCAGTCGCGCCGGGGCCGGCCCGCCCCGAAGCCGTCGACCAGGTCCGCGTAGGTCTTCTTCCACGCCTCGTAGGCGGCGAGCAGCGGGGTGGAGGGATCGGCCACGATCCGGTAGCCGAGCCCGCCCAGATCGGCGAGCGTCATGCCGAGCCCGGCCAGCCCGCCGCGGCCGGTGAGGTACATGAGGGGCCCGCCGAGGCGCTCCGCGATCGCGCGCAGCTGCTCCGGGGTGTGGGCCATCGAGAGCAGCAGCACGTCGGCCCCCGCCTTCCGGTAGATCTCCCCGCGCCGGAGCGCATCGTCCATGGTGCTCGCCCGCACGCCGTTGGTGCGCGCGATGATCAGGAAGTCGGGGCTGCGGCGCGCCCCGACCGCGGCCTCCACCTTGGCCGCCATGAGCTCGGCCGGGATCATGTGCTCGATCCCGACGTGGTGGTGGGCGCGCTTCGGCACGAGCTGGTCCTCGATCTCGATGCCCGCGAAGCCGGCCGCCTCGCTCATGCCGATGGTGCGGCGCATGTGCATCGGGTCGCCGTAGCCGCACGCCCCGTCGAGGATGAGCGGCAGGGACGACACCGCGCCGATGTCGAGCGCGGCCTGGCACATCTCGGTCAGGTTGAGGTTGGCCTCGAGCGCCACCTTCTGGTAGCCGGTGGAGCCGCCGCCCAGGTAGCCGGCCGGGAAGCCGGCCGCCTCCACCATCCGGGCCATCAGGGGGTTGAGGACGAGGGGAGCGGTGACCGGCAGCGGCCCCTGCAGCAGCGCGCGGATGGACGGGCTCACGGTCGCGCCTCACACCGCGAGGAAGCCGCCGTCGACCACCAGCTCGGTGCCGGTGATGTAGGAGGCCTCGTCGGAGGCGAGGAAGAGCACCGCGTGGGCCACCTCCTCCACCCGGCCCTCGCGCTTCATCGGCACCGTCTCCAGGAAAGGCTGGCGCCACGCCGGATCCGCCGAGACCTTCGAGGTGCGCATCGGCGGCATGAAGCCCGGGTGCACCGAGTTCACCCGGATGCCGTCGCGGGCGTACTGCACCGCGCCCGACTTGGTCATGATGCGCACCGCGCCCTTGGAGGCGTTGTAGGCCATGTGCAGCCGGTCCTGGCCCACGAAGCCCGAGATCGACGAGATGTTGACGATGGCCCCGCCCCCCGACTGGCGCATGGCGGGAACCGCGTGCTTCATGCCGAGGAAGACACCCTTGGCGTTGACGCCCATGATGTTGTCCCACGACTGGGTGCTCGTGGTGTCCGGGTCCGAGGAGCCGCTGATCCCCGCGTTGTTCACCAGGATGTCGAGGCGGCCGTAAGCGCCGACGGTGGACCGGATCACGTCCTGCCACTCCGCCTCGCTCGTGACGTCGAGCTTGGCGAAGCGCGCCTTGCCCCCGCCGCCGGTGATCTTGCCGGCCACCTGCGCCCCCGCCGCCTGGTCGACGTCGGCCACCACCACGTTGGCGCCCTCGCGGGCGAAGATGAGCGCCTCGCTCTCCCCCATGCCGTGTGCGCCGCCGGTGATGATCGCGACCTTTCCTGCGAGTCTCATGATGGCTCCTCCTCCGGCGTTGGAGTGCGTGAGAGAACGAAGCGGCGCCTACTATAGCCCGCGGCGGTGACGCCGGCAATCGAGGTCGAGGCCGGTAACTCCTGCCGGGCGATTCCTTCCCGGCGAAGCGCGAGCGCGCGCGATTCGCGGCGCGGAAGCCGGGATGGACCGCGTCGCGACGCACCCGGCCTCGGGCTGAAGGTGGGCACGGGCCTTGCTCTCGGTGGAAGACATGCCGACGAAAATCCGGATCAACCTGGCCAACGAGCAGGAGCTGACGGAGCTGCCCGGCATCGGCGCGCCGGAGGCCGCGACCATCGTCCGGTTCCGGTCCGAGCACGGACCGATCACGGATGCGGCCGCGCTGGCGCGCGTCCTGGGCAATCGTCCGCTCGCGGACGAAGTCGGCGCGCGCGCCGACTTCGCGCCGGCCGACTCCACCGCGCCCGAGGCCCCCGGAGCCTAGCCGGAAAGCTCCGCGCCCGCTCCTCCGCGCCACGGTATACTCCTGCGCCGTGAGGAGGACGCCATGCGCGCGGTGATCTGTCATGCCTGGGGAGCGGTCGAGAGCCTGAAGGTCGAGGAGGTTCCCGCGCCGGTTCCCGCCGCGGACGAGGTGCTGATCGACGTGCGGGCCACCTCGGTGAACTACGCCGACTCGCTCATGGTGGCCGGCAAGTACCAGACGCGCCCGCCCTTCCCGTTCAGCCCGGGGCTCGAGACCGCGGGGGTGGTCGCGTCCCGCGGCGCGCAGGTGACGCGCTTCCGGCCGGGCGATCGGGTGATGGCCACCCTCGGCTGGGGCGGGCTCGCCGAGCAGGCGGTCGCCAAGGAGAGCGAGACCTTCGCGATCCCGGAGGGCATGTCGTTCGAGGAGGCCGGCGCGTTCCCCATCGCCTACATCTCGAGCGACGTGGCGATCCGCTGGCAGGGCCGCCTCGAGGCGGGCGAGACGCTGCTGGTGCTGGGCGCGGCGGGAGGCGTGGGCCTCACCGCGGTGGAGATCGGCAAGGCGATGGGCGCGCGGGTGATTGCGGGGGCCAGCACCGCGGAGAAGCTCGCGGTGGCCAGGGCGCACGGCGCCGACGACCTCGTGAACTACGCCACCGAGAACCTCACCGAGCGGGTCATGGCCCTGACCGCCGATCGGGGCGCGGACGTCTGCTTCGATCCGATCGGCGGCGAGCTGGCCGACGCGGCGCTCTCCGCCCTCGGCTGGGGCGGACGCATGTTGCTGGTGGGCTTCGTGGGCGGCGTCCAGCAGATCCCGGCCAACCGGCTCCTGGTCAAGAATCGCTCCGCCCTCGGCTGCTCGCTGCGCTACTACCGCAACCAGGCCCCGGACAAGCTCCGCCGCTCGGTCGAGGCGCTGCTCGCCTGGTATCGCGAGGGGCGGCTCAAGCCGCTGGTCAGCCACCGCCTGCCGCTCGAGCGGACGGTGGAGGCGATCAAGCTCCTGACCGACCGCAAGGCGCTCGGCAAGATCGTGGTCGTGCCCGCGGGAGCCTGACGCGATGGAGATCCGCACCGGGGCGCACGGCCCGCACGTGGTCGTGGTCACCGTCGACAACCTCCCGCGCCTCAACGCGATGACGCGGGCGATGATGGCCGACCTGGCCCGCCTGTGGGACGAGCTCGAGCGCGGGCCGTGTCGCGCCATCGTGCTCACCGGGGCGGGGACGCGGGCCTTCTGCGCGGGGGCCGACATCAGCGGCGATTTGAGCGCCTCGGCGGAGACCGCGCGCGTTGTCAGCCACGCCCTGCTCAAGTACGACTCGTACGCCAAGCCGATCGTGGCCGCGGTCAACGGCGACTGCGTGGGCGGCGGGGTGGAGCTGCTGCTCGCCACCGACATCCGCGCCGCGGTGCCCACCGCGCGCTTCGGGCTGCCGGAGGTGAAGTGGTCGATCTATCCGTTCGGCGGCGCCACCGTGAAGCTCATCCCGCAGATCGGCTACGTGCACGCGATGGATCTGCTGCTGACCGGGCGCCTGATCGACGCGGCGGAGGCGGCGCGGATCGGCCTGATCAACCGGGTGGTGCCCGCCGACGGCCTGATGGCCTGGGCGCTCGAGACCGCGGAGGCGATCGCGGCCAACAGCCCGTCCGCGGTGCAGGCGGTGAAGCGGCAGATCAGCGCGACCATCGCCGAGCACGCGCGGGCCCGCGAGGCGCTGGATCAGGAGCTGGGCGACCGGGTGCGGGCGAGCGCGCATTTCAAGGAAGGCGTGGCCGCGTTCCGCGAGAAGCGCCCGCCGCGCTACGAGTGAGGCGCCTTTCATGACCACGCCCGTCCGCGTCCACATCCGCGTGCCCGCCACCGCGCCCATGCCCGAGCTGATGCGCCTGATCCAGGGGATCGAGGCGGCCGGCTTCGACGGCGCCGGCGTCCTGGACAGCCAGCTCCTCTCGCGCGACGTCTTCGTCACGCTCGGCCAGGCGGCCACCCACACCAAGCGCCTCGCGCTCTTCCCGGCGGTGACCAACCCGTTCACCCGCCACCCTTCCGTGCTCGCGTCCGCGATCCAGACCGTGGAGGAGCTGGCTCCGGGCCGGGTGAAGTTCGTGATCGGCACCGGCTACACCTCGGCCAGTACCATCGGGCGCAAGGCGGCCACCCTCGGCGAGATGCGCGAGTCCATCGCCACCGTGCGGACGCTCTTGGCCGGCGAGAGCGCGCGCTTCGGGGAGACCGCGGGACGCCTCGGCTACGCGTCCGGCCGGCGCATCCCGGTGCTGATGGCCGCTTCCGGGCCCAAGGCGATCGAGCTGGCCGGCGAGGTGGCCGACGGCGCGCTGCTGCTGGTCGGCGCGAACCGGGGCATCGTCACGCGCGCGCTCGAGCACCTCGAGCGCGGGGCGAAGCGGGCCGGGCGCCGAGTGGGGGACCTCGAGGTGATCTGGGCGGTGCGCACCGCGACGTTGCCCACCACCGCGGCGGCCCTGCGCGAGGCGCGCCCGACCGCGGTGCACTGGGGCATCCTGCGCTGGGGCGGCTACTGGCTCGAGCCGGCCGGCCTGCGCCTGCCACCGCTGACGGTGCCGGACGCGGTGTGGAAGGTCTACCCCGATCTCTCCCACGCCCACGACTGGGAGGCGGCCATCGCCGCGACCTCGTTCGTGCCCGACGAGGTGGTGGCCCAGCTCTGCGAGGCGATGGGGCTGGTCGGCACGCCCGCGGACTGCGCGGCCCGCGTCGCGGAGCTCACCAAGCTCGGCGTGCGCAATCTCTACCTGATGCCGCTCCTCACGTTCGCCCCGCCCGAGCGCGAGATCGCCGCGTTCCGCGACACCGTCTTCCCGACCCTCGCCCGCGCCGGCCTCCGCTAGCCGCGGGCGGCGGCGAGCTGCTCGGCGAGGCGGAACTTCTGGACCTTGCCGGTGGAGGTGACCGGCAGGTGCTCGCGGGCCATCACGTGGATCGCCTGCGGGACCTTGTAGGCGGCGAGCGCATCCTTGCAGAGGGCGTGTAGCGCGTCGGGCTCGACGTGGTGCCCGGCCTTCGCCACCACCACCGCGACCAGGATCTCCTCCTTGCGCGGGTCGGGTATCCCGACCACGTAGGCCTGCTCGACATCCGGGTGACCCAGGAGCACCTCCTCGACCTCCACCGGGGCCACGTTGATCCCGCCCGTCTTGACCATCTCCTTGATGCGCCCGCGGAAGCGCAGCCGCCCGTCGTCGCCCACGAACCCGAGATCGCCGGTGAGCAGGAAGCCCTCCGCGTCGAAGGACGCCGCGTTGCGCTCCGGGTCCTGGTAGTAGCCCGGGGTGAGGCGGCCGCGGATCAGGATCTCGCCGACCTCGCCCACCGGCAGCGGCCGCCGGCTCTCGCGGTCCACCACCCGGATCTCCATCCCGGGCAGGGGATAGCCGACCGTGGTCCGCCGCACCTCCGGCGGGTCGTGCGCGTCGGTGACCGAGCTGTTGCCGTAGCACTCGGTCAGCCCGTAGACGTTGCAGATCTCCCGCGCGCCCAGGTCCATGACCATCTGCATCGCGGCGGGCGCCCCGATGGCCGCGCCGGTGCGGAGCGACGAGAGATCGCGCCGCGCGCGGTCCGGATGCTCGATCAGCGCCTGGGCGATGTTGGGAGTCCCGTAGTAGACCGTGCAGCGCTCGCGCTCGATCAGGGCCAGCGTCGCGGCCGGCTCCATCTGCTCCTGGAGCACGATGGTGCCTCCGTGAGTCATCACCGCGGGCAGCGCGTTGGCGCAGCCGAAGCTCCAGAAGAGCGAGATGCCCATCCACATGCGGTCGGCCGGCGTCAGGTGCTGGCGCTCGCCGATGTGCCAGCCGTTCTCGATCAGCCCACGGTGGGCGAGCTGCACCCCCTTGGGGGTCGAGGTGGTCCCCGAGGTGTAGAGGATGTACGCCACGTCGTCCGGGGTGATCGCCCGCTGGGCGGCCTCGAGCTGGGCGTCGCTCACGTCTCGGCCCAGCTCGGCGAGGGCCTCGAGCGACGGGAGCGCGCCGGCCGGGACGGCGGCCGCCTCGTCGGCGCACACCACCAGGTGCCGGAGGTGCGGCAGCCGCGCGGAGCCGGCGCCGCCCATCTCGGCGAGCGCGGCCAGGTAGTCCTGGCTCCCGAAGCGCGACGCGGTCAGCAACACCGACGCCGCGCAGTGGCCGAGCACGTACTCGAGCTCGCGCGGCCGCGACCAGGTGCTGACCGGCACCAGGATCGCGCCGAGCAGCGTCGCCGCGAAGTCGATCAGCAGCCACTCGGGCCGGTTGGTCATGAGCAGCGCGACCCGATCGCCGCGGCGCACCCCCAGGCGCACGAGCCCGCGGGCGAGGCGCCGCGCGCGGGCCCGCGTCTCCGCGTAGCCGAGCCGCACCCGGCCGGTGGCGTCGACGATCAGCTCGTGCTCCGGCTGGCGCGCGGCCAGCTCGTCGAGCAGGTCGGGAAGGGTGTGGCTCGCGGGACGGAGCACGCGGATCGGGCGGCCGCTCAGCGGGGGTGGAGCGGCTCGCTCGACATCGCGTCGCGCTGCGCCGCGTGGTCGGCCCACCGGGGCTCGGGCCACGAGGGACAGGCGTCGCTGATGTCCCGGTAGCGGGGATAGCGCCGGATCAGGTCGTTGATCTCGACGCACGTATCGAGGGGATGGCCCGCCGGCACGCCGCCGCGCCGCGCCTCCACCCCGCGGCGATAGCTCCAGAGGTAGGCGTGCGCGTGGAAGAAGGCGCGGCGCTCGGACCAGTGGCGGCCGATCATCAGGATCTTCACCGCCTCCGCGTTGGCGTCCAGCTCGCGGCGCTCCTGCTGGGCGTCCCACAGCGAGGTAGCCGCCTCGTCGGGCGCCCGGCGATAGGCGTGGCCCAGCACCCAGTGGGCCAGCTCGTGGGCGAGCAGGAAGTCGCGGGTCTGGCCGGCCGGCAGCGGCTCGAGCATCTGGGTCTGGAAGGTCATGAGGCCGCCCGGCCGCATCGCGCCGCCGCCCGCGCCCGGCTGCTCGCCGACCAGGAAGGTGACGTCGGCGACCCCGTAGTGCTCGGTGACCCGGTCCGCGAAGCGCCGCCAGTCGTCGAGGTGGGCCTGCTGCCCGGCGGTGAGGCTCGTGCAGCCGGCGTGCAGCAGGACCAGGGCGGCCAGCCAGGGCCAGCGCGGCATGATGGCCCCGAGCCTACTTCACGTAGTGATCGCGCGCCAGGGGCGGCGTGGTCCCCGCGCCGGTGAAGAGCACGGTGAGCACGACCTCGACCGAGTGGCCGAGGGCCAGGCCCTGACACCCGATGGCGGCGCGGGTGGGCTTGCCGCGGTCGCCGTACAGCTCGACGAGCAGATCGGTGGCGCCGTTGATCACGCGTGGCTGCTCGTTGAAGCCGGGCGCCGAGTTCACGAACCCGATGAGCTGCACCGCCTGCTGCACGCGGTCCAGGTCGCCCAGCGCGTACTTGATCGCGGCCAGGCTCGAGAGCACCGCGTAGCGCGCGGCCTCGTAGCCCTGCTCGATCGAGAGATCGGCGCCCACCACGCCGACGAGATGCGGCTTGCCGTCGCGCACCGGCGTCGTGCCGGAGAGGTAGAGCACGTTGTTGACCGCGAGATGAGAGACGAAGCGGGCGCCCGCCGCGTTCGCCCGATACGCCCGATCCAGATCCATCAGCGTGAGCCCAAGTGCGTCGAGCTTCTTCTCGATGTGCATGATGGGGCAGGTCATAACATGGTTATCCACACTTATTCACAAAACTTTCTTCGTCATCGGCTTGACACATCCCCCGCCGGTTCACTAGGCTTCACGAGTCATGCAGGGGCGTTGGCGAAGGTCGAAGGACGCCGGTCGTTGCGGCAGAGCAAGCTCACCATCGCGTGGCGCGGCACGCCGGATCTCGATGACTGGGTCGCGTACATCGTGACGAAGACGAAGTCGAAGAAGCTGATCCTCGCGGATCAGGTGTCGGAGCGGAAGGTGAAGGCCCTGCTCGCGCGCGTCTCGGGGCTCTCCCGGCGCGGCGTGGAGAAGCTGGCGAAGGGTTAGGCCGAGAAACTGTCGGGAGGGGCGTCCGCCCCCGCGATTCCAGGGAATGGTCTATCCACACATGTGGATAGACCTGTGCATAGGTACCCGATAGACGACGCAACTATCTGCTTTGGCTGACATTTCTGTATCAGCCTTCCGCCAGGCTCCGGAGCCGCTCGAGCAGCCTGGCGAGGCCCAGGGTGTCCCGGGCGCAGTAGCCCTGAAGATCCGCCCGCAGCCGGCCCTGCTCGGCATGGCTCACCGCGTCACCGCCCCAGAGCAGGCGCTCCAGCGCCACGCTGGCGAGCGCGCCGTCGGCGATCGCGAGGTCGTCGTACCCGAGGCCGGGGACGAGCGCGGGCAGCACGCGCTTGAGCGAGAAGCTGCCACCGAAGGCCGGATGGTAGACGTGCTCGCGCACGATCGGCAGCAGATCCACCAGCCGCTCCGCGATGCGTGCGAGGCGCGGGGCCAGCGCGGGCGCGCCCGCCGCGATTCGCTGGATGCACTCGCGCTCGAATCGCGCGTGGTAGGCCACGATGGTCCGCGCGGGCTCGCACGCGGCGAGGAGTCGCTCCGCCAGCGCGGGGCGCACGTCGTCGGGCCCTTCGGCGAGCCAGGCGTGATGCGCGAGCCCGGCCGCGCCGTCCTCCACGTGGCAGCTCCACTGCACCGGCAGCGCGTCCCACGGATGGCACCCGTTCCACACCGGGATGGGGAGCCCCGCGGTCTCGAAGTCGAGGAACGCCACCGGCGAGACGCAGGCGCGCAGGGCGCGCCCGAGGCCCGGCTCCACGATCATCCGGCCCGCCTGCACCGCGCGCCGCTGCCGGTCGGCGGTGGCGGCCAGCGCGGTGTCCTCGGGCAGGTCGAGGATGGACTGGTAGCCCTGCTCGTAGAGCGCGGCCAGCGCGCGCGCCTGCTGCCGGTAGAGCGTGCTCACGTGATGCTCCGGCTGCGGCGCCCAGCAGCGATCGAGGAACGGGCACTCGTAGGGTCTCGTGCAGTGCGGCCCGGTCGCCACCTCCGGCCGCGGTCCGGCCAGCATGGCCTGGAGCGCGCCGACCTCGCCGGGCAGGGTCGCGAGGCGCGCCTCGGCCGCCGCGGTCACGTCCGCCCGCACGAAGAGGTCGTCGAGGTCCGGGTAGGTGCACGCGCGGTTGAGATGCATGATCTCCATCCGCCGCACCGGGAGCCCGGCGCGCCGGGTCACGTGGCCCTGGATGGCCACGTCGGTCAGGTGCGGCTCCTTCACGCTCGTGGTCGACTTCACCTCGGTCACGCAGAAGCCGCCATCGGCCCCGCGCTCCAGGATGTCGACCGCCACGTAGACGGAGTCGGCGCGAAAGCTCGCCTCGTACACCACCGGCACCCGCGAGGCCAGCGCCGTCCGCGTGGCCTCGAGGCGCTCCTCGTAGGCATCGTGAGGCAAATCGATCAGCACACCGCCCGGCACGTGGGCGCGCGCCACCTCGCCCACCTGTCGCCCCCGCGCGAACACCGCCTCGAGCATCGCGTCGGGCACGAGCTCGACCGCGCCCGGCTCATGCACGCGCCACCACAGCTGCTTCGCGCACTGAATCCCCGCCGTCACCCGCGACTTGGACAGCCCGACCACCCGAGCAGGCAAGTCCACTCCGCTAGTCCGAATGATGCATGAATGAGCTGGTCCGTGACCGGATGGGTGGCGGCGGAGGTGGCAGGGGGGACAGCGGCCGGGCGGCCGCGCGGAGTGGGGCCCCCGAGTCCGGCCCGCCGCTCGAAGAGCGGCGAATCCGGCGAGCGGGTGACGGAGCCGGCCGCCCGGCCGCTGTCCCCCCTGCCACCTCCGCCGCCACCCATCCGTCTCGCGCGCGCGGCTCGCTCATGGATGGCGCGAGCTAGAGGGGAATCGCCAGCAGCGTGTCGACGCGGCTGCTGTCGCACACGACGACCCGCTCGCGGAAGCGCAGGGTGCCGTTGTCGTCCACCATGACGTCGACGTAACGCCCGGTGGCGAAGAGATCCATGGTCCCGTCGCGCATCACCCGCACCACCAGGAACGGGGTCTCGGCGTGCACCGCGCCGTTCGACCCGGGGCGGATGGCGGGGAGGCCGACCAGGTGCCGGTAGGCCTGACGCTCGTAGATGTTGGCCTCGCGCAGGGCGGCCACGCGATCCTGCAGCATGCCCCGGGAGTCGGCGTAGATGAGGCCCGCCTCGAGCCCGCGGCGGTGGTTGTCCGCCGAGGTGATCTTGTAGAGGCACGGGTCGGTGAAGAGCGCGGGCCACTGCTCGAGGCGATCGTCGTCGATGGCCCGCGCGTACTCCGCGTTGAGCTGCGCGACGCGCTCGCCCAGCACGTCACTCCCCCATGTAGCGGCGATACGCCTTCCAGAACCCGCGCACCGAGGCCTCGGTGGCCCGCGTCTCCTGCGACTCCGAGCCCTCGCCGCCCATGTTGACCACCGACACCTGGTCTCCCGCCGCGGCGACGCCGCGCTGGACGAAGCCCCCGACGCAGCCGTCCTCCATCGAGACGTAACCCGCGGGGCCGACCAGGTTGGCCTGCTTGAGCCGGCGGCGCCGCATGTCGTCGGAGTCGTCGGCGAAGCCGAAGTAGGTCCAGTGCAGCTCCATCGCCCCCGCGCCCTTCGGCACCACCTGCCGCACCGCGAGGCAGTTGTTGATCTGCTGGAGCACGAAGCCGGGGAACACGGTCAGGATCTGGAGCTGGATCCCGTCGCCCCACTCGTCCACCGAGTCGAGCAGGCTCGGGTCGGCCAGGCGGTAGCGGTCCTTCTCGGAGCGGATGCCCTGCTCCCGGTACGCGGTGCTGGTGCGGTCGTCGGCCCGGTCGATGGTGTAGCTCGCGTGGTGGCCGCCGTCCGGGCTCACCAGGATCCCGCCCCCCTGGGTCAGGCGGGTGATCCGGAACGTGCCGAAGAAGGCGTGGAGGAGGCTCGCGTGGTAGGTGTCCTTCACGTTCTCCACGTAGAGCTTCCAGTTGTTGGGCAGGGCCTGGGTGAACCGGCCCATCACCCGCATCGGCCCGCGCAGCACGCGCCGGATGCGCCCGAGCACCTCCGCGCCCAGGTACTCCTCGATCGGCGGCGTCTCGGCCGAGAGGCTCGCGAACACGAGACCGTGGAGCGTGGCGGTGCGGAGCTTGCGCGGCCCGTGGTCCGCCTTGCAGAACGACTCCGGCATCCCGCCGCGGCCGTTGCTGCCCTTCTCGAACGCGATGCCGACCAGGTTGCCGCGCAGGTCGTAGGTCCAGGCGTGGTAGACGCACTGGAAGTGGCTGCCCGCCGAGCCGCCGTCGTCGAGCGCGATCAGCGCCCCGCGGTGGGCGCAGCGGTTCTCGAACGCATGGATCTCACCCGCCGCGCCCCGCGCCACGATGACCGGCATCTCGCCCAGGAAGGTGGTGCGGTAGTCCCCGGGGCGCTCGATGTCGGACTCGAGGCACACGTAGCTCCAGGTGGGGCCCTCGAAGATGCGGCGCAGCTCGCGGCGGTAGTTGTCCTCGTCCTGGTAGAGCCAGTACGGCACCCGCGCGAGCGATGCGCCCGGCCATTCGTGACGCGGACCCGGGGTCGGCATGGGTGATCTGCCCGCTACCCGAAGGCGGGCATCACCTCGCGGGCGAAGAGCTCCATCGAGCGCAGGACCCGGGCCTGCTCGAGATCGCCGAACCAGAAGCTGCAGTTGAAGTGGGTGATGCCCACGTCGCGCTGCAGGCGTCGGATCTGGCGGATGCAGGTCTCGGGGGTCCCGATGACCAGGAAGCGGTCGAGCAGGTCGTCGACGTCGGGCTCCTTGGGCGCGGGCACCGCGATGGCCCGGCCATTCTCCACCCGCTCGTAGTGATTGCGGAGGCTCAGCGTCACCCGCATGTTCCAGCGGGCCTCCTCCGCGGCGGCCCGCGCGTCCGCCTCGCTCGTGGTCACGTAGACCGCGCGCTGCACGCCCACCGCGAGCGGGGTCGGCGGCTTGACCTCGGCCACCACCCGGTCGAAGAGCCGGCGGAACTCGGCCATGCGCTCGACCGGGACCCCGAAGCCGCCGGTGAGCACGTTGAAGCCGCGGCGCACCGCACCCTCGACCGAGTCCGGGCTCTGGGCGGTGATCCAGATCGGCGGCCGCGGCTGCTCCATCTGGGGGAAGATCGTGGTCTCCGGGATCTGGTAGATCTTGCCCTCGTAGCTGAACGGCCCGCCCGCGAGCGCCTTCAGGATGACGTCGATCGACTCCTCCCACCGCGCCCGCCCGCTCTCCAGCTCGAGCCCGAAGCGCTCGAACTCGTAGTGCTGGTAGCCGCGCCCGAGCCCGATGTCGAGCCGGTCCCCGGAGAGGATCGCCAGCGTCGCGATCTCCTCGGCCACCACCAGCGGGTGGTGGAGCGGCACCACGATGACCGCGGTGCCCACCCGGATGCGGGTGGTGCGGGCCGCGATGTAGGTGGCGAGCTGGACCGGGCGCGAAAGGTAGCCGTAGGTCGAGAAGTGGTGCTCGGCCAGCCAGATGTTGTGGAACCCGAGGGTCTCGGCGGACTGGGCCATCTCGATCGCGCGCGTGTAGATCTCCCGGGACGACCGGGCCGACGGCGACTGCATCAGGAGGAAGGTCCCGAAGTTCATGGGCGGGATATTGCGCTGGCCCGCGGCCGGGGTCAAGCCGGCCCCAGGGCCAGGAACTCCCGCGCGTTGTCGACCAGGAGCCGCCGCCGGGTGGCCGCGTCCAGGGTGACGCCGTCGAGGGCCGCGACCGGATCGTCCACCCCCATCTTGAACGGGTAGTCGCTGCCCAGCACGATGCGCTCGGGCCCGAAGGTCTCGAGCGCGAAGGCGAGCACGCGGGGCGAGAGCGTGAGCGAGTCCACCCAGACGCGCCGGGCATACGCGCTCGGCGGCTCGGCGATCGCGGCGTGCGCGTCGGCGATCGCGGTCCAGCCCTGGTCGAGGCGCGGCAGGATGTAGGCGAAGGCGCCACCGCCGTGAGCGAAGCACCATCGGAGCGTCGGCCACCGGTCGAGCACGCGGCCGAAGATCACCCGGGTCATCGCGAGCGCAGTCTCGAGCGGGAAGCCGGCGACCTGGGTGAGGTTGTCCTTGCGGAAGCGCGGATCGCCCTGGATCGGCGCCTGCGGATGGACGAAGATGGCCACCCCGAGGGCGGCGGCCGCGTCCCACACCGGAGCGAGGGCCGCGTCGTCGAGATCGAGCCCCGCCACGTTGGCCCCGATCTCCACCGCCGGGAACCGCAGCACGGACACCACGCGCTCCAGCTCCTTCACCGCGAGGTCGGGCGCCTGCAGCGGTAGCCCGCCCGCGCCGAGCAGGCGCGCCGGATGGCGGCCGACCAGCTCCGCGATGGCGTCGTTCTGCATGCGGCACCACTCGGCCGCCGCCGGGCCCGGCGCCCAGTAGCAGAAGGTGGGCGGCGCAGGGGAGAGCAGCTGCCGGCCCACCCCGGTGCGGTCCATGTCCTCGATGCGCCGGGCCGGGTCGAACGCGTGCGGGGTGAGGCTCCGGTTGAGCGTGCTGCCGAGGTAGAGCCGGCAGCCGGTGGCCGGGTCGCCCTCGAGGCGGGGCCAGCGGTCGCCGCCATACCGGGCCGCGAAGTCGGGCCAGCCGCTCGCGAAGATGTGCGTGTGGACGTCGATCGATGGCGTCATGGGCCCCCCAATGGTCCCCCCAATCATCCCCCAATGTATATACTCCCCGGTGCCCATGGGCCCAGCCCTCATCCGCGCGATGGCCATCGCCCTCCTGCTGTGGCCGGTGATGTGGCCGGCCCCGGCCCACGCGCAGGGCGCGCGGCCGACCGGGCTCCGGTTCATGGGCCCCACGACCGCTCGAGGCCTTCCTGGTAGGACTTGAGCGCGTACGCCACCGCCCAGCCCACGCAGGAGTTCTGCTTGCCCTGATCGCCCGGCTCCGGGAAGCGACTCGAGAGATCCACCGCCTTCGGCACCTGGCCGAGCAGCGGCGGAGCCGCGAGGGGGATGGACTGGTACGCGACGTCCAAGCCGATCGTCATTCCGTACTACGCGCTGAACTTCCAGCCGACCGGCTATCAGCGCCACTACGACCTGACCTTCATCGCGCTGGTCTACCTGGGCAACCGGATGCTCGTGCAGTCGATCCCGATCGACTTCGGGTTCCGGTGGTGATCGGCCGCGCCTTGACTATGCGCCGCCGAGGGGGCAGCATCGTGCCGGGCGAAGACGACCGCAGTCCCAAGGGAGACCTCCCGTGACGACCCAGACGACCGAGCCGCGGATGGAGCTGGAGCAGCACCTGCACATGTACCGGCAGATGGCGAAGATCCGCGCCTTCGAGGAGCAGGTGAACGAGCTCTACAAGGGCGCCAAGATGCCGGGCCTCGCGCACCTCTATGTCGGCGAGGAGGCGGTGGCGGTCGGCGTCTGCGAGGCGCTCAAGCGGGACGACTTCATCACCAGCACCCACCGCGGCCACGGCCACTGCCTGGCCAAGGGCGCCTCGGTCAGCCGGATGTTCGCGGAGCTACTCGGCAAGGAGGCCGGCTACTGCCGCGGCAAGGGCGGCTCCATGCACATCGCGGATCCGGAGACCGGCAACCTGGGGGCCAACGCCATCGTGGGCGGCTCGGCCGGCCTCGCCACCGGCGCCGCGCTGTCGGCCAAGATGCGCAAGAGCGGCCAGGTCGCGGTGTGCTTCTTCGGCGACGGCGCGCTCGGGCAGGGTCTGCTCTACGAGGCCATGAACATGGCCGCGCTCTGGAAGCTGCCCGTCATCTACGTCTGCGAGAACAACCTCTACGGCGAGTACACCCCCGGCACCGAGACGATCGCGGGCGAGATCCTGCTGCGGCCCCGCGCGGTGGGCGTCCACGCCGAGAGCGTCGACGGCCAGGACGTGCAGGCGGTGCACGCCACCATGAAGCGACTGGTGGAGCGCGCGCGCCGCGGCGAGGGGCCCGCGTTCCTCGAGTGCAAGACCTATCGCTACTACGGCCACCACGTGGGCGACGTCAACCGCGAGTACCGCACCAAGGACGAGGAGCGGGACTGGGCGACCAACCGCGACCCGCTCCTGACCCTGTCCGCGCGCCTCATGCAGCAGCAGCTCGCCGAGCAGTCGGTCTTCGACCGCATCCAGGTGGACGTGAAGAGCGAGATCGAGAAGGGGGTGCAGTTCGCGCTCGACGCTCCGTTCCCGAAGCTGGAGCAGGTCGACGAGGACGTTTACGCATAGCGGTTGACCCCGCGATCCAGCCCCCGTTGCCCCGGTCGCGGGCGGGAATCGGGCCGCGCGGGGAGCCGCCCGCGGCGCCACCCATGTGTTCCCCGCGCAGCCCGATTCCCGGTCTGCGGTCCTGCCTAGGTGGGTTAGATCGCGCCGTCTTTTGTGGGCTTGGCGATCTCGTCTGTGGAGTAGCCCAGTTCTCCGAGGATCTCCGTGCGGTGTTGGCCGAGGAGCG
>WNFG01000926.1_pt1 | contig 30764 bp, 24 predicted proteins | sample 5400431 | NCBI WGS metagenome assembly WNFG01 (sample SAMN13153346, study PRJNA577476) | soil metagenome | isolation source: 120 cm saprolite under Douglas fir tree site 2 hole 3 replicate 2 | place: USA:California | collected 2015-04-18 | reverse complement strand
TGAAACATGTTGAAGGCGCAGCGCAACTCGAGGACGGAATTGTGCTCATTCACGATCTCGACCGTTTCCTTTCTCTTGAAGAAGAAAGATCACTGACCGAGGCAATTAGCAGAATGTGAGCAGCGAATAGTGCCCACAAAGATTTCAAGCACGCTACTTTCCCAGGTTAGTGAATTCATCACTGAGCGAATGGGTTTGCATTTTCCGAGAGAGCGGTGGCGCGATCTGGAACGGGGAATTGAGTCAGCCACAGCAGAGCTTGGCTTCCAGGATGCCGAGTCGTGCCTTCAATCACTGGTTTCCTCGGCTTTGACGAATGGCCAGATCGAGATTTTGGCCCGTCATTTGACAGTGGGAGAGACCTACTTCTTTCGTGACGAGCGAAGCTTTGAGATTCTCGAACAGCGTGTTCTTCCGGAATTAATCTTCGCCCGCCGGGGCAGCAACCAGCGTTTGAGAATTTGGAGCGCGGGGTGCTGCAGCGGTGAGGAGGCGTACTCGATTGCCATTCTGCTGCGCAAAGTAATTCCTAAACTCAACGACTGGAATATAGCGATTCTGGCAACCGACATCAATTCGCAGGCTCTTCGAAAGGCGTCCGAGGGTGTTTACACGGAATGGTCATTTCGCACGACTTCAGAAAAGTTGAAGCAAAACTATTTCAAGCCGACCAAAGATGGCCGTTGGGCCCTGCCTCAGTCCATACGGGAGTTGGTGACGCTTCAATGTCTGAACCTGGCGGAAGACGTTTATCCCTCACTGTGCAGCAATACCAACGCGATGGATGTCATTTTTTGCCGCAATGTGCTGATGTATTTGAGTCCCGAGGCGGCCAGAAAAGTCGTTCATCGTCTCTATCAATGTCTTATGGACGGCGGCTGGCTTTTCGTAAGTCCGAGCGAGGTCTCGCAAACTCTGTTTTCGCAGTTCTCAACGATGAATTTTCCCGGTGCGATCGTTTACCGGAAAGAAGCTCATCGGTTTCTCAGCGCAGAGAACGACTTGCATAGCTCCTTTTCCCAGGCAATTGCTTCGCTTCCGCCGATTGCAGATGCGATTCCCCCGAAACGTGTTTCAGAAGCTCTCGCATTCGAGGCACTGCCGGAGCCGGTTGCTTCTGATGCAGAAGTACGAGACGGCGAAGAACAGAGTTCGACTTCGCTTGACGAAACGCTGGCTCTGTACGAGCGGGGCCGTTATGAGGAAGCGGCGTCAAGACTCCTCGTCTTGTCACAGAGCGGTAAGGATGCAAAGGTCATGTCGCTTCTCGCGCGCGTTTTCGCCAACCAGGGAAAACTGGCTGAGGCGCTTGGATGGTGCGAAAAAGCAATTGCCGCAGAGAAGACGAACCCGGAATACCACTATCTGCTGGCCACGATCTTACAGGAACAAGGCGCGCTTGCAGAAGCTCTGTCGTCGCTCAAGCGAACGCTCTATCTCGATCAAGATTTTGTGCTGGCTCATTTCGCTCTGGGAAACCTTACTCTTCGTGGCGCAAAGCTCGAAGAATCTGACAGGCACTTCAAGAACGCTCTTTCGCTGTTGCGAGCCTATCGCCCCGACGACATCCTGCCGCACTCGGAGGGAATGACGGTTGGAAGGTTGATGGAAATCATAGACGTGCAAAGAGATCAAAGTGTTCTCGCGACAGAATAGCCCGTCGGATGGAACGACATTTCGGACTCCGAGCGGGTGCTTTCGAGCATTTGAGGAAAATCGCCATGAGACGAACAAGTGAAATTCACAAACCTCCCCACGGCGGCCCAATAGGGAAAGAACCGAGGTCCGCGTTCGACTGGAATGAAATCCATCGTCGGCTGGAGTCTGCGCAGACCACCCTCGAGAGGGATTCGGCGACGGATCCGGGAAAAAAGCAGGAAATCTTAAAAGCGAGAGCGCGGATGCTCGCCCGGAAACCAGAAGAAAAGCGAGAAGCCGATCAATCAATCGAAATCCTGGCTTTTCTCCTAGGCCAGGAGACCTACGCCATCGAGTCACACTATGTTCGTGAAGTCTGTCCGTTGAAGGAACTCACACCGGTGCCGTGTACGCCGCCTTTCGTCCTCGGCATAGTCAACCTGCGCGGGCAGATGCTCTCTGTTATTGACCTCAAGAAATTCTTTGACCTTCCCGAGGAAGGCCTAACGGACCTAAACAAGGTCATTGTTCTGCAGACGCCCGAAATGGAGCTCGGCATCCTTGCCGATGCCATTCTTGGCGTACGCTCTATTCCAAACGATGAAATTCAGGCGTCGCTTCCGACCCTGACAGGCATTCGCGCGGACTACTTGAAGGGCGTAACGAAATCGTCTCTGGTAATCCTGGCCGCAGAAAAGCTTCTCTCGGACAAGAGAATCGTCGTCCACCAGGAAGTGGAGATTTAGAAGAGGAAAGAAGATTGATTCGGGAAGAGAGTGAAGAGGATAGCGATATGACACGAACCATTGGAACGAAAATCGGCGGTGGATTCGCACTGGCCTTGGCGATGCTTCTCGTCGTAGGTACGGTTTCGTACCGAAGCACCATTGCATTCGTTGAGAGCAGCGAGTGGGTCGCACACACCCACAAGGTTCTGGAAAAACTTCAAGATTTGCTCTCCAGGATGGTGGATGCCGAGACCGGGACGCGTGGCTTCGTCTTAAGCGGGGAAGAGCGCTATCTGGAACCGTACCAAGGTGCCATCGAACAAGTGGACCAAAGCCTGAAGGACCTCCGCAAATTGACCGCGGATAACTCTCGGCAGCAGCGGCGGCTCGACGCCCTCGACCCTCTGATCAAGGAAAAGTTCGCAGTAATGCAGGAGACGATCGACTTGCGCAAGAGCAAGGGGTTTGAGGCCGCGTTAAAGGTAGTCCTAACGGACCGGGGAAAAAGAAAGATGGATGAAGTCCGAAAAGCCATCGGTGAAATGGACAACGAAGAGAATGAGTTGCTGAGGCAACGGTCTGACGAAGAGTACGCACGCGCCCGAGGCACGGAAATCAGCGTCATCGTCGGATCCTTTCTTGGTCTCGCTCTCGTGACGATCGCGGGCTTCCTCATAACCAGGAATATTTCGTTACCGCTCCGGGAAATCACTGGCGCGGCCCAGAAGATCGCACTGGGCGATCTGGTGGTGTCCGTATCCTCCGACTCGCGAGGAGATGAGGTGGGTGTTTTGGCGAAGGCATTTGCAGGGATGAGTACATCGTTGCAGGAGCTGGCTCGGGGGGCCGATAAAATTGCCTTAGGGGACCTGACGGTGGAAGTGAAGCCCAGATCGGAGAAGGACAGCCTGGGGATCGCCTTCGAAACTATGCGCAACAAACTCCGCATCGCAAATCTGGAAATCCAGAAGTCCGTCAACGTCCTCGCTTCTTCCGCAAGTGAAATTGTGGCAACGACAAATCAGGTCTCCGCCGGGGCGGCGGAGACCGCCACGGCGGTCAGCCAAACCACCGCGACCGTGGAAGAGGTGAAACAGACAGCACAACTCTCCAATCAAAAGGCGAAATATGTTTCGGAGAGCGCGCAAAAGGCGGCGCAAGTCTCCCAAAACGGCAAGAAATCTGTCGAGGAATCCATCGAGGCAATGAACCGGATCCGAGAGCAGATGGAATCGATTGCCGAGAGTATCGGGCGATTGAGCGAACAGAGCCAGACCATCGGAGAGATTATCGCCACCGTGAACGACCTGGCCGAACAGTCGAACCTGCTCGCGGTCAACGCATCCATTGAGGCCGCAAAAGCAGGTGAGCAGGGCAAGGGTTTTGCCGTGGTCGCACAGGAAGTCAAAAGTCTGGCCGAGCAATCGAAGCAGGCCACAGCACAGGTTCGAACCATCCTGAGTGATATCCAGAAAGCGACGAGCGCGGCCGTGATGGCCACGGAACAGGGAAGCAAAGCGGTTGAGGCCGGTGTGTTGCAATCCGCCCAGGCGGGGGAGTCCGTTCAACGGCTGGCGGAGAGCATTGCGGAGGCCGCGCAAGCAGCCACCCAGATTGCGGCCTCGAGCCAGCAGCAGATGGTGGGCATGGATCAAGTGGCTCTTGCAATGGAAAACATCAAACAGGCCAGCGTGCAAAACGTCGCGAGTACGAAACAGACGGAAGTTGCAGCGCACACCATGCACGAGCTGGGGCAGAAACTGAAGCAGATTGTTGACCAGTACAAGGTCTGAGCGAGATGGACAAGAACGCTGAGCTTCTGGCAAAACTCAAGGCGACCTTTCAGATCGAGGCGGAAGAACATCTGCGCGCAATCTCTTCCGGCCTCTTGGAACTGGAAAATGCCCCCGTAGGGGAGCAGCAGGCCAGAATTCTGGAGAGTGCTTTCCGCGAAGCACACAGTTTGAAAGGCGCCGCCCGCGTGGTCAACATGGGTGATATCGAGACGATCTGTCAGTCGCTGGAGACCGTTTTTTCCGATCTGAAGCGTCAAGCGATCGGCCTCTCGCGCTCGCTTTTCGACAGGCTCCACCAGGCCGTCGACGCGATGGGCAAACTTCTCCTGCCTGCCGGATCTGAACAAAATGTTGGAGAACTCCGGATCGAGGAAATTAAGCAAAACCTGCAAGCAATTCTTGACGCTACGCCGCTGCCCAGGCTGAAGCAGCCGAGAAGGGAAGAAAAACAGAAGGTCCTTTCCGTCAAAGAAGGATCTTCTCCTGTATTCCTAATGGGAGCGGAGTCTCAACCAGTTTCCGAGGAGAGACCGCAGCGGACGGAGAGGAGGATAAGAGTCTCCGAGGCTGATTTGGACTCTGTCCTGCGTCAAACAGAAGAGCTGGTCGCCGCTAAACTTTCCGGAACGCACCGCGCTGCTGAGTTACGCGAGATTGCAGCAACACTGGCTCATTGGGGAAAGGAGCGCGCAAAGATCAACGCCGACCTCCGGGCCGTTCGACAACGTCTTCAAGTGCACGCGAAGCGTAACGGCCATGCCCGTCTTTCAGACCGGCAGACTAAAGCCAATTCCCAGATGACAAAAGTGCTTGCCTTCCTTGACTGGAATGATCTGGCCGTTCGGTCGGAGAGAAACAAACTGAAGGCGCTGGCGACCTTCGCAGAACAGGATCATCGGACACTGTGCAGGAAAGTGGACGATCTTCTTGAGGGCGTGAAGAGAGTCTCGATGCTTCCCTTCTCGTCCCTCACACAAGTTTTCCCGAAAATGGTTCGCGATCTCTCGCGTGACCGCGGCAAGGATGTGGTTTTGGCCATCCAGGGCGATCAGATCGAGGCCGAAAGGCGCATTCTAGAGGAAATGAAAGATCCTCTGATTCATATCCTGCGAAACAGTATAGATCATGGGATCGAAGCTCCGCAGGATCGAAAAAAGAAAATGAAGCCGCCCCGCGCGACGATTACTCTGGCTATTTCCCCGATAGACGGCGATAAGGTCGAGATTCTCATCTCTGACGACGGGGCCGGCATCAATGTTCAGAAGGTGCGGGACGCTGCGATCCGGCAGACCGCCGTTTCACCGGAGCGAGCGGAGACGATGAGCGAACAGGCGGCCCTGTCCCTGATCTTTCAGTCCGGAGTGTCCACGAGCCCGATCCTCACGGAGACTTCCGGCCGGGGCCTCGGTCTGGCCATCGTGCAGGAGAAGGTAGAAAAACTCGCTGGGACCGTTGCGGTCGAAACGGTTCCCGACCGCGGTACGGCCTTCCGAATCCGTCTGCCACTGACGAGAGCCACGTTTCGAGGGGTTCTCGTCCGCGTCGAAGATCGCGACTTTATTCTTCCAACCCGCCACGTGGACCGAGTGGTGAGTCTGAGCGAAGACGAGATAAAGACCGTTGAGAACCGGGAGACCATGGATCTGGACGGCCGGGCTCTCTCCCTAGTTTGGCTCGGCGAGATCTTGGGGCTGCCGAGGAAAAGGACCGGTGATGACAGTGTGAAGACCCACTCTGCGGTGGTTTTAAGCTGGGCCGAAAAGTGCATCGGGTTTTTTGTGAACGAGATTCTGGGCGAACAGGAAGTCCTGGTGAAAAGTTTTGGCAAACAGCTTTCCCGGGTGCGAAATGTGGCAGGAGCTGCCGTTATGGGCGCCGGAAAGGTAGTGCCGGTTTTGAATGTTCCCGACTTAATGCACTCGGCAGTGACGGCGGCCGGAACACTCCGGCCTGCTGCCCCGAAGGAGACGAAGGCGCAGAGAAAATCCGTTCTGGTTGTCGTGAAAAATATCCTCGAGGCGGCCGGATTCAGCGTGAAAGCGGCCGTGGATGGTCTTGATGCGTTCACGGCGCTGCGTGCGGAAGATTTCGATTTGGTCGTGTCAGATGTCGAAATGCCTAGGATGAACGGGTTCGAACTCACCGCGAAGATCCGCGCGGACAAGAGGCTCGCTGAGCTGCCGGTTGTCCTAGTGACGGCGCTTCAGTCCCGCGAAGATCAAGAGCGCGGGATTGATGTCGGGGCGAACGCATATATCGTGAAAAGCAGTTTTGATCAGGGAAACTTGCTGGAAGTGATCCGAAGACTGATATAAAACGCTGGGGTTCTGGGTGGAGCAGTGGACACGTGGGAGAATCTGCCGGGCGGTGGTCTTTCGCAAATCAGGGAGCCACGGCTAAAAAGTCCGTCTGAGCACGGAGTCGGGTGCATTTGCAGGACCATGGCGATTACGCGTGGGGCGTTTCCCAAAGTTCAGGAGCATCCAATTGATTCGAGTCTTGGTGGTAGAGGATTCGCCGGTCATCCGGGATTTTCTGATTCACATTCTCAGCTCGGATCCCCAGGTTCAGGTGATTGGAACCGCAAAGGACGGTATCGAAGCCCTGGCGGCTCTGGAGCGCCTCAGGCCCCACGTCATCACGATGGACATCCAGATGCCGAACATGGATGGTATCGAAGCAACGCGTCGTATCATGGAAAAATATCCGACGCCCATCGTGATCGTGAGCGGCAGTGCGAGCGCACGGGAGGCGACCACGGCGGTCAAGGCCATGGACGCAGGCGCCTTGGCGATTGTCCAGCGGCCGACGGGGATCGGCCAGCACGACCACAGCGAGACAGTCGCGGAGCTAGTGCAAACCGTAAAACTGATGTCGGAAGTCAAGGTCGTCGGCCGGCGGTCGTACCATCGGCCCGGGCGCACGGGTCAGCCGTTCCTGCCTTCCGCGGAATTGCGTGTCAGGCCGAGCTCGGCGAATATCAAAGCCGTCGTCATTGGTGCCTCGACTGGTGGGCCTCCTGTGCTTCTCACCATCCTCTCCGGACTGCCCAAAGACTTCTCCGTTCCTTTATTAATCGTTCAGCACATGGCGCCGGGCTTTATCTCGGCGTTCGCCGAGTGGCTCGCTCAAGGGTCCGTTTTGCCCATTCACGTAGCCAGCCACGGAGAGTTGATTCTCCCCGGGCATGTCTACATGGCCCCAGACGGATTTCATATGAAGATGAGGGGGAACGGAAGGATTTCTCTAACCGAGGAAGAGCCAAAGAACGGTCTTCGCCCGTCCGTCTCACATCTGTTCCGTTCTGCGGCAGAAGTTTGCGGCTCGAATGCGATTGGCGTGTTGCTGACGGGCATGGGAAAAGATGGCGCGGAGGAACTGAAACTGATGAAGGAACGAGGAGCCATCACGATTGCACAGGATAAAGAGAGTTCGGTTGTGAATGGAATGCCGGGTGAAGCCGTTCATCTCGCGGCAGCAACGTATGTGCTTTCGCCCGAGAGAATTCCGATGGCGCTGCAGACTCTGGTGAACGGAAACAGGGCAGGCTTGAACGAAGCACTGTAGCTAGTGATGGAGGGCCGGGCTCTGGGCCGTGACGATTCAGAGGCCGCCGTTACTTGCGATTTGTGAAAGAGAGCGTGATACATGGATTCTCCACAAGCTGTAGTCCACAAGGGCGCCGAGATCCTTGTCGCCGAAGACAGTCCGACACAGGCTGAGAAGCTCAAATATCTACTCAGCGAGCTTGGCTATGTGGTGACGATCGCGGCCAACGGCAAACAGGCTCTCGCCGCTGCTCGGAAGCGAAAACCGGCGATCCTCATCACCGACGTCGTGATGCCGGAAATGAGCGGCTTCGACCTTTGTAAAGCGATCAAGTCTGAACCGGACTTGAGAGATATTCCGGTAATTCTCGTGACCTCTCTGGCCAGCGCCCATGACGTCATCAAGGGTCTCGAGTGCGGGGCGGACAATTTTATCCGGAAACCCTACGACGAAAAATATCTTTTCTCCCGCATCGATTATCTCTTGACGAATAGGGTGCTGCGCAAGACCGAGAGAGTTCAGATCGGGGTGGAGGTTTATTTCGACGGTCAACGGCACTTCATTACCTCGGAGCGGCAGCAAATTCTAGATTTGCTCATTTCGACTTACGAAGGAGCTGTTCAGATCAACGAAGAGCTCGAGGCGAAGCAGGAGAAATTGAAGCACTCCGAACAAGAGCTGCGAATTCAGACCAAGATTTTGCGATCCATCCTGGAAAGCATGGGTGACGGCGTGATCGTGACGGATGAGAAGGGAAAGCTTCTGTTCTCTAACGTGGCTGCAGAGAAGTTGCTGGGCGTGGGGCCTGCGGTTGGCGCGTCAGCGGAGTGGTCGGTGCGGTACGAGCTCTTCAAAGCCGATCAGGTAACTCCCTGTCCGCCAAACGAGATACCTATGGCACGCGCGATGCGCGGGGAAGCTGTGGACGCCGAAGAGGTATGCATCCACCACCCGAATGGACAGGAAGTTACCTGGCTGAGTGCGACCGCGAGACCCCTGAGAAATGAGAACGGCGCTCTGCAGGGAGGCGTCGTGGTTTTCCACGATGTCACAAACCGCCGGCGGGCCGAGGAAGCCATCCTGAATGCCAAAGAAGAAGCCGAGCGCGCCACCCGGTTCAAGGATCAATTTCTCTCCACGATGAGTCACGAATTGCGCACGCCGCTCAATGCTGTCCTCGGCTTCTCCGACCTACTTGCCGACGAGCGATATGGCCCGCTGAACGAGCGCCAGCAGCGTTACGTCCAGAATATTCACAACGGGGGCCGGCATCTTCTCCGACTCATTAGTGATATTCTCGACCTGTCCAAAATCCAAGCGGGACGTCTTGAGTTATCGTTCGAGAATGTCCGGCTCGACCACGCGCTTGGAGAAGTAGTCAGTGCGATGCAACCGCTCGCGGACAAGAAGTCGCAGGCTTTGTCTCAGCGTGCCGCCCCAGGTCTGACAGTCCGTGCCGATGTGACTCGTTTGAAGCAGATCCTCATGAACTTGGTTGGAAATGCCGTCAAATTCACCCCCGAGCAGGGTCGGATTGAACTTATCGCGCGCCGGAACGACGAAAAGGTACGGGTGGAGGTGCGTGACACTGGGCCGGGAATTCCCCCCGAAGAGCAAAAGCGGATCTTCGAGGCCTTCTATCGTCTCCGGCAGGGTGTGGGAGCCACTGAGGGCACTGGTTTGGGTTTAGCCATTACCCAGCGCCTTGTGGAATTACATGGCGAACAATTGGGCCTGGATTCCCAACCCGGAGAAGGGAGCTGCTTTTATTTCACCCTGCCTGTAGCTTCGGAGGTGCGGGAAGGGACGGTCCGGCGGTCCCAGGTCATATCAGTGACGACTGATCTATCTCGAATCCTCGTGATCGAGGGAAATTCCACAGCAAGACAGCTCATTCAATCGCAACTCACATCTTCGGGGTACGAAACGCTTCTGTGCGACCAGCCAGAAAACGGCCCTAAGATCGCAGCAGAACTCCAGCCCGACGCAATCACACTGGATCCACTAACGGACCCGGCCCATGCCTGGCGACTTCTGGTTCGGTTGAAGAACGATCCGCGAACAGCGACGATCCCTGTAATCGCGGTCACGATCGGGGATCAGCCAGCTATAGGTGCGCTACTCGGCGCTGATGAGTACCTCTTGAAGCCCGTAGAGAAAGAGGCTGTGCTGGCTGGCGTGCGCCGCTGTCTTGCGATTCGAAGCGCAGCCCCGCCCGAGCGGCCGATTCTAGTCGTCGAAGATGACAGGCGAACCCTTGAGTTCATTGGGGAGTCGCTCAAGGCACAAGGATATGCAGTGACTCTGGCTGCTGATGGCGGCCAGGCCCGCTCGCAAGTAGCCTCTTCTCTGCCCGAAATGGTCATTCTGGACTTACTACTCCCGAAGGTGAGTGGCCTTGAGTTGCTTCGGGAATGGCGAGCGAATCCTCGTACGGCCGACCTGCCCATCTTTGTCCTGACGAGCAAGAATTTGTGCCCAGAAGAGGAAAAGTACCTCCGCGCTCATGCCGAGTATCTCTTGGACAAACAAGAACCCTGGCAGGAAGCGCTGGTCAACCAGTTACAACGAGTGTTGCTTCGGCCTCAGCGTGTAAGTAATTGAAATATCCGATTTTCGTAATACAAGGTAACCCGTTCAGGGCAGGGAAGAGTTTATAGTCGTACCTGGACAACTTGGTGGGAGCGACGGGGCTCGAACCCGCGACCCCCTGCGTGACAGGCAGGCGTTCTAATCAACTGAACTACGTCCCCCTCATTCCGTTTCGGGCTCTTCCCGCTCGTTACTTAAAATGTCTCCCGTTTGACGGAGCGCGAGTCAGAGGCAACTGTTGAAATAAAGGCCCCGCTCGCCAAATCTTTTGCGCACTAAAAAATGGTACCGGCGGTGGGAATCGAACCCACGGCCTAGGGATTATGAGACCCTCGCTCTACCACTGAGCTACGCCGGCATGGAGCAATTCTTTATGCTACGGATTCGCCTCCGAATGTGTCAAGGAGTCGTAGCCAAGGCCAGGACCATGAACAGCCGCTGGACTGACACGCAACAAGAACCGCTGAATCATGATCGATCTGGTTCTCACGCCTATGGGGGTGCATGAGAGTCCATTCGCTTGCGTTCCGGCAACGGAGGGAGGCTTGCGTTGATTGATTCAGCTCATTTGAGTCCTATTATTTTTAGTACTATCGTACCGTTGACCCCCAAAGTCCCAAAATCTACTCTAATCCAGATCGAACACTGTCCCACCTATCAAGGTAGGCGAAAGCTTATCGAAACGATGGAACGGGAAAGTGTGTATCGATTAGGTACAGGCTCATAGCCTATCCTGCTTGACATTGGTGCACTGAGATATAGACTCACTCCGGGGTTATACCTTATCCCGGAGGCACAATGTCACGCAGACTAACGGTTATACTACTGGCTATGCTGGTCTTGGTCGGAGCAATGAGCCTTAAAACGGTGGTCGTCGCCCATGGTGATGGCTCCGTGATCATGGCAAACGGTGGAGCTCCACTCCCGCCCAACCCATGGAAGAATGGTGGAGCACCGCTGCCACCGAATCCTTGGAAGAACGGCGGCGCACCACTACCACCGAATCCTTGGAAGTAACGGCGTGGTTTCCGCAAAGGTAAACTGAAGAACACGCGGAAGCACCAGGCCGTAGATAGGCTTAAGACGTGCCTGGTCCATTCGAATACATTGTATGGTTCCTGTGTACTCTCCTCGAAGCAAGCGTGGTGGTGTGTTCGATCGTTAGAGGTTCGTTCAAGCGTTATCTGACCCTCAACGTCTACATGCTGGCAGCTTCCTTCGTTAATATCGTGCGTTTCAAAATACTCCTGACCTATGGCTTAAGGTCGCCGGAGTATGGCTATTTTTACTACTACTCGGATTTGCTGCTCACCATAGCTCTCTACTGCGCTCTGATGGGCCTATACTCGCATGTCTTTGAAGAGATGGGTGCAGAGCAGTATGTGCGCCTGGGTGCAGTGCTACTTCTGCTTGGCACGGCAGGATTTTCTTTCGCGGTCGTCCAGCAATATTCGACCCGCATCTTGAGCCATTTTGTTCTGGAGGCTTCGCAAAACCTCTACTTCGTGGGGCTGGTGCTGACCTACGTTCTGTGGGGCGCAATGCTCAAACTGCGCGAAACGCGCACGCGCCTGATTCAGCTGGTTCTTGCTCTGGGCCTCTATTTCAGCGTATTTGCGGCCAGTTATGCCCTGCGAAATCTTTATACCAGCCTAGATGGTGTTTGGCCTTATCTCATCCCAATTTCGGGCTGCCTCTTGCCGCTAGCCTGGACTTATGCCTTTTGGCGGATCCCTGAAGATGCCCGCATCACTCCGTCCCGCCTTGCAGTGGTGCCACGATGATGGCCGCTTTCATTCTCGTTTGCTCGGTTGTCACGTTGCTGCAGTTCTTCGTGTGGTATTGCCGCTCGCTCATTGCAGCGTCCGCAAAGGAAGCTCTATCTCCTGAGGTGCGGGACGTCACGGGCATCGTCCGTGCCGCTTCCGGTGAAGATTTCACGCGCGTCATGCAGCTCTTGCAGCTCTGTCCGGAACGTCCGGAAGACCGCGGCAGCATCCAGGCTGTCGGCACTTACTTTAGCCTTCTGAATTTCTTGCGCGCAACGCTGGCGCGCATGGTTCCTTCGATGCGTGCCTGGACAGAATCGGAGCGCGGCAGTTGCGCCTATTTTGCCGCTATCGCCCTCGAGCGCCGCATCGCCTTCAGTCGCGGCATGCTTGCGCAGCAGATGGAAAGTTAAGGCCTCGGACCACGGATCGGTCGGGCCCCCTGGTATCTCTTTCGCCACAAACTCATTCTGCTAATTGAGCGCTCTTCCCCGACGTGCTAATCTTGCAGTGTTCCCTCCTCGCCGGAGTGGATGCGTCCGCAGCGCAAAACTTACCGGTGACTAAAACATGCTTGCAGTGTGGCGCGGTACTTCCGTCAAGCGTACGCGCCTGTCATTTTTGTGAATCTTCATTTACCGCCGATTTTTCGTCCGCGGAGCGTTTCGTGCCTGCCGGCACGCAGCGCGACCTGGCTCCAAGCGCCAACACCGGCTTGAACGGCCGCGAAAATCGAAACGTTCGCAATTCGAGCGAACATGAGGTGGAGCAAGGCGCCGCTTGGCGCGGTGAACTTGCCCAGCGGTTAAACGCATATCGAACGCGGCGGCGAAAACTTGCCCCGAACGTCGCACAGTCTCAGTTTGCGTTCGAAGAACCTCCGCGAAAAATACCTTCTGGTGCTTCCGCTGCTGTTGTGGATCCCTTCATTTCCGATGCAGAAGATTTTTCTTTTACCATCGCGATTGGCCGTCCTTCCAAGAATCACGTCCAGGAAGGATCCCGCATGGTGATCGATGTATCTGTGCCTGCAGAAGTACAAACGTGCTCGCACGCTCAGACACAGCCGGAACAAACGATTCCGCAGCCCGGCCTGTATCCAGTGGCACCGATCGATGACCGCCGCCTGGCGGGATTAGTTGATATGGGTTGTTTGCTATTTGCCTACGGCGGTTTCTTAATGCTCTTTGGCTCCCTCGGCGGGCAGTTCACCCTGAGCAAGTTGACTGCGGTTGTCTACACGACGACATTCGCCATCGTCTATCTGCAATACTTCGCTCTCTTCACAATTTTCGGCGGTACAACGCCGGGCATGATGCTGCGAAACTTGGAAGTGACCAGTTTCTCCGGGGAGCCCCCTACGCCCAAGCAAATGCTCCTGCGCAGCATGGGATACATGCTTTCCGCAGGAACCTTTTTCCTCGGCTTTCTTTGGTCGATGTGGGACGAGGACCAACTTACCTGGCACGACCGGCTCTCGCGTACGTATCTGAGCGCCACGCAGACGTTTGCCGACCTGCAAACTTCCAGCGTCGTGCACGGCCGCTGATTCTTCGTGAATAATTCCGCTCTGTACGGTGTAGCTGACGGCTGGGAATTTGAGATACAAATTTGCCTCTGCCCGAGCGAATGGCTGCTAGGCCTCACGGCATTCGTGGGCAATTCGAATCATTGCGGTGAGACTGCGCCGCACATCCTCCTCCGTAGTCGCCCAGGAAGAGACGCTGATTCGCATCGCTGTTCGGCCTTGCCAGACCGTGCCTGCGCACCAGCAGGTGCCATCTTCCTGGATGCGTCGTATTACTTCGCGGGTCACGTCCGGGCTGCCGAAGGACACCAACACCTGATTGATCACCACATCATTCAACACTGCGAATCCTGCTTCTTGGAGGCCTTGCGCGAACCGGTTTGCATGAGCACACGTCCGCTCGATCAGTGCGCACAACCCTGAGCGGCCCAGCGATTTTAGAGCCGCCCACAATTCTATCCCTCGCGCCCGCCTCGACGCTTCCGGCGTGTGATGCATCGGTTCCCGGCGCGAACCAGGTTCGAGATACGCCGCAGTGATACCCATCGACGCATGCAACGCGGGGCCGTCCCGCACGATGGCCAGGCCACTGTCGTAGCCGACGTTTGGCCATTTATGTGCGTCCGTGGCCCAGGAATCAGCCTTCTCGAAACCGCAGGTAAGATGTTCGTATCGCGGGGACACCCGCGCCCACAAACCGAATGCCCCGTCCACGTGAACCCAAGCACCCTGCTCGTGCGCCCATGCGCAGATCTCCTCGGCTGGATCAAACGCGCCCGTGTTCACATTTCCCGCTTGGATGCACACAATGGCTCGTTTGGAAAGCCGGGGAAGTTTGTCCTTACGCATGCGCCCCTGGCTGTCAGCTTCAATCGTAGTCACGCGCTTCCGTCCGAAACCTGCAAGGCTCAATGCTTTGAGGATGGAAGCATGCACCTCCGCGCCAACGACCACTTCGATAGGCGGCGCGCCAAACATGCCGTCCTCGATGACGTTCCACCGCTCGCGGGCAAGAAGCGCCTGACGCGCGGTCGCGAGTGCCGTGAAATTTGCCATGGTGGCGCAAGTGACCAATCCTCCCGCGCAATTCGCCGGCAATCCGAGGGCTTCACAGACCCATCGGAGAACGACCTCCTCTAGTTCCGCCGCAACGGGCGACATCACCCGTAGTGCCGCATTCTGGTTCCAAGCCCCAGCCAGCCAGTTAGCGGCCATCGCGGCTGGCAGCATGCCACCATTTACGAATCCGAAATAACGCCCACCCGTGGTTGTCACCGTGGCTTGAGAGCCCAGTTCGTCGAGCCTTGAAATCACCTCACCTGGATCGCTTGGTCGCGATGGGAAGGGCTCGTGCAGCTCTGCGAGCGCTGCAACGGCGGATTCGGAAGGAGCTACTCTTCGTTGATCTGCGGCGCGGACGTATTGCTGCGCCCGCTCTGCCGCAAGAGTTAGAACATCGCGGCTCTGCGATTGCTGTCTTGTTTTTGTGTCAGTCGCCATTCGGTTCTTCCTTCTTATTTTGCTCGCGCGATTTCCCGCACGCGAGTACCGCCGTGCGGCGAAGGCTTACTTCGCCCCTGTTCAACTACCTTATTCAATTGTTGCGGGAATGAAAGAGCCGAATTGTCCGCTTACTTCTTCGAGACTGCTTCGTCGGAAGCAATCTTGCCGTCGCGGATGAAGATGATGCGATGTGCGTGCTGCGCAATGTCGTGTTCATGCGTAACAAGAATAATCGTGTTTCCCTGCCGGTAGAGATTTTCGAAAAGCGCCATGATCTCTTCACCGGTTTTCGAATCGAGATTTCCCGTAGGCTCGTCCGCAAGCACGATCGACGGCGAATTCACCAGCGCACGCGCAATGGCCACGCGTTGCCGCTGTCCGCCGGAAAGTTCATTCGGCTTATGTGTCATGCGGTCCAGCAAGTCCACGTGTTGCAGCGCCTTCTTCGCTTTCTCAATCCGTTCTTCGGCCGGTGTGCCATTGTAAATCAGCGGCAACTCCACATTGTGCAGCGCCGTCGCGCGGGGCAGTAGATTAAACGTCTGAAACACGAAGCCAATTTCCTTGTTCCGAATGTAGGCGAGTTCATCGTCGTCCAGATCGCTAACCAGCCGGCCTGCCAGCCAGTATTTTCCAGAGCTTGGTGAATCCAGGCAACCAATCAGATTCATCAGCGTGGACTTGCCCGATCCCGAAGGACCCATGATGGCGACGTATTCGCCCTTGTGAATCTCCACGTCCACGCCGCGCAGCGCGTGCACCTGCTCTGCGCCCATTTCATAAACTTTCGCCAGCGCTTCCGTTTTGATGACCACGCCGGAGCTGACCAGATCTTCCCGGTACGAATCTGTGGCTGGTGTCTCAACAGGCATTCGAATCTCCCTGGTCCTTGGATGCGCGTCAGCTCTGCTGATCGTCCTGCTTCTTCGGGGCGCTGTTGTCCACCTTAATCTGGGACTCGGGTTTCAAGGTGCGCAGTGCCTTGTAGCTGCCAACCACGATTTCGTCGCCGGGCTTCAAGCCTTTGGTAATTTCGATGTCAGTGACGCCTGCGATGCCCGTTTCCACTGGCCGGAATATGGCCTTCTTCGCGTTGACGACGAATACGCCTTGCACTTCATCCTTTTTGGGATCGCCGGGTGCCGGAGGTGGAGGCGCGGCCAGCGTCACGCTCGAACCGCCCTGATTCTTTGCATTTTTGGCGGCTTCTTCCAAATCCTTGCGTGTCCGCACGGCCAGCGCTTGAATCGGAATGGCCACGACGTTTTTTCTTTCCGCGGTCTTGATCTTGGCCGTCGTCGAAAGCCCGGGCCGCACGTTTTCCGGCGGATTCGAGAGCGTTACCACCACCTTGAAGTCCTTTGCCTCTTGCGTACTTGTGGTGGTCTGCGTGGTCGTCAGTCCGGAGCTGCGCAGCACTGCTTGCGAACCGATCTCCGTCACTTTGCCCTTGAAAATTTTCCCGGGCACCGCATCAATCGTCACATCGGCTTCTTGTCCAATCTTTACATTAACAATGTCCGTTTCATCGACTTTGACTTCCGCTGTCACCACCGACATGTCCGACAATGTCATCAGGAAACTGCCGGTCGAACTTTGAATCCCCTGCACCACAAATTCGCCCAGACGCACCGGCAAATAGCTGACAATTCCGTTGATCGGAGACGTGTAGGTGGTCTTCTGCAGAATATCTTTTGCCCTCACCAGCACCGCTTTGGTCTGATTCACTTGAGAACGCGACTGATCGAGTTGCGCCTTCAGCGACTGCACGCGCGCCTTCGACGCTTCCACCGACGCCACAGCCCCATCATATGAGGTCTTCCGCTGGTCGAAATCTTGCTTGGGAATCAGTCCATCCTTCAAGAGCCCTTGGCCGCGCTCAAAATCCTGCTTCGCTTTCTCCAAGTTCGCTTGCTGCATGACCAGATCCGACTGCGCCGCTTTGTAGCTTGCTTCCGCTGCCTGCACCGCGGACTCTGCTGAAATGATCGTCGCGGACTGTGCCTGCACATCGGCGTTAGCCTGCACGTTTTCCTGCAACAGTAGTTTGTCACCCTTCTTGACGTGGTCGCCTTCCTTGACCAGGATCGCGGTGATTCTGCCGTATCCTTGGGCGGTCACATTGGTGTACGTCGTCGGCTTCACTTCCCCCGAAGCCGTCACCAGCGACACCAGGTTATCCTGCGTCGCCACCTTGGCCGTCTGGACGGTAACCACACCCTTGTTGGCCTGGTTCACGCTGAAGAGAACAATGCCACCTAGAACTGCAACGGCTCCAACGCCAATCGCCACTTTCTGCCACGTCTTCATTTGATTCCCCTTCAATCCACTTCTTTTCGGTTGTATTTCTGGGTTCCCGCGGCGGACCACCCGTGCGGGGACACAAATGTCTCGCTTGCTGCCTCTACCCTACATACGCCCTTACGGGTCGAAATGTTTCGCTGGAGGGGCACTCCACCTTCGCGGTCCGGGCTTTGAAGCAGGGGACCCAAAGGAGCCGCATCTCCGACTTGGGCACGGCTGGCCCTGTTTGACATTCTATGTTCAAAGCACCGGAAATGGAAGATTTCCCGTCCCACCGAGGCGGGACTCTCGCTGACCACCGACCCACTCCTTTGGACGTTAAGAGCGCCCAAATGTTCTGGTGGAATCGAAAGTTTCTGGCAAGAAAACTGCCCCCTTGCGACGACGCGCCGATCCGTCCGTGGAGAGGTGGCAGAGCGGCTGAATGCTAGGTTCACCTGCCCTGTTCGTACTCACCACGCTTCATTTGTTTTGAATGACTTAGAGTGCGCGCATTTGGGCTGAATCACCCCATTTGCAAGCTTCCGTACACCAAGAAGTCTTTCTCAATCCAAGTTTCGAGTGGGGAAAGCCACCTACCTGCGCTAGGTTTGCCTCAGTTCTCTAACCTGAGCACATAATCACCATTCCAAATTACCCAGCAACGACATCCGTACTCGGATGGTCGACGCCCTGTGGTTAGGAAAATTACGAACTCCCAAGCATTTGGTTAACACCCGGTAACTCAGTTTAGTCACGAATTTGCCGGAACGGAGGTTTTCCAGAGGAGAATCCAGCGGATCTGATGCGATTCTCGCGGGATCAATTTTTCCGTCGCGATCCCACCAGCTCGGGAACACCCAAAAGCCTTTCGTATTCTTCTTCTGTCAGGCGCAGGGAAGCCGCCGCGACGTTCTGCTCGAGATGTTCGATCGAGGAAGTCCCTGGGATGGGCACCATAATGGGAGATCGCCGCAGCAGCCAGGCCAGCGCTATTTGCGTGGGGCTCGCACGGTGTGCTTGCGCTATTCGGTCAAGCACCTCGCCGGCAACTTTGCCCGCTCCCAGTGGGAACCAGGGAATAAAAGCAATTTCATTGCGCTCACAATAATCCACCACGTAGTCCCATTCGCGGTCGGCAAAGCTATAGCGGTTCTGCACGGAGACGATAGGAACAATTCTGCGCGCTCGCTCGATGTGTTCTTGCGTGACGTTGGACAACGCGACGAGGCGAATCTTGCCTTCGTTTCGCAGCTGAGCCAGAGCTTCCACCGATGCTTCAAACGAGACGGCAGGGTCCGGAATATGCAGCTGATAAACGTCGATCCGGTCCAGGCGCAGCCTCTTGAGGCTTCCCTCAACCGCCTTACGAAGGTGCGAGGGAGTCGCGTCGTGGGTCCACTGATTCGGGCCGGGACGGTTCCAGCCTCCCTTGGTGGCGATTACAAGGCCAGCCGGGTATGGAAACAACGCTTCGGCAATGAGTTCCTCGCTTACGTTTGGCCCATAAGAATCGGCGGTATCAATGAAATTGATATCAAGCTCCACGGCTCGGCGAAGAACCGCTAAGGCCCCTTTGTGATTTTTTGGCGGCCCCCAGATGCCCTCGCCCGTAAGGCGCATCGCGCCGAAGCCCAGACGATGCACAGAAATTTCCCCGCCGAGCGAAACGTCTCCAGCCACACTTGCAGAAAGTTCTTTCTTGTTCACGATTTGACCTCCAAAATCCTTCCTTTAACTTCCTCCCGCAAGAGCGGCAACGCAACTCCAATACCGAATACTCGTTGCAACTTCCTTCTTCCTTCCTCAAACGCTCCTGGAATACCCCATGGAGACCAGGAATTGAACCGCCACCTGGCGCAGAAGACTACGCCACCCGGCGGATTTGCCGGGCCGGTGGAGCCATGAATTCCGGCCCAACTGGATTGCGAATATTTTCCCGGAGAATGGCGTCGATTGCGGCGAAGTCGCTTTTTGTCAGGGCCCAGCCGATTACCTCCCTGATGGGCGCGAGCTGCTCCGGACGACGCGCACCCCAGAGCGCGACGCCCACACCCGGTTGATCGAGTAGCCAACGAACCGCCAAATGAATCACGCGCTTACCAAAGTTTTCGCGAGCAAATGCATCCAGCTTGCTTGCTGTATTAAGGTACTCAGCGAAATGCGGGGCCTGAAACTTGGGGTCGCTGGTCTTGCGCATATCGTCGTCGGCAAACTGACGGTCGGTCCGCATGGCGCCGCTCAACAATCCGCGGCAGAGGGCACCGTAAGTGAGCGTGGTGATTCCACGGCCGAGAGCATACGGCAGAACGTCGCGTTCGATCTCGCGCTCGAAGAGATTGTAGGGCGGCTGAATCGTGTGAAGCGGCGCGATGGCTCTGAAACGCTCCATCTCTTCGGGCGAATAGTTGCTAACGCCGATAGCGCGAATCTTGCCCTGTTCGTAGAATTCACGAAGAGTGGCGGCTGTCTCCTCGATGGGAACGAAAGGATCAGGCCAGTGCATCTGGTAAATATCGACGTAGTCCGTTTGGAGACGACGCAGCGAATCCTCGAGTTCCTTGAGAATACGTTGGCGGGCGGAGTTGCGTTCGATCTTGCCATTCGTCCAGTCGATGCCGACTTTGGTGGCGAGGATAGCGCTCTCCCTGCGGCCGTGTTGGCGCAGGGCTTGGCCCACGATCTCTTCGGAACGTCCATAGCCGTAGATAGGCGCAGTGTCGATGAGATTGATGCCCTGGTCGAGCGCCGCATGAATGGTGCGGATGGATTCCTTCTCGTCAGTTCCGCCCCACATCCAGCCGCCGATGGCCCAGGTGCCCAGCGCGACTCGGGAACTAACGAGATTTGTACCGTCGATCTTGATGTATTCCAGCACGGTTGTCCTTTCTCTTGTTTGCTTCGAGATCGTGTGCGCACCGTTCAAGTGGCCAGGTACTGCAACGATCGAACCCACGCTTGGGTCCAACTATTTCTTTTGATGCAGCGACCGTATGTGTGCCACCAGGGAGTGAATCTGATCCTCGCTGAGCGAATTCTTGAAGGAAGGCATTCCGCCCTTACCGTTGGAGATTATTTGAGCGAGTTCCGCATCGGGCAGCTTCTGGACCGCCTGTGAGCGAAGGTTCGGAACGTTCATGCTCTTTCCAATCTCAGAGCCACTTCCGTCTTGACCGTGGCACATTGCGCATTCGTCCGGAACGTTGCGCTGCTGGCCGCGCTGTCTGGACCTGGGTTTGCCTGCACTATCGAGACAACAAAAAGCGTGAGGCCAACAAAAAGCACCAGAAGAATTGCTGAGGCAAACATCGCATGGTGTTCAGTCTTGTCTTGTGTCATAGCTCTTCCTTTATTTGCAATTTTTCACCACAGTTGCGGACGCCTCTCCACCATGGGGCGCAGAGACCGTTAACTTAAGCCGAGCTTTGAGATCGGCAGGTCCCGCACTCTCTTGCCGGTGGCCGCAAAAATGGCGTTGCAGAACGCCGCCACAAACGGCGGCACCCCCGGCTCACCGACGCCCGCCGGCGGAGCATCGCTATCGACGATGTACACGTTTGTCTGAGCGGGTGCCTCTCCAATTCGAGCTACCGGGTAATCCTGAAAATTAGATTGGTCGATTACACCCTTCGTGGCCGTAATCTCGCCGCTTCGCACAACGCTGGCCCCGAACACTGCGGCGCCCTCGAACTGGGCGCGAGTCGCTTCTGGATTTACCACCAGGCCCGCATCCAGAACCGTATCCACACGAGGGATCCGCACCTCACCCCGGTCATTGACTTCGACTTCAACGACGGTGGCCACATACGTCAAGAAACTGCGGTGCGCCGCAATCCCGATGCCCGTGCCCTTGCCGTGCTTGCGCTTTCCCCACCCGGATTTTCCCGCGACCATCTCCGTAACACGACGCAGACGTCCCGTCTCCCAAGGATAGGTGTCCATCGAAGCTCCATAGTTCGGGTACTCCACACCCTTGAAATCGATGGTGCGCGGTTTCCCGATCAGGTCGAGCAAATAATCGAGCGGATCGCGCCCGGCCGCATGTGCGAGTTCATCCGTGAAGCACTGAATAGCAAATGCGTGATAGATGTTAGCCACCGAGCGTAACCAGCCGATGCGGACATGGGCCTTGGCTGGACCATTCTCGATGCGAAGATTTGGAAGATCGTAAGGAATATCTGTCCAGCCCTGCTGCAGATGGCTAGGATCACCGTAGACCGCATTCACATCAAAAATAGAAGGAATCGGAGGAAAGACCGACCGTTGCAGCCACGCGGTCGGTTTGTCGTTCGCGCCCAGAGCCGCCTTCATATACATGGACGCGACGGCGTTGTAGTAGTCGAACTTGATGTCGTCCTCTCGGGTCCAGACCACTTTCACTGGCCGGCCCACTTTTTTGGACAACACCGCAGCTTCAGCAACGTAATCGGGCTTTGACTTGCGCCCAAATCCGCCACCGAGTAGGGTTACGTGGCAAATCACGTCTTCCTTCGCAATCCCCAACTCTTTCGAGACGATGTCCTGCACAGCCTGAGGATTCTGCGTGGGAGCCCACAGTGTCGCTTTGCCGTCTTTAAATTCCGCCAGCGCGACCATCGGCTCCATCGAAGCGTGCGCCAGAAGCGGAACATAATAGTCCGCTTCATGAACTTTCCCACCCTTGGCGAACGCGGCATCCGCGTCACCAATATTGCGCACCACTTTGCACGGATTGTGGGAGGTCGCTCGCAATTCATTCTTGTATGAGTCCGAATTGTAGGTTTCGTTTGGACCGTTGTCCCATGCGATGTTCAGCTTCTTGCGGCCTTGAAACGCCGCCCACGTGTTATCCGCAATCACCGCGATGCCACCGAGTGGCTGAAACGCCGGTGCCTGCTGGAATGGATCAATCGGAACAGTCTGACGCACACCTGCGACCTTCAAGGCTTCCTTGTCGTCGAACGATTTCACTTTGCCGCCGAGTACGAGCGGGCGCTCCACAGAGGCATACACCATGCCATCCACGCGGGCGTCCATGCCATAAATGGCTTTTCCGGTCACAAGTGCTTCGAGGTCGTAGCTTACTTCCCCCTTGCCTATATAGCGCCAGGCACTCTTTGGTTTGAGTTTCAGCTCTTCTCTTTTGGGGACCGGCAATTTCGCCGCAGCGCTCGCGAGTTCACCGTAACCCGCTGTGCGGTTCGTCGAGCGGTGGACAATGACGTGCAAATCGGTTTCGCACTCCGTAACCGGAACGCTCCACTGCTTAGCCGCAGCTTGAATCAGCATGAATCGCGCCGTTGCACCCGCTTCGCGCATCGCATCGAAGAACGAGCGGATCGAGTGCGATCCATCAGTATTCTGGTCGCCGTATCGCTTGTCGCCAATGGCTTGCTCGATCTTCACTCGCTTCCAATCCGCGTCCAACTCGTCGGCGACAACGAGCGGCAGTGTGGTGCGGCTTGTCGTGCCCATCTCCGAGCGGCTTGCTACGATCCACACTGTGCCATCCGGGTTAATTCCGAGATACACGCTGGGGTGTAATGTGGCGTGATCCGCGTTTGTATCGGGGGTGAGTTTTTTGCCGGACGAAAACCTGGAGTAATAACGCACACCGAGCACAATTGCGCCTGCCGCGATGATGCCTCCCGTCAAAAATCTGCGCCGGCTGACGTTCTCAATCGCGCTCATGCCATTTCTCCCGCCGCTACTTTAATGGCCGCGCGAATCCGCTGATACGTTCCGCAGCGGCAAATGTTCCCGGACATCGCCTCATCGATCTCGCGATCGGTGGGCTTTTTATTGCTGCTCAACAGAGCTGCCGCTTGCATCATCTGTCCCACCTGGCAATAGCCACATTGCGGCACGTTAATATGCATCCAGGCCTTCTGAACTGGATGCAATCCGTTCTTCTCGAGGCCTTCAACCGTCGTGACTTCCCTTCCGGCCGTAACGCGCATGGTTGTTACGCAGGATCGCGTGGCTTGCCCATTCACATGGACCGTGCATGCGCCGCAAAGCCCAACGCCGCAGCCAAATTTCGATCCCGTCAGCCCCAAAACATCGCGCAGATACCAGAGCAGCGGCATTTCAGGATCACCATCGAAAGAGTGCTCGGCTCCGTTCACCTTCAGTTGAATCATTGTGGTTCCTCACTTGAAACGCACGCAACGAGGCCAGACTTAGACCAGCTTCTCTACAGGGGCGCCCATTCGAATTCGCCCTTGGTCCGTAAAATCCAAATGGGCTTCCTTTTCCATCCGCAGAATCACCGCTGAAAAATCTTGCTCTGCTCCTTCGTCCGATTGTCTCGCATTGATCTCAAAAGCAGCTTCCGCGGCGGGCATTCGCACGCCAACGGCAGCCGCGAGATTGAGAATCAGCCCAAAATCCTTGTTCATTAGCCGAATCGGAAATTGTGGGCTATAGTCGCTCTTCATCGCTCTTTGCAGTTTGCCAACGTGCGCTGGAGCGACCACTGCAGTCTGGGACAACACGTCCAGCAAACGATTGCGATCAAGACCAGCCTTCTCACCGAGTGCGACGGCCTCCGCAATCGCCTGCATTTCTATTCCCAGTAAAGAGTTCACCACAAGCTTCATCGTCGCTCCGGAGCCGCTTGGCCCGAGATAGAAATACTTCTTGGCTATAACGCGAAAAATCGACTCGGCGCCGTCGAAGCACTCCTTATCTCCGCCCCCAAACAGGGTCAGCAACCCATTTTCCGCGGCCGGAGTACTCCCGGATATAGTCACGTCTAGGACCGCAACTCCACGCTCTGAACCTAGTCTTGAGAGTTCCAGCGAAGTCTCGGGATACACCGTGCTCAGGTCGATGACCCGCGAGCCCCGAGGCGCATTGGCGAAAACCCCTTCAGGCCCTCCATAAGTGTCCAGGACAGCTTGATCGCTCGGTAGGCACGACAACACGACGTTGCAATTGGAGGAAAGTTCCGAAACACTCTGCACGACGGTGCCGCCATATCGAATTAGCTCCCCCGTCTTACTGTGGTCCCGGTCGTAAGCTGTCAGCTTGAAGCCGGACTCAAGCAACCTCCGCGCGATCGGCCGGCCCATATAGCCGATCCCGACAAATCCAAGCCTGTCGTTTTCCTGGGTGATTGGTCTCATGATGAATGCCCTGAGGCTGAGCTGCGATTTCAATTTCAACTTCCACATTGGTCGTGAGCACGCCGTGTACCGTTTCGCGAGGAGAGCGGAGTGTTCATGCAAGATACTGGCAGCAAGGAGAATACGGAGTTAAACAAAAGGACCTACCCTCAGGCCGGCGAGAGTTGTCTGTCGAATCCATTGGCACGCTGTCAGTCTGTTGGAAATTGGGTTTGCGTCGTAGGTGACTGAATTCCACAACGATCCGAGGGCCCAGCACCCCTGCTCAGGAGGCAGGTGCTCCTCTGGTCTGCTTGTGAGGCACACTCTCTACCAGATCCATCCGAGTTACGTCGGTGGGCCTTTAAACTACCGCTCCTTTGCCAAGCAGCCTGACTCTGTTGTCGAGTCGATTCGCGTGAAGTTTTTTCAGGCCTGACACTCAATTAGGCTATGTTCGGGTTTGCTAGAGGGAGCTGTGTCCAGTACGCTTGATACGAGGTGGAAATGGTTCGAATGAAATGGCGGCGGGCAAGGGAGAGTACCGAACGAATCTTGTTTCGAATTGGACTGCCTCTTGCTTTGCTCTTCGGCATTTACGTGGCGGGAAGACGGGCAATTGGTGAATGGTATTTTCGAACAGGAGAGCCTGCGTCGATTCAAATCGCAATAAAGTGGGATAGTGGCAACCCGCAATATCATGACGCGCTGGGAACTCTCACACACCTCTATGGGATCACTGGCAATTTAAGCGACAGCGTTCAGTTTTACGAGAATGCAACGCGCTTGAGCCCTTATGACGCTCACTTTTGGAGTGACTTGGGAGCGGCCTACGATTGGGCCGGGCGAACTAACGACGCTCTGAGCGCATTCAAGCGAGCGCTCTGGTTGTTCCCCAACTCGCCGGAGATCAACTGGAGATTCGCAAATTTTGCGTTTCGGGCTCACAAGACCCCAGAGGCGCTGCGGTCCCTTCAGGTTGTCCTCGCAGGAAACGGCCCGGCCCAGCGGGACGTGTTCCGGCTTGCGGTAAGTGCGACGCGGGACAATCGCGTAATTCTGGAAATGCTTCCTCTTCGGTCTTCTGTATTCTTCGACTATCTCAACTTCAAAATGGGCGCGGGCGACGTCATGGCCGCGGAACAAGTTTGGCTGCGTCTGCTCCAACTGAAATTGCCATTTGACCTCCCCCAAGCCTTTCCTCATCTCGACGCACTCATCCAACGCCGCGAGCCCGACCGCCTGGTAGCTGCGTGGTCTGCCCTGGCCGAGCGCTTCCCGGCGCAAATTAGACCGCTTATAAGCAGTCCCAATTTGGTGACAAACGGTAGTTTCGAACACGATATTCTCAACGGGGGGTTGGATTGGCGTGTCGTCCCCGTCGAAGGAGCCGTGGTCAGCCTGGATTCCCAGGATGCCTTCGAGGGAACGCGCGCGCTTCGCATCGAATTCAATGGGAAGCGAAACCTCGACTATGGCCACGTTTTCCAGTATGTGGCCGTTCAGCCGAACACGCGGTACCGGTTTTCCAGCGCTATACGCATGAAAGGGGTTACCACGGACAGCGGGCCGCGGTTCCAGGTGTTCGATGCTTTCGACACAGGGAACTTGTTGCAATCGACGGAAAACATCGTTGGCACGTCGGGCTGGTCCTCGCAACTACTTGAGTTCAAAACTAGGGCCGCTACGCGGTTGCTGGTCGTCCGGCTCGCGCGGCCCCCAAGCAATAAACTTGATAACCAGATCAGCGGCACTATCTGGATCGATCAAGTCAGCCTTACCCCAGAAAACTAGCCACGCCCGGCGCGGATTTCGAAGGATTCCTCGCGCTAAAGGCCCCATATTTCAGGTGATTGCAGGGTTTTACCTGATTGTAAGGGGTTGCGGCGCAAACCTACAATCTAACCGACTGATAGGTGAGGGTTTGCGAATTCCCCGTTTACGAGCATAAGGCATGCCGGGCACACTGGACTGCGCGCCTAGCGCTCTCGGAATCGCCGAACGTCGCGCTCGGGTTCGAGCGCTTGTGAACCCTCCGATCTACGTCAGCCTGGGAAACATAAACGGTGGCCTCGTTTTCAACATAAGCGAAGACGGATTGGCCCTAACGACTGCCCTCAATGTAGCCGACGATCACTTCTTAAGCATGCGCATTTATTTGCCGGACTCCAGGGGTTGGATAGAGGCGAACGGGGAGATGGTGTGGAGAGGGAAATCCAAGAAAGAAGGAGGCGTACGATTTATTGGTCTAGCAGAGGATGCGCGGCAGCGAATAAGCAATTGGATCCGAGCGGAAGCGTCGCACGAGGAATTCCACGTGAAGAAAGACGCATGCGTAGGAGTTGTTGGCCTGACTGTGGAGTCGCACCAACGAATAAAGAATTGGATTGCCTCAGAAGCGTCGCGTGCGGAATTTCATGTGCGTAAGAATACCAGCGAACGACTTCCCGGTCTGAGAGAGGGCGCTCGTCAGCGATTAAGGAACTGGATTTTCCAGGAAGCGCCACGCAGAGAATTTGGCTTGGCAAAGGGCGAGTCTCTCGAAAAAGAAGAGCACCCTGTGGGCGCAGCGAACGTGCACGCGTCGAGCAGCTCGATTTTGGAATCCGCGAGCCCCACATTGCTCGTCGAGAAGCAAGAGCAGAATGCAATCGTCCCTGTAGATCCCGATACTCGCCTGGACGAGACAGAAATGCTCGTGGCCAAACCCAAGCTGCGACACGCACAAAGCATGCCGGGCACACTACGTTGCGCGCCAAGCGCTCTCGGAATCGCCGAACGTCGCGCTCGGGTTCGAGCGCTTGTCGCCCCTCCGATCTACGTCAACCTGGGAAACATGAACGGTGGCCTCGTATTCAACATGAGTGAGGACGGTTTAGTCGTCACGGCCGCTTTAATTCTGGCTGGCGATGACCCCATAGCGATGAGGGTTCAAATTCCGGATTCCAAGGGTTGGATGGAAGTAAGGGGACAGATAGCGTGGAGAGGTGAATCAAAAAAAACAGCGGGCATGCGGTTCGTTGGCCTGCCAGAAGATTCGCGCGAGCGAATCAGAGAGTGGCTTGCCGCGGAAACCTTGCAAAGTGAACTTTGCCCAGAAGAGAGAATACTCCCCAAACCAGAGCAGCCGCCGTCGGATGATGTACCGGTAGAGACGCCAATCGTTCCGCTGCCGGAGCTTCTGAACTCGAACAAAGTCGCCGAAAAGCGGATGCTGGAAGCAATCCTTTCAGAAGATCCCTTGGCTTCTCTGGACACGCCGGCAAGAGTCCTTGCGGGACCACCTCGGCAATCGACCCAAGTCGCCACTGAGAACCTCGCTCCTCCGCGTCTCCCCATTTCCGATATGCGCGGTGACAAGGGACCGGCCACAGCAGTCGCAACGGATGCTTTGCCCCGAGAGTTTTCAAAGAGAAGCGAATTCAAGCCCAAATCAAGACGTTCATTTCATCTGCTGACTTCAGGAACAGGGACTGGAAGATTGAGGCGCCTCGCTGCGGGAGTCGTACTAGCCGGAATAACGGCAGGGACCTTAGGATGGTTTCTGTCGTCTGCCGCTCGGAATGGGGTGATCGGACTCATTGGACAGAATACAGAACGCACAGATCAGCCCACCGAGATGAAAAAGCTCGTTTCCGCGAATAAGAAAAATGTTCCCGCTCTCCGATCAGAGAATCTCGGCCCGCAAAGGCCTTTGCCCGATCCTGCACCTGCCCACGGTCGCGCAACCGACTCTGAAACGCGCCTGGCGGCCGTGCGTCCGCAAGGGCATGCTATGGAGCGCCCTGCCGCAAGGCCCACTGCTAATGGCTCGGTTCGCCGCACTGAGGACCCCGTGCTAAAGAGCAAGTCTGCAAAGCTCTCTGAACGCACTACAGTCGGTGTAAAGGATCCGCCAGTGGAGAATGCTCGGAGCCAAGCTGTGAAAAGTTTGCCTGCTCGACCGATGGAAAACACCGCCGCCCCAACAACGAGCCCGTCCACGAGTGACCCGAGTGGAACGATATTGGCTGAGATGAAAGAGAAAGAAAGTCCGCCGCCGCTTCTGAAGCAGCCAATTGCTCCCATGGCTCCGACGTGGTCGGTCGCGGTCAGCACTGATCCTTACCCTTCGCTGCGAATCACCCCGGACATCAGTTCGAAGAAGGCGCTGCGCGGAAGTACTTTGCAGATCGGTCGCGCCATCTCGCATGCTGAACCAGTTTATCCCGAGGACGCGAAGCGCGAAGGCATCGAAGGAACCGTCAAGTTACACGTTGTTGTCGGCCGCGATGGCGCGGTGCAGAGCGTCGAGTCAATAAGCGGCCCGGCTTTGCTTGCAAAGGCCGCAACGAGCGCGGTTCGCGAATGGCGTTACGCACAAACCATGCTTGGTGGGCAACCCGTGGAAACAGAGCAAGAGATCGTAGTCAAGTTCCGGCTGGTGAGTCCGTCAATCTCCAAGAATTAGATTGAGACGGGTTCGACCCGCCGCCGGGAATTCAAAGTGGCCACCTAGTCGAAAGTGCGGTCGCGGTCCTTATTAGACATAGAAACGGAGTTTGAAGTAGTGCGCGACGGCTTTACATATTGCATGGAGGCGCGGGCGGCGAACTTAAGGCGAAGAGGGGCTAATGGATTGCTTGCCGCCGCTGTGGCTTAGGGCAGCTGCAGCTCCGGCCGCCCCGGCACCTGCCAAGCCGAGATAAACCCAACCCGTATGGCTGGCTTTACCTGCTCGTACTGCAGAAGCTGTCTTCCCGGGCATCGCGTCCTGCTGCACTACTGGAAACAGTCCTCCGTTCGGCGCAACGCTAACGGATTGACCAACTTGGAGAAACTGGCCCGACGTCCCCTGCAAGGGTAACACCCCTACGGCCCCATCCGAACAGGTAACAAGGAAAGAACCATCCGGAGCCCTGTCGATTGAGGCTAATGCCGTCCGCTCTTTGAAGGAGGGAACCACCACATCGTTTCCAATTCGCAACGTGAACCCGTTTGGTCCGCTAACGGAATTCATCACTACCGCTCCTGCCTCCAACTCAGCGGTATATTCGTATTTACCGGTGAAGCGAACTTGACTGCGCGGAGAGAGTTTAAGCGCACCCTTTCCGCTCATGTTAAAGGTCGCGGATCCGGATTCCCCAATACGCACTCTGTCGCCAGAAAAAATCGTGATTTCGGCGGGTGCCAGGGAATCATTCACATACACCTCCCCGATGCTGGTCAAGGAGCCCAAAGGCTCTTTCTCCTTCTCTTGTGGCAGTACGCGAGCGCGACCAAATACGGGAAAGAGAAAGAGCATCGCAGCAAATAGCTGAATAAGACCAAGAGAATAAGCAGGACTCCGGGTCTGTTTTGCGCTGACAAACGTCGTGCTAGTCAGGGTCACAGGTATTCGCCTTACCAAAGAGGCCGGGCAGGGCTGACAAAGGTTACTTAGCACTTCTATCGTTCAGTGTCGATAGGGAGATTACCTGCGCTTTGGCGACCTATTGAACTCTTGCTCCCTCACTAGGGTTTTCACCTGGCTTCGATTAGAGGCTAAACCTTATCGACTGATTCCTGTCCAGTCTCTACGCTTGGGCTGCGTGATGCGCGGCTGAAAGTTACCTCGTAGGTTTTTTGAGGAGATAGATGCGCCGGCACAACGCTCTTTTTTGCAAATCAAGAGTTCGAGGTGGTCGATTCGCATGCCCGGTAAATCTCTCGACCTCCAGTGGCGGACCTTAGGCCAATGTAGCTCATCGAAAGGACGTGTGATTCGCCCGCGGAAGGTTGGATTCACGAACTCAGCGACAGCGACGTTTCCTCTCCCATCCGCGGCGAAAATCTTTGGTTTTTCCTTCCCGGAGATTGACTGGGACGCACGATTTGAATCAGAGGTTGGCCGAGATAACAGCATCCCTTGCCCGTGCCCCATCCCTATCACCGGCTTGTTCATGAAGAGGATCATGGACCTGTTATTGTCCGCTATTGCTCTTTTGCTCCTCTGGCCGCTCCTGCTCGTGATTGCCCTGATCATCAAGCTGGAGTCGCCAGGCCCGGCGATCTATCCCTCCATCCGCGCGGGGAAAAAGGGACAAACATTTGTTTGTCATAAATTCCGGACCATGGTCAATGGAGCTGACGGGCTGAAAAATTCCCTTCGCTACTTCAACGAGCGCCAAGATCCTTTCTTCAAAATCGCTGATGATCCTCGCGTCACCCGGCTCGGCCACTTTCTTCGCAAGTACAGCCTCGACGAACTGCCCCAATTCTGGAGTGTATGGAAAGGGGACATGAGCTTGGTTGGCCCTCGTCCCCATCCC